>Ga0208179_1000204_pt1 | contig 44680 bp, 50 predicted proteins | sample Malvired_Geostar_FD_184238 | JGI IMG/M metagenome (GOLD analysis project Ga0208179, IMG submission 184238) | Marine viral communities from the Global Malaspina Expedition - Malaspina viral metaG DeepMed_Geostar (SPAdes) (version 2) | ecosystem: Environmental > Aquatic > Marine > Oceanic | place... | reverse complement strand
CCGCCGCCGCCCCGAGGCGACGCCGCCCGGTTCGCCCGCATCGAGCCGCGCTGACCTATCGCTCCGGCGGCGGGGGCGTGGCGCCGGGGCGGGGCAGGCCGCGGCCGTCGTTGCAGAAGATCTCCCACAGCATGGCCATCACCGCCTGGGCCCGGTCGTCGGCGATGGAGTAATAGATGGACCGCGACTGGCGCCGCGTCTTGACCAGACCGGCCTGGCGCAGTTCGGCCAGCTGCTGGGACAGGCCCGGCTGGCGGATGCCCAGGTCCTGCTCCAGCTGTCCGACCGAGCGTTCCTCCTCGGCGATGTGGCACAGGATCAGCAGGCGGTTCGGATTGGCCAGCTGACGCAGCAGTTCGGCGGCCTGGGGCGCCTTGTCCTTCAGCCGCTCCAGGTCGGCGGGGTCGGGGCTCATGGGCGCCGCTCGCGATAATACCAGACCGCGTCGTCCTCGCCGTCGCGGATGGCGTCGTCCAGATTGACGGCCGCCGGCTCCAGCAGGGGGCGGCCCGGCGTCCACCCGGCGGGCGTGGAGGCGCCCTCGCGGTCCGTCGTCTGGAGCGCCTGGACCAGCCGCAGCAGCTCGTCCACGGACCGGCCCACGGACATGGGATACCAGCTCATGGCCCGCACCACGCCGCGGGGGTCGATGACGAAGGTGGCGCGCACCGTGGCGCTGTCGGCCGAGCCGGCGTCCACCATGCCGTAGGCGCGGCCGATCTCCATGGACGGATCCTCGATCACGGGAAACGGCACCGTCACCCCGAAGCGGCGGTGAATGTCCTTCAGCCAGGCCAGGTGCGAATACAGGCTGTCCACCGACAGGCCCAGCAGGTCGCAGTCCAGGGCCGCGAAATCGTCCGCCCGGCGCGCCAGGGCCAGGAACTCGCTGGTGCAGACCGGCGTGAAGTCCGCCGGGTGCGAGAACAGCAGAAGCCAGCGCCCGCGATAGTCGCTGAGCCGCCGCTCGCCCTGGGTGGTGCGCGCCGTGAACTCCGGCGCCGGATCGTCGATGCGCAGCACGGGGCGGGACAGGGCCGAGGGGGTCACGGGCGGGTTCGATTCCATGCGGGAAAGATAGGCGCGAGGCGGGCGCGTCGCCACGCCTGAATACATACTTGCACAAACTATGAAAATATATATCTATGCGTCCTCAGCAGTGGAGACGCTCCATGACCTCTTCGGACCCGGCCCGCGAGCGGGCCTCTGAAATCATCCAGTCCGCCCTGGGCGACGCGGCCCGGCGGCCCATCGTCAAATCCTTCTTCGACGAAGCCACCTTCACCGTCAGCCATGTGGTGCGCGATCCGGGCTCCAAAGCCTGCGCGATCATCGACAGCGTGCTGGACTACGACCCCGCCGCAGGCCGCACCGCCCACGGGTCGGCGGACGCCCTGATCGACTACGTCCAGGCCGAGGATCTGGAGGTCCACTGGCTTCTGGAGACCCACGCCCACGCCGACCACCTGTCGGCGGCGCCCTATCTGCAAGAGCGTCTGGGCGGGCGCCTGGCCATCGGGCGCGAGATCCTGCGGGTGCAGGACGTGTTCGGAAAGATCTTCAACGAGGGGACCGCGTTCCGCCGCGACGGCAGTCAGTTCGACCAGCTGTTCAACGACGGCGACCAGTTCCGCATCGGCGGGCTGGAGGCCTCGGTCCTGCATGTGCCCGGCCACACGCCCGCCTGCCTCGCCTATGTGATCGGCGACGCGGTGTTTCCCGGCGACACCCTGTTCATGCCCGACTACGGCACCGCGCGCTGCGATTTCCCCGGCGGCGACGCCCGCACCCTGTACCGCTCGATCCACCGCCTGACGGCCCTGCCCGACGCGGCGCGGGTGTTTCTGTGCCACGACTACAAGGCGCCGCCCGGCCGCACCACCTTCGCGTGGGAGACCACCATCGGGGCCCAGCGCACCGGCAACATCCATGTGCGCGACGGGGTCAGCGAGGACGAGTTCGTGGCCATGCGAACGGCCCGCGACGCCACCCTGGCCATGCCCCGCCTGATCCTGCCCTCGGTGCAGGTGAACATGAACGGCGGCCGCCCGCCCGCGCCCGAGGACAACGGGGTCAGCTACCTCAAGATTCCGCTGAACGCGCTGTGAGCCTCATGACCCCCGAACCCCTGTCCTTCGTCTGGCCCCTGGTCGGCGGCCTCATGGTCGGCGCCTCGGCGGGGCTTTATCTGCTGCTGAACGGGCGCGTGGCCGGGATTTCCGGCCTGACCGCCTCGGCCGTCGGTCTGACGCGAGGGGCGCCGCGCGCTCTGGGCGCGGGCTTCATCGCCGGGCTTGTCGGCGGCGCGGCCCTGGCCTCGGCCCTGATCCGCAGCCCGGATGTGCAGATCACCTCGCAGGTCTGGCTGCTGGTCCTGGGCGGGCTTCTGGTGGGCTTCGGCACGCGCTGGGGCTCGGGCTGCACCAGCGGCCACGGCGTGTGCGGCCTGGCGCGGCTCTCGCCCCGCTCCCTGGCCTCCGTCGCCGTCTTCATGGGCGTGGCCGCCGCGACGGTCTTCGTGGTCCGCCGGCTGATGGGGGGCCTGGGATGAGCCGCCTGATCGTCGCCATGGTCTGCGGCCTGCTGTTCGGGGCGGGCATGGTGGTGTCCGACATGATCAACCCCGCGCGCGTCCTGGCCTTTCTGGACGTGACCGGCGCGTGGGACCCGTCCCTGGCCTTCGTCATGGGCGGGGCGCTGATGCCCTCGGGCCTGGCCTATCTGATCCGCCGCCGCATGGACGCGCCGGTGGCGGCGGAGGCCTTTCATGTGCCCGAAAGCCGCGCCGTCGACCGGCCGCTGATCGGCGGGGCGGCGCTGTTCGGCCTGGGCTGGGGGCTGGTGGGCCTGTGCCCCGGCCCGGCCCTGGCGGCCCTGACCACCGGCGCGTGGCAGGCCTTCGTCTTCGTGGGGGCGCTGGTCGCCGGCATGGCCCTGTTCCGCCTCACCCTGGACCGCGCCTGAAGATCAAACGGAAGAAGGGAAACGCCTCATGGACCCCAGACCCCTGGAACACGACCTGTCCGCCGCGCCGCAGGCCGCGCCGCAGGACATGCCCCGCGTGGCCGCCGCCGGATTTCGCGCGGTGCTCTCCAACCGCCCGGACGGCGAGGAGCCGGGTCAGCCCACCGCCGCCGAGATGAAGGCGGCCGCCGAGGCGGCGGGCCTGGCATTCGCCCATGTGCCCGTGCGCGGCGGGGCCATCACCGACGCGGACGTGGAGGCCTTCCGCCAGGCCTTGAACGCCCTGCCCAAGCCGGTGTTCGGCTTCTGTCGCACCGGCGCCCGCACCACCACCCTGTGGGCGCTCAGCAAGGTGGGCGGACGCTCCGCCGACGACCTCGTCAATGTGGCCGCCAACGCCGGCTATGATCTGTCCGGCCTCAGATCCCGCCTGGACGGAGGCGCGTCATGAGCCCTCGCGCAGCCCCCGCCGAGACCTTCGACGTCGTGGTGGTGGGCGGCGGGGCCGCCGGCGTCGCCACGGCCGCCAGCCTGCTCAGGCGCCGCCCGGATCTCAGCGTCGCCATCGTGGAGCCGTCGGAGCATCACGATTATCAACCCGGCTGGACCATGGTGGGGGCGGGGGTCTTCACGCCCCAGCGCACGCGGCGCCGAACCGAGGACCTGATCCCCTCGGGCGTTCGCTGGGTTCGGGCGTCGGCCGCCGCGTTCGAACCCCAGCATGACCGCGTCGTGCTGAACGACGGGCGGGCGGTGGGCTACCGCATGCTGGCGGCGGCGCCGGGGGTCAAGCTGGACTGGGGCGCGATCGAGGGCGTGAGCGAGACCCTGGGCCGCAACGGCGTCACCTCCAACTACCGCTATGACGGGGCGCCCCATACCTGGCGGCTGGTTCAGGCGCTGCGCTCGGGCCGGGCCCTGTTCACCCAGCCGCCCATGCCCATCAAGTGCGCCGGCGCCCCGCAGAAGGCCATGTACCTGTCGGCCGATCACTGGCGCCGCCAGGGCGTGCTGGGCGACATCGACATCCAGTTCCACAACGCCGGCCCGGCCCTGTTCGGGGTCAAGGACTATGTCCCCGCCTTGATGGACTATGTGAAGCGCTACGGGATCGATCTGAATTTCGGCTCGCGGCTGGTGGCGGTGGACGGACCCGGGCGCACCGCGACCTTCGCCGTGACGGGGCCCGACGGGACGACGGACCAAAAGACGCTGGCGTTCGACGTCCTGCACGTCTGCCCGCCCCAGATCGCGCCGGACGTGGTGCGCGAAAGTCCGCTGGCGAACGAGGCCGGATGGATTGACGTGGACGACGCGTCGCTGCGTCACAAACGCTACGGCAACGTCTTCGGCCTGGGCGACGCCTGCTCGGCGCCCAACGCCAAGACCGCGGCGGCGGCGCGCAAACAGGCGCCCGTGGTGGCCGAGAACCTGCTGGCGGCGCTGGACGGCCGGCCCATGACCGCGGCCTACGACGGCTATGGTTCGTGCCCCCTGACGGTGGAGAAGGGCAAGATCGTGCTGGCCGAGTTCGGTTACGGCGGAAAGCCGCTGCCCAGCTTCCCGCGATGGCTGATCGACGGCACGAAGCCCTCGCGGCTGGCCTGGCTGCTGAAGTCCGAGGCCCTGCCTGAAATCTACTGGCGCGGCATGCTGAAGGGCCGCGAGTGGATGGCGGCGCCCGATCATGTGCGGCCGGGCGTCGGCCCCGATCCCGAACCCGCGCGAGCGTGACCTCATGGACCCGGCGCTCAGCGTCACGCAGTACGTCCTGGGCGCGGGGGCGGGGTCCCTGGTGGGGTTCTCGCTGGGCCTGGTGGGCGGAGGCGGCTCGATCCTGGCGGTGCCTCTGATCGTCTATCTGGTGGGGGTGAAGGACCCCCACCTGGCCATCGGCACCAGCGCCTTCGCGGTGGCCGCCAACGCGGCGGCGAACCTGCTGAACCATGCGCGCAAGGGCACGGTGAAATGGCGCGTCGCCGGGCTGTTCGCCCTGGCCGGCGTGCTGGGCGCCGTGCTGGGCTCGACCATGGGCAAGGCCTTCGACGGTCAGAAGCTGCTGGCCCTGTTCGCGGCGCTGATGCTGGTGGTGGGCGCGCAGATGCTGCGCGGGCGCAAGGCCGAGGGCGATCCCGCCGTGGACCTGACCCCCTCCAATGCGCCGAAACTGATCGGGGCGGGCGCGGCCACGGGCGTCCTGTCCGGCTTCTTCGGCATCGGCGGCGGGTTCCTGATCGTGCCGGGCCTGATGGGCGCCACGGGCATGCCGATCTATTACGCGGTCGGATCCTCGCTGGTGGGCGTCACGGCCTTCGGCCTGACCACGGCGGCCAACTACGCCCTGGACGGCTGGGTCGACTGGCCCCTGGCGGCCGTCTTCATCGGCGGCGGCGTGCTGGGCGGGCTGATCGGCGCGCGCCTGGCCGGCGTCCTGTCCGAACGCAAGGGTGCGCTGAACACGGTGTTCGCCGGCCTGATCTTCGTGGTTGCGCTGTACATGCTCTACCAGAGCGGTCAGGCGCTGGACTGGATTTGAGAGACTGGCGATTGCCCAAAGCGATCCCGCTCCGAGTATGGTTTAAGCTCAAACTGGTCATTCACCCATGATTTCGCGCACTTGGTTGACCGGGCGCGCCACCGTGGATGATGCTGAGAACTATCAGGCCACTGTGCCGCTGCCAGGATGAAAGGTCGGAAGGCTTGCTGTTCGGCAGGCAGCCAAGGGCATAGTTCGACGCGTTGCAAACCTTGGAGCAGGTTCACTCAGTCGCTGTGATCGGACGCAGGGTGAGTTCGAGACCGTCGATCATCTGACCATCCGGGCCTTGTTGCCCGATCGAAAGTCGAGCTTCACCGCCACGGCGAAGGATCATGTTCGGTTCTTGAGGCTGGCTGCCTTCATCAAAGATGCTGACTTGTAGCGAAAGCTGGTCATTCCCATCGCCCTGAATTGGAGCCAAAGAGGCGTCCATTTCGAACAGCCAGTCGAATCATGCACTGTCACCGACGCATTCGGCGCTCGGAAAGGGCAGTCGTGCACCGGCTGCCAGCTCCTCGAACTCTCTTCGATCCATTTCCAAGCAGCCTTCCGATGGGAGGCTCCGTTTGGGCAAGTTGAGGTTTCCCTGTTCGATGTCGGCGCGCGGCCCGGAATCGGCTAGCGTTAGCGGATGCCCGCACTGCTTCCCCCCTCTCGACGTCTTGTCATTCGCGCTCCGGACGACTGGCATGTTCACCTTCGCGACGGGGATATGCTTCGGTCCGTCGTCGGATACACGGCGCGCCAGTTCAGACGCGCGATCGTCATGCCGAATCTGACCCCACCGGTCACCACGACCGCCGCCGCCGAAGGCTATCGCACCCGAATCCTCAACGCGCTGGATCCTGGCGGGACGTTCGAGCCCCTGATGACCTGTTACCTGACCGACGACGCCGACCCTGACGAGATCAACCGCGGTTTCGAAACCGGGGTCTTCGCGGCCTGCAAACTCTATCCGGCCCACGCGACCACCAACGCCGACCACGGGGTGACCGACGTCCGCAGGATCTATCCCGTCCTGGAACGGATGCAGCGCCTTGGCATGCCGCTATTGCTGCACGGGGAGGTGACCGACCCGGCGATCGACATCTTTGATCGCGAGGCGGTCTTTATCGAGACGATTTTCTCCAGGATCATTGCTGACTTTCCGGCGCTCAGGGCAGTGTTCGAGCACATCACCACCGCCGATGCGGTAGCCTTCGTCGAGAGCGGCGGCCCGAATCTCGCCGCGACCATCACCCCCCATCATCTGCGCCTGAACCGGAACGCCATGTTCGCCGGAGGTCTGCGCCCGCACGCCTACTGCCTGCCAGTGGCCAAGCGCGAGCGACACCGGCTCGCCCTGCGGCGCGCGGCGACGTCAGGCTCGCCCAAATTCTTCCTCGGCACCGACTCCGCCCCGCACCTGATCGGCCAGAAGGAGTCCGCGTGTGGATGCGCCGGCATCTTCAATGCCCCTTTCGCTATCGAAAGCTATGCGGCGACGTTCGAAGAAGATGGGGCGCTCGACCGGTTGGAAGGTTTCGCCTCTGAGCACGGCCCGCGCTTCTATGGCCTGCCCCTGAACACGACTTCCATCATTCTGGAGCGCGATCCTCTGGTTGTCCCGGAACGGCTTGCGGGGACATCCGAAGGCGACCTGGTCCCTTTCCACGCCGACGAAACCCTGCCATGGCGATTCCTGGGGCCCGTCTCAGCGGGATGACAGGCCTCCGTCGCCGAGGGGCTGTCGCAGCAACGCATTTACTCTTGGCACGATCAAATGAGTCAGAATTTCCAGGTCATTGGACAGGGTGATGGGGTTTTCCGCCAATGCCGACTTCAACGCCGACTTGAGCCAGACGCTCATGCCGGGACTCTCCAGAACCCAGGCGATGCGCTCGTCGATGGCGGCCAAGGCTGCGGCGGCCCGATCGTCTTTCCCGGTCATCATAGTTCACCCCATGCCAGTTGATCTAAGGATTGCAGTCGCCGCAGGATCCGGGATCGGCTTTCGCGGCCGGAACCGGGCGCTCCAGCCAATGACCGCAGCCGGCGCAGGTCAGACGCTCGGCGCGGATCTTCACCGTGGGCCCGCCGCAGTCCGCACAGGCCAGGCCCGGCAAGCGCTCGGTCACGACGTATCCCGGTCGACCGCAGGCGGGACAGGCGCTCCGGGATCGCCGGACCAGATCCAGCGTGGCGCGCCGGATCGCCTGCATCCTGTGGGGATTGCGATGGGCCCGCATGTCGGTTTCGACCAGAGCGCTCCCTGTCAGGCCGATGACGCGTTCGATCGCTCCGTCGAGGGCGTCCCAACCGCCGATATCCTTGATCAGCGCGACATCCGGCGCCGGCACCCGATCGATGGAGGCCGTGACGATCAGGCCATGGTCCGGAAAACCGATCCGGGCGCCGAAGGTCCGTCCCGCTTCGATCGTATTCACGATCTCGTGCGCGAAATTCGTCCTGATCCCGGCGAACTGGCCGACTAGTTCGAGTCCGGACAGACGGTCGATCAGGACCACGATCTCGCGCCCAAGGGGCAGGAACGGAATCAGAGGGTGAGGCCCGAAACTGCCTTCGCTGGCCAGACCGAAGCGCGCTTCAGGCATCAGATCGAAACCGGAGGCGATCTTTGCCCGCGCCGCGTCGAGCGGAGTCCCCCTGCGCTCGACCTCGCGGCTGAAGGTTCCAAACGCGTCGGTGTCCAGCCCGGCGGGCACCCCCACCTCGAGGCCCATGAAGCGAGCGATCACCGGCGTGATCGCCGTCTCCTTTCCATGCATCGTGGCCAAAACCGCCCGTTCGCCCGGCCATGGGGGGCCACCGTCCCGCGCCGGTAAAGGTCGCATTCTCCCCGGGGTCTCGCGGTGACGAAACGCCGCCTGGGTTGAGGATTGAGACACGGAACGCATGAGGAAACTCACTGCCAGAGCCAGGCCGCCGCGGCGGCGTAGAGGGCGATGCCGATCGTCAGGTTGAAGGGGAAGGTCACGGCCAAGGACGCGGTTACGTACACGCCGGGGTCCGCCTCGGGCGCGGCAAGCCGCATGGCGGCGGGGACCGCGATATAGGAGGCGGAGCCTGCCAGAATGGTCAGCAGGGCGGCGTTTCCAGCCTCGAGCCCGGCCATGCGCGCCAGGCCGAGGGCAATGGCGGCCGAAACCAGGGGAAAGGCCAAGGCAAAGCCGATCACGGCGGGGGTCATCTTGCCCCCCCCATCCATCAGTCTCCGCGCCGCGATCAGGCCGATGTCGAGCAGAAAGAAGCACAGGGCGCCCTGGAACAGCGGCCCGACGAACACCTCCAGCTTGGCCATGCCGGTCTGGCCGGAGACCAGCCCGACGACGAAGCTGCCGAGCAGCATGATCGTGGCCGCGCCGACGAACACCTCCTTGAGGATGGTCCGGCGACGTCCCGGCTCGCCGCGGCCCGCGCCGTTGAGCAGGAGCAGCGCCGTCAGGATGGCGGGCGTCTCCATGAGCGCCAGAACGGCGGCCATATAGCCGCCGGAGGTCATGCCGACCGCGGCGAGGTGCTGCTGGCCGGCGGCGAAGGTCACGACCGAGACCGACCCGTAGGTGGCCGCCAGCGCGCAGATCGTGGGCCGGTCCAGCCGCGACACCCGCTTCAGGATGATGAACGCCAGCAGCGGCATCAGGGCGCTGAGCGCCACGCCGATGGCCGCGGCGACGAGAAAGTCGCCGTTCAGGCCCGCATCGCGCGCCTCTACCCCGCCCTTGAAGCCGATGGCCAGCATCAAATACAGCGACAGCGCCTTAGACACGGGCTCGGGAATGGCGAGGTCGGAGCGCGCGAACGCCGCCGCCGCGCCGATGAAGAAGAACAGGATGGCCGGGGAAGTCAGGAGCGCAAGGCTGGACGGCAGGCCGAAGTCGGTCAATGGAGGCCTCCGTCCACAGAGGCGCCGTGACGTCGCGTAGCCTGAAGACATTCTGCCGGATGAACGAGGCTCATGGCCGGAGCACCATCGACAAGGACAGCACATGGTCGATCCGGTCGATCGCGCGGTCGTCCAGTTGGTTGAGGTAGCCGATTTCGAGGGAGACGGTCTCTCGCACCGGGATCGCCACGCCGACGAACGACCGTATCCGATCGAAGCCGCCGCTGGCCCCCCAATCCGTGTCATTCATGGCGACGAAGACCTCGGCGTGTGCGACGAACGACACATCAGGGTCCCGCCCGATTGGGCGGTCGTAGCGAAGCTGCTGGCGCAGCCGCCACCCGACGTCGTCGCCCGACCTGACGAAGCGTTGTTCCAACCGCGTGCGTGCGCTGAACGCGCCGCTGAACGCCGGGCCGATGTTCAATGAAACCTGCTGCCCGCCGCGATGCTCGGTCGTGCCGGGTTGGCCGTCCCGCTCGACACCCTGATAGTGGTAGCCGGCCCACACAGTGGCTCCCGGACTTGCCCGATAACCGACGCCCAGACGCAGGATCCGCTGTTCCATCGCCGCGTCGTCGTTGAACCTGCCCTGCACCTCCACCGATCCCAGAAGGTCGCGCCCCATTGGCGCGGTGGCGCTCACCTGCGTCCAGAACCCGGAATTCTGGTTGCTCTGCGCGACAGCGGGCGTGGCCAAAAGCGCGGTAGCCGACGTCAGCGCGATCAGCAGCAGGGGTGGAAAACAGTCGGGCGCAAGTTGGGCTTTCGGGCAGACGACTGTGGTCAATGGAGTTGCGATCTCGACGTGGCGGGGTCGCATCCCATGGCGCTCGACTTGCCCCAAGGGCCAGTTTAATGGGCTCATGCACCCTATAAGCTCTGCTAATGATCGGGTCTGATGCATCGTCTCGTGAATCTCGATCTCGATCTGCTGAGGGCGTTCGTCACAGTCGCCGACACCGGCAGTTTCACCCGCGCCGGCGTTCGCCTGGGGCGCAGCCAGCCGGCGATCAGTCTGCAAATCCGCAGGCTGGAGAATCAGGTGGGCGTCGAACTGTTCAGCCGGAACGCTCGCGACGTGATCCTGACGGCCGAGGGCCAGACCCTGCTCCCGTCCGCGAATGCTCTGCTGCGCCTCAACGACCAAATCATCGCAGGGTTGAATGAGGGCGATGTCGAGGGCGAGGTGCGCTTCGGCGCCCCTGAGGACATCGCTACAGCTTTCCTGCCGCGTATTCTCGGCGATTTCGCCCGTAGTCATCCAAGGGTCAGTCTCGCAGTCACCTGCGACTACACCGCCAATCTGCTCGACCAACTTTCGAAAGGCGCGCTGGACCTGGCGCTGATAAAGCGCGAACCAATGGGGCCCGACCTCGGCGTGCGGGTGTGGCGCGAGCCGCTGGTCTGGGTGGCCGCAGACCCCGCCTTGGCCAAGACCCCGATCATCCCGCTGATCACCGCGCCGGCCCCGGACATCTATCGCAAGCGGGCTCTGGCGGCGCTCACCGAACAGGGCGTCGCCTTTCGAATCGCCTACACCTCGCCCAGTCTCGCCGGCCAGCACGCCGCGCTCAGAGCCGGGCTGGGGGTCGGCGTATTGTCGGCGACCATGACGCCGAAGGACCTCGTCACCCTGTCGCTCGACAGTGGTCTGCCCGACCTGCACGAGACCGAGATCGCCCTGGTGCGGGCGCGCGGCGCCCGCTCCGGCGCGGCGGACCTCCTGTCCGAGCAGGTGCTGCGATCGCTGGATCGCGACCATATCGCGCTGTGATGCCTGGCATCACGACTTCTCATTGGCGTCGGCCCGGCGTGACCGTCAGGGTGTCTGTGCGGCCCGGGCCCCTCTGGCGATCACTGTGATCGTGATGTCGGACCGCATCGGGTGCGCTCGATGACGGGTCCGGCTTGTTTGTCCCCTTCGAACCGATGGTCTCGACGTCGAGCGCTCCCGTTCTGAGAAGGAGAGGCTCCATGTCTATCGTGTTGGCGCGCCGTTTGCGGGGATTTCACGCCCTGCTGGAGATTGCGCTGACGGATGAGCGGGCGCGACCGCGCCCGGACGACCGCACCATCGCGGGCATCAAGAAGAAGAAGCTGGTCATCAAGGACCGGCTCGCCGTCTTCGGCGGCAGCCAGATGCCCTCCGCGTCGCACTAGCGACGAGGAGGGTCGGCGGCTTGCCCCGGCCGCCGACCCCGATCGCTTCCCACACCAACCCGTGATCGCGGCCTAGCCAGTGATCCGAGGAGAGGCCCGATGCCCAGAACAAACAGGACCCAGCGAAGGCGAGTTCAGGTCGATCCGCACGATGTCTGGACCGCGGGCGACGTCGCCCAGATGGATGCGGTGGTCGCCGCCTGCGCGCTGGTCGCACAGGCCGACGGCTGGGTCAGGGCCCAGGAACGCAAGCGGATGATCGACCGGATGAGCCAGTCGCCGAACATCCGCTTCTTCGGACTGCATGAAGTGACGGTCGGTTTCGAAGCGCTGAACATGCGGTTCGACCGCGATCCGGACGACGGCGAGGCTGCGGCGGACGCTGCGGTCTCTGTCCTCCGGGGTCAGCCGGGACCCTCGCACCTGCTTGTCGACACGGCGTGTTCGGTCGCGGAAGCGGACGGCGGTTTCGACGCCGAAGAGCGCGAGGTTATTCTGCGCCTCTGCCGGCTGCTGGACCTTGATCCCGCGCGCTACGAACTGATCTCCGGCGAGGGAGGGCGGCGATGAGGATCAGCCCGATTTCGATGCCCGTCGCCCGTGGCTTGGCGGTTCAACTCTCGCAGATGACCTGCCGAGTCGCTGCACATCGGAGTTCGCCGACGACCCGCCCCGTGGAGCCACCCGGAGCGATCACCGACGACGCGGTCACCCGCCGAGCCAGCCGTCACACGTTCGACATCCGCGCCTGATCGCGGAAACAGGGCGGAGCTTGATCCATGGAATATCCAACCGAGGACGGTATGACCAAGCCGGTCTGGATGTGGGCGGCCTTTCTCGGCTCTCGTCGTTATCCTGCGCGTGCTCGACCTGGGCGTCCCGCACAAGAAGCACCGCGAGATTGCCGTCGTCGAGAGCCGGCTGATGTCGCTGGGGTATCTGACCCTTGGCCTCAGCTTCGGCGTTTTGATCTTCGTCGGCTCGACGGTCTTCGTCGCCGACCTCATGGAGTGGGAGAAATGCCCCGCCGCCCCTCCCGGCGCGTGACCTTCGCCATCCTCGCGACGGGCGTCCATTGGTCGCTGTGGCGCACCGGCCCGGTCAAGACCGCCGCGGCTGAGCCATGACGCTGGACCCGGACGATGCTTTGATGGCGGGTTACCGTCGCTTCCGCTCGGCAGTCTGGCCGGCCCAGGCGGAGAGGTATGCTCGGCTGGCCCGACGGCGCCAGCGACCGGCGACGGCCGTCATCGCCTGCTCCGACGCCCGGATCGATCCGCAGACCATCTTCGACGCGGAGCCGGGCGAACTGTTCGTCATTCGCAATGTGGCCGGGCTGGTCCCAGAGTATGCGCCCGATGGCGGGTGTCACGGGACCAGTGCAGCGCTCGAGTATGCGGTCAAGATTCTCAAGGTCCGCCGGATCGTGGTGCTCGGGCACGCGCAATGCGATGGCATTCATGCGATGATTCATGGTCCTCTGCGGAGCGCCCCCGACTTCTTGGCGCCGTGGGTGGACATCGCCGAGCCGGTGATGTGGCCCATGCCCGAGCAGGGCTCCGGCGAGACGTTCGAGGCGGCGATCGAGGACGCCGTGCTCCGTCAGTCCCAGACCAATCTGAGGACGTTCCCCTGGATCCGGGAGGCCGAAAAGTCCGGTCAACTAGCCTTGTCGGCGTGGAAGTTCAGCATTGCCACGGGCGAACTGACGACCGTCTAGACGGAGCTATTGGGGATGATTATCGGCCGGATGAGCACAACTCATTGGCCTGCGCCGAGGAACATAGTCAGCGTGACTGGGCGGCCCGGGCCCCTCTGACGATCATGGTGATCGTGATGTCGGACCGCATCGGGTGCGCCCGATGCCGGGGTCCAGTCCTTCCAGAGTCCCCTCGTCCCGGCCAGGAGCGCGCCCTTTCAATCCAGGAGAGGCTCGATGGCGACCCGTCCGACGCGCTGGTTCAGGCGCTACAGCACCTTGATGGCGTTTGGCATTGTGACTGCCTTCTCATCGTTGGTCATGGCCTTTCGTTCGCCCCGGACCAGACCGCGCAAGGCCCGCTGATCCATAAACGGAAAACACCTTTCACACTATCCAGCGGCCACTGCGCCATCAACAGCCATTCTGGCGGCACGCCACAGACTCGAGGAACTTGTCGAATGAGGCCCACCATCCGATCCATTTTCGTCACCCTGGCTACAGGCGTGGCTCTCACCGCATGTGAACCGATTGATACTTCGGTTCTGCAGGACATCGAAAAGGCGGCGGAAACGGCCCGCACCACCGCTGACAGCCTGAACTCACGCGGTCACGAGATCCAGGGCGCCATTGCCGACCCGGTCGGGGCATTGCGCACCGCCGCCCTCGGAGCGACCTTCACCAAGACTCCAACCGCCGAGGCGAACCTGTTCGTGTTAACCGACCTGCAGACCGGCTGCCAATGGCTCGCGACCTATGGCCCGGACAACAAGGCCGTCAGTATTGCGCCGCGCACCGAGCGAAGCGGGACAGAAACCCGGCAGCTATGCCTTGTGATCGATGCCGGCGCTCCTGGGGTTGGCGAAAGACCGCAATGACGCTTTCCTCGACCCCGTCCGTATTGGGCCTCTCTTTTGGTGACGGCGGGATGAGCCGCCCCCGGGTCCCGTTCTCTGCGCCCAGTTCGCTACACCCAGACCGCCCCGGGATTTCCGGAGGATGTCTGTTTAAGTTATGCGGCGATGGGACGTCGTCCTTGTTCTCTCGCCTGCAGAGAGCCGTTCCGCTGACCCGTGTCCGGCTAACGAGATGCTGCCTCGACCGGAAACATTCAGAGAATCGCTCTTAGCGTCTAACCGAACCGATTGATCGCACCATGCCGGCCGATGCCCTGTTCCTGTTGTTAGGCCTCGTCCTGCTGATTGCGGGCGGGGATCTTCTCGTGCGCGGGGCGGTCCGGATAGCGGAGAGACTCCGTCTCTCGCCGATGCTCATCGGCCTGACGGTGGTGGGTATGGGCACCTCGACGCCCGAACTCGCCGCAAGCCTGAAGGCCAGCCTGGCCGGGTCTCCGGGCATCGCCCTCGGCAATATCGTGGGATCGAACATCGCCAACACACTCCTGATCCTCGGGGTGGCCGCCCTGATCGCACCCATCGCGGTCAATGCCCGCGCCCTGTGGCGCGATGGCGGCGTGGGCATCCTGGCGGCTCTGGCGCTGCTGGCCGCGGGTGCGACGGTGGGCCTGTCGCGCGAGGCCGGAATCGCCTTCCTGGTCCTGATGGCGGGGTACATCTACTACACCTACCGCCAGGAGCGTCTGGGGGCCCCGCACAGCGCCGGCTATGATCGCGCCGTGGCGATGGAAGAAGTCGACCCGGCCCTGATCCCCCGCGCCCAGCCGGCGGGGCGACTGTCGGTCGCACTCCTGCTGTTCCTCGCCGGTCTCGCTCTGGTCGTAGGCGGCGGCAGTCTTCTGGTGGAGGCCGCCATCGGCATCGCCGAACAACTCGGTGTCAGCGACACCGTTATCGGACTTACGATCGTGGCGGTGGGGACGTCCCTGCCGGAACTGGTCACCTCCGCCTTGGCGGCCTGGCGCAGGCAGGGGGACATTGCCCTCGGCAATGTGCTAGGCTCCAACATCTACAACATCCTGTTCATCGGCGGCCTCACAGGGGCCGTGGCGCCCACCACTGTGCCGGCCAGCATCATGGCCTTCGACCTCTGGGTCCTGGTCGTTGTCTCTCTGGTCGTGATGGTGTTCGCCTTTACGGGCGGTCGGCTGAGCAGACGGGAAGGCTTGGTTCTCGTCGCCGCCTATGTCGCCTACGCGGCCTACACCGCCGGCCTTTTCTGAACGCGGCGGTCCTGGCCGGGTCGGTACCGTCATAACCCGGCATGCAAGCCTTGCTGTTGGCGAACGCTCTGACTTTTGAGCTGGTCTATCGGTCCTGCTTATCGGTCGCATCACCATAACGCATTGGCGTCAGGCGGATGCGCGGCGCAGTCTGCTCATGCGGCCCGGGCCCCTCTGACGATCATTGCGATCGTGATGTCGGACCGCATCGGGTGCGCTCGATGCCGGGGTCCAGACCTTCCAGAACCCTGATCCCGGCGGCGAGCGTGCCCCTCATTCAAGGAGAGGCTCGATGACGACCCGTTCGACGCGCTGGTTCAAGCGCTACAGCACCCTGATAGCCCTTGGCATTGTGACGGCATTCTCATCGCTGCTCATGTCGGTTCGCGTAGCTCGGTCCAGGTCGCGCAAGGCCCGCTGAACCTCGGCGGACCTTCCAAATCGACGGTGATCGATCCAATCACCGTCGACGACGGCGCCCAGCGGCTGAACATCCCGCTTTCGGTTTGGCGCGGATAAAGGCGGCGGGGGATCGCCACCCGTTTCGGCGTGTTGATCCTGTGTGCCAATTGCGTAGCCGTGCTACCATCCGGCCCGCATTCCTTGGCGGGCATCGCTCACCACAGCCTTATCCATCGGAGATTCGATATGCCCCTTCTGCTATGCCCCAACGACAACGCCTCAATGACAACCGTCAACCGCAGCGGCGTCGAGTTTGACATGTGTCCGACTTGTCGGGGCGTGTGGCTTGACCGCGGCGAACTGGAAAAGCTGATCGAGGATGGTGGCAGTCAAGGTGGACAGTCGCCCACGCCAACGACTTACGCGATGCGCCCACCAGAGCGTGATCACCGCAGAGATCGCGACGACGAATTCGGTCGTGACGAAGGTTACCGCAAGAAGAAGCGTCGCGACATCTTCGATATCTTTGACTGAGCAATTCGAACCGATTAACTTTTCATTGATAGGCATCGGCCACTGCTGAAAGTCGATTGAGATCAGCTGCGCTGGCCGTTCCGTGTGCGACAAGGCATCCCAGACAAGGACCAGAAGATACCGATGCGCGATGTCTTGCTTCAAATCGACACCTAACCTATGGCGAATATCGATACCTGAACACGTCAGCATGCCGACAGTTCGCCGACAGCGGCAACCCGATTATGGGCATCTACGCGGGACGTAGGCATAGATCTGCCGGAACGGCAGTTCGTCCCGTGCTCACGCTGGCGCGTGCAGCTGCTCGATCCGTTCCAGCTCGCCGCGGCCCTCAATCGCGGCCTTGGACAGGTCGTGCGTGGTCTGGAGGTTGATCCAGTACTGAGGGGATGTGCCGAAGACCTTGGCCAAGCGCAGCGCCGTATCGGCGGTGATGGACTGCTTCTCACGCACCAGGCGCTCTATACGGGCCCGGTCCTTAAGGCCCATCGCCTTGGCGAGGGCACCGGCGCTGAGATCGTAAGCGGGCAGGTAGTCTTCCCGAAGGTGCTCGCCAGGGTGCGGCGCGGGGGCCGCGAAGTTGGCGAAGTCATGCGTCGCCATCGGCGGACTTCTCTCTTTCTGGCCCGACACCCGGGCCGTTCCACCAAGCCCCCGCTCAGTGGTAATCGACGAACTCAACGTCCTCCGGACCCTGATCGGTCCATCGGAAGCAGATGCGGAACTGGTCGTTCACACTGATCGACCACTGCCCCGCCCGATCCTCCTGGAGGCGGTGCAGACGGTTTCCCGGCGGATGTTTGAGATCATCGAGCCGCGTCGCCGCATCCAGCTGGAAGAGGCTTCGCCGCACCCGCTTGAAGAGGTCCGCCGGGAAACCCTTGGGGCAGTTGCCCTCAAAGACCTCCCTAGCTTGCTTGCCCTTCCAACTGAGGATCACGGCGAGAGCCTTCCACGCACAGCTTGTAGCGAGACGTGCTACACAAGTCAAGCTTTTGTAGCGCGATTCGCTACATCGGTGACTCGCTTGGAGTCGGCCATTTCGCGTGGGCCTACGGCAGCATCAGAGCTTCAATCGAACACCTGGTCCGCATTGCGAATCCGGTGGGAGAAAGACAACGCCGGCATTCTCTAGCGCGTCCTGCATGCGTCGCATGTTGCTCGTGAGGATCGCCCCTTTCCCAGCTTCGAACCGAAGGATGGTCGAGTCGGCGACGCCGGACAGCGACGACAACTCTCTGACGCTAATCTTCAGCGCTGCACGAGCCATTCGGACTTGGCTGGGCTCCAACATGAAAGAAATTCCTTCTTGCGTGACGGAATTTCGTTGACTCACTCGCGGAAATTCGGTCGAGTGTAGGTGAAATTCCATCAAACTCCACCGTTCAGCATGTTCTGAGCGACCGGGCAGCTGCGCGGGAGGTCACGCATGCTTGGCCACCGACACGTATCGTTATCGAAGCGGAGGGGAGGGCGACGTCCTCCCGACCATCGTTTAGCCGCTGCCTTCCTCCGCAACGCCCGCACCTTCCACGCCATGGCCTGGACCAAGCATGACCGCTCAGGGGGCAGATCGGCCTACCCGAGCGCAATTGCCATAGAACTCGGCTTGAAGGCCTATCTCCTCCATCGCGGGTTCTCCGACGACTGGAACCGCATCCATCTGCGTCATGATCTGAAGAAGGCTCTCCGGTGCGCCCGGCTGGCCGGACTGCGAGACTTGCCAGTTGGGTTAGCCGACCTCGCCGCAGTCCTTGGACCGCTCTACGCCTCAGGGAATTTGCGATCCGGTTTGGTCGAGCCGGTCCTGCCGATTTCGCCCGAGGTCGCCGACAGAGTGATCAGTGGCCTTCTGGACCTCGTCGAGGCTGCCATCGGGGTCGAAGGACAGGTAGGGCCATGAGCCTTGGCTGGTTCCGATGCGGGCGAGGGCGCACGCAGGCCGCAGAACCGGACGGGCGTCGTGTTCTGGTGCGAGCGATCCAGCAACTGCCGCCCGAATGCCACGACGTCTTCGTTCTGCACCGATTCGAGGACATGCCGCTGGACGAGGTCGCAGCGCATCTCGGGATCGACCAAGCATTGGCCGAAGCGCGCCTGGCCGAGGCGCTCGTCCGGCTGTGCGGTGTGGTCGACGAGGCGGAAGCGCGGCACTCTTCTGAACGCTCGTGAGGGTCGAGGGCAGGATAGGCTTTGCGCCAGCATTGTCTGACAAGCGTAGCCATATCGACCCTCATTCTGTGGTGTGGAGCGGAGCCGTTCGATCGCCTCAACCCCGCATCGCGCCCTGCGGGCTGCGGCTGGCGCCGCAGGCGTTGACCCGCTCATCCGGCCCCGCTGGTGGCTCGGCAAGGATCGATGGATCGATCCGCCTTGCGAGAAGGCGCGGTCGGAGATTTGCGTGGGAGAGCTTACGAATATGCGTGGTGTTACGGGGCGGCCAGCTTTGCGGCCATGTACGTCCAGCCGTCATCGGAGCCGCAGAGGCGGCGACGCCGGACTCTGCCAGCCCGGCGAGTCGAGGTACGCTCTCCCATACACATCACCGACACTTGGCCCGACGACCTGCCGATCACCACGGCCGAGCTGCGGGCGGTGGAGGGCTGGCTTGGCGAGGTGCTGGATGAGGTCTTCGGTCCGCGCCTCTGAGAGGATGAGGACATGACCGGCACGGCTAACGGCACAGGCGTTCAGACCCGCGTTGCCCTCTATCTGAGAGTCTCCACTGGTCGGCAGGCGACCAATGACCTGTCGATCCCGGACCAGCGCCGCCAGCTGGAAGCCTATTGCGAGGCCAAGGGCTGGGAAGCGGCGGTGGAGTATTCGGAGCCGGGCAACACCGCCACCGACGACCGACGCCCTTCCTTCCAGTCCATGATCGAGGCGGGCCTGACCAAGCCGCCCGCCTTCGACGTGATCGTGGTGCACAGCTTCTCGCGGTTTTTCCGCGACCAGTTCCAGTTCGAGTTCTATGTCAGAAAGCTGGCCAAGAACGGCGTGCGTCTGGTCTCGATCACCCAGGAGCTGGGCGATGACCCCATGAGCACCATGATGCGCCAGATCATGTCCCTCTTTGACGAGTACCAGTCGCGCGAGAACGCCAAGCACACCCTGCGAGCCATGAAGGAGAACGCCCGGCAGGGATTCTGGAACGGCGCCCGGCCGCCCATCGGCTACCGCATCGTCGCCGCCGAGCAGCGCGGGGCCAAGACCAAGAAGAAGCTGGAGATCGATCCGATCCAGGCCGAGACCGTCCGCACCATCTACCGGTGGGCGCTAACCGGCGACGGCGAGCAAGGCCCGATGGGGCTTAAGACCATCGCCAAGCGGCTGAACGAGCAGAACATCCGGACCCGTGATGGCGGCCGCTGGGGCATCGGCACGGTGCATCAGATCCTGACCCGGTCCACCTACATGGGCGAGCACAGGTTCAACACCCAAGACCATCAGACACGGAAGCCGAAGCCCGAGTCCGAGCACGCCGTCATGGCCGTGCCGCCGATCGTATCTAAGGCCGATTACGAGGCCGTGCGGGCGCTGCTCACCTCCCGGAATCCTCAATGGACGGCGCCGCGCGTCTCCAGCGGGCCGAACTTGCTCACGGGCATCTGTTTCTGCGGCGGCTGCGGCGGCGCCATGACCCTGAGGACGGGCAGGGGCAGGGCGGGCGGGCAGTATCGCTACTACGCCTGTTCGACCAAGGCCCGCATGGGCGATACCGGCTGCAAGGGTCTGGCGGTGCCCATGACCAAGCTGGACGACGCCGTCATCGACCACCTCGAAACGCGATTGCTCGACCCGGAGCGGCTCGCCCAGTTGATGGAGCAGCTTCTGGACCGCCGGGAGGAGTGGGCCGATCAGCGGCGAGGCCACGTCGCCGAAATGCGCAAGCGTGCGACCGAGGCCGAGGCCAAGCTGAACAGGCTTTATGAGGCCATCGAGAACGGCTTGCTGGCGCCGGATGACCCATCCCTGAAAGAGCGGGTTGCTGAACTTTCCGGCATCCGCGACCAGGCCAGGGCCGACGCGGAGCGTATCAGCGCGTCAGTCGATCGGCTGGCTCCCACGATCACCGCCGACTCCCTCAGCCGTTTCGCCACCGCCGCGCGGCGGAAGCTTCGCGACCGCACCAGCGGCTACCGGCGCGACCACCTTCGCGCTCTGACCCAGCGCGTGGAGGTCATCAGCAAGACCGAGGCGCGCATCATAGGCTCGCGAACCCATCTGCTGCAGGCCTTAGCGTCCAGTGATGGTGGGAATTACGCAGCCGTTGGCAGGGTTCTTAGTTTTGTACCGCGATGGCGCGCCCGAAGAGATTCGAACTCCTGACCCCCAGATTCGTAGTCTGGTGCTCTATCCAGCTGAGCTACGGGCGCGCATGGCGGTGGAACCGCGAAGGGCCGGACACCTAGACGCGTCGGGGCGATGATGCAAGCCCGCAATGCGCATGATCGGCGTGAAATCGGCGGGCCGGTTTTCAGGGGGCGTGTTCCGCCTTAGGGAATGGATATGACCCATGCCCGTTTCCTCCGCCGCCGAGCGGCGCGCCTGCTGGCGCCGGTCCTGTCCGGCGCCCTGATCCTGACGGGCTGCGCTGGGCCGGCGTCGCTCTCCTCGCTGTCCATGCATGCCGTGCAGGCCGCCCCGGCCCCGGCGACCACGGCGCGCGGGCCTATCGTCAGCGCCGCCAATCCGCTGGCGGCGGAGGCGGGCATGGCGGTGTTGCGGCGGGGCGGGTCGGCGGTGGACGCGGCGGTGGCCATCCAGGCGGTTCTGGGCCTCGTGGAGCCGCAGAGCTCGGGTCTGGGGGGCGGGGCCTTCCTGATGCACTACGACGCCGCCACGGGGGCGGTCACGGCCTTCGACGGGCGCGAGACGGCGCCGGCCGCCGCGACGCCGGAGCTGTTCTTTGAAGACGGGGCGCCGCTGGGCTTCCGCGAGGCGGTGCTGAGCGGGCGCTCCACCGGGGCGCCGGGGGCGGTGGCCATGCTGGCCATGGCCCACGAGCGGCACGGGCGGCTGGACTGGTCGACCCTGTTCGGCGAGGCGGCGCAGCTGGCGGAGGACGGCTTCGTCGTCAGTCCCCGGCTGGCGGGCATGATCGCTTCGTCCGCTCCGCAAGCCTCCACCGACTGGGCGCGGGCCTATTTCACCGGCGCCGACGGCGAGCGGCTGGAGGCGGGCGACACCCTGCGCAATCCGGCCTACGCCGCCACGGTGCGCGTCCTGGCCCGGGAGGGGGCCGACGCCCTGTATCGCGGCCCCATCGCCGACGAGATCATCGAGACGGTGCGCGCCGGCGAGCGGCCCGGCGCCCTGAGCCGTCGGGATCTGGCGGCCTACCAACCGGCAGCGCGCGAGGCGGTGTGCCGGGAGTGGCGGCTCTATGTGGTCTGCGTGCCGCCGCCGCCGTCCAGCGGCGTGGCCGTGTTGCAGCTGCTGGCCATGGCCGAGCATGTCCCGGCCGTGGACGAGGGGCCCGCCGACGCGGACGCCTGGGCCGCCTTCGCCCGGCTTCAGCGCCTGATGTACGCCGACCGCGACCGCTATGTGGGCGACGCCGACTTCGTCGAGGTTCCGGTCGCCGGCCTGCTGGATCCGGCCTATGTGGCCCGGCGCGCCGCCCTGGCGCCGACGCTGGACGGGGCGGCCGAGCCGGGTCTGCCGCCGGGCTTCCAGCCCCGCGCCGCCGACGCCACCGCCGAGCCCGCCGGCACCTCCCACTTCGTGGTGGTGGACGCCGAGGGGAACGCCGTCAGCATGACCACCACGGTGGAGAGCATCTTCGGCTCGGGCCGCATGGCGGCGGGGTTCTTCCTCAACAACCAGCTGACCGACTTCTCCTTTCGCCCGGTCGACGACGAGGGTCGCCCGGTCGCCAACGCCGTGGCGCCCGGCAAGCGCCCCCGCTCGTCCATGAGCCCGGTGATCATCCTCGACCGCGAGGGCCGGTTCGTGGGCGCGGTGGGCTCGCCGGGCGGCACGTCCATCCTGGCCTATGTGGCCAAGGCCCTGATCGGGACCCTGGCCTGGGACCTGAGCATGCAGGAGGCCATCGACCTGCCCAATCTGGTGGCCCGCGGCGACGGCTTCGGCGCGGACACGGCGATGTTCAGCCCGGCGCTGCAGGCCGAACTGGCGGCGGCGGGCATCGCCCTGCGTCCCAACGCCTCGGAGAACTCGGGCCTGCACGGGGTGCTGTGGCGCGACGGCCGCTGGGACGCCGGGGCCGATCCGCGCCGCGAGGGCGTGGTGCTGACCCGGTAGGACAGGGTTTCAGACGCTCGCCCGGAAATCCCTGTCTGAATTGTCCGAAATCCCCCTCCCTGATCGTGACGCCATAACCGCCCGCGTCCGCGCGCGGGTCTGCGGGGCCAGTCTAGGGGATGGGGAAAGGCCGGGGACGAAATACAGGCTGCGGGAGGCGCAAACCCTTGCGGCGCGCGGGAGTGGCCTTCGGAAGTGCGGGATTTCGGAGGACGTCCCGAACCGCCGCAACGGGCGGGAAGCGGTAGTTGCGCTTTCACCAATCTCGCCGCTACACCGGCATAGTGATCGGGAGACCACGATGCGCCGACTGATCCAGCAACCGGACAGCTTCGCAAATGCGTTCGTCGGTGGAGCCAGCCAGGTGGCGCGCTGGACAGTCGTGCCAATGATCCTTTTGGCGATCTTTTCCAGCCGATATGCGATCCGCCCCCTCGAACCGTTCTTCCTATTCGGCGGCTTGTTTGTCGCTGGTGTCCTGCTGGCTGGTTTGTGTTGCACCGTTCCGTTGATGTGGCAGGGAATCGTCCATCGGTGGTTCTCGCAACGCTAAACTCAAACGGTCCGCGATGGGGCGTGAGCCCACATTGACCCGCTGCCTGCAAGCGGACCCGCAGCGTCGGTGGTCTATCCGTGCGCGCCCTGTCCCTTCGGGATCACCAGCCGGAAGACCGCGCCCTCCGGTCCGGTGGAGGCCAGGGTCAGTTCGCCGCCGTGGTTGGCGGCCAGTTCGCGGGCGATGGCGAGGCCCAGGCCCGTGCCGTCGGCGGAGCCCGCCACGAAGGGCTGGAAGAGCCGCTCGGCCACCCGCGGCGGGATGCCCGGCCCGTCGTCGGCGATGGTGAGGATGACCACGTCGTCGGCCGCCACGGCCTCGACCGTCACCTTGCCCCGGGCGTCCTGGCCCCGGGCGCTCTGGATGGCGTGGCGGGCGTTGCGCATCAGATTGACCAGGATGCGGTGCAGCTGGTCCGGGTCGGCCTCGATCATCGCCCCGGTCGGGATTTTTCGCACCAGCCGCACCCCGCGCGGCTCCAGCCCCGCGTCCTCGGCGGCGGCGGCGACGGCGGTCTTCAACGGCAGCGACTGGCGCTCCGGCTCCGGCTCGGCGGTCTTGCCGTAGTCCAGCACATGGGTGGCCAGCGTAGCGGCGCGGTCCAGCGCCCGCTCCAGCCGGGGCAGGGCCTTGGCCACCTGGGGGTCCGGGCTGCCGGCGAGGCGGTCCGAGGCCATCTGGGCCGAGGTCAGCATGTTGCGCAGGTCGTGGTTGATGCGCGCCACCGCCTCGCCCAGCGCCGCCAGCCGGGCGCGGGAGCGCAGGGCCTGACGCACCTCCTCCTGCATGCGGGCCAGTTCGTCCTCGACCCGTCCGATCTCGTCGCGGCGGCCCTGCGGCGGCTCTGACGGGGCCTCGGGGTCGGCGCGGAACCGTTCGATGGAGATGGTGACGCGCCGCATGGGGCTGAGCACCAGGAAGGCCAGGGCGGCGTAGAGCAGGCCGCCGGCGGCGCCCGCCACCACCAGCGACAGCAGCAGGCTGTTCACCAGATAGGCGCGCAGTTCCTGTTTCAGGGGCTCGGCGGGGGCCACCACCTCGATGAAGTCGCCGGAGCGATAACGGGGCCGGGCCATGACCCGCACCGACCGCTCGGGATGGCCCGCCAGGGTGCGCCAGGGGTCGGTGAGGCGCGCGCCGGGGTCGGACTGGCGCAGGTCGAGCAATTCGGGCGTGCGGGGCAGGGCGGGGGCCTGCAGCAGCAGACGGCGCACCCCTTCCTCCTGCACCGCCACGGCGGTCACGCCGCTGATCTGCAGCAGCTGGCGGGCGGTGTCGTCCTCCACCAGCGAATAGGGCAGGGCCTCCACGCCTACGGACGCCAGCTCGGCGGCGCGGATGCGGTCCAGCAGCCAGCGCTCATGGAAGGAGGCGGCGCTGGGGGCCAGGATCAATCCCACCACCGCCAGGGTGAACACGCCCGTCAGCAGCAGCAGCCGCGCCGACAGGCCGTCCGGCCCGCGCAGGCGAGGCAGGCGCGAGCGCATCATGCCTGCACGCCCGGCGCGGATCATGACGCCGCTTCCGGCGCGGGCCGGCGCAGCCGCCGCATGATCAGCGGCAGCACCAGGGCCAGGAAGGCGACGCCCATCAGCGGCCATGCGAACTCGTTGAACAGGGCGCGAAGGTCAGGATCCTCATTGATCGACAGAATGTCGTTCAGCCCGTCTCCGATCCAGCAATAGATGAAATGGGCGGGCAGCAGGCCGACGAAGGTGGCCAGGGCGTAGGGTTTGAGCGGCGCCGAGACGATCCCGGCGGCGATGTTGATCAGGTGGAACGGCACCGTCACCACCAGCCGCGACACCAGCACATAGCGGAAGGTGTTCTGGTCCACGCCGTCGCAGATGCGCTGCATCAGACCCGGCTTCGCCCGGGCGCGCGCCCGCAAGGTCTCGCCAAGGGCTGAACGGCCCGCCCCGTAGACGATCAGGGCCCCCAGGGTGGCGCCCAGCGCCGTGGCGACCCCGCCCACCCATGTGCCGTACAGATAGCCCGCCGCCACGGTGACGAAGACCACGCCGGGAATGATGCTGGCGGTCAGGAGGGCGAACAGCAGGGTCAGGCCCAGCAGGGTCAGGAGGTAGTGGTCCGCCACAAAGGCGTGCAGCGCCTCGCCGTGATCCTTGAGGGTGTCCAGCGACAGATAGCGGTTCCAGCCCATGCCCAGAATCAGGGCGGCGAGGGCGACCACGCCCAGCAGGGGCGCCAGCCGGACGATCCAGTGTCTGACCGTGCGTTCGCCCATGGGCTGTCTTATTCTCCTGCAAGCGCCCGGAAAGCCCGTTCGCCGTTGACTCCCGGGCCAGCCCGACTTATACGCCCGCCCTTCCTGCAGCGGACAACCTTGCTCGCCGCACAACCCTGATTGCCGGAGCCTTATCGTGAAGCGGACCTATCAGCCGTCCCGACTCGTGCGCAAGCGCCGTCACGGCTTCCGTTCGCGGATGGCCACCAAGAACGGTCAGAAGATCGTTGCGCGTCGCCGCGCCAAGGGCCGTAAGCGCCTGACGGCCTAAGCGCCCGCTGCGCTTTCAAGAAGAGCGCATGACGGACCATCCGTTCAAAATCGAACGCCTGACTTCGCGGCCCCAGTTTCTGGCGGCCGCGAAAGGCGTTTCAAAGGCCAGCGGCGCCGTGGTGGTGCAGGCGCTGGACCGGGGCGACGGCCAGGCCACGGTGGGGGTGGGCTTTACGGCCACCCGCAAGGTCGGCGGGGCCGTGATCCGCAACCGCGCCAAGCGCCGTCTGCGCGAGGCGGCGCGTGCGCTTTTGCCGCTGCACGCCCACCCGGGATACGACTATGTTCTGGTGGCCCGTCAGGGCACGCCGGACCGGCCCTGGGACCGATTGCTTGACGATGTGAAAAGCGCGCTGATAAGGCTCGCGCCCAATCCCGGCCCGGCGGCTTCGCTCCCGGCCGCTTCGTCGATCTCCGACGTCTCTTCAACGCCGACCCGTGACCTTTCCGGCCAGGACCGCTGACCCATGCAGAATGAGAGCACCCGCAACACGATTTTGTTCATCGTGTGCACCGTGGCGATCCTGCTTCTTTATCAGGTCTTCGTGCTGCAGCCCTCGGCCGACCGCCAGCGCGCCGCGCAGCCGGCCGCCACCGAGGCGGGGATCGACGCGTCCAACACGGCCCTCCGTCCCGAGAGCGCGGTGTTCACCGATCGCCGCACGGCCCTGGCCACCGGCCCGCGCGTGCCGATCAGCACCCCGACCCTGTCCGGCTCGCTGTCGCTGCAGGGCGCGCGCATCGACGACCTGTTCCTGACCAACTACCGCGAGACCCTGGATGGGGAAGACCCGGTGGAGCTGTTCCGGCCCCAGGGGACCGAACACGCCTATTTCGCCCAGTTCGGCTGGCTGGGTCAGAACGTCCCCGGCGTGCCCGGACCCAACACCGAATGGACCCTGACCGAGGGCTCGACCCTGGCGCCGGGCGCGCCGGTCACCCTGACCTATGACAATGGGCAGGGCCTGCGCTTCACCCGCCGCGTGGAGGTGGACGAGCAGTACGTCTTCACCCTGACCGACACGGTGGCCAATCTGGGCTCCGAGGCCATCACCCTGGCCCCCTACGGCTCGGTGCAGCGACACGGGGTGCCCGATGATCTGGGCCGCCAGTTCATCCTGCACGAAGGCGCCATCGGCGTTCTGGGCGACCGGCTGCGGCTGGAGAAATACCGCGACTGGGAAGACGAGCCGCGCATCGCCTATGAGTCCACCGGCGGCTGGCTGGGCATCACCGACAAATACTGGCTGGCGGCCCTGCTGCCCGACCAGACCGAAACCATCGACGCCGAACTGCGCGTGCGTCAGGTGGGCGAGGTCAACATCCACGAAGCCAACATCCTGGGCGCGGCGCGGGTCATCAATCCGGGCCGTCAGATCACCGAGACCCAGCGCCTGTTCGCCGGCGCCAAGCGGGCCGAGATCCTCGCCGCCTATGAGGACAATCTGGGCATCCCGCGCTTCGACCAGGCCATCGACTGGGGCATGTTCTGGTTCCTGACCCGGCCCATCTTCATCACCGTCGAGTTCTTCTACGGCCTGGTGGGCAATTTCGGCGTCGCCATCCTGCTGCTGACCGTGGTCATCAAGCTGCTGCTCTTCCCCCTCGCCAACAAGAGCTACGAGAGCCTCTCCAAGATGAAGATGCTCGCGCCCAAGATGGAGGAGATCAAGAAGAAGCACGGCTCGGACCCGCAGAAGCAGCAGCAGGAAATGATGGCGCTGTATCAGCGCGAGAAGATCAATCCGCTGGCGGGCTGCCTGCCCATCGTGCTGCAGATCCCGGTGTTCTACGCCCTGTACAAGGTGCTGTTCGTCACCATCGAGATGCGGCACGCGCCGTTCTTCGGCTGGATCCAGGACCTGTCGGCGCGGGATCCGTCCAGCATCTGGACCCTGTTCGGCCTCATCCCGTGGGATCCGGCCTCGGTTCCCCTGATCGGCACTTTCCTGAACGGCCCGCTGCACCTGGGCGTGCTGCCGATCTTCTACGGCCTGACCATGTGGCTGCAGATGTCCATGAACCCGCCGGCGGCCGACCCGGTCCAGCGCAAGATCTTCGCCTTCATGCCGTTCGTGTTCACCTTCATCATGGCCCCGTTCGCGGCGGGCCTGCTGATCTACTGGGCATGGAACAACATGCTCTCGATCCTGCAGCAGTACGTGATCATGCACCGCTTCAAGGCCGAGAACCCCATCGACGGCTTCATTGATCGCTTCATCAAGAAGAAGGCCACGTGAGCGCGTTCACCGAAGAAGAAGTCGAGGCGGCGCGGGTCCTGTTCGCGCGCCCGGCCACCTTCATCATGGGCTGCGCCAAGATCGAGCAGCTGCCCGAGCCGGACCTGCCCGAGGTGGCCTTCGCCGGACGCTCGAACGTGGGCAAGTCCAGCCTGATCAACGGGCTGGTGGGCATGCACAAGCTGGCCCGCGCCTCCAACGAGCCGGGGCGGACCCGCGAGGTGAACTTCTTCGATCTGGACGGCAAGATGCGTCTGGTGGACCTGCCCGGCTATGGCTGGGCCAAGGCGTCCAAGGGCGAGGTGAAGCGGTTCCAGAATCTGGGCCGGGACTATCTGCGCGGCCGGGTGACCCTGAAGCGGGTCTATCTGCTGATCGACAGCCGCCACGGCCTGAAGAAGGTCGACGACGAGGCGCTGGACGCCCTGGACGAGGCCGCGGTCAGCTATCAGATCGTCCTGACCAAGGCCGACAAGCTGAAGAAGGGCGAGGCCGAGGCCATGGGGGAGAAGACCCTGAAGGCCGTCTCCAAGCGCCCCGCCGCCTATCCCTTCGTGGCCGTGACCTCGGCGGAGAAGGGCCACGGCATCCCCGAACTGCGCGCCGAGATCATGCGCACGACCGGGGTTGTGCTCTAGCCGGCCTTGGGGCGCGGCCAAGGCACCCCATATGGGCCTCATGCCCAGACTTTCCGTACTCGACCTGTCGCCGGTGCCCGAAGGGGCCGACGTTTCGCAATCCCTCGCCAACACTCTGGATCTGGCCCGCCACGCCGAGCGGCTGGGCTATCATCGCTACTGGCTGGCCGAGCACCACAACATGCCCGGCATCGCCAGCGCGGCCACCTCCGTGGTGATCGGCCATGTGGCGGCGGGGACGAAGACCATCCGCGTCGGCGCCGGTGGCATCATGCTGCCCAACCACGCGCCCTATGTAATCGCCGAGCAGTTCGGCACCCTGGCGGCGCTGCATCCGGGCCGCATCGATCTGGGGCTGGGCCGCGCGCCGGGCACCGATCAGGCGACCTCGCGGGCCCTGCGCCGCACGCTGGATGGCAGCGTCGACGACTTCCCCCGCGACGTCATGGAACTGATGGGCTGGTTCGAGCCGGCCGAGGAGGGCCAGCGCATCCGCGCCACGCCGGGCGAGGGGCAGGAGGTTCAGGTCTGGATGCTGGGCTCGTCCACCTACGGCGCGCAGCTGGCCGCCCATCTGGGCCTGCCCTACGCCTTCGCCAGCCACTTCGCCCCGGCCGAGCTGGAGCGGGCGCTGGCCATCTATCGCTCAAGCTTCAAGCCGTCGAAGCGCCTGTCCGAGCCCTATGTGATGCTGGGCTACAACGCCTTCGCCGCCGATACGGACGAAGAGGCGAAGGACCTGTTCACCTCGGTGCAGCAGGCGTTCGTCAATCTGCGCACCGGCAAGGCCGGCAAGCTGCCGCCCCCACGTCCGGGCTATGCCGAGGCGCTGGACGCCGGCGCGCGATCCATGATCGATCAGGCGCTGTCCTGTTCGGCGGTGGGGTCGCCGGAGACGGTGAAGACCCAGCTGAACGCCTTCATCGACCGCCACAAGCCCGATGAACTGATGGTCACCAGCCAGATTTTCGACCACGCCGCGCGGGTGAAGTCCTACGCGATCCTGGCCGAGGCGGCGGGCGGCTGAACGGGCCTGAGGTCGTTTTCGGCTTCAGGGTCGGGTTCGGCCGGTGGCGACCGGAACACGTAGAAGCCGCGCTCCAGCAGTTGTCGGACCAGTTCGGCATCCGGCGGCTTCGGCATCGGTTCTGGTCGGTCCCCATCCATGGCCCTGTGAACCGACCGTGTCCTTGATCGGTTCCAAGTCGGGAACATCGGCGCTGCGTCCCGGTTGTCAGCCGTCAATCCAATGGAAGGGACGCGACCATGACCGAGAAAACCCTGGAAAACCTGTTCTACGACACCCTCAAGGACATCTATTACGCCGAGCGCAAGATCGCCAAATCGCTGCCCAAGATGGCCCGCGGCGCCCAATCGCCGAAACTGAAGGCCGCCTTCGAGAAGCATCTCGAGGAGACCGAAGGCCAGATCGAACGCCTGCAGAAAGTGTTCGACATCCTGGGCAAGCGCGCCATGGGCAAGACCTGTGAGGCCATCGAGGGCATCCTGGCCGAGGGCGACGAAATCCTCGAGGAATACGAAGGCACGGCCGCGCTGGACGCCGGTCTGATCTCGGCCGCCCAGGCGGTGGAGCACTACGAGATCACCCGCTACGGCACGCTCAAGCGCTGGGCCGAAATGCTGGAGCTGCCCGAGGCCGTCCGCCTGCTGGACGAGACCCTGCAGGAAGAGTCGAAGACCGACGAGGACCTCACCACCCTGGCGAACGCCTCGTCCAACCCGACGGCCCTGGCCGCGGAATGATAAAGGCCCTCTCCCGCCGGGAGAGGGCTGCGCGAACGGATGCGTGAGCATCCGTGTTTCGCGCGCAGGGAGAGGGTCGGTTGTGCGTTCTGGCCTGCCGACCCTCATCCCCCGCGCCAGGACAAAGCCGCTTCGCGCCTTCGTGCGCGGGGCCCCCTTCTCCCAATGGGAGAAGGATAGGGTGACAGCGCCGCCCATGTCCGCTATCGCGCCGGGGCGATGAACCAGGTTCCCATCACTGAAGACGAGCGGCAGTCCGAAGACCGCAGCTGGGCCACCGCCAGGACCCTGGCCGAGGCGCTGCCCTATATCCAGGTCTATGACCGCCAGACGGTGGTCATCAAATACGGCGGCCACGCCATGGGCGACGAGGCCGTGGCCAAGCAGTTCGCCGCCGACGTGGTGCTGCTCAAGCTGATGGGCGTGAACCCCGTGGTGGTCCACGGCGGCGGTCCGCAGATCAGCGCCATGCTGGATCGGGCCGGCGTCAAGTCCGAGTTCGTGGACGGCCTGCGCGTCACCGACGCGGCCACCATGCAGATCGCCGAAATGGTCCTGTCGGGCGCGGTCAACAAGGAGATCGCCAACTGGATCACCGAGGCCGGCAAGCAGGCCGACGTGCGCGGCGTGGGGCTGTCGGGCAAGGATGCCGGCCTGCTGACGGTGGAGAAGACGCGCCGCACCCGCCGCGACCCCGACAGCATGATCGAACACGAGGTGGATCTGGGCTTCGTGGGCGAACCCACCAAGGTGGATCCCAAGCTGATCCGCGGGCTGATCGCCTCGGAGTCCGAGGACTGGGTGCCGGTGATCGCCCCCATCGGGGTCGCCGAGGACGGCAAGACCTACAACGTCAACGCCGACACGGTGGCGGGCGCGGTGGCGGGCTCGCTGCAGGCCAAGCGCATGCTGCTGCTGACCGACGTGAAGGGCGTGCTGGACAAGGACGGTCAGGTGATCCGCCAGATGACCGTGGCCCAGGCCGAACAGCTGATCGCCGACGGCGTGGCCACCGGCGGCATGATCCCCAAGCTGGAGACCGCCATGGCGGCGGTGAAGGCCGGGGTCGAGGCGGTGGTCATCCTCGACGGACGGCGCAGCCACGCCATGCTGGTGGAGCTGTTCACCGAGCACGGCGCCGGAACCCTGGTGAAGGCGTGAGCCCCTCGCTCGATCACGTCGAGCACTGGGTGTTCGACATGGACAACACCCTGTATCCGGCCGAGAGCGGCCTGATGGGGCGGGTGCAGGACCGCATCAACGCCTTCTTCGTGCGCACCGTCGGCATGGGCCCGGCCGAGGCCCGCCAGCTGCAATTGCAATATCTGCGGGATCACGGCACCTCGCTGAGCGGCCTGATGCTGAACCACAAGGTGGACCCCCACGCCTTTCTGGACGAGGTGCACCGGGTCGAGCTGGACTGCCTGACCCCGGACCCTGTGCTGCGCGAGGGCCTGTCGCGCCTGCCCGGGCGGCGACTGATCTTCACCAACGGCGCGGCGGCTCATGCGGAGCGCGTGCTGGACGCGCTGGAGATCGCCGACCTGTTCCATGACGTGTTCCACATCGAAGCCTCGGACCTGATCCCCAAGCCGGACCCGCGGGCCTTTTCCCGCATGATCGAACTGCACGGGGTCGATCCGCGCCGCGCGGCCTTCTTCGAGGACACCGAGAAGAACCTGAAGCCCGCCGCCGACATCGGCATGGCCACGGTGCTGGTGGGCGCCCACGCGCCGGCCTCCACCGCCGCCTTTGTGGATCATCGCACCGAAACCCTGCCGCCCTTCCTGAACAGCCTCAGCCTGCGAGACGCCGCATGACCCACCCGCTGGAATCCGTGATCGAAACCGCCTGGGAGGCCCGGGCCGACCTGTCGCCGTCGACCACCGGCGAGGCGCGCGACGCGGTGATGGAGGCCCTGGACCTGCTGGACTCCGGTCAGGCCCGGGTGGCTTCGCGCGGCGAGGACGGCGTGTGGACCACGCACCAGTGGCTGAAGAAGGCGGTGCTGCTGTCTTTCCGTCTGAACGACAACATCGTCATGTCCACGGCGGGCAAGGGCTTCGGCTCGCCCCACGCCGGCCATGGCCCGTGGTGGGACAAGGTCCCCAACAAGTTCGGCGGCTGGCACGCCGAACAGTTCCGCCCGGCGGGCTTCCGAGCCGTGCCGGGCAGCTTCGTGCGCCACGGCGCCTTCATCGGCAGGAACGTGGTGCTGATGCCGAGCTTCGTGAACATCGGCGCCTATGTGGACGAGGGCGCCATGGTGGACGCCTGGGCCACCGTCGGCTCCTGCGCCCAGATCGGCAAGAATGTGCACCTGTCGGGCGGGGCGGGCATCGGCGGGGTGCTGGAGCCCCTGCAGGCCAACCCCACCATCATCGAGGACGGCTGTTTCATCGGCGCCCGCGCCGAGGTGGCCGAGGGCGTCATCGTGCGCGAGGGGGCGGTGCTGGCCATGGGCGTCTATCTGTCGGCGTCGACGAAGATCGTGGACCGGGCCACCGGCGAGGTGTTCCGGGGCGAGGTCCCCGCGTACAGCGTCGTGGTGCCCGGTTCTCTGCCGGATCCCAACGGCGGGCCGTCCCTGTACTGCGCGGTCATCGTCAAGCGCGTGGACGCCCAGACCCGCGCCAAGACCGGCGTCAACGAACTGCTGCGGGACTGATGAGCGAGCCTGACGACAAGACCGGCGACGCCCCCGACTGGGGCCCCATGCGCTCGTTCGGGCGCATCCGCTCGCGCACGCTGAAGCCGCGGCAGGCGGCGCTGTTCGACACCCTGCTGCCGACCATCGCCCTGCCCGACCCCGAGGCGGGGCCGATCGATCCGAAGGCGCTGATGCCCGAGGCGACGGAAGTCTGGATCGAGATCGGCTTCGGCGGCGGCGAACATCTGGCCGAGCAGGCGCGGCGTCGTCCCCACGCCCTGATGATCGGCTGCGAGCCCTTCCTCAACGGCGTGGGCTCGGCCCTGCGCCATGTGGAGGAGATGGGTCTGAAGAACGTGCGCCTGCACGCCGGCGACGCGCGGGCGGTGATGGAGGCCCTGCCGGACGCCAGTCTGGACCGGGTGATGATCCTGTTTCCCGACCCCTGGCCCAAGGCGCGGCACAACAAGCGGCGTCTGATCCAGGACGAGACGGCGGCGGAGATCGCGCGGGTGCTGAAGCCCGGCGGGCTGTTGCGCTTCGTCACCGACTGGAAGGACTACGCCGCCTGGGCCCACGAGCGGTTCCTGCGCACCGAGGGCCTTGAGTGGAAGGCCGAGCGGGCCGACGACTGGCGCACCGCGCCCGCCGACCATGTCACCACCCGCTATGAGGAAAAGCAGCTGGGCGACACCCCGCCCATCTTCCTCGAGTTCGTGCGGACCTAGAAGCTTCCGGTCAGCCACAGGCCGATCAGGCCCGCGCTTCCCACCGCGATGCGCCACCAGGCGAACACGCCGAAGCCGTGCCTCGTCACGAAGGCCAGCACCGCCTTGACCGTGACGATGGCGGTGACGGTGGCGGCGATGAAGCCCACCGCGATCAGGCCGAAGTCGGAGAAGTCCAGCACGGCGCGGTTCTGGAACAGGTCATAGGCCACCGCCGCGCCCATGGTGGGCAGGGCGAGGAAGAACGAGAACTCCGCTGCCGACCGTTTGTCCGCCCCCAGCAGCAGGGCGCCCGCGATGGTGGCGCCCGAGCGCGACACGCCGGGGACCATGGCAAGGCATTGCACCACGCCGATGATCAGATACATGCGCATGGGGTATTTCGCCGCGTCCAGATGCACCGGCGTCATGGGGCGCCGGTCCAGCCACAGCAGGACGAAGCCGCCGATGATCAGCGAAACGCAGATGATCGCGGGCGTCTCGAAGAAAATATTCTTGATAGTGTCGTACATGAACACGCCGATGACCATGGCCGGCAGGAAGGCCACCAGCAGGCCGATCAGGAAGTGCCGGGCCTGCCGGTCGTGGGGCCACCGGGTGGCCAGCTCGAACAGGCGGCGCAGATAGACGGTGATGACCGCCAGCAGGGCGCCCAGCTGGATCACCACCTCGAAGGTCTTGCCGGTGCTCTCGAAGCCCAGGAAGTGGCCCAGCAGCAGCAGGTGTCCGGTGGACGAGACAGGGATGAACTCGGTCAGCCCCTCGACGATGCCGAGCAGCAGCGCAATCAACCAGTCGCCCATGCGGCGAATCCCCCGTCTTGGTCAGATGATCCCGGGGCCCGTCAGTGGGCGCCCGGTTCGACGCCCACATAGCGCAGGCGCGCGCGGATGGGCGCCCCCTCCAGCAACTGATCCATCGCATGGGCCAGCAGGCCTGCCGACCGCCCGATGGCGAACAGGTCGAAGGCGCCGTCGCGGGGCAGGTTGAAGCGCCGCACGATCAGGGCCAGCGCCAGATCGAAGGACGGCTTCAGACCTGTGACCCGCTCGCCCGCCTCCACCAGACCGGCCAGGTCGCGGGGCAGGTCGGCGGCGGCCAGCAGGGCGGCGGCGCGGGGATCGCCGTCGGGATAGAGCTCGTGGCCGAAGCCGGGCAGGCGGCCGTCCTGATCCATGCGGCGGCGCATGGTGTCTTCCGGGTCGCGCCGGGCGTCCAGCACCAGGGCGCTGGCGGCCGCAAGCTGGCGGCTGACGTCCGGGCCGGTCAGGGCGGCGAGGCCCGCCATGGCGGCGGCGGCGGGGCTGGCGCCCGTTCCGGCCACGGCCCGCGTGGCGAGCACCGCGCCGTTCAGCTCGTGGTCGGCGGACAGGACAAGGGCCCGGCGCAGGATGCCGGAGTCCAGCTCGGGAATCTTCCAGGCGCGGGCCAGACGCTGGTGCAGGTGCAGCCGCGGGCCCATGCCGACGATGGCGTCCACCATCTCGCTCAGCACCCCGGCGCATTCGATGGTCAGGTCACGCTGGGCCCGGCCGGCGGCGGGCGGGTCCTCGTCCACGCGCCGGGCGATGAACTGCAGCAGGCGCGAGCGGGACGGCCCGGCGTAGGCCACGTCGATGCGGGGCTTCAGGGTGGCGAAGGGATTGCCGTCGCGGGCGTTCCACAGCACCCGGGCCGCGTCCTCCAGCGTGGCGTGCTCGGCCAGCTGGACCGCGTCGCGGCCGCGGTAGAACAGGCGGCCGCCCATGATGGCGGTGACCGAGGACTGCACCGTGGCCTCGCCGCGCACCGGCGAGCCGCCGATCACGGCCGGGGCGGCGGGGACGGGCGAGCCGTCGCACAGCCGCGCCACGTCGTCGGCGGCGTACAGGCTGCGTCTGGGATTTTCGGGGTCGGGGCGGGCGGTGATCCGGCCGCGGCTGACATAGGCGTAGAGCGTCTGGGTTTTCACCCCCAGGCGGTCCAGGGCCTCATTGCGGCCGATCCAGTGTCGCTGGGCGGTCTCCATGACGGCTCCCTTGTCCTGCGATCGCGTGCGTTTGACCCACCTAGGCCGATCAACATTGACAAACTGTTCCGCGGAAACGGCGATTTCGTGACAGGGCGTGCAATTTTTCACCTCGGACCGCGTCCGGTTGCGTCCGACCCCGCTGTTGCGCCACAAGACCACCGATGAGCGAGACAGCCACGCCTCCGGATCCCCACGCCGCCAACCGCCGCATCACCACCCTGTCGGTGGGGGTGGCGGTGTTCCTGATCGCCATCAAGGCGTTCGCCCTCGGCGCCTCCGGGTCCGTGTCGATCCTCGCGTCGCTGGCGGACTCGGTGCTGGACCTGATCGCGTCGCTGGCGGTGTTCTTCGCCGTGCGCTGGGCCGCCATCCCGCCGGATCACGAGCACCGCTTCGGCCACGGCAAGGCCGAGGCCCTGGCCGCGCTGGTCCAGGCCGGGCTGGTGTTCGCCTCGGCGGTGTTCATCGCCTGGGAGGCGGTGCAGCGCATGGTCGATCCGCGCCCGGTCACCGCCGGGGGCTGGGCCGTGGGGGTGATGATCGTCTCCATGGTCGTGACCCTGGGTCTGGTGTGGCTGCAGAGCCGGGCCATCCGCGCCACGGGCTCGCTGGCGGTGCGCGGCGACCGCGCCCACTACGCCGCTGACATCGGGGCCAATGTGGTGGTGTTGATCGGGGTGATTTCCGGCGCCTTCCTGGGGGCCGCCGGGCTGGACGCCGCGGCCGGCCTGATCGTGGCCGTGTGGCTGTTCTGGGGCGCGCTGGGCATGCTGCGGGGCTCGGCGGACCATCTGATGGACAAGGGCGTGGACGACGAGACCCGCGCGCGCATCGTCGCCGCCGTGCTGGCGGATCCGCGCATTGGCGGGGTGCACCAGCTGCGCACCCGCACGGCCGGATCGGTGCTGATGATCCAGATGCACGTGGACCTTGAGCCCGACCAGACGCTGGAGGCCGCCCACGGCGTGGTGGTGGAGGCCGAGGGCCGTATCCTGAACGCCTTCCCCGGCGCCGACATCCTGATCCATCCCGACCCGCGCGGGCGCACGCGCGCCCATGGCGGGGTGGCCGGCGATGCGGAGCCCGCCACCGGCGTCCCGGTGACGGAGTAAACGCGGGATTAAGGACGTCGGGCGCATGGGTTCGACCATGTCTTCGCCAGTCGCCGCCCTGTTGCATTACCCGTTCGATCCGGCCTCGCGCGCCGCGCGCCTGGCGCTGGGCGAGGCGCGGGTGGAGTTCAGCGAAAGCCCGGTCAAGCCGTGGGAGCCGGACTGCATCCTGAACCAGGTCAATCCCACCGGCATGCCGCCGGTGGTGCGCACCCTGCTGGACGGCCGCACCCTGACCCTGTGCGAGCTGGGGGCGATCCTGGGCTGGATCGAGGACAGCGCCCGCGGGCCGCTGCTGATGCCGGTGGATCCCGTGGAGCGGGCCGAGACCCGGCGCCTGACGGCCTGGTTCGAGCGCCGCTTCAATGACGAGGTCAACGCCGTGCTGCTGCACGAGCGGCTGGAGAAGGCGATCCTGAAGCTGGGCCCGCCCGACGCGCGCGGCCTGCGTCAGGGGCGCGAGGCGTTGCGTCACCATCTGGCCGAGCTGGAAGACCTGCTGAAGGGTCGCGACTGGCTGTCCGGGCGGCGCATGACCCAGGCCGACCTGATCGCCGCCGCCCATATCTCGGTGATGGACTATTTCAGCGAGATGCCGTGGGCCTCGTTCCCGGCGCTCAAGGCCTGGTACGCGCCCATCAAGTCGCGGCCGTCGTTCCGGCCCCTGCTGGGCGACCGCTTCCCCGGCGTGGCGCCGCCGGTGCATTACGCGGATCTGGATTTCTAGCTTTCCGCCGCCGCGCGCGCTATCGCGCCCCATGGCCAGGGACCCCCGAGACGAGATCCGGCGCCGGGCGAAGGCCCTGGGCTTCGACGTCTGCCGCTTCGCCTCGGCGTCCGAGCCCTGGAGCGCGGGCGAGCGGCTGGCCCATTTCGTGGATCAGGGCCGCCACGGCGAAATGGGCTGGATGGAGACCACGCTGGAACGCCGGGCCCACCCCACCGCCATGTGGGAGGGCGCCCGCACCGCCATCGTGCTGGGCCTCAACTATGGCCCCGAGCATGATCCCCTGCCGGAAATGGACGACCGCTCGGCGGGCTATATCTCGGTCTATGCGCGGGGCGACGACTATCACGAGCTGATCAAGGGCCGGCTGAAGCAGCTGGCCGGGATCGTGGCCGCCCGGTCGGGCGCGGAGGTGAAGGTGTTTGTGGACACCGCGCCGCTGATGGAGAAGCCGCTGGCCCAGCGCGCGGGTCTGGGCTGGCAGGGCAAGCACACCAATTTGCTCAGCCGCGCGCACGGCAACTGGCTGTTTCTCGGGGTCATCCTGTCGGCGGCGGACTATGAGCCCGACCCGGCCGAGGACGAGCACTGCGGCTCATGCCGGGCCTGTCTGGACGCCTGTCCCACGGACGCCTTTCCCGCGCCCTTCCAGCTGGATGCGCGCCGTTGCCTGTCCTACCTGACCATCGAGTTCGCCGGGCCGTGGCCGGAGGAATTCCGCGTCGCGGCGGGCAGCCGCATCTACGGCTGCGACGACTGCCTGGCGGTCTGCCCGTGGAACAAGTTCGCCCGGGGCGCCCACGAGGCGCGGCTGCACGCCCGCGACAGTCTGAGCGCGCCCCGTCTGGCCGATCTGGCGGCGCTGGACGACGCGGCGTTTCGCGCCCTGTTCACCAAAAGCCCGGTCAAGCGCATCGGCCGCGACCGGTTCGTGCGCAATGTGCTCTACGCCATCGGAAACAGCGGTGATCCGGACCTGATCCCGTCGGCTGAACGCCTGCTGGAGGATCCGGCCCCGGTGGTCCGTGATGCGGCCGGCTGGGCGCTGTCCAGACTGACGGCGGCGGGCTGAGCGGCGGGGCTCAGTCCCCGGCGGGCCGGGTGGCGTTGACGGCCGCGAACACGCGGCCGCGATCGCTCTGCAGGTCGCGCGCGTTGCGGGGCCGCACCTGCAGCACGAGGGTGCGGCCGCCGTTGGTCAGGCGCAGGCGCGGCGCGGCGGAGGCCCGGGTCAGGCGCGGTTCGGGCAGGCGCACGCCCCCCTCGTTCAGATAGTAGATCAGGCGGTAGCGGTCGGCGTGGTCGCCGGCGCGCTCCGGCGCCGCCATCTTGTTGTCCAGCAGCCAGACCTGGTCCTCGACGCGCACCAGCAGGACGGCGTGCTCCTCGCGGTCCTGGTTGTCCCAGACCACGGCGATGCGCATGTCGTCGTCCGCGTGGCCCATGGCGCGCAGGGCGAAATATTTGGTCAGGGCGAACCCTTCGCAGTCGCCGCCCCGCTCGAACATCTCCAGCGGCGTCTCCCAGTGGTCGGCGCGTCCCCAGTTGTCCGTGTCCGACACATAGGTCAGCCGGTTGACGGTGCGATGCACCCGGTCGATCCGCTCGTCCGCCGGGCGCGCGCTCCAGCGCGCCAGCTTGCGGTCCCAGGCGGCCAGCCGGCACGGCGCCGACTTCACCTCGTCAAAGGTGTCGCAGGCGGCTGAGGCGAGCCCGGCCCGCTGGATCGCCGACCGCGCAATGACGCCGCTCCACCGGGGCGTCTGGCCGATCTGCATCGCCGGTCGCGCCTCTGTGGCGTCGAACACGGCGTCGAGGCTGGACGCGCGGACGGCGGACGCGCCGGCCAGGCAGAGCACGGCTGCGGCGACGACAGTCGAGAGTGTTCTTGCGAGGCGCATGGGGGTCGCGGACTCCGATCAGTTCGACCCGAATCCTGCTCCTACCCCCCTTAAGATCGGGGCCTACAAGAATGCTTAAAATAACATTAATAGATGTATTCGCTATAAACCAATCATAAGGGTTAAAAATAACTATCGCGTTGCAGTGCGCCTTTGAATGAATGCATGCCTAATATTTGAATAGATAAAGAACAACAGATGTAATGCGGGCTCTCGCAATGGCTGCTGTGCACGGAACGATTGCCGCGGGAATCAAAAATTCTAGGATCATGATGGTTAACGCGGCCAGAATCTTCTGGCGAGAAAATGGATGTTGCTCTAAAGGCGATGTCCGGGAACGTCGGTATGTGTGTTTGCGGGCGTGACGTGGGGCGTCAAACGGGGGAACGAATGGCTTTCGGGAACAGATGGGCGTGGCTCGCCGCCGCCGCAGTGGTCATGAGCGCGGGCGTCGCCCAAGCGCAGCAACCGCCGGTGGATCCGGGGCGGCTGGACGAACGCTTCCGTCAGCAGCCGGACGCGCCGGACGTGCGCGCGGTGGACGTTCCTGAACTGCCGCGTCAGGACGGCGTCCCGGAGAGTGATCTGTCCGTTACCTTGAGCGCCGTCCGCTTCGAGGGCGCCCAGGCGGTGCCGCTCGCGGCGCTGGACGCCCTGGCTGCGCCCTACCTTGGTCGTGAGATGCCCCTGGCCGAGGTGTTCGTCCTGGCCGAGGCGGTGACCGCTGAATACCGGTCCCGCGGCTACGTCCTTTCGCGCGCGGTCGTCGGGCCGCAACGGATCGAGGACGGGATCCTGACTATCCAGGTGCTGGAAGGCTATGTGGACCGGATCACGATTGATGGCGACGCGGGCGGGTACGCCCCGTTCCTGACCCGCTACATGGACCCGGTGCGCGAAGGCCGCCCCACCTCGGGCGACGCCCTTGCCCGGGCCCTGCTTCTGGCCCGCGATCTGGGCGGCGTGGACGTCCGCGCCGTCGTCAGTCCCTCGGCTACGGCGCAGGGCGCGGCCGACATCAGCCTGGTTGTCGAGCGCGACCCGTTCGAGGCCTTCGTGGCCGTGGACAACCGCGGCTCGCGCTGGCTGGGCCCGGTCCAGGTCTATGGCGGGGTCACCCTCAACGACATGCTGGGCATGGGCGAGCGGCTGTCGCTGACAGCGGTGAGTGCGCCTGAGGACTCAGAGCTGGGCTTCCTTTCGGCCAGCTACGAGCAGCCGCTGGGCTGGTCGGGCCTGCGCTTCAACGCGTTCGCCAGCTATGCGGACACCGAGCCGGGCGACGAACTGGCCCTGCTGGGGCTCACGGGCGAGAGCACCACCTGGGGCATGGGCTTCCAGTACCCGTTCCTGCGCAGCCGGGAGAGCAACATTCTGGGCCGCCTGACCTTCACGGCGCGCGATGCGGACTCGGGCAACGACTTCATCGATCCGGTCTTTGACGACAGCATCCGCACCCTGTCGGCCGAGGTGCTGGCCAACCACGCCGATCGCTGGGGCGGGTTGAGCTCGCTACGCGCCTCGGCGACCCAGGGCCTCAACATTTTCGAAGCGACGAGCCGGGCGGATCCGAACAAGTCGCGGGCCACGGCCTCGGGTGAGTTCACCCGGTTCAACATTGAGCTCAGCCGCATCCAGCCGGTGGTCAACGGGCTCTATCTGCGTCTGGGCGTCGTGGCCCAGGTGACCGGCGACAGCCTGCTGGCCTCCGAGGAGTTCGGCCTGGGCGGCGTCCAGTACGGCCGCGCCTATGACCCGTCCGAGATCACCGGCGACGAGGGCGTCGCGGGCAAGGTGGAGCTGTTCTACACCCTGCCGCCGCAGGGCTTCGCCACCGTCGAGCCCTACGCCTTTTACGAGGGCGGCGAGGTTTCGCAGAACGATCCGCTGCCGGGCGAGCCCCGGCATGCCTCGCTGGAGTCCGCCGGGGTGGGCGTGCGGCTTGGATTCAACGACCGCTTCGGCGCCTCCGTCGAATACGCCGTGCCGCTGGGCCGGGACGTGGCGGCTGAAGGCAATGACGACGGGCGCTTCTTCTTCACGCTGAGCGCGGCGTTCTGACGACAACAGGGACTCGGGCGGCCCGCAGAGGCCGCCAAGAGGGGTTTGGGAGAGTGGATATGATCAAGCAGCAAAACGCCGGAACGAAGACTTCCCGCCGCCGTGCAGGGCTCGGCCGACGCCGCGCCCTGATGCTGTCGGCGGGCACCCTGGCCCTGGTCTGCGCGCAACCGGCCCTGGCCCAGGTGGTGCCCACCGGCGGGGTGGTCACCACCGGCGACGCGACCATCGGCTCGACCGGCGCCGGCAACGTGACGGTGACGCAGAACAGCGACCGGGTGCTGATCGACTGGGACAGCTTCGACATCGGCTCGGGCGGCTCGGTCCATTTCGACATGGACGCGACCGACATCGCCGTGAACCGCGACAATGCAGGTGACCCGTCGGAAATCTACGGGACCCTGACCGGCGACGGCATGATCATGATCCTGAACCCGAACGGCGTGCTGTTCGGGGCGGGCGCCAACGTCAATGTGGGCAGCCTGGTGGCCACCAGCGCCAGCCTGACGGACGTTTCTTCCAATCTGCTCAGCTTCACGGGCGCCTCCGGGGCGGTCACCGTCGCCGCCGGGGCCGCCATCACGGTGGCGGACGCCGGACTGGCCGCCTTTGTGGCCCCCAGCGTGGCGAACAACGGGATCATCACCGCCACCGGCGGCCATGTGTTCCTCGGCGGGGCCGAGGGCTTCACCCTCGACCTGGCCAATGACGGCCTGCTGGAGCTGACGGTGCCGACCGCCAGTCCGCTGGTCCAGAACCACGGGGACATCTTCGCCGCGGGCGGCCGGATCCAGATGAGCGCGGCTGCGGCCTCGGCGCTGGTCGGCGCCGTGATCAACGTCCAGGGCGTTCTGCAGGTCGGCTCGGCCAGCTCCGACGGGGGCGTCATCGTGCTGGAGGCGGCGGGCAACGCCATCGAGGTCTCCGATGATCTCGCGGTCCAGGGCAACATCGATTTCGTCGCCCGCCGCGTCTTCGGCGCGGGCGACGTGGACGTGGACGACGGGGCGCTGAGCCTGAATATCGACCCCGACGGCGCCGACACCACCGGCGAGACCCTGATCGCCGACGCCCTGGGCGTGATCGGCTCGGTCGACGGCGGAACGACGCTCAACCTCGGCGCGGGCGACTACGCCGCGGGCGCGATCATCAACGCGACCAATGTGACGGTTGATGGCGGCGGCGTGGCTCGCATCATCGCCAACCAGAACGGCCAGAACGGGCTGACGGTCGCCGGAAACGGCGACGGCGCGGTCATCCAGGGGCTGCACTTCATCGGCCAGGCCGACACATCCTACAACGGCTTCGCATGGGGCTCGACCATCACGCGCGGCGTGGTGCTGCTCAACGGCGCCGAGAACGTCACGGTGACGGACAATGTCATCACCGGCGTGCGCAACGGCATCCTGATCGACGGCCGCAACGACGGCTCGATCATCACCGACAACATCATCGACAACACCAAGAGCGCCATCTCGGTCCAGTACACCGACGGCTCCAACCTGACCCTGACCGGCAACGCCGAGGGTCAGTTCGGCAACGAGTGGGGCATCAACGTCCACCTGAACGGCGTGTGGAACGGCTCCACGATTTCGCCCAGCGCCGGGTCGCTCGGCGCCAACCCGTCGGCGGCGGCCCAGCAGCACCTGCTGGATCTCAGCAACGCCAACAGCGGCATGTCCGTCTACAATCAGGCCTATTCGGCCTCGAACCGCACGCACGTTTATGTGGACGCCAACGGTTCGCCGACCGGCCAGGGCGCCGCGCCCTCTCCGATCAGCACCGTGCACGGCGGGGTCGCCGCGGTGGTCAACGGCGGCCAGGTCTTCGTGGCCGACGGCCTCTACACCTTCACCTCGACCCTCAACATCGACAAGTCGCTCAGCCTGATCGGCGAGTCGCGGGACGGCGTGTTCTTCGACGGCACGGCGATCAACGGCTACGGCATGGAGGTCAACGCCGACGATGTGACCCTGGCCAATTTCACCTTCCAGGGGAACAACGCCTCCACCAACAGCGGCCACTACGGCATCAAGGTCCAGCCGGACACGGGCGACGCGTCTGACCGGGTGCACGACTTCACCATCCAGAACGTGGCGATCCAGGGCTGGGGCGGCTCAGAGCTGGACCTGAACGGGGTGGTCGGCGCGCTGATCGACGGGGTCATCGCCGACGGCCAGGGCACCAAGGGCGTGGGCATCGGCCTGACCGACAGCGCCGACGTGACCATCGTCAACTCCGAGACCCTGAACAACCTGTGGGGGTCGGTGGCGCTGTACCAGACCAACCGCTTCTACGATCAGCAGCTCGACAACATCACCATCAACGCCGACCTGAACGTCTTCGCCGAGGACATCGGCGTCTTCGCCCAGAGCTATTCCAGCATCGGGCTCGAGATCGGTCAGCTGAACCTGACCGGCTTCGACTTCGTGGTGCGCAACACCGGGCACCGGAGCAACGGGGACGAGTTCACCTTCTTCCGCACCGATCTGGATGACGCGGCGGCGTTCGCCCTCGGCCTCGGCGCCGCCGAAACCAGCTCCATCGAGGGCTGGAGCGGCACGGACTACACCAACGCCTTCACCGTGGTGAACGGCCTGACCATCGGCGCGGCCATCCGCGACGTGCGCGACGGCGGGTTCATCAATGTGGGCGCCGGGACCTACGGGGCCTTCGGCACGGCGTTCGGCGGTCCCGAGAACCTGACCATCACCGGCGCGGACGGCGCGATCATCGACGGCGCGGGCGTGACCGGTCGGATCATCGACCTGCGGGCGGACGGCACGACCCTGTCGGGCTTCACCATCCAGGGCGACGGCGGCGGCGTGGGCGTGTCGGTCTCCGGCCGGGGCGTGACGGTGGCCGACAACACCATCAGCGACGTGCTGACGGGCGTGCAGACCACCACCCAGTACGCCGCCGGAAACGCGGTCATCACCGGCAACACCATCACGGCCGACTACGGCGTCAGCCTGCAGAACACGGGCAACGTGGTGACGGGCAACACCGTCAACGCCGCGATCGAGGGCGTCGGCCTGCTGCAGGGCGCCAACAGCTTCAGCGGCAACAGCTTCACCATCGCCGCCGGCGGCGACGCGCTGAACTACTACGGCTCGGCCACCTACGCCGCGCTGGTCGCGGCCGACAACACGGTCAGCATCGAGGGCGGCGGCCTGC
>Ga0208179_1000203_pt1 | contig 44723 bp, 43 predicted proteins | sample Malvired_Geostar_FD_184238 | JGI IMG/M metagenome (GOLD analysis project Ga0208179, IMG submission 184238) | Marine viral communities from the Global Malaspina Expedition - Malaspina viral metaG DeepMed_Geostar (SPAdes) (version 2) | ecosystem: Environmental > Aquatic > Marine > Oceanic | place... | reverse complement strand
GTACTGGTCCGAACCCGACTTGTCGGCGTGGCCGGCAAGCGTGACGCTCGCCTGACCCGTCGAGGCGTACTGCGCCGCAACGTTGTCGAGGATCGAGGCGGCCTCAGGCGTGATGTCCGACTTATCCCAGTCGAAGAACACGATGAACGGACCCGGAGCCGGCGGCGGGGGCGGCGGGGGCTCAGGCGTCTCGCAACTGGCCAGCACAAGGGCGGACAGGGCGGCGGCCATGCCGAGTCCACGACGAACGAGAGCCTGTTGCATCAAGCGATCCTTACGACTGGACGCGAAACGCCCCCCAAATCCGGCGTCCGATACCAAAGCCCTTATATCGCTCCTGATTTGGTTTTTCGACCGTTAATCGAACAGCTTGGAAACAGACTCCTCGTTGGCGATTCGCCGGATGGCCTCGCCGATGAGGGGCGCCACGCTGACCTGGCGGATGCGGCTGCAGTTGTTCACCTCAAGCGGCTGCTCGATGGAGTTGGTGATGACCAGCTCCTTCAGCGACGAGGATTCGACCCGCGTGACCGCCGGGCCCGACAGAACGCCGTGGCTGATGTACGCCGAAACCTCCACCGCGCCCTTTTCCAGCAGGGCCTGGGCGGCGTTCACCAAGGTTCCGCCCGAGTCCACGATGTCGTCGAACAGGATGCACCGGCGGCCTTCGACGTCGCCGATGATGTTCATCACTTCGCTCTCGCCCGCCTTGGGCCGGCGCTTGTCGACGATGGCCAGGTCCGCATCCAGCCGCTTGGCCAGGGACCGCGCCCGCACCACGCCGCCCACGTCGGGCGAAACGATCATCAGGTCGGACGTCTTGTCGTAGTGTTCGCGAATGTCCTGCGCCAGAACCGGCGTGGCCAGCAGATTATCGGTCGGAATGTCGAAGAAGCCCTGAATCTGGCCCGCGTGCAGATCCATGGTCAGGACCCGATTCGCGCCCGCCCGGGTGATCAGGTTGGCCACCAGCTTGGCCGAGATGGGCGTGCGGCCTCCGGTTTTCCGGTCCTGACGGGCATAGCCGAAATAGGGCATCACCGCCGTAATGCGCCGCGCCGAGGCCCGCACCAGGGCGTCGGTGATGATCAGCAGCTCCATCAGATTGTCGTTGGCTGGATAGCTGGTCGACTGGATGATGAAGACGTCCTCGCCGCGCACGTTCTCGTCGATGACGGCGAAAACCTCGTTATCGGCGAAGCGCTTGACCTGGGCCCGGGTGAGGGGACCGTCCAGGTGATCGGCGATGGCCTGGGCGAGAGTGCGGTTGGAGTTTCCCGCCAGCAGCTTCATGGCTGTCATCCTTTCGCCGTCATCGGCACGATTACTTGAGGCGCCTTCTACCAGCCGGCGCGCGTGTAGCAACCCACGCCGCGCCGCATTGGCGTGAACAAATCGCTGGTGTAGAAGCGCCGGACTGTCTTTTCAGCGGCCGCCGGGGGCGGACGCAGCCATGTGAGGTCGGACTTTGCTTCTCAGGAAATCGCGTTCCGGTTTGTCGACCCGTATGGGCGCCCTGGCCGTCGTGCTGGCCGCCACCACGGCCCTGTCCGCCTGCGCCGGGCGCAACGAGCGTCCGCAGCTGGCCTATGAGGAGCGGCCCGTCGATCTGCTCTACAACACCGGCTATCAGCGGATGGAGCGGGAACGCTGGCTGGACGCGGTGGCCTATTTCCAGGAGGTGGAGCGCCAGCATCCCTATTCGGAATGGTCGCGCCGCGCGATCCTGATGCAGATGTACGCCTATTACCGGCAGGGCCGGTATCAGGACGCCATCGCCGGGGCGGACCGCTTCATCCAGCTTTATCCCGGCAGCCCGTCGGCCTCCTACGCCTTCTACATGAAGGCCGTCTGCTATTTCGAGCAGATCGTGGACGTGGGCCGCGACCAGGCCGCCACCGGTCAGGCGCTTCTGGCCCTGCGCGACGTCGTCCGTCGATATCCTGACACGCCCTATGCGGCGGACGCCCTGATCAAGATCGACATGGTCAACGATCAGCTGGCCGGCAAGGAAATGGCCATCGGCCGCTGGTATCAGCGCCAAGAGCAGCCGCTCGCGGCCATCAACCGTTATCGGACGGTGATCGACAACGAGGCGTTCCAGCGGACCTCCCACACCCCTGAGGCGCTCTATCGCCTGGTCGAACTGTATCTGACCCTGGGCCTGGACGAGGAAGCCACCCGCAACGGCGCCGTGCTGGGCCACAACTACCCCGGCAGCCGCTGGTATCAGGACGCCTATGTCCTGCTCACCAACGATGGCCAGCAGCCGGACGTGGAGCCCGAGGGCGAGCGCGAGGGCTGGCTCAGCCGTCTCATTCCCGGTTGATCACGGTCGCAGCCCCGCGAATCTGCTAGTCGGGGGGAGGGGACGTTCGCGTCCCGTTCCACTGATGGCCGCCTGAGGGGGCCGGACGGAGTGTCATGCTCTCAAGCCTGTCGATTCGCGACGTGGTGCTGGTCGAGGCCCTGGATCTGGAGATCCGGGACGGCCTGACCGTGCTGACCGGCGAGACCGGCGCGGGCAAATCCATCATTCTGGACGCCTTGGGACTGGCGCTGGGCGGGCGCGGCGACGCCGGGCTGGTGCGCAGCGGCGCCAAACAGGCCGTGGCCACGGCGGTGTTCAGCGCTCCGGACGATCCGTCCTTTCTCGATATGCTGACCGAGCGCGGCTTCGAGGCCGCGCCCGGCGAGGACCTGATCCTGCGTCGCGCCCTGACGGCCGACGGCCGCAGCCGGGCGTGGATCAACGATCAGCCGGCGGGGGTCACCGCCCTGCGCGAGATCGGCGCCCGGCTGGTGGAGGTGCACGGCCAGCACGAGACCGTCGGCCTGCTGGACCCCAGGACCCACCGGGGCATGCTGGACGCCTATGGCGGACTGTCGGCCGAGCGCGGCGTGGTGGTGGCGGCCCATGAGCGGTTGAAAGCGGCCGAGGCTGCGCTGGCTGCCCTGCGGGCTGAAGCAGAGACGGCCCGGGCCCGCTTCGAGGAGCTGAGCGAATCGCTGGCCGAACTGGACCGGCTGGACCCGCGCGAGGGCGAGGAAGCCGATCTGGCCGGCGAGCGGGCCATTCTGGGCGCGGCGGAAAAGGCGCTGGCCGATCTGGCCTCGGCGCGGGACTCGCTGGGCGGAGACACCCTGTCGCAGAAGCTGGCCCAGGCCTTCCGGGCTGTGGAGCACGCCCGCACCCGCGCGGTGCAGTCGGGCGCCGGCGAGGACCACCCGGTGATCACGCGGCTGGCGGCGGCGGGTGAAGCCATTGACCGGGCGCTGGTTGAGGCCACCGAGGCCGTGGCGGCGGTGGACGCGGCGGCGGACGCCTTCGAGTTCGAGCCCGGGAAACTGGACAAGGCCGAGGAGCGCCTGTTCGCCCTGCGCGCCGCGGCCCGCAAGCTGAACGTCACCGTGGACGCCCTGCCGGCGCAGCGGATCCGGTTCCGCGAGCAGCTGCGCCTGATCGAGGACGGCGCCGAAGCGCTCAAGGCGGCCGAGGGGGAATCGGCGGCGGCCCGCGCGGCTTATGATGAGACGGCGGCGGTGCTGACCGCGGCGCGGCGCGCGGCCGGCGACCGGCTGGCTACGGCGGTTCAGGCCGAGCTGGCGCCGCTGAAACTGGAGCGGGCGCAGTTCCGGGTGACGCTGGAGCCGTTGCCCGAGGACCGGCGCGGGCGTGACGGCGCCGAGGCCGTGCGGTTCGAGGTGGCCACCAACGCCGGGACCGCCTTCGGCCCGCTGGACGCCATTGCGTCGGGCGGGGAGCTGGCCCGCTTCGCCCTGGCCATGAAGGCGGCCCTGGCCGAGCGCGGCGGCGGGGTCCAGCCGGTGATGATCTTCGACGAGGTGGATCAGGGCGTGGGCGGCGCCGTGGCCGAGGCCGTGGGCTTGCGCCTCAAGCGTCTGGCCGACGGCGCCCAGGTCCTGGTCGTGACCCACAGCCCCCAGGTCGCCGCCAAGGGTCACGCCCACTGGAAGGTCCGCAAGGCCGAGGTCGAGGGCGAGACGCGGACGTCGGTGGATACGCTGACGGATCAGGCGCGGCAGGAAGAGATCGCCCGGATGCTGGCGGGTGCGGAGATCACGGACGCCGCGCGGGCGGCGGCGCGGGAATTGATCGGGTGACCCGCTCCTTCGTTGACCGGGGCTCGGGAGCCGACGGGACCGCTCCTTTCGCGTCAGTGCTCGGCGTCGGATCGTGAGCGTCGTCGCCGCCTATCTTTATCAGGACGGCCGTCGGGTGCGGCCCGTGACCATCGACGAGCGCGTGCATTGTCCGGAGGACAAGTCGCAGTTCGTATGGATCGGTCTGGTCGACCCCACGCTCGACGAACTTCGGGTCTTGCAGGCGACTTACGGCCTTCATCCGCTTGCGGTTGAGGACGCCGCAAAGGGTGAGCAACTGCCCAAACTCGACGTCTTCGGGGACCAGCTGTTCGTGGTAGCCCGGACAGCCTGGTTGGAGACGGGCCAGATCAGGTATGGCGAGACGGCCATCTTCGTCGGCCACAGCCACCTCATCAGCGTCCGAAGGACGTCAAGCCGTGGTCACGCCAGCCTGCGCGACCAGCTGGAGGCGTCGCCGGCTCTTCTGAGCCATGGCGTCGACTATGTGCTCCACGCGATTCTTGATTTCATCGTCGACGGATATCTGCCGCTCGGGGAATCGCTGGAGGACGAGGTGCTGGCCATGGAGCAGCGGGCCGTGGACACCTTTCTGGCCCGCAGCGAGATCAACCGCATCTTCGAAATTCGACGCCAGCTGATCCGCTTTCAGCGGGTGTTGGCGCCGACGTCCGACCTGGTCTCCAAACTGACGCGTCTGGATCTTCCCGGCATCGATCCCGAGTCACGACCGTACTTCAGCGACGTCATGGATCACGTGCGGCGCGTTCAGACGATGGTCGACGGGCTGAGGGATATCCTCAGTTCGGTCTTCGAGTTCAGCAATCTTCTGGAACAGCAGCGGACCGGCGCCATCACCCGTCAGCTCGCCGCCTGGGCCGCCATTCTGGCCGTTCCGACCGCCATCGCCGGCATCTACGGCATGAACTTCACGCACATGCCGGAACTGGATAGCCCGTTGGGCTACCCGGCGGTGCTGCTCGCCATCGGCGGGATCTGCGTCGGGCTCTATGTGAGGTTCAAGCGGGCGCGCTGGCTGTAGGAGCGGAAGGCGGCGGCGCCTCTGGTCGTTACTGCTCCAGATACTCCACCCGATGCCGCCCGTGCAGTTGCCGCACATAGGGCAGGGGGCGATCCGGCGACGTCAGGCGCTCGGCGGCTTCGGTCAGGACAAAGCGGGTGATGGCGGGCAGGTCCAGGGCCCGGGCCTCGTCCATGGGGATCCAGGCCACCGTGTCCAGCTCCTCGGTCGGGCGGGCGGCGGGGACGTCCAGCAGGGCTTCGGCCGAAGCCATGAAGAAGCGGGCGTCGAAACGGCGGGTGCGGCCCGGCGGGGTGATGGCGCGGGCGATATAGGTCAGGGCCGACAGGTCGGGCAGGGCGCCGACGGCGCGAAAGCCACGCCACGGCCCGGCCACCGACGCAGGCGGCGCTGGGCGGGCAAGGCGCAGGCCGGTCTCCTCGAAGGTCTCGCGGATGGCGGTCAGGGCCAGGGCGCGGGCCCGGCGCGCGGGAATCTCGCGGGCCAACAGCGCCTGTGAGGCTTTCGGCAGGTCGCCCGCCGCCTCGATGCGGAAGTCCGACGGATCGATCCGCCCGCCCGGAAACACCCACTTCGACGCCATGAACACGTGACCCGCGGCCCGGCGGCCCATCAGCACCTCGGTGCGGTCGCCCGACGTCCTCGTCACGATCAGGGTCGCCGCATCCTTTGGCCGCATGCGCACGCCGGTGTGCGGCGCGTCCTTCAGGTCCTGGGCGGCGTCGAAGGGTTGGCTCAACGCCGCTTGCCCTTTCGCACGCCTTTCAGCCCGCCGGACGGCGGCTTGGGCCCGCCCGGGCGTTTGGAGCCCCGCTTCGGCCGGTCGTCGCCGCCGCCCCGCCCGCGCACGCCAAGCCGCGGGGCCTGGGCGTTGGGGTCGCGGGGCTCGGGCTCGCTGACCATCTCGAACACCAGACCGCCGGTGATGGGGGTGGCCTCCACCAGCTTCACCTCCACCTCGCGGCCCAGGCGCCAGCGCTTGCCGGAGCGGTCGCCCACCAGGGCGTGGGCGCGGTCGTCATGGACGAAATACTCGTCGCCCAGCTGCGAGATAGGCACGATGCCGTCGGCGCCGGTTTCCTGCAGTCGCACGAACAGGCCGAACCGGGTCACGCCGCTGATGCGCCCGGCGAAGGTGGCGCCCACGTGCTCCTCGAGGAAGGCGGCCACATAGCGGTCGGTCGCCTCGCGCTCGGCGGCCATCGAGCGGCGCTCGGTGGCGGTGATGTGCTCGGCGATGGCCTGCAGTTCGGTGGCTTCGGAATCCGTCAGCCCGTCGTCGCCCAGCTTCAGCGCCCGGATCAGGGCCCGGTGCACAATCAGGTCCGCATAGCGCCGGATGGGCGAGGTGAAGTGGGCGTAACGGTCCAGGTTCAGCCCGAAGTGGCCGATGTTCTCCGGCGAATAGATGGCCTGCATCTGGCTGCGGAGCACCACCTCATTGACGATCTCGGCGTGCGGGCTTTCCCGCGTTTCGTCCAGCAGGCGGTTGAAGCGCTTGGTGGTCGGCGCCTCTCCCTTGGTCCAGGGCATGCCGATGGTCTGCAGGAAGTCGGCCAGGTTGAAGATCTTCTCCTGACTGGGCGTGTCGTGGATCCGGTAGATCAGGGGCGTCTTCTTCTGCTCGAGCGTCTCGGCGGCGCAGACGTTGGCCTGCACCATCATCTCCTCGATCAGCCGGTGCGCGGGGATCGAGACCCGCGCCTGGATGCCCGACACCTCGCCGTCCTTGTCGAACAGGATGCGGCGTTCGCTGCTTTCGATGGCCAGCGGGCTGCGGCGCTCGCGGCCCTTCAGCATGGCGGCGTAGGCGTTCCACAGGGGATAGAGGATAGGCTCCATCAGCGGGCCGGTCAGGTCGGCGGTCTCGCCCTCGGCCTTGCCGTCGATAGCGTCCTGGGCCTGCTCATAGGCCAGCTTGGCGTGGGACCGCATCAGCCCGCGCACGAAACGATGCGACAGCTTCCGGCCGTCCTTGGAGAACACCATGCGCACGGCCAGGCAGGCGCGGTTCTCGCCCTGCTTCAGGCTGCACAGCCCCGCCGACAGGTGCTCGGGCAGCATGGGCTCGACGCGGTCGGGGAAATAGGTGGAATTGCCCTTGTCCCGCGCCGTGCGGTCCAGCGCCGAGCCGGGGCGCACATAGGCGGCCACGTCGGCGATGGCGACCCAGACGATCCAGCCGCCCTCGTTGCTCGGGTCCTCGTCCTTCTCGGCGAACACGGCGTCGTCGTGGTCGCGGGCGTCCATGGGGTCGATGGTGATGAAGGGAATGGCGCGCAGATCCTCGCGGCCCTTCAGGGTGGGCGCCTCGGCGGCCTGGGCCTCGTCGTCCACGGCGTCAGGGAAGCCGGTCGGCACCCCGTGTGCGTGGATGGCCAGCAGGGAGGCGGCGCGGGGATCATCCTCGCGGCCCACGATCTCCAGCACCTTGCCCTGTTTCGGCCCATGGCGGCGTTCGGACTTCTCCAGCGCCGCCAGCACCAGATCGCCGTCGCGCAGGGGCTCGGCCTCCAGCTTCGACAGCACCAGGAAATCCTTGGCCTTGCGGTCCACCGGCTCGATGCGGGTTTCGCGGCCGCCCTTGCGCACCACGCCCAGAAGACGGTGGGCGCTTTGGCCCAGCTTCTTGACCATGCGGGCGGTCCACTGATCGCCCTCCTTCTCGAACTTCGCCAGCATCCGGTCGCCCAGACCCGGCGCGGCGCCGCGTTCGCTGTCGCCGGGCAGCAGCAGGGCCAGCGGAGCGTCCTCGCCGCCCTTGGTCAGACGCACGAACAGATCGCCGTCCGCGTCGCGTTCAACCACATCGGCCACCCCCACCGGGGGCATGGCGCCGGCCTCGGCGAAGCCCTTGCGGCCGCGCTTGCCCAGCTGCCCTTCGGCCTCCAGCTCCTTCAGCATCTCGCGCAGGGCCCGGCGTTCGGCGCCCTTCAGTCCGAAGGCGCGGGCGATGTCGGCCTTTTCGGCCTCGCCTGCCTCACGCAGGAATTCCAGCAGGGTGTCTTTGTCGGGAAGGCCGGCGGGCCGGCGGGGAGATTTGGCCATGGTCCCTCTGTAACGCGGGAATCGCGTTTAAGCACACGCATTGACCCGCCCCGCTTGACGCAGGGGCGCCGCCCCATCAGCTTCCGGGCCAAAATCCCGTTCAGGAGTTCATCAGCGCATGTCGCTACCGGAAACGCCCGTCCTCACCCATCCCGCCGGGTCCGTGCTTGATCTCATCGGCAAGACGCCGATGATGGAGGTCACCCGCATCGACACCGGCAAATGCCGGCTGTTCCTCAAGCTGGAAAGCCAGAACCCCGGCGGCTCCATCAAGGACCGCATCGCCCTGGCCATGATCGAGGCTGCGGAGAAGGAAGGATTCCTCAAGCCCGGCGGCACCATTGTCGAGGCCACGGCGGGCAATACGGGTCTGGCCCTGACGCTGGTGGGGACGCAGAAGGGATACAAGATCCTGCTGGTCATTCCCGACAAGATGTCGCGCGAAAAGATTCAGCATCTCAGGGCCATGGGCGCGGATGTTCGCCTGACGCGTTCGGATGTGCCCCACGGCCACCCCGAGTACTACACCGACATGGCCGAGCGTCTGGCCCAGCAGCTGCCCGGCGGCTTCTACGTCAATCAGTTCGCCAACAAGGCCAACTCCGAGGCCCACCGCCTGAGCACCGGCCCGGAGATCTGGGAGCAGATGGGCCACGATGTGGACGCGGTCGTCACCGGCGTCGGCTCGGGCGGCACCATCACCGGCGTGGGCCAGTTCCTCCACTCGGTCTCGCCGAAAACCGAAATGATCCTCGCGGACCCCGTCGGCTCCGTGCTGGCCGGCCTCGTCAACGACGGCGTCCCGAGCCCGGAGGGCAGCTTCGCCGTCGAGGGCATCGGCCAGAATTTCGTGCCCGACACCACCGACATGAGCGAGATCGCCAAGGCCTATTCCATCCCCGATACCGAGGCGATCGCGGCGGCGCGCGAACTGCTGCTGAAAGAAGGCATCCTCGCGGGCTCATCGTCCGGCACCCTGCTGGCTGCGGCCCTGCGCTATTGCCGCGAGCAGACCGAGCCCAAGCGGGTGGTCAGCTTCGTCTGCGACACCGGCGCCAAATATCTCTCCAAGGTCTACAACGACGCCTGGCTGGCCGATCAGGGGCTGACCGAGCGCGAGATGCACGGCGACCTGTCGGACGTCATCACCCGCAAGTACGAGGAGGGCGCCGTGGTGGCCATCGGCGCCGACGACACCCTGGACACCGCCTTCAAGCGCATGCGCGGCGCCGACGTGTCCCAGCTTCCCGTGATCGTGGACGGCCGGCTGGTGGGCATTCTGGACGAGAGCGACATCATCCACGTGCTCAATACCGACGAGATTACCCGCGAGGCCCGCTTCAAGAAGACTGTGGGCGAGGTGATGATCCGCGATCTGGACACCCTGCAGGTGGGCGAGCCGCTGGACGCCCTGATCCCCATTTTCGACCGGGACCGCGTGGCCATCGTGCTGGACGGCGAGAAATTCGTCGGCCTGATCACCCGCACCGACCTGATCAATCACCTCAGCCTGAACCGGTAAGTCCATGGCCAGCAAAAAGAACAGCCAGGGCTTCTCCACCCGGGCCATCCATGCGGGCCAGCATCCGGACCCGACCACGGGCGCGGTGATGACGCCGATCTACGCCACCTCAACCTACGCCCAGGAAAGCCCGGGGGTGAACAAGGGCTATGAGTACGCCAGGGGCAAGAACCCGACGCGCGAGGCCTTCGAGGCCTGCATCGCCGATCTGGAGGGCGGGACCCACGGCTTCGCTTTCGCCAGCGGGATGGCGGCCACCTCCACGGCGCTGGAGCTGCTGGACGCCGGCGCCCACATCGTCACCGGCGACGACCTGTACGGCGGCTCGTGGCGGCTGTTCGAGCGGGTTCGCCGCCGGTCCATGGGGCTGGACTTCGCCTATGTGGATCTGTCGGACCTGAGCGCGGTCGAGGCGGCCATCACCGACAAGACGAAGATGCTGTGGGTCGAGACGCCCACCAATCCGCTGATGAAGCTGGCGGACATCGCGGCCCTGTCAAAGGTCGCGAAGGCGCACGACCTGCTGCTGGTGGTGGACAACACCTTCGCCACGCCCTGGAGCCAGCAGCCGCTGGGCCTCGGCGCCGACATCGTCATGCACTCGGCCACCAAATATCTGAACGGCCACTCCGACATCATCGGCGGCGTTCTGGTGACGAAGACCCCCGAGCTCGCGACACAGATCAAATTCCTGCAGAACTCGGTCGGCGGGGTGATGGGGCCGTTCGACGCCTTTCTGGCCAATCGGGGCCTCAAGACCCTGGGCCTGCGCATGAAGGCGCACAACGAGAACGCCATGGCCGTGGCTCGCTGGCTGGAGAGCCATGCGGGCATCAAGCGGGTCATCTATCCCGGACTGGAGAGCCATCCCCAGCACGACCTTGCGAAGCGTCAGATGAACGGCGCCTTCGGCGGCATGGTCACTGTCCTGATCGACGGCGATCTGGCGCGCACCAAGCAGGTGCTGGAGCGGGTGGAGGTCTTCACCCTCGCGGAATCCCTCGGCGGGGTCGAAAGCCTCGTGAACCACCCCACCATCATGACCCACGCCAGCGTGCCGAAAGAGGTGCGTGAGGCGGGCGGGGTGACGGACAACCTGATTCGCCTGTCCGTGGGGGTCGAGGACATCGACGACCTGATCGCCGATCTGGACCGCGCCCTGACCTAAGGGTCAGCTGGCCTTCTTGCGGGGCGCGGCCTTGGCCGGAGCCTTCTTCGCGGGCGCCTTTTTGGCGGTCGCGGAGCCCTTGAGGCTGTTCTTCAGCGCCTCCATCAGGTCGATGACGTTGGTCTCGTCCGGCTCGGCCGAGGCCACCAGCTTCTTGCCCTTGGTCTTGGCGTCGATCATTTCGCGCAAGGCCTCGTCATAGCCGTCCCTGAACTCGGCCGGATCGAAGTCCGCTTCCTTCTGGCCGATGATCTTGTGGGCGATCTCGATCATGTCCTTGTCGGCTTTCACCGTCGGGATGTCGTCGAAGAAGTCGCCGGCGTCCCGCACCTCGTCCCGGGATCGCAGGGTGTAGGCGATGATGCCCTTGTCGCGCACCTCCAGCGCCACCTGACGCTCCTTGCCGCGCAGCACCAGACAGCCCAGCGCCACCTTGCCCGCCTTCTTCATGGCCTCGCGGATGACCGAAAAGGCCTCGGCGCCGTCCTTGTCGGGCACCATGTAATGGGGCGTGTCCCAGTACAGCCGGTCGATGTCCGCCTCATCCACGAAGCGGTCGATGCTGATGGCCTTGGTGCTCTCCAGCTTCACTTTGTCGAAATCGGCGTCGTCGAACAGAACGTATTCGTCCTTCTTGACCTCATAGCCCCGCACCAGATCCGATCGCTCCACCGGCCCGGTGTCCGGATCGGTCAGCACCATGCGGATGCGGTTGTTGGTCTCGGGATTGATCAGGTGAAAGCGCACGTCATTCGCCGACGTCGTCGCCGTGAACAGCGACACCGGACAGCTGACCAGCGACAGCTTCAGGCGGCCTTGCCATGTGGGTCTCGCAACCATCGTTCTGCCCTTCTTCAAGGCCGGATCAACGTCCAGCGACGCTTCAGGTTCAGCGTCCACGGAAAAGCCCCGCCGCATCGCTGCGACGGGGCCGTTCCGTTGAGGTCTGATCCTACTGGAACAGACCGACGATGACCGAGGTGATCAGACCGGTGGCGACGGCGGTCAGGACCACGTCATTGTCCACCCGGCTGTACTGATACCCGCGGGGCGGGGCCTGCAGGCCATAGCGGCGATGATCGACCGCATAGCGGCTGTGGCGGTAGGACGGCGGCAGGGTGTAGCCGGCCTGCCAGTGACGCTGTTGATAGCCGTAGGGGCGCTGATAGGCGCCGGCGTTGTAGCGGCGCTGGGCCATCATGCGGGCATGGGCGCGCTGTTGCTGTTGCAGGCGACGTTGTTGCTGCTGCATCTGGCGCTGGCGCTCCAGCAGGGCGCGCTGCTGCTGCGCGTTGCGCCGGTCGTGGCGCGCGTCCGGGCGTCGGTCGTCGCGGCGGTCATAGCGGTCGCCCCGGTCCCGGTCGCCACGATCATAGCGGTCGCCGCGATCGTGGCGCTGTTCATAGCGGTCGCCGCGATCATGGCGCGACTGGGCCTCGGCGGCGTTGGCCACGCCCAGGGTGCTGACCGCCATGACGGCGGCGATGGCGGCGGTGAGAGCCTTGTTGGTCATGGGATGTCCTCATGGGCGGGATTGCCTGATGACCCCACCCTAGGGACTACCCGCTGAGCCGGACCTGAACGGCGGCGGTCAGGCGCGGTTCATCCCGCCGCCGCCGTTCCGGCGCCCTCAATCGATCTTCAGCCGGAGGAAGACCATGCTGCCTGTCGGCCGATCATCGCCATAGAGCGGCGCCAGGTCGCCCGGCACGTCATTGACCGCATACAGGGCGCCGACGCCCAGACGGGCGCGCGGGGCGACCCTCCAGTCCCGCAGCACGCCAACCGACGCCTTGGACACGGTGAACGTCTCGCCGTGATGGCCGCCGTGACCGGGGACCAGTTCATCGCTGTCGATGCGCTCGGCGCGGGCGAAGACGGTCCAGCGGTCGTCCGGGCTGAAGGCGCTCTCCAGCAGCCAGGCGTCCTTGGCGTCATGATCCCCCTCGCGGCGGCCCCATGCGGCGGTAGAGGACCACCAGCCGTTGGCGCCGATGCGCCGGGCGTGGATGGCGCTGGCGGACCATTTGGTCTCGTCGTCGTCGGGGTGCAGCTGTTCCGGCGCGGCCACGTCGGCCCAGGACGCCTGCAACGACCATTCCGGCGAGGGATTCCACGACAGGCGCACGGCGACGCTGTCCAGATCCGGCTCCTCGATGTCGAAGCGGTCCTGGTCCGGCTCGCGGCCCCGGAAGCTGGACACCTCCACCTTCCAGTCATTCTGCACATAGCCCAGCGTCGCCACGCCGAAGACGATGTGGGTGGAATCCAGCCAGTGGTGGGTGATGGGCGCCTCGGGGCTGTCCATGGCGCTCATGCGGTGCATGAAGGCCGGCGGCCCGAACGCCGGTTCGCCGGGCAGACCCACATAGGCGAAGACGCTGGAGTCGTCCGACAGCGCGCGGCTGTACGAGGCCGACAGCTCCATGAACAGGTCGTGCGGATGCTGGCGGTCCACCAGCGGGGTGACCCCGTCCGCCGTCTCGCCCGCCGCCAGCAGCAGGGGATAACCCTCGCCGCCCATCCAGGGGTCGGGGCTGATCATGCCGCGCAGGGTCAGCTTGGAGCCATCGGCGAAGTCGCGACGGCCCGTGGTCATCAGCATGCCGGCGACGAAGGTGTCGTCATCTCCGCGCGGCCCGCCCTGGTCGCTGTGGACCAGATTGAGCGTGGCGTGGGTCATGACCATCCAGTCGCCAGCCTGATGGTGGATCCCGCCGTGACGGCCCATGTCCGGCTGCCAGGACGTGCCCGAGGCGTCGCGGTTCATGGACCAGGGCCCGTAGGCGCTGGTCATGGCGTGACCGGGGGAGGGATCCGCGCCGTGGTCGTCTCCGTGAACCTCTGGCGCGGGCATGACGTGCCCGGCGTGAGGATCGGCGGCGGGGGGTTGGTGACCGTCGTGATGGTCGTGGGCGTCCTGGGCCTGTGCGGCCGGAATCAGGACGAGGACGGATGCGCCGGCGCAAAGCGCGGCGAGGGAGCGGGTGGGCATGAAAGCCTCTGGTAAAAGAGCAGATATGCGCCTCATGACGCTGAATTATCGGGATTTTCTCGCGCGGTCAGGCGCGCGGCGGGCCCGGTTCCGGCGACAGGTCGCGTCCCGTCCGCTCGATGGCGGCGCAGGGCGAGGGCAGGGCGTCATGGACGAAGACGGCGTCGCCCGCGGGCGCGGGAGTCGGGGTGGTGACGCAGGCGATGCAACAGGCCATGACGGGCGAGCCCTTGGCCGGATCATGATCGCCCGCCGGGTCCATGGGCGCCTCGTGGCACGGCGGCGGCGCGCTATCGTCCGCCATGGCGGACGCGCCAAGGCCGCCCAGGGCCAGAACGGCCAGGACGCCCAGCATCAAAACGATGGCGCGCAGCATCGGCATGGGCGCGGTATAGGCCGCGCCGCGCCCGGCGGCAAATCAGGCGCCCACGAAGGGCAGGCCGTCGCCTGCGGGCGGTTCGCCGTCGCCGGGCCCCAGCGCGCGCTGCATGAAGATCACGTCGCGCCAGCCGTCCAGCTTCCAGCCCGCCGATCGAAAGGCGCCCGCAAGGGTGAAGCCGCACCGGTCATGCAGGCGGATGGACCCCGTATTGTCCGCGTCGCCGATGACGGCCACCATCTGGCGCAGGCCCATGGCCTCGCACCGGTCGATCAGGGCGGTCAGCAGGGCGGCCCCGACGCCGCGCCCCTGAAGGTCCGGCTCCACATAGACCGAATCCTCCACCAGCCAGCCGTATCCGGCCCGCATGCGGAACGGCCCGGCATAGGCGTAGCCGGCGAAGGCCCCATCGATCTCGGCGGTCAGCCACGGCAGGCCCAGGTCACGGATGCGCGCGAACCGGCCGGTGATTTCGGCATGGTCCGGCGGGTCGTATTCGAAGCTGCCGGTGCCGGTGCGTACGCTGTGGCCGTACAGGGCGGTCACGGCGGGCAAATCGCCCGCCGTCGCGTCCCGGATGATCAGGTCCGTTCCCATCCCCGCTCCACCGACCACAGGGCGAAGGCGTAGTCGAAGGCGATCTCCTTGAGGAAATCGAACCGGCCCGAGGCGCCGCCGTGTCCGGCCTCCATGTTGATCTTCAGCAGGATCGGGTCGCCCGAGGTGGTGAACTCGCGCAGTTTGGCGGCCCACTTGGCCGGCTCCCAGTAGGTCACCCGCGGATCCGACAGGCCGCCGGTGGCCAGCACGGCGGGGTAGGGGGCGGCGGTCACATTGTCATAGGGGCTGTAGCTGGCGATGTAGTCGTAGGCCGCCTCGTCCTCCAGCGGATTGCCCCACTCGGGCCACTCCGGCGGGGTCAGGGGCAGGGTGGTGTCGCTCATGGTGTTGAGCACGTCCACGAACGGCACGGCGGCGATGATGCCGGTGTAGAGCTCGGGCCGCAGATTGATGATGGCGCCCATCAGCAGGCCGCCGGCCGATCCGCCGTAAGCCACCACCTTCGCCGGATCGCCATAGCCTTCGGCCAGCAGATGGTCAGTCACCGCGTTGAAGTCGGTGAAGGTGTTGATCTTTTTGTCCGTGCGGCCGTCCAGGAACCAGCCCCAGCCCTTTTCCGTACCGCCGCGGATGTGGGCGGTGGCCCAGACCCAGCCGCGATCCACCAGCGACAGATTGCGGATCGAGAAGCTGGGATCCATCGAATAGCCATAGGAGCCGTAGCCGTAGACCATCAGCGGCGCCGAGCCGTCGATGGGCGTGTCACGGCGGGCCAGGATGGTGACGGGCACCTGCTCGCCGTCCGGCGCCGTGGCGAACAGGCGGCGGGCCACATAGTCCTCGGGGTTGTGGCCGGAGGGGATTTCCTGGGTCTTTCGCAGCACCTTCTGGCGCGTGACCATGTCGTAGTCCCAGGTCTGGGTCGGGGTGGTCGGCGAGGTGTAGACATAGCGCAGGGTGGCGGTGTCGAACTCGTAGCCGCCCTGCATGCCCAGCACATAGGCGTCTTCCGGCTGGACGATCTCGTGCTCGCTCAGGTCGTCCTTGCGGGTGATGACAAGACGGGTGTTGGCGTTGACCCGCTCGCGCCGGACCAGATGGTTCTCGAACGCCATGGCCTCCATGACGAAGACCCCCGGACGGTGCGGCTTCCACTCGGTCCAGTTGGCGGCGGAAGGATCATCCTCCGGCGCCCACATCAGCTTGAAGTCGATGGCGCCGTCCGCATTGGTCAGCACCACGAACCGGTCGCCCCAGTGGGTGAGGTCGTAGCGCACGCCCACGCGGCGCGGCTCCACCACGCGCGGTTCGGCGGTTGGATCGGCGGCGGGGATCAGGCGGTACTCGCTGGTTTCCTGATTCTGGATGCCGATGGAGATGTACTTCTCCGAAGCGGTCACGCCCACGCCGATGAACATGCCCGGGTCGGTTTCCTCGTAGACCAGCACATCCTCGCCGCCGCGTGCGGGGCGGCGGTAGATCTTCGTCGGCCGCCCGTTCTCGTCGCGGAAGGTCCAGAACAGCCACTGCGAATCCGGCGAGAAGGTGAAGTCGCCGGTCGAGCTTTCCACGGGCCCGGGCAGCACCTCCCCGCTGGCCAGGTCCTTGACCTTGATGACGTAGTATTCCGAGCCCTGCGCGTCCTCGGCCCAGGCGTACAGCGCGTGGTCGGGGCTGTGTTCGGCGCCCCCGACGTCATAATAGTCGTGGGGCGCGGCCAGGGCGTCCACGTCGATCAGGATCTGCTCGCCATCCTCGCGGCCGCGCCGGCGCCGCGCATGCAGCGGATGCTGGGCGCCGATCTGATACCGGACATAGTATTCCCAGGCGCCGTCGGCCGCGGGCACCGAGCTGTCGTCCTCCTTGATGCGGCCCTTCATCTCCTCGAACAGGGTGTTCTGGAGATCCTCTGTCGAAGTCAGCATGGCCCGGGAATAGGCATTCTCCGCGTTCAGATGCTCACGGATGTCGGCCCGCAGCACCGACGGATCGCGCATCACCGCCTGCCAGTTGTCATCCTTCATCCAGAAATAGTCGTCGGTGCGGGTCCGGCCCAACTGGGTGATGGTGTGGGGGTCACGGCGGGCGACGGGCGGCTGGGGCATCGAAACTCCGGATTGCTGGCGGGCCAGGACAGGGCCGCTCGAGGCGGCGAGGGTCGCCGAAGCGGCCACGGACACGATCATCTGACGGCGGTTCATCCGCAATTCCCCGAACTGGACAGCCCTATTGGCGCCCAGACCTTGTGCCCGAGTTCGCCGGGTCGTCAAATGCCGATGCGCACCATTGAGGAGAGTTCATGTTCGCCGAAGCCGTGACCTGGGATCTGACCGTGTCGCTGATCAATGCGACGGTCCAGCTGGATCAGCCCCAGGGCGACGGCACGCGGACCGTGGGCACCGGGTTCCTGATCGACGCGCCGCGCGCTGACGGCACGCCCCGGGTGGTTCTGGTCACCGCCGGACACGTGGTGGAGCGCATGCCGGGGCCGGAGATGCGCATCGGCTGGCGCGTGCCGCTGAGCGACGGCAGCTGGCGCTTCACGCCCGCGCCCCTGACCATCCGGGACGGGGAAGGGGCGCCGCTGTGGATCAGCCATCCCGACCACGATGTGGCGGTGATGAGCATTGAGGCGCCCGAGGCCTTCGCCCGCGCCGCCATCCCGGCCGGCTGGCTCGCGGACGGCTACACCTTCGCCCGGTTCGATGTGGCGCCGGGCGACGAGATGATGTCGCTGGGCTTTCCGCGCGGCCTGTCGGCCAACCGGGCCGGCTTTCCGATCCTGAGGGTTGGGCGGATCGCATCGTATCCGCTGTCGCCGGTCGTAGCCTTTCCGACTTTTCTGGTGGATTTCACGGTCTTTCCCGGCAACTCCGGCGGCCCTGTGTTCATGACCGGGGCATCCCGGCGCAGGCCCGGCGTGCCAGAGCCTGAGCACCCGTTCATCGCCGGCGTGCTGACCCAGCAGGTGGAGATGGACAGCGAACGCCTCGGCATCGGCGTGGTGGTCCACGCCAGCTATATCCGCGAGACCATCGAACTGCTGAACCAGGCGGAACGGGCGGCGGCCGAGGAAGAGGCTGCGGCGATCGCGGCGGAGTAGGGCCGAATCAAAACGCCGGGCCCTCCCGGACCCGGCGTTCCTGAAACCGTCGCCGAAGCGTCGATCAGCAGCTGTAGTACATGTCGAACTCGACCGGGTGCGGGTGCAGCTGCAGCCGCTCGACCTCTTCCATCTTCAGCTCGATGTAGCTGTCGATGAAGTCGTCATCCATGACGCCGCCCTTCTTGAGGAAGTCGCGGTCCTTGTCGAGGTTCTCGAGCGCCTCGCGCAGCGAGCCGCAGACCTCGGGGATGGAGCCGCGCTCCTGCGGGGGCAGGTCGTACAGGTTCTTGTCGGCGGCCGCGCCCGGATCGATCCGGTTCTCGATGCCGTCCAGGCCCGCCATCAGCAGGGCGACGAAGGTCAGGTAGGGGTTGCCCATGGGATCGGGGAAGCGGGCTTCGATGCGCTTGGCCTTGGGCGAGGACACCCACGGGATACGGATCGAGGCCGAGCGGTTGCGGCTGGAGTAGGCCAGTTTCACCGGCGCTTCATAGCCCGGCACCAGGCGCTTATAGCTGTTGGTGGTGGAGTTCGAGAACGCGTTGATGGCCTTGGCGTGCTTGATGATGCCGCCGATGTACCAGAGGCACTGCTCCGACAGCCCGGCGTACTTGTCGCCGGCGAACATGGGCTTGCCGTCCTTCCAGATGGACTGGTGCACGTGCATGCCCGAGCCGTTGTCGGCGAACATGGGCTTGGCCATGAAGGTGGCCGACTTGCCGTAGGCCGCCGCCACGTTGTGGATGACATATTTATACAGCTGCAGACGGTCCGCCATGGTCACCAATTCGGCGAACTTCAGGCCCAGCTCGTGCTGCGCCGGGGCGACCTCGTGGTGATGTTTCTCGGGCTCGAGACCCAGGTCCTTCATGACCGCCAGCATCTCGCCGCGCAGGTCCTGGCCGGAGTCCACCGGGTTCACCGGGAAATAGCCGCCCTTGGCGCGCGGACGGTGGCCCATGTTGCCTTCGGTGTATTCGGCTCCGGTGTTGGCCGGAAGCTCGGTCGAGTCGAAGGCATAGCCGGTTTCGTGCGGCGCGGTGGACCAGCGCACGTCGTCGAAGATGAAGAACTCGGCCTCGGGGCCGAAATAGACCTTGTCGCCCACGCCCGACGACTGGACATAGGCCAGCGCCTTCTTGGCCATGGAGCGGCTGTCGCGGGAATAGGGCTCACCCGTGTCCGGGTTCATCACGTCGCAGAACAGGAACATGGTGGTCTGCTGGTAGAACGGGTCGATATAGGCCGTGTTCAGGTCCGGCTTGAGCAGCATGTCGGACTCGTTGATGGCCTTCCATCCGGCGATCGACGAGCCGTCGAACATGGTGCCTTCGTTCAGGAAGTCCTCGTCCACCAGATCGATGTCGAAGGTGACATGCTGAAGCTTGCCACGGGTGTCGGTGAAGCGGACGTCGACGTATTTCACGTCCTTGTCCTTGATCTCTTGGAGGATCTTGCTGGCGCTGCTCATTCTCGTAAGTCCAGGTTTGGGGAGGTTGAAAAGGAAACGGCCGCTCCCGCGAAGGAACGGCCGACGGCGGAAGGTCAGATGGCCTGGGCTCCGGTCTCTCCGGTGCGGATGCGGATGACGTCGGACACATCGGTGATGAAGATCTTGCCGTCGCCGATCTTGCCGGTGCGGGCGGCGGTCTGGATCGCCTCGACCACGGCCGGCGCCATGTCGTCGGGGACGACCACTTCCAGCTTGATCTTGGGCAGGAAGTCGATGACGTACTCGGCGCCCCGGTAGAGTTCCGAGTGCCCCTTCTGACGGCCGTATCCCTTGGCCTCCAGAACGGTCATCCCCTGAACGCCGATGTCCTGAAGGGCTTCCTTCACTTCATCCAGCTTGAAGGGCTTTATGACGGCTTCGATCTTCTTCATCGGCTCCCCGAAGCGCGGCGTTTCGCCACTCGGCACACGGGATGATAAGGGACATTGCATTGCACAATAACGCAAGCCTCTTTTGCAGTTTTGTCACAGCGTGATGGCGCCATGACCCAGACCAACCACCCGGATTTCTGGCGGTCCGCCTTGCCCCGGCCGGGGGCTGACAGCCACAAACACAGTCGCGGACGGCTGGGCGTCGTATCCGGTCCGGCCCTGCGCACCGGCGCCGCGCGGCTGGCGGCGCGGGCGGGGCTGCGGACTGGCGCAGGGCTGGTGAAGGTGTTCTGCCCCCCCGACGCCGCCACGGTCCTCGCGCCGGTGCTGGAAGCCGTCATGCTGGACGCCTTTCACGACGCCGACGAGCTTCAGCGCCTGGCCGCACCCATGGACGCCATGGTCATCGGCCCCGCCGCGGGCCTGAGCGACGCCACAGCCGCCAATATCGCCGCGCTTCAGCGCAACGGCGCGGCCCTGGTTATCGACGCCGACGGCCTCAGCCTGTTCGAGGGCCGGGCAGGGGACCTGTTCGCCGGTCTGGACCGCGACGACGTGCTGACGCCGCACGCGGGCGAGTTCGAGCGCCTGTTTCCAGAGCTCCTCGCCCGGCTGGGCAGGGAAGGGGCCGCCCGGCAGGCCGCCGCGACAGCCGGAGCGGTCGTGGTGTTGAAGGGGGCGGACACGGTGATCGCGGCCCCGGACGGCCGGCTCTCGGTCAATCGCAACGGCTCGCCCTGGCTGGCCACGGCCGGCACAGGCGACGTTCTGGCCGGCATGATCGGCGGGTTGCTCGCCCAGAAGATGGACAGTTTCGACGCCGCCTGCGCCGCCGTCTGGATGCACGCCGAAACGGGCAGGGCGGTTGGACCGGGTTTGATCTCCGAGGACCTGCCTGACCGCATCGGGCCGATCCTGGGCGCACTGCTGGACTAGAGGGTGACGTCCACCCGCAGGAACGACCGTGACCCGCGCCGCCGCCGCATCATCTCATGCAGGGAGTCCGCCAGCAGCAGGACCTGATCCTCGGTCATGCGCCCGGCCGCATCCAGCAGCTTCAGCCGCAGGGTTTCCACCTCTGCGTCCGTGAAGTCAGCCGGTCGATAGTGAAACGATTGGGCCATCGGATTTCTCATGCACGCTTGTGAAGCGCACGAAATGGACGGCCGGTTCCCCTTGCCATCAAGTCCAGGAACGTCATACAGGCCACGCCTGCCTCATGCGGATGTGGCGGAACTGGTAGACGCACTGGATTTAGGTTCCAGCGCCGCAAGGCGTGGAGGTTCGAGTCCTCTCATCCGCACCATGGTTTCCCGGGGGACGACATGACCACAGACAGCGGCGACTATGTCTATGACGAGGCCACGGGCGAGTGGCTCAGCCCCGAGGACGCGGCGGCGCGGACCGAAGCGAACCAGGTCGTCGTCCGTGATGCCGTGGGCAATGCGCTGGCCGATGGCGACAGCGTCACCCTGATCAAGGATCTGGCGGTCAAGGGCGCTGGCCAGACGCTGAAGCGCGGCACGGTCATCAAGTCCATTCGCCTGACCGGCGACGATCAGGAAATCGACTGCCGCCACCCGACCATCAAGGGCCTCGTCCTGCGCGCCGAGTTCGTCAGGAAGGTATAGGCGGAGGGGGCCTGACCGGTTCTGAAAGCCGCCGCCGTTTATCGCCTAAGATATATTATGCGAAATATTGTATATGGCCTCAGAGAACGCTGGAGACCTGGTAACGCAGTTCCGGACGGTCGGTGGCGGCGTCACAGGTCACGCTGACCTCGCGCAGATCGTCACCCTCTTTCAGCGTGAGCCTGACAGCAGCGGAACTGGCGCATGCCGTTTCGACGGCGTCAAAGGCGGCCTCGCTCTGGTCTCCAAGGGCATGGCCTTCAATGGCGATCGCCTCGGGATCGCCGGAAAGAAGCCCGCACCGATCCCCTGTATCAAGGTGGTAGCGGCCCTCGTCGACAAGAACGCCCATCTGACCGTCGCATGTGCTCTCGAGCAAAGGCCACAGCGCCGCGTTGGACCAGGCGTCAGCCCCCGGATCACCCAGCGCGACGGCGACGCCCGATTGCTGCAGTGACCTGAGCATGGCCGGCTCGATACCCTGCGCGCCGTCAAGCAGCGCATTCATGCCGCCAACGTCGGTCACCGATGATCGAAAGTCATCCACGTCATAGCCGCCCTCGGCATTCAACAGGCCTCGCCAGACCGCAACGACCCCGCCAGTGTCCTGAAGCGCGGCGTCCGCCATCCACTGGATCACCGCGCCGCAGCTGTACCGTGTCGACTGAGCCGCGGGACCGGCGAGCTGAAGAAGCCCACCCTCATGGTCGCTCATGATGTCGACGCACTGGTTCAGATGCCGGGCGAGAGTCTGGCGCATGATCTCGTCATCGCCGGACCCCTCAGCCTGGGCGAGCAGACTGAAATACTCCGCAGCACCCTCGTTGAGCCAGCGGCCGTTCACGCCGGGCTGGTCACGATACCGGTCGCCCTGCCAGATGTGGAAGACCTCGTGCGACACGAATCCCGTGATCAGATCGGTGAAGCGCTCATCCCGGGAAATGGAGACAAACTGCTGATTAAACTGAAGATTGATGACCCCGTTGTGGGTCACGTCGCCGGCGTAGGACAAGCGGTCGCCCGGCGGCAGCAGCCCGACGAACAAAGCCGGCTGTCCCGGCGGAGGCGTTCCAGAGCCCGGGCGTAGAACGCCGTGCTCAGACGCAGCGCCTCGCGGGCGTCCGCAACCAACCAATCCGGCAGTTCGGGATCGGCGATCATGTGGGTCTCGGCGCCGGAGGCGCGATCCGGGCCGATGTAGACGAACCCGTTCAAGGGATCCGAGCCCGGTCCGCTGACCAGCGACCAGCCCTCCGGCCCCTCGATGACGATGTCCCCAAAGCGGGGTTCTGACGTTCCGATGAGGGCCGGCAGATAGATCATCCACCCCTCCCCCAGCCGGGTCAGCACGGGGTAGCGCGCATCCATCCGCACCCGGTCCGGACCCAGCCTCAGGGTGAAGGTTTCGAACGCCTGATCGGAGTTCACGCCCTCGGGACTCACGACGACGGCGTCATCGAGAGGCGAGACGTCGGCCTCGATTGGCAACGGTTCATCGAACTGAAAAGTGGATGTCGGCGACGCCAGAACGTAGGCGACATCCACGTGATCATTCTCGGCGCGAATGTTCAGTTGGGCCGCGCTTCCATCACTGTTCGACAGGCCGCTCACAAGCGCCAGACTGATCGCCAGGCCCAACATACGCCACTCCCCCATTTGATGGCGTCATTCTGCCGGATCCGGGGCTGAAAGCCAGAGCGTACCCACGCGGGTGACCCTGAATTGACAGAGCGTTGACGGGCATCAAGGATCATCGGATCAGCGCGCGCGTTTCAGAGCGTCTGGGAAGGAATCCATCATGATCTATCGCTCTGTCCTGGCGGTGCTGCTGCTAGCGGCCTGTTCATCCGCCGATCCCGCGTCGCCGCCGCCTTCCCCCATGCCTGCCGACAGCCCCCCGATGGCGGAGCTCGGCTCGGTCGAGCGCGGCGCCGTCTTCGCTCGCGAGCACTGTGCCGCCTGCCATGCAGTGGGGGACGACGGGGCAAGTCCGCTGGCGGCGGCTCCGCCGCTTCGCGAAATCAGCCGTCGATATCCGGTGGAGCAGCTGCAGGAAGCGTTCGCCGAGGGCTTTGTGACGACGCACTCGACCATGCCGGAATTCGTGCTCGACGCCGCCGACAACCGCGACCTCATCGCCTATCTGGCGTCCATTCAGGAGGAATGACGCGAACGCCGGGATCAGCCCGTGAAGGTCAGGGCCATGCCGTCGTAGGCCACATCGACATTGGCCGGCGTGACAGCCTTCAGAGCGGCGTAATCCAGATCCAGATGCAGGTTCGTCAGCACGGCGGCCTTCACCCCTGATCGCCCGATCCAGCCCAGCGTCTTGTCCACGTGCGTGTGGGTCGGATGCGGCGTCCAGCGCAGGGCGTCGACGATCCAGGTGTCGGCCCGGGCGACCTCGGCCAGCGCCGCATCGTCCAGATCGGACACGTCGGGCGAATAGGCCACGGGGCCGATGCGGTAACCCACGCTGTGGATCGGGCCATGCAGCTGGTCGAAGGTCATGATCTCCACCGGGCCGCCCGGGCCGTCGACAGTGAACGGCGTCCCTAGCGGCGGCACATCGTTCAGGTCGCAGATGGCGGGGTAGCCCTCCACCGACTCGAAGATATAGCGGAACCGGCTTTCCAGCGTCGCGCGGGTCGCGGCGTCCATCCAGCACGGGATGCGCCGCCGCGTGCGCATGGCGAAGACCCGCAGGTCATCAATGCCGTGGGCCTGATCGGCGTGATCGTGGGTGTAGAGCACCGCGTCCAGATGACGGACCCCGGCGTCCAGCATCTGCTCGCGCAGGTCGGGCGAGGTGTCGATCAGGATGCTGGTGGGCGTCTCCCCTGCCCCGTACCGCTGGACCAGGAGCGAACAGCGGCGGCGACGGTTGAGGGGATTGCCGGGGTCACAGTCGCCCCAGTCGCCGTCGCCCCGCGGCACCCCGCCAGACGAGCCGCTGCCCAGGATAGTGAAGACCCAGCGATCGCTCATGGACGGGGAATCCGGTCGAACAGGGCGAAGAAGGCGTCGGCCGTGCGCTGCTCCGCCTCGTTCCGGTTCCAGCCCCGCACCTCGGCCAGTTTGTCCAGTACCTGGCCGATGTAAGCCGGCTCGTTGCGGCGGCCCCGGTGGGGCACGGGCGCCAGATAAGGGCAGTCCGTCTCCACGATGATGCGATCCTCCGGCATGGCGCGGATCACCGCCCGCACATCCTCGGCCGCCTTGAAGGTGGCGATGCCCGATACGGAGAACCATCCGCCCAATTCCGTCGCCAGTTCAGCCAGTTCCGGGCCGCTGGTGTAGCAGTGCATCAGAAACTTGAAGGGTCCTTTGGCGTGCTCCTCGCGCAGGATGTCCGCCATCACGTCGTCCGCCTCGCGGGTGTGAACCACCAGCGGCAGGCCGGTTTTACGGGCGGCGGCCACATGGGCCCGGAAGACCTGGGCCTGAACCTGGCGGGGGCTGAGATCATAGTGGAAATCCAGCCCGCATTCGCCGATGCCCACCACCCTGGGACGGCTCGCCAACTGGATCAGGTCCTCCGATGCAAGGGACGGATTTTCCCTGGCTTCGTGCGGATGCGTGCCGACCGTGCACCAGATGTCGTCATGGGCCATGGCCAGGGCGTGGGTGGCCTCGAAGGTGGAGACCTTGTCGGAAATCTCGACCATCAGCCGCACCCCCGCCTCGCGCGCCCGGGCGATGACCGCGTCGCGATCCTCGTCGAACTGGGGCGCGTGCAGGTTCACATGGCTGTCGATCAGCATCAGGCGGCTCCGATGCGCTGGGCGCGACCGATCTCGGCCATGGCGGCGGCCAGAACGTCGGCCCGGTCCAGATTGATGCCCGACACCTGGTCCGGCATGACGCTGAGACGGCTCCAGGTCTCGGACCAGGCGGCGGCTTCCCGCCCGCTGGAAGCGGCCGCGCGGTCCTTGACCGCCGCCATCAGCCGGTCGAACAGGCGGTCAAAATTCTCTGCGCCCTCGGCGCCCCGGAACTTGGCCGCCTGGGCGATTTCCCCGGCGATGTCCGCCCGGCCGTCGTTGACCCAGCCGCGGGCCAGCCGGTCCAGCTCCAGCATCTGGTCGCCCGCCAGCATCAGGGCCGCGCCCGGCGATCCGGCGGCCATGCCGGCGATGCGGCCCGCCTCCTCGTCAGTCAGACCCGCCTGTCGGCTGACGAGCGCGCTGAGGGCCTCCACGCTCCAGTTGGGGAAGTTCAGCCGGCGGCAGCGCGAACGGATGGTGGGCAGCAGGCGGCCGGGCGCATGGGTCACCAGAAACAGCACGCCCCGCTCCGGCGGTTCCTCAAGAACCTTCAGCAAGGCATTGGCGGCGTTCATGTTCAGGTCGTCCGCGGCATCGATGATCGCCACCCGGTAGCGCGCCTGCGACGGGCTCATGGAGAAGAACTCCGGCAGCTCCCGGGCCTGATCCACGGAGATGTTGCGCTTCAGCTTGGCGCCCTCCCCGGCCCGCTCCAGGATCATCAGGTCGGGGTGCGACTGGGCCGAGACCAGCTGGCAGACAGGATCCATCGGCCGAGCGCCCAGCTCGCCCCGCGACGGGTCGGGCTCGGCCCCCAGCAGGCGGCGCGCAGCGCGGTAGGCGAAGGTGGCCTTGCCGACCCCCTCGACCCCCGTCAACATCCAGGCGTGGTGCAACCGTCCGCGCGACAGGGCGTCGGTAAAGGCGCGCTCGGCGTCCTGATGGGGCGCCAGATCAAAGCGGTCGCGGGGATGGTCGCTCACGCCAGTCGCTCCCGGACCACGGCCCAGATGCGGTCGAACACGGCGTCCGGCGTGGCGTCGACGTCGATCATGACGCAGCGTTCCGGATGCGCTTTCGCGATGGCGGCGAAGCCTTCACGCAGACGCTCATGGAAGGCGGCGCCCTTGCCCTCGAAGCGCGCCTCGGCGGCCCCGCGGTCGGCCGCGCGCGCCAGCCCTGCGGACGGCGGCAGGTCGAAGATCAGGGTCAGGTCCGGCTGGTCCTCGCCTACGACGCCGCGATCCAGCGCCTCGATGAAATCCGGGTCCAGCCCGCCGGCTGCGCCCTGATAGGCGCGGCTGGAATCGGCGAACCGGTCGCTGATGACCCAGGCGCCCCGCGCCAGCGCCGGACGGATCAGCCGGTCCAGATGGTCCGAGCGCGCCGCGTACATCAGCAAGGCCTCGGCCGTGGGGGTCCAGCGGTCGGCGGCGCCGTTGACCAGGATATCGCGCAAGATCTCGGCGCCCGGCGAACCGCCCGGCTCGCGGGTCAGCACCACCTCATGGCCCTCAGCGCGCAAGGCTTCGGCCAGGCGGCGGGCCTGGGTCGATTTGCCGGCGCCTTCGCCGCCTTCAAGGGTGATGAACCGTCCGCGAGTCACGCCCGCACAATGGCGAGCCTGACGCCTGAGGCAAGCCCGAAGCCGCCTCTATCCCCCGACGATGGCCGCGTCGGCGAATCCGTGGGCGATGACGCCGCGCCGCGCCTGCTCGGCCTGATTGGGATCGCCCCACGGCCCGACCATGACGCGCCACAGGCGTCGCCCGTTCACATGGACCGAATCCATACGGGCCCGATCGCCCAGACGCCGGGCGGCGGCGCGGGCGTTGTTGCGGTCCTCGAAGGACCCTGCCTGAATCCAGTAAATGCTGGTGGCGGTCGCGGCGACGGGCGGTGAAACGGGAGCGGGCGCAACCCTCGAAGCGGTCTGCACCCCGCCAGCGACCCCGCCGCCCTGGCGCGGCGCAGGCCCCAGATAGCGCACGCGCACCTGCCCGACGCCCGCGCTCAGCAGGCCCAGCTCGGTGGCCGCGCCGCGCGACAGGTCGATGATGCGGTCGTCCACGAACGGCCCCCGGTCGTTCAGGCGCAGGATGGCGCTGCGCCCGTTGGCCAGATTGGTCACCTCCACCAGACCGGGAAGCGGCAGGGTCTTGTGCGCGGCGGTCAGGGCGTTCTCGTCGAACCGTTCGCCGGTGGCCGTGGGACGGCCGTGAAAGCCCGGCCCGTACCAGGACGCCTGGCCTGTTTCCTCATAGTTCGGCTGGTGGGCCGGATGATACCAGCGGCCCCGGATCTGATACGGGCGCATGGTGCCGCTGACGATGGGCGCGGGGTCGCTGACCACCGGCGGCGTCAGCACGCCCACGCGCGGCAGGTCCCGCCCGCCCGAGGCGCACGCCGCCAGAACAAGCATGGACGCCGCCGCCGCGCCGATGCGCACAGATGGGATGAGCCGTTCCAGCACGCCTGCCTCGTTCTCCGAATTCGGCGTCCATCATCGCCGCGAAATTTTCCGCTTTGGTTAACGCCCCCCTTCCCTGCTATGGACCCCGCGCCGGACAGGTGGCCGAGTGGTTTAAGGCAGCGGTCTTGAAAACCGCCGTAGGTGTGAGCCTACCGTGGGTTCGAATCCCACCCTGTCCGCCATTTCCTTTCGTGTGCGGACGCCCGGCAGGGCAGCGCGAGCGGGCGGCCATGGCGCGCCGTCCGGCGGCCTCTCATTCCCTGAAATGCTTCTCTTGACTCGCCGGGGTGAAGACGCGGCATATAGGAGAACATATCAGGAACAATTGATGCCTTCGCCCGTCCCTCTTGACCATCTGCGCCGCCAGCTTTCGGCCCTGGAGCCCCGGCCATGCGCGCCCGTGCGGTCCTTTCGGCTGGGGGTGGAGGCGCTGGATGAACGCCTGGGGGCGGTGAAGGCCGATGCGGTGCATGAGGTTCTGCCCGAGGCGCCGCGTCAGGCCGTGGCGGCCCACGGCTTCGCCCTGGGTCTGGCGTCCCGGGCTGCAGGCGCAATCGTGTGGATCCTCCAGACAACGGGACGATCCGAGATGGGGGAGCCCTTTGGCCCCGGGCTGTCGGCCTGGGGCCTGGATCCGGGCGCGCTGATCCTCGTGCGGGTGTCCGACGCCGCGTCCCTGCTGGCGGCGGGCGAGGAGGCCTTGCGCAGCGGCGCGGCGGGCGCGGTGATCATGAGCGGCTGGGGCGAGGCGAAGGTCCACGGCCTGACCGCCAGCCGGCGACTGATGATGGCGGCCCGCAGCGGCTCGACCCTGGGCCTGCTGGTGCGGGCCAATGCGGAGCCGGCGCCCAGCGCGGCGGAGACCCGCTGGTCCATCGCCTCGGCCCCGTCGTCGCCCCTGGCCGCCAATGCGCCGGGGCGACCGGCCTTTCGCGCGCGGCTGTTGCGCAGCCGGTCCGGCGCGCCGCCCGGCGAATGGACCCTGGAGTGGGATCGTGAGACGCGCCGCTTCGTCACGCCGTCGGCATCTGGCGGTCTGGTTTCCCGTCCTGCCGACCGACCGGCTGCGGCGGGAACAGGCCGATCCCGCGCCGCCTGAGCATCCCGTGGTTCTGGTGGACAAGGACCGGGGCGCGCTGCGTCTGACGGCGGCGAACCCGGCCGCCCTGTCCCTGGGGCTGGCGCCCGGCATGACCCTGGCCGACGCCCAGGCGCGCGTTCCCGCAATCGAGGCGGTCCCCCACGACAGCGAGGCCGACGCCCGACTGCTGCGCGCGGTGCTGGAGGATTTCGACCGCTTCACCCCCATGGCGGCGCTGGACGCGCCCCACGGCCTGATGCTGGACGTGACCGGCTGCGCCCACCTGTTCGGCGGCGAGGCGCGGATGGTCGAAGTGGTCAGGGCCCGGGCCGAACGCCTCGGGCTGCAGGTCCGGCTCGCCTTGGCGCGCACGCCCCAGACCGCCCGCGCCCTGGCCCGGTTCGGTCCCGGCGGCGTCGCGCCGGAGGGACAGGACGCGGCCCTTGCGCAGCGCCTGCCCGTGGCGGCCATGGAGCTGGCTCCACGCGATCATCAGGCCATTCGCCGGGCCGGACTGAAGACCCTCGGCGATCTGGACGCGCGGCCCCGGGCGCCGCTGGCCGCCCGCTTCGGCGACGACTTCCCCGACCGGCTGGACCGGGTGATGGGGCGGGTGGATGTGCGCATCACGCCCCATCGTCCGCCGGCGCCGGTCACCGCCGATCGCGTTCTGGCCGAGCCGATCACGGAGCTGGACGCCGTGCACGCCGTCATCGCCGACCTGCTGGCCGACGCCGAACAGCAGCTGGAGACCCGGGGTCAGGGCGCGCGGCGGTTCGTTCTGAGCCTGTACCGCCTGGACGGCCACGTCCGCCGCATCGCCCTGCAGACCGCCCGTCCCGTGCGCGAGGCGGGCGCAGTCATGCGCCTGTTCCGCGAACGGCTGGCGGCGCTGGCCCGGCCGGTGGATCCCGGCTTCGGTTTCGATCACCTGCGTCTGGGCGCCGAGCAACTGCGCGCCGTCGCAGCTCAACAGATCGCCTTCGACCAGCGCCCCCACGGCGGCGAGGCCCTGGACGCCCTGATCGACCAGTTGAGCGCCCGGCTGGGACCCGAGGCGGTGCTGCGCGTCATGCCGGTCGCCTCGCACCTGCCGGAGCGATCCAGCCGGCTGGCGCCCGCCCAGGCCGCGCCGCGCGGCGAGGACTGGCCCGCCCCGGATCCGGAGTCGCCCCCGCTGCGGCCCCTGCACCTGTTCGATCCGCCCCAGCCGGTTGAGGCCGTGGCCCTGGCGCCCGACAGCCCCCCTGCCCGGTTCCAGTGGCGGCGCGCCACCCACCGGGTCATCCGCGCCGAAGGCCCGGAGCGCATCGAGGCCGAATGGTGGCGCGCGCCCCGCCACCGGGTGCGGGACTATTACCGGGTCGAGGATGAGGACGGCCGCCGCTTCTGGCTGTTCCGCGCCGGCGGCTATGGCGAGGACCCGCCGCCGCGCTGGTACGTGCACGGGCTGTTCGCATGAGCGCGCCCATCTCCGCCTATGCCGAACTGGTCGCGGCCAGCAATTTCTCGTTCCTGCGCGGCGCCTCGCACCCCAAGGATCTGGTGCTGACCGCCGTCCTGCGCGGCCACACCGGGCTGGGGCTGGCGGACCGCAACACCGTCGCGGGGGTGGTGCGGGCGTGGAGCGCGCTGAAGCAGCTCAGGGAGCACGGCGGGGCGCCCGAAAAGCTCCGTACCGGCGGCTCGCCCGGCGAGGTGGTCTTCGTGGAGGACGACGCCTCTCCCGATCTGGCGGAGGCCATCCGGGACCGGGCGCAGGGTTTCCGCCTGCTCACGGGCGCGCGGCTGGTGTTCGCGGACGGGACGCCGGACATCGTCGCCTATCCCGAAGACCGGGCCGGATGGGGACGGCTGACACGGCTGCTGACCCTGGGCTCTCGACGCGCGAAAAAGGGCGCGTGCCTGCTGCATCTGAACGATCTGCTGGCGGACCCGGACGGCCTGCTGCTGATCGCCGTGCCCGACCAGAAACTGGACGCCCTGCCCGACCTTCTCGCCCGACTGAACGAGGCCCGGCCCGGCGCGGTCTGGCTGGGCGCGGCCATGCCCCGGCGCGGCGACGACCGGCGACGGCTGGCGGTACTGAGGGCGCTGGCCGAGGGCGCGGGCACGCCCCTGCTGGCCATGAACGACGTGCTCTATCACGCGCCGGAATCGCGCGATCTTCAGGACGTGCTGACCTGCATCCGCGAGGGGGTGACCATCGATCAGGCGGGGCGGCGCCTGCTGGCCAACGCCGAGCGCCATCTGAAGCCCCCCGAGGAAATGGCCCGCCTGTTCGCCGACGCGCCCGACGCCCTGGCCGAGACCCAGACCCTGCTGGCCCGCTCCACGTTCGACCTGGCCGAGCTTCGCTACGAATATCCCGAGGAGCCCATTCCGCCGGGAAAGACGCCGCAGGGCTGGCTGGAGACCCTGGTGAACCGCCGCCTGCCGGTGCGCTATCCGGACGGCGCGCCGGACAAGGTCATGGCCCTGATCCACAAGGAGCTGGCCTATATCGCCGCACGCGATCTGGCGCCCTATTTCCTGACCATCCACGACATCGTGCGGGTGGCCGAGGACAAGGGCATCCTGTGTCAGGGGCGCGGCTCGGCGGCCAATTCGGCGGTCTGCTACGTGCTGGGCGTCACCAGCGTCGATCCGGTCCACCACGACCTGCTGTTCGAGCGCTTCATGTCGGCCGACCGCAACGAACCGCCCGACATCGACGTGGATTTCGAACACGAGCGGCGCGAGGAGATCATCCAGCACATCTATGAGACCTATGGCCGCGAGCGCGCCGGCATCGCCGCCACCGTCATCCGCTACCGCCCCCGCAGCGCCATCCGCGAGGTGGGCAAGGCGCTGGGCCTGACCGAGGACGTGACCGCGCGCCTGGCCTCCACCCAGTGGGGAAGCTGGGGGTCCTCCATCCCCGACGCCCAGGTCGAACAGGCGGGCATGGACCCGGCCAACCCCATGATCCGGCGCGCCGTGGACATGGCCGGGCGCATTCTCGGGTTTCCACGCCATCTGAGCCAGCACGTGGGCGGCTTCATCCTGACCCGCGGGCGGCTGGACGAACTGGTCCCCATCGGCAATGCGGCCATGGCAGACCGCACCTTCATCGAATGGGACAAGGACGACATCGACGAACTGGGCCTGATGAAGGTGGATGTGCTGGCGCTGGGCATGCTGACCTGCATCCGCAAGGCGCTGGACCTGATGAAGGCGCACGAGGGCGTGGACCACGACCTGGCCTCGGTGCCGGCCGAACAGTCGGACGTCTACGACATGCTGTGCCGGGGCGACTCCATCGGGGTGTTCCAGGTGGAGAGCCGGGCCCAGATCAACATGCTGCCGCGCCTGAGGCCCCGCGCCTTCTATGATCTGGTGATCCAGGTGGCCATCGTGCGGCCCGGCCCCATCCAGGGCGACATGGTCCATCCCTATCTGCGCCGCCGAAAGGGTCAGGAGGACGTCGTCTACGCCAGCCCGGCGCCGCCCCACGACCCGGACGAGCTCAAGACCATCCTGCACCGGACCCTCGGCGTGCCCCTGTTTCAGGAACAGGCCATGAAGGTGGCCATGGCCGCCGCCGAGTTCAGCGACCGCGAGGCCAACGGGCTGCGCAAGGCCATGGGCACGTTCCGGGGCGACGGGACGCTGCACACCTATGAGGACCGCATGGTCGGGCGGATGATCGCACGCGGCTATGATTCCGATTTCGCCCGGCGCTGCTTCGAACAGATCAAGGGCTTCGGCTCCTACGGCTTTCCGGAAAGCCACGCCGCCAGCTTCGCCCGGCTGGTCTATGTGTCCAGCTACATCAAGTGCCGGCACCCCGCCGCCTTCGCCGCCGCTTTGCTGAACAGCCAGCCCATGGGCTTCTACGCCCCGGCCCAGATCGTGCGCGACGCCCGTGAGCACGGGGTCGAGGTGCGGGTGATCGATGTGAACCATTCCCTCTGGGACAACACCCTGGAAGGCCCGACCGGCGCCCTGTGCCTGCGTCTGGGCCTGCGCCAGATCGACGGGTTCCGGAAGGCGTGGGCCGAGGCCCTGGCCGCCGCGCGCACCCGCCCGTTCGACGGCGTCGAGGGCCTGATGCGCCGCGCCCGCCTGCCCGTGGCCGCGCTGCGCAAGCTGGCGGACGCCGACGCCTTCCGCTCCATGGGTCTGGACCGGCGCGAGGCCCTGTGGGCGGTGCGCCGCCTGCCCGACGACGACGCCCTGCCTCTGTTCGCCGCCGCCAGCGCGCGCGAGCTGGGCGATGAGCCGGACGCCGCCTTACCCGCCATGGCGCTCAGCGAACATGTGGCCGCCGACTACCAGACCACGCGCCTGTCGCTGAAGGCGCACCCCATGGCCGTGCTGCGCCCGGTGTTCGCGGCCGAGGGCTGCCTCACCTGCGCCCAGGTGGAGGCGAAGCGGTCGGGCTCGCGGGTGCGCACCGCCGGCATCGTGCTGGTGCGTCAGAGGCCCGGCAACGGCAAGGCCATCTTCATCACCCTGGAGGACGAGACCGGCGTCACCAATCTGGTCCTGTGGGTGCGCACCTTCGAGACCTACCGCCGGGTGGTCATGGGCGCCCGCCTGCTGGGGGTGGAGGGCGTGGTGGAGAAGAGCGTCGAGGGCGTGGTCCACCTGATGGCCGATCGGCTGTATGACCGCTCGCCCGACCTCAACCGCCTGTCCCCGGATCACGAGCCGGTGCTGCAGCTGTCCGGCGCTGACGAGTTCGTCCACCCCCAGCACCCCCGCGACCTGCGCATGCTGCCGGGCTCAAGGGATTTCCACTGACAGGCCGGCGCGCCGCGGAACAGCTTCCGCGCCGCCTGATTTCTGTTGCGCCGCACAAGATATCTGTTACGAGGGCCGCGCACGTGCTGCTGTCCTTTCTGGACGGTCTAACTGCGGCGCCGGGGCCTCCCCAGCCGCGTCTGCGTGCATCGGAACAATTGAATCAGAACCGCCCTGCGGCGGTCACGCATGGTCGCGAGCGGCTGTGCGAGAGGATGTCCTGAATGAATCTCGCAGTCCTGCGCCAGACCTGGCTCGGCAATGTTCGCGGCGACCTGCTCGCGGGCATGGTGGTGGCCTTCGCCCTGATCCCCGAAGCGATCGCCTTCTCCATCATCGCCGGCGTCGATCCGGCCGTGGGCCTGTACGCTTCCTTCGCCATCTGCGTGGTCATCGCCTTCGCGGGCGGACGACCCGGCATGATCTCGGCCGCCACCGGGGCCATGGCGCTGGTGATGGTGGTTCTGGTGCGCGAGCACGGGCTGCAGTACCTGCTCGCCGCCACGGTGCTGACCGGGGTTCTCCAGATCATCGCCGGCTATCTGAAGCTGGGCGTGCTGATGCGCTTCGTCTCCCGGTCGGTGGTCACCGGCTTCGTCAACGCCCTCGCCATCCTGATCTTCATGGCCCAGCTCCCGGAGCTGACCAATGTGGGGTGGCAGACCTACGCCATGGTCGCGGCGGGTCTGGCGATCATCTACCTGCTGCCGCGCCTGACCAGGGCCGTGCCGTCGCCGCTGATCGCCATCATCGTCCTGACCGCCCTGGCCATGGTCATGGGCATGGACCTGCGCACCGTCGGCGACATGGGCGAACTGCCGTCGACCCTGCCGATGTTCCTGCTGCCGGACATCCCGCTGAACCTCGAGACCCTGCTGATCATCCTGCCCTATTCGGCCACCCTGGCCGTGGTCGGCCTGCTGGAATCCCTGATGACCGCGACCATCGTCGACGATCTCACGGACACGCCCAGCGACAAGAACCGCGAGTGCAAGGGTCAGGGCCTGTCCAACATCGTGGCCGGCTTCATGGGCGGCATGGCGGGCTGCGCCATGATCGGGCAGTCGGTGATCAATGTGAAATCCGGCGGTCGGGGGCGTCTGTCCACCCTGTCGGCGGGCCTGCTGCTGCTGTTCATGATCGTCGCCTTGGGGCCGTGGGTCGCGCAGATCCCCATGGCCGCCCTGGTGGCCGTCATGATCATGGTGTCCATCGGCACCTTCAACTGGGCCTCCATCCGCAATCTGAGGGAGCACCCCAAGAGCTCCAGCTTCGTCATGCTGGCGACCGTGGTGGTCACGGTGGCCACCCATGACCTGGCCAAGGGCGTGTTCACCGGCGTGCTGCTGTCAGGCATCTTCTTCGCCCAGAAGGTGGCGCGCATCGTCGCCGTCCGCTCCGCCGAGGTGGATGACGGGCGCGGCCGCGAATACGTGGTTCTGGGCCAGATCTTCTTCGCCTCGGCCGACGCCTTCGTGAACAGCTTCGATTTCAAGGAAGCCGTCGAGCATGTGCGCATCGACGTCAGCCGCGCCCACTTCTGGGACGTGTCGGCCGTCGCCGCCCTGGACAAGGCCATCTTGAAGTTCCGCCGCGAAGGCACGACGGTGGAGGTGATCGGTCTGAACGAAGCCAGCGCGACCATGGTCGACAAGTTTGGCGTCCACGACAAGCCGGGCGCGCTCGACCGCCTGCTGAGCCACTGAGGAAACGGCCATGACCAAAGTTCTCGCGTGCATCGACGCGTCCATCTATGGCCTCAGCGTCTGTGACCACGCAGCCTGGGCCGCGCGCCTGCTTGCGGCGGATGTGGAGCTTCTTCATGTGCTGGACCGCGCCCCTGACGCGGTGGCGACGGACATGTCGGGCAGCATCGGCCTGGGCGCCCACGAGCACCTGCTCGACAATCTGACGCGGCTTGATGAAGAGCGCGGGCGTCTGCGGATGGAAAGGGGCCGCGCCCTTCTGGAAGGCGCCGAAGCGCGCCTGCGGAGCGAGGGCCTGACCGTAGAGACGCGCCTGCGTCACGGCGGCCTCGTGGACAATGTGACCGAGCTGGAGGGCGACACCCGCCTGGTGGTGCTGGGCAAGCGGGGCGAGGCGGCGGATTTCGCCAAGCTGCATCTCGGCGGTTCCGTGGAACAGGTGGTGCGGTCCACAACCCGGCCCGTGCTGGTGGCGTCGCGCGCCTTCAAGCCGATCCGGCGCATCCTGCTGGCCTATGACGGGGGCGCCAGCTCCCGGAAAGCGATCGACTTCCTCCTCACCGACCCAGCGTTCAAGGCTTTCGACGTGCATGTGGTGATGGCCGGAACCGCCCGCGCCGAAAACGAGGCGCACATGGCCTGGGCCGAATCGCGGCTCAAGGCCTGGGGCGGCGCCTACACGCTCGCGTTGCGCGCCGGCGCTCCCGAGACCATCATCTCCGACTATGTGAAGGCGGCGGAGATCGACCTGCTGGCCATGGGGGCCTACGGCCACTCCCCTGTTCGTCGCTTCATTGTCGGCAGCACCACCACAGCGATGATCCGCACCTGTCTGGTCCCGGTGCTGCTGTTCCGCTGAGCATCTCAGGCGCTTGGCCGCCAGTCCTTCGGAGGGAGGCCGCAATCCAGTTCGCCGATCCGGAAAAGCCACAGGGCCGCGTCGCTCCCTCCAGCCTGCATGAAGGCCGCATCCAGGCTGTGGTCGACGCCCTGGTCCTGTGCGGCGCGCGGCGGGTCGCCGACCTCGGCTGCGGCCCCGGGCCGCTGTTCGAGCGGCTGCTCCGCGAGGAGCGGTTCGACGCTCTTACGGGGGTAGAGCTGCGCCTGGGCGATCTTCAGACCCTCAAGGCGCGGGTCCAGTCCATCAAGACCAGCGCGGAGATGCGCTTCCTTCACGGATCATTCCTCGACCCCGCCCTCGACCTCGACGGGCACGACGCATTCGTCATGCTGGAGACGCTGGAGCACATCGAGCCCGACGCCCTGTCGCAGGTCGAACGCGCCTTCTTCATCCTCAGACAGCCGCGAACGGTGATCATCACTACGCCCAACGCCGACTACAATCCGATGCTGGGCCTGAGGCCCGGGCGCAAGCGGCACTGGGACCACCGCTTCGAATGGGGCCGCGAGCGGTTCCAGCACTGGGCCAACGGGGTGGCGAGCCGCAACGGTTGCGCGGTGCGTTTCGACGACGTCGGTCCCTGCGTTTCCGGACTCGGCGCGCCGACGCAGATGGCCACATTCGGGCGTCCCGCAGCCGGGGGCTGAGCGCGCTCCCCCGAAGCCCGGTCTCCGTTGACACCGCCGACCCCTTGCACGAAGGACAGTGCGGTCCGACCCGAGGGGCGAGGACCCCGTCGCCGAAACGGCAGTCAGGAGGCCGCATGGCCGTAAAGTGGTTCTACACCCCGCAAGGGGAACCGGCCTTCTACCAGTCGGACGAATACGTCTGGGACACCCAGGGCAAGACCTGCCTGTACTGGGAGGCCAACGGCTGGTGGTTCCGCATGGAGGACGCCGCGCCCGCCTACTTCCTGAAGGGGCCGTGGGTCTTCAATCTGATGGGCAAGCAGGCCTTCTACACCGGCTAGGCGCTCAGGCCGACAGCGCCTGCTCCACCGCCTGGCGAACCTCGTCCGCCGTCGGCGTCGTCGCCGAGGGGAACGCCGCGATCAGACGGCCCTGACGGTCGATCAGCAGCTTGTGGAAATTCCAGCCGGGCACGGCCTCGTCGCCCATCTCGGCCCGCGCCCACTGATAGAAGGGGTGGGCGTCCTCGCCGGTGACGCGGGTGCGGCCGGCCATGGGGAAGGTGACGCCGAAGTTCAGGGTGCAGAACTCGCGGATGTCCTCGGCATTCTCCAGTTCCTGATTCAGGAAGTCGCCCGACGGCACCCCGACCACGGCGAAGCCTTGCTCGCCATAGTCCTCGTAGAGCGTCTGAAGTCCCTCGTACTGGGGCGTGAACCCGCATTTGGACGCGGTGTTGACCACCAGCACCACATCGCCCTGGAACGCCGTCATGGGCAGGCTCGGCGTGGACAGACCGTCGAAGGCGAAGCGGTAAGCCGTCCCCTCCGGCGCCTGCTCAACTGGCGGCGCGGCGGCGAACAGGGCCTGATGCTCGGCGACGGCGGCGTTGACCGCTTCGGCCGGGGCGAGCTCCTGATCCGCAACGGCGGTCCCTTCGGCGGACGAACCCTGCCGGTCGCAGGCGGTCACGGCCAGGACCGCCAGGGACGCCAGCGTAATCTTCCGGATCGACATGACGATCTCCTGTTCAGGATGAGGCATCATGCTCACGACATGGAGGGCGCGACAAGTTCGCGCGTGAGGAGGCACGGTCTTATCGACGTCGCGCAGATCAACTAGCGTGCTGAGGTCCCAGCTGGAGCTTCCATGCCCAAGCCACCGATTCTGTTGATTGTTTCAGCCGTAGCGGCATCCGCTTTATCTGCGCCCGCGCTGGCGCAGGAGAGCGGATTCGAGGTCCGGACGGCGCTGCTTTATCACGACACCAATCACCCGGGCGCCGACGTGGAAAGCGGTGCAGACATCGAACTGCAAGTTCTGGGGCCGCGGCTGGACGCACTCGGCGTTCTGGGACGTCCTCGCCCCTACGCCAGCGCCGCACTGAACACCGACGGCGACACCAGCTTCGCGGCCGCCGGCCTCGTCTGGCGTAGGGACTGGACGCCCCGCTGGAGCGGCGAGATCCAGTTCGGCTACGCGGTTCATGACGGCGAGATCGACTCCACAGACCCGGTGATCGCCGCCACCCGGCTTCAGCTGGGCTCCCGCGACCTTTTCCGGACAGCGCTCGGCGTGGATTACCGCTTGTCGCCGGACTGGTCGGTGGGCCTGCAATGGACGCACCTTTCGCACGGCGAAATCCTGGGCGACGGCCGCAACCAGGGCATTGATGCGGCCGGAATCAGGATTGGGCGGCGGTTCGACCGCTAGGCCCGTACAGCGTCCGCGCCCGCGCCTCGAAACAGCGAATCAGGGCGTTTACGGCCCGGTCGAAATTGGCGCTCAGCATCATGTCCAGCATGCGGGACCTGAAGGCGAAGTCGATCATGAACTCCAGCCGCGCGCCGTCGGGGTGGGGATGGAACTCCCACCGGTTCTTCAGGTGTTTGAACGGTCCCCGGATCAGGCCAACCTCCACCACATTGAGATTGGCGTCGCGCCGGACCCAGGTGGAGAACTTCTCCCGCAGCACGGCGAAGCCCACGCCCGCCTCGGCGTCCAGCAGGGTCACGCCCGGCCCCTCCTCCCGCTCGTTCCAGACGCGCATGGAGGTGACCCAGGGCACGAACTCGGGATAGGCGCGCACGTCCGCCACCAGATCCAGCAACTGATCGGGCGTGTACGGCAGGATGCGGGTGACGCGGTGAACGGCCAAGCGGAACGGCGCCTCAGCGGCCCAGCTGGGCCATGCGCGCGGCCCTGAGCCGGGCGAAATCGTCGCCGGCGTGGTGCGAGCTGCGGGTCAGGGGCGAGGACGACACCATCAGGAACCCCTTGGCCCGGGCGATCGCCTCATAGGCCTTGAACTCGTCGGGGGTGACGAAGCGGTCGATGGGGGCGTGCTTGCGGGTCGGCTGCAGGTACTGGCCGATGGTGATGAAGTCGACGCCCGCCGAGCGCATGTCGTCCATCACCTGCATGACCTCTTCACGGGTCTCGCCCAGGCCGACCATGATGCCGGACTTGGTGAATTGGTTCGGGTCGCGCTCCTTGACCATCTGCAGCAGGCGCAGGCTGTGGAAGTAGCGGGCCCCCGGCCGGATCTTCAGATACAGCCGCGGCACGGTCTCGAGGTTGTGGTTGAAGACGTCCGGCGTCGCATCGATCATCACCGCGGCCGCCCCGTCCTTGCGCAGGAAATCCGGCGTCAGGATCTCGATGGTGGTGTTCGGCGCCTGCAGGCGGATCTGGCGCACCACCTCGGCGAAGTGAGCCGCACCGCCGTCGGCCACGTCATCGCGGTCCACCGACGTGATGACCACATGATTCAGGCCCATCTCGCGGACCGCCAGCCCGACCTTGCCCGGCTCTTCGGGGTCCAGCGGCTGGGGCAGGCCCGTCTTGACGTTGCAGAAGGCGCAGGCCCGCGTGCAGGTGTCGCCCATGATCATCAGGGTGGCGTGCTTCTGGCTCCAGCACTCGCCGATGTTCGGGCAGGCCGCCTCCTCGCATACGGTGACGAGGCCCTTGTCCTTCACGATGGCCTTGGTGGCGTTGTACTGCCCGGACCCCGGCGCCTTGACGCGCAGCCAGTCGGGCTTGCGCAGCACGGGGCTTTCCGGCCGGTTCTGCTTTTCCGGGTGGCGAAGCTCGGACGGCTTCCTGGCCAGGGTGTCGATCAGCGTCACCATCGGCGTGACGGAACTCCTTGCAACGAAGGCGCTATGTCGGACTTTCGGTTCTCAAAGGCAAGGCCCGCCCCGGTCACGAAGGCTTTCACACCCCTGAATGTTACAGACCTTTTCAAGGTCGTGACCCGCCTCTAGTTTACGCCGCGACAAGCAGAGGGCGAGCGAAAGCCCCAAGGGAGATGCGCGTTTGCCGATTCCGTTTGATGAGAAGGCTGTCCGCCAGTCCATGTTCGACGCCCTGATCGGGGCGCGCGAGCGGTTCGGCGACAAGGAGATCATCGAGGATCAGGACAGGAAGCCCCTGACCTACACCGGCCTGATCCGGGCAGCGTTCGTGCTGGGCCGCAAGATCGCGGCCATGACCGAGCCGGGCGAGCGCGTGGCCATCATGCTGCCGTCCAGCATGGGCGTGGTCGTGACCTTCTTCGGCCTGCACGCTTTCGGGCGAACGCCGGTGATGCTGAACTTCACCTCGGGCGCCCGCAACCTGAAGGCCGCCTGCGCCACCGCCGGTGTGAAAAAAATCCTGACCGCCCGCCGGTTCATCGAACAGGCCAAGCTTGACGATCTCGTCGTGGCCCTTGAGCCCGTGGCCGAGATCATCTGGCTGGACGACATCCGGCAGACCGTGGGTCTCCAGGACAAGCTGTTCGGCCTTATGGCCGGTCTGTTTCCCCGCCGCTTCCGCACCGAGACCAGCCCTGACGACGCGGGCGTGATCCTGTTCACCTCGGGCAGTTTCGGCGCGCCCAAGGGGGTGATGCTGACCCAGGCCAATCTGGTGGCCAACGCCCTGCAGATCGCCTCGCACATCGACCTGAACCCCGACTGGGTGTTCTTCAATCCCCTGCCCACCTTCCACTGCTTCGGCCTGACCGGCGGCGTGATTCTGCCGATGCTGCAGGGACTGAAGTCCTTCCAGTATCCCTCCCCGCTTCACGCCAAGCAGATCACCGACCTGCTGCCCCAGGTGAACGCCTCGGTGCTGATGACCACCGACACCTTCCTGAACCAGTACGCGCGCGTGGCTGGACCGGACGATTTCTCGACCATCCAGTTCGTCGTTGCAGGCGCCGAGCGCGTCCGTGATGAGACCCGTGAGATGTTCAACCAGCGCTTCGGCGGGCTGGAGCTGCTGGAGGGCTACGGCGCCACCGAGGCCGCGCCCGTGGTCGCTGTGAACCAGCCGGGCAACAACCACTTCGGCACTGTCGGCCGGATCCTGCCCGGCATGGAATGGCGTCTCGAGCCCGTCGAGGGCATCGACCAGGGCGGCCGCCTGTTCCTGCGCGGACCCAACGTCATGGCCGGCTATCTCTCGCCCGGCGACCCGGACAGCCTGGACGCGCTCCCGGGGGGCTGGCACGACACCGGCGACATCGTGGACGTGGACGCCCAGGGCTATGTGCGCATCCTCGGGCGGGCCAAGCGCTTCGCCAAGATCGGCGGCGAAATGGTCAGCCTCACCGCCGTGGAGGGCATCGCCGACGCCGTCTGGCCCGAAGGCCGCCACGCCGTGGTCTCGATCCCCGACAGCCGCAAGGGCGAGCGTCTGGTTCTGGTCACCGACCGGGAGGACGCCGAGGTTGCGCCCCTGGCGGAGTGGGCGCGGACCAACGGCGCGCCCGAGCTCGCGGTGCCCAAGCGCATCGTCAAGGTCGACGAGCTTCCGGTGCTGGGCACCGGCAAGACGGACTATGTGGCCATCCAGAAAATGGCCGAGGTCCAGTCAAAGGCCGCCTGATCGCCTGATCCCGTCATTCCCGGCCGGGAATGACGGGTTGGCGGATGGATCAGCCGTGCAGCTTTTTCGCCGTCTCGGCCACGTAACGGCCCTGCCAGCGTGCGCCTTCGAGCTCGTTGTCGCTGGGCATGCGCGAGCCGTCGCCGCCGGTGATGGTGGTGGCGCCGTAGGGGCTGCCGCCCGTCACCTCGTCGATCCTCAGCTGGCCCTGCCAGGCGTAGGGCAGGCCCGCCACCACCATGCCGTGGTGCAGCAGGGTCTGGATCATGCCGATCAGGGTGGTTTCCTGACCGCCGTGCTGGGAGGCGGTCGAGGTGAAGGCCGAGCCCACCTTGCCTGTGAGAGCGCCGCTGGCCCACAGCCCACCGGTCTGGTCGAGGAAATTGCGCAGTTGCGAGGCCGCCGTGCCGAAACGGGTGCCGGCCCCGATGATGATGGCGTCATAGCCGTTCAGTTCGTCGATGGTGGCGATCGGCGCGGCCTGATCCAGCTTGTAACCGGACTTCTTCGCCAGCTCCTCAGGCACCAGTTCCGGAACCCGCTTGATGTCCACCTGGGCGCCGTCGACCTGGCGCGCCCCTTCGGCGATGGCTTCGGCCATCTTCTCAACGTGGCCGTAGGTGGAATGATAAAGCACGAGAACCTTGGGCATGGGGAGCTCCCTGTCTGGAATGAACCGGTCGGCGATATTGCAACCGTATCAGTTGCCGATTTGGTCGCCGTCTCTCCCCGTTTCAACCCGTCTCCGTCAGAAAAGATGCATCAGGCGTGGGTCAGCCCGCCGCCGACACCCATGCCGCAGGCGGGAAACGGGACCACGGCGCGATAGAAGGCGGCGCGCGCGGGAGCGGCCTGACCCCGGCTGAGGCGGAAGGCGTGCTCCACCGCCGAGGCCTGCTGCTCGATGTTCAGCCCATCCCAGGCGCACGCCTCCAGCGGATAGGCGTAGGCGGCGCGGTCGTCCCCGGCCTTCAGCTTGGCCAGCAGCAGGTTCACTCCCTGCTGCGCCTGCCAGACATGGACCAGTTCGTGGATGAAGGTGGCCTGAAGCTTCACCGAAGCGGCGGCGATATCGTCGGGCAGCCCCCGGCGCGGCCACACGATCCAGTCCCGCCCGAACCAGCGGCCTGGCACGAAGGCGCGGGGATACGGCGACCCAACCATGCGGACACGCTCCAGCGTCAGGGCGTCGCCGAACACCTCGAGAGCTAAATCCCTTTCGCCCGCGGTGAGCGCCCGGATCAACACGGACGTCTCCTCCCCACATTGTGGGGAGGGGGACCGCGCCCGCAGGGCGTGGTGGAGGGGGCAGCGCAGGCGAAGCCGGTTGGCCCCAACTCGTCGAAGACCGAGACGCCCCCTCCGTCACGGGCGCTGAGTCGCGCCCGCGCCACCTCCCCATCCCAGGCGATGGGGAGGAGAACGCTCAAGGCCCCACCCATTCCCAGTGCCACGGCTCATAGACATACGGCACGAAGCCGAACCGGCGGGCGTTGGCCACCAGCCAGCGATAGGTCGCGCCCCGGCTCTGCTGCAGGCGGTTGTAGGCGTCGGTGGAGTCCACCCCGTAGCCATGGGCGTGGCCCACATAGAGATCGATGGCCGTGCCGGTCCGGTGGGGCGAACACACGGCGCGGCGCAGGCCGTCGCAATTGCCTTCGGCGGCGCAACGGGCGGCGTCGGCGGCCGGGTCGCGCAGGCCCGAGAAGATCTGCAGCAGCTCCGGATCAGCCGCGATTTCCGGGACCTCGGCCCGGGCGGCGGCGGCCATGCGGCGATAGGCCTCCAGCACGTCCCGGCGCAACATGCGGGTGATGCGGTCGGCGTGCTCTTCCTCGGGCAGCAGATAGGCCCAGGTGTTGATGGGCGGCGGCTCGGGACATTCGCCCGCCACCCGCGCCATGACGAAGGGTCGCCGCTCCTGCCACACGCCCTTGAACACCTGGAAAGTGGCCGCGTCGAACACGCCGGTCGGCGCCAGGGCGTAGCGGGTCTGGAACGCCGCCAGGGCCGCGGCGAAACCGGGCGAGCCGGGCGAACAGCCGGTTTCCAGTTCCTGCCGGATCAGCGGCGCATAGGTTTCCCACCCCGTCTCCACGGCGGCGAAGGGCGTCCATTCCAGGGTCAGCACCGATTGCCCGTTGGCCACGGCCGCGTCGCTGAACGCATCCAGCTGGGTCCAGCAGGGATCGTCCGGCGCCTGGGCGCGCGCCGTGGTGGCCAGGGTGAAGGCCATGAAAACGGCCAGGATCAGGCGCGGCAGGGTCATGCCGCCACATTCGATCAGCCCGCCCGCGCCCGCAAGCCGCTTGCCGAGCATCATCCGCATCGGTCAGATGCCCATGACCGCGACTCAGCGGCCGCCTCAGGCTCGTCCATGACCCAGCCCGCCGCCTCGCCCGCTGCTGCACCTTCCACACCCGCGCCGCGCCGCAGCAACGGCGTGCTGGCCGCCTTCTCCGCCGCCTGCCTGCCCTACGCCGCGCTGGGCCTACCGGTCTATGTGACCCTGCCCGAGTTCTACGCCAGCCATGTGGGCGTCGATCTGGGGCTGGTGGGCGTCATCTTCCTCGTCATTCGCATGGCCGACATCTTTGTCGATCCGGCGCTGGGCATGGTCATCGACCGCACCCACAGCCGCTTTGGCCGCTACCGCCTGTGGATGGGGCTGGCCGCGCCGGTGCTGATGCTGGCGGTGGCCATGCTGTTTATGGTGCGGCCGGGCGCGGGGCCCGGCTATCTGGCCCTGTGGCTGATCGTCATGTCGCTGGGCTTCTCGGTCAGCATCCTGTCCCAGATCAGCTGGGCCTCGGCCCTGTCGTCCGACTACGATCAGCGCTCGCGCATCTACGGCTGGTGGCAGACCGCCAACATCGTCGGCGTGCTCACCGTGCTGCTGATCCCGGTGCTGGTCCAGTCCATGGGCTGGGGCGACTACGCCGCCGCCGTGCGCTGGCAGGGATGGTTCATCGTCATCGCCCTGCCCGTGACCCTGGCCATCACCTTCGCCTTCACCCCCGAGCCGCCCCCCGGCCCGGC
>Ga0208179_1000202_pt1 | contig 44764 bp, 37 predicted proteins | sample Malvired_Geostar_FD_184238 | JGI IMG/M metagenome (GOLD analysis project Ga0208179, IMG submission 184238) | Marine viral communities from the Global Malaspina Expedition - Malaspina viral metaG DeepMed_Geostar (SPAdes) (version 2) | ecosystem: Environmental > Aquatic > Marine > Oceanic | place... | reverse complement strand
CACCCGTCCAAACCGTCTAAAGATACCTAGTAGACTATTAAAGCCTTGTACGGGCCTCTCAGGGCCAGTATAGGGCTTTAATTATGTTACCCGTGAGTATCAACGAACATGAATGAATCAAATTAATAGAACGTACCAAACACGTAGAATGAATCATCATAGATGAAAGTACCCAATACGTAGAATGAATCAAATTGATGGAACATACCAAACATGTAGAATGAATCAAAATGAAATAGAGTATTTGTGTTAAATGAACTATGCTAGTTAAATTTCCATATAATAAAGAATTAATCGAAGAGATTAAGAATATACCGGGCAGGAAATACAATCCTAATGAACGGGGTTGGGATATTCCTGACCAGTTCTTACCTATGGCCGCTATCATTATTCAGGACTATTATCCTAATATTGCGGATATGGTTAGAGATTTCCACACTATCACTAACCCTAAACCTGATTTAGGAAATATTGCCACAGCAAAAGATATTAACGAACTCGACGTGCGATATAGTCAAGAAGCCGTACAAGACGTTAAAGACCGTCTACGTATGCCATATGACCTATATGCCTATCAAGAAATAGCAGTGGCATTTTTAGAGACTCGTATACAGGACGGAAAAGGTGCATTGATAGGTGACCAGCCAGGACTAGGTAAAACCATAGAAACACTGGCATGGCTATCCTTAAACTCATCTAAACTGCCTGCTCTGATAATTACGCAAGCATCTATTAAACGTAACTGGTATCGAGAAATAGAAAAATGGATGCCAGATACCAAAGTACAGATGCTTGACCAAGGCAAAGACATTCTAGATAACGATGCGGATATAGTTCTCATTAATTATGACCTTATCTGGCGCAAGAAGATTGAAGAACAGCTACTTAAACGTAAATTCCCCGTAGTTGTTTATGATGAAGTTACGTCAATTAAAGAATCATCCGCAAAAAGGACGAAATCGGCTAAGAAATTAGGTCGTAAAGCGAAATTTACTATAGGTCTATCTGGAACACCAATCCTCAATCGGCCTATAGAATTTTATAATATATTAAATTTAATATCTCCTAAGCAATTTAGTTCACATTTCCAATTCGGAATGCGATATTGTAATGGGTATCACAATGGCTTTGGCTATGTGTTCAAGGGGTCGTCGCATGTGGATGAACTACGAGAACAGATACAGCCTCTAATGATACGTAGACTTAAGAACGATGTACTTACAGAACTTCCAGCTAAAAGTCGCCGAACCATATTCATTGATATGCCAGGAAAATATTACCAGGACTATGTGGCAGCAGAGAATAATCTCATAGAAACACTACGTGGTCTGCCGTCAGGTAAAGTATCTGATGAATATGAAGACAATAGAATGTGGTTACTATCTAAGCTGAACTACCTACGCCACATAGTAGGCTTGGCAAAAGCAGAAGAAGCCCAAGAGATAATTAAAAACTTTGTAGATGCGGGAGAGAAATTAGTAGTTTTCGCCCATCACCATGATGTCATGGACTTAATCGACGATTATCTAACTAAAGATAAAATATCGCATGTAGCTGTAGATGGACGAACGGATGGCCCTGCTAGACAAATAGCTATAGATAAATTCCAAACAGACCCAGACTGTATGGTATTCGTAGCCTCTACCGCTATGGGAATGGGGATAACGCTTACTGCAGCGTCGAATGCGCTATTCGTAGAACGTCAGTGGACGCCAGGGATAGAAGAACAGATGGAAGACCGTCTACATCGGATTGGGCAAACTAATGCGGTTCTAGTGCATTATATGTTGATAGAGGGCAGTCTAGACGAAAAAATGGATAAGCTAGTAGATAATAAACGAGTCGTACTCGATGAAATTCTTGATGGAGAGAAAAGTAGAGATCGAGGCGAGAGCATTATTAACGAACTACTATCTGAATTAGCTAAATAGGTAAATCTCCACCACAATCTTCACACACAGCACCTTTCGGAATTTTATCCTCTGGGAATTCTGTTTTCCGGTTTACTAGTACGTTTTCGCTGTGCTTGACGACGAACCGTATGGTCTGCTGATGTAGACGCAGGTGCATAGTTTTTTGTACCCACGTTGGGAAATAATGGTGAAGGACGTAGAGGAGTTTCATCACCAGTTGGTACACTAACTCCTCTATCCTCATCATAATATTTACTAGGTCGTTTTATGCCTGCTGTATCGCCTTCTTCTGAAAATTGTTTCAACATCAAAACAATATCAACAAGCTGTTTAAGAATAGTTTTACGTCCCATTATATCTCCATAGTTTAGTGGCATATTCTGCATCCCACAATACACGTGGTGTCCGAATATCTCTGTTCATGAGTATCCCTTAAATAGTACTAAACAATTTGGCAGATACCTGTGCTTCTAAAATATAACCGTCTAATCCTAAATCGGTATATTTATATTGAATGATGCACTTTAGGCACATCCGCCCATGTCGATTCCAATCTTTTACACATTCTTCACGGTGACTGGGGTAAATCATTAATCTGTGACAGATGGAACAATCTAAAACTAAACCTCCCATTGAAGTATTGTTATCATCGAAAGTCCCATTATCCGTCATTTTGCTGGGATTCTATATCACGTATCGTACCTACACTAAGTGCTAAAAATTCTTGTACATCGATGTTCAGTTTTCTACTTTCTTCAACTACCGCCGGATAGCCCATTTCTTTAATAAGAGCAGACGTTAACACATCATCACTAGTAATATGTTTTCGTATAAGTTTAGAAATAGTACTAGATGGAACTAATTCTCCTAGATGATTGCTCATCTCAGTTCGTTGATAAGGAGAATGATGAGCTAACATTCCTAATTTAACTTGATGACGTAAAGAATCTTCTACAAAAACACTCCAAATCAATGTAACTTTAGTTTCTAGCCGTGAAAATTTAACACCAAAACCATATACAATTCCGGCAACAGCTAAAATCCCAGAAATTGCTCCAATAATTGATAGTATTTCGGGATTCATGTGATTTTAGCTCTCTTTAATGTTATTAACATATTCACGGTTACAACTAATTCCGTCGGAAATGAACGATTTCCACAGTTCAGACAATAAATTTCATAAGTATTATCTGGTAGTCTACCATAATCTACTTGTATAAATCCCCGACATTTATGACACGGATGCCTACGAAGAAGTTGATCTAACATCAGGCAATGCTTCAAACTCTAACAAACGTTTGTACAACTTTTTTCTACTATCCTTCTTCGGAGTCAATTCCTTATGCCAAATTATAAGGGTCTGATAATCACTTCGAGCAAAAAGTTCTATTCGTTCCTGTTCTTCTTGCGGGAGATGCCATCGTTCTCCATACATTTCAACAATTTTACGATTATTCAGATGTACAAAATCTGGACACATACCACTTAAAATAAATTGCCCATTACCTGTATATTTATACGGTAACCCCAAATAACACATTATCCCGAATAGAGTCATTTCCGCATTGTTTGGCTCTTGTCGGGATAATCTGCCCCAGAAAGCCGCTGATTTAGTTATCGATCGTTTCTTTCTAGGTTTACTTGCGGTAGTATGCCGTTTAGTGGGCTTCGGCATACTCACCTATTATATAAATAGAGGATGATTCTGTTCGGGGAATTTAGAGACAACAATAGTTAACTCATCTTCCGCCATCTTATCGGCTGAGTTGGTGATACGGTTAGTCGTTAAGAACATGTGAAACATTTCTACCCATTGTTGGAGGATACTAACTCGTAAGTCCAGCTTTGCCAGAAATTCATCCGCACTATGATCAACTTGACCATTAGTTGTGCCCGAATCAAGAGTAGCTATTTTATTTTTAAGTATCTCAAGTTCTTTTCTAAGTTCAGCTACCTCTCCATTAGCTTTACTAGTCGAACCGGCAGGGCGACCCCGCCTCCGTTTAGTATCATCCGTAACGGGAACATAGAGTGTAGAAGTCTCTACACAGCCTGGACCTGTTGTCGCATCTTGTACGATTACCTCATCCTGGATCTCATCATTCGATACCATAACCTTTCTCCTTACCATTTTAACCTAGACTTATTTTATCTATTTTTTTATGATAAGTCTAGTTACCATATACACCATACGTCCTACATTTACTATTAGATATTAGATATTATGGCTATCTAACAAAGTTTCATTACGGTAATCCATATGTATTGGGTTCTCTATCTTCAGCATCTTCACCGCCGATTGCGGACTGTTCATTTCGATCTTCCCGCTTGGGACGGGACTCTTCCTGTAATTTCCTATTCTGTATTAAAGTTTGAATAGTATTTTGAAGTTCAAATAATAGAGCTTTACCATACTCCATCTTTTCTAAACTTAATATTAAATTATAAAGATCCGATGCAGGTCCAGAATTATAGCCAATACTCACATCAAGTACATCAGATTTTTGCAAATCCATATGTAAATCAGGACGATGAACCTGATCTATCGCATGCCAACGACTATAGCCATCATGTCGATGATGGCCGTCTTTTTGTAATAATTTAGGACGCCCTGCCCTACCCATTCACATCCACCAATTCCAACATATAATCGATATCCATTAAGCCTACATCATGCCCTAACAGAATGTTCAACGAATCTTCAATTAATATCTGTTCTATATCAATAGATTTTTCTAATTCAGCATCATCTTTTGTATCTGCTACCACCGGCGGCGTACCTTTAACCTTGGTAACTAACGCTTTAACTTTATCAGCTAATTCAAGATCAAAATCATCTGTCTTATGTGCCGCAGTGTCTGCCTCTACTAATTTAAAGAATCTATTAACATCTGCGCCTAAAGTTAAGGCTAACTTACGATACTCTTCAGGCTGTCCGTTAGTTCCTACTTTACTGATAAAAAGATGATTTTCTACCATATTAGTTACACGTTTAATTATATTTTTAGGAATTCCTAATTTCGTAAGAGTAGATTTAACTATTACGGCTCCCTTTTTATCATGCCCAGGAAATGATTTTTGATTATCAGTAGCAGTTTGTGGTTTACCTACATCATGAAATAGTATTGATAAATTTAATACAACATCATCACTATTCGCATTTTTCATCGCTTCTAGTGTATGTCCCCACACATCTTTCTTGTGTGTTGGCCCACGTTGTTTAAATCCAATCATTTTATTTAAATCTGAACAAATATATTGTACCAAATCATGATCAGATAAGAATTTCATAGCTACCCACGGCTTTGCGGTTTGCATTATCTTAACTAATTCATAGCCGATGCGCCGTTTTTTCTTCTGACCTAACTTATCTTTAGTCTTTTTAATAGCTGATAGAACAGTAGGATGAGGTTTTAGTGGATAATCAGCTAAAAATCGCGCAGCACGTAAGATACGTATAGGATCGGATTCAAAAGCTTTAACACTATCATTATTCGGAGAGCGTAACCATTTCTGTTTTACGTCTTCTAATCCTCTTGTCGGGTCATAAAACTGACCAGTTACAGATTGAGCGATAGCATTAATAGTAAAATCCCTACTTCTAAGGTTATTAAGTAACTCCTCGCCAGTAGTTGATATTAAATCAACCCGAATTCCTCCTACCATAAAAGATATGCGAGCATGAGAATTATTTTTCTCTTTGAATTGAATATTTAGCTGCGTTAAGATTTTCTTAGCTTGTTCTAAATCAACAGTCGCAACTAAATCTAAATCTTTAGATACTTTCTTAAAGAATTTATCTCTAACATACCCACCTACAAAATAAATAGGAAGATAATTCCCTAACGTCCTAATCCAATCTGTAGCTTTTTTACGTTGGTCTAAATGTTCCGCAACTTTAGGATTAACCCACGCTGTTCTAGCCCGTTCAAAGGTACGTCCGCCACGATGGACAAGTTCATATATCTTCGTCCTTACCTTACCAGTAGGAAGTTCAGGTAAATTCTTTTCACCTGGTGCCTTTTCTTCTACTTGGTGCGTTGCAGCCCGTGGATCATCGGCTGCTTCAGGACGATCATATCCTGGCTTTACTTCCTCGTGTTTAACAAGGAAGTAATCCAGTTTTAATAATGTACGATCAACTGATTGCATCTAATTTAATTTACTTATCCGTTTGAATAATGTCTTTGACTAATACGATAATACCACCAGTAGCTCCCGCTGCTATCTCATTTTGACTCATGAACATAGCATACCCAGCCACTGCACCTAAAATCACTACGGCTAGAAACGCTTGTGGGCGAATCTTATCTAACATACAACTTCCTATTACGATTTAGCACGAGAATAGCGTTTACTTTCCCCGCCTTTAATCGTCTGCAATTTATCTAATTCACGAATGATTTCTTGGTGATCTGTGTCTGTGGCCTTTCGTGCTATAAACCCCGCTCCAGTCACAGCATCTAAAGCTTCTTCTTTATCTACATCGATTATGACCGCACTATGTGATAGTTCCTTGGCATCAGAACCTAACGGACGAAGAAATGTAAACATCTCTTCAAAATACTCATTGCGCTCATTTTTAGTAAGTTGAGCATGGAAGTTGCCGGTAGCATTCTCAGCAATCATTCCTAAATGAGTACCTACCCCATCCGTAATAAACCACATTTCAGGATATTGATCTTCATCCTTTTCGTCCTCATCGTTAGCTTCTTCAGCTTTAATCAATAATTCATCAGTCATTATAGACCCCCACTTTTCTTAACTAATTCTCTAGCTTCATCAACAGGAAGTACCCATCCAGCACGATATGCACTCATATTCATCTGTGATAAATAACGATAAAGAACATCAGTGGGTATATCTCCTGAATTGCCATCCTCTTGCCAATATTGTTGTGCTTCATCTACTTGTATTTTTAGAAAATCTTTATCCCTACCAAGAGTTTTTTTACTAGGTAGAACTACTCCTTGTATGTCTTTGGCAACTCCCGCATTAGCAAAATCGGGAGTTACTAAAACAAAAATATCATTTGCCATGATTATCTCCTTAACTATACTACACCTGTAGTATACCATAAATTAACTATCGAAGTAAATAGTTAATTAATTCGTGTCGTCACCGCTTGATATGTTCCCTAATAAGTTCTTTACATAATCAACCTGTACTTCACCAATAGGACGAGGCTCATCAAAAGTCATACCCCATACTCTTCCAGCTTTTTTCATAAAATCTTTTTTATATTCTTCAATAGAAGAGCCTTCTAAATTATTTTGCATACCAAAAGCTTTTTGTAAAGCATCAATTTTCTCGGTTGAAACATGATAATCAAATACCGCTTCCAGTTCTTGCTGAACATTCATCCGCCTTTCCGCAGTCGAGTTTCCCGGCAAATGCTTTGCATAAGGTTGATGCTGTCTGCGATTATCGGCCCCACCTCGTGAAGAATCGGTATTGAATAAAGTTCCACGATTCGTTATGGGAGGTCTAACAACATCTTTTGTAATTCCCCCAACTTTCGCAAAACCATAACCAAAACCAGAATCTATTTGTACGGCTCGATTATTGGCAGTAACCATCCAGTTTTTTTCATGACGATCCCAGTTACCCGATAACCAATCACTAATAAACATTCTATGCAAATCGCCACGATATGCATCACTATTATATAAGTCTAGCCCACGTTGCCGATGAGCGTCCCTCGCTTCCAGACAATTAGGCTCACAAAATTCTTGAAGATGTCCACCACCGAAATCTATTGCACTTTGTAATACATCTCTATTCGTTGTTACTCCTAACCTTTTTAAGGCATCCGCATCGATATTATTAAATTGAATCGTATCAGCATTTATGTTTAAACCAAATATTTTATCGATAACAGAATTTATTTGTTCAGATTTTTGTTCATTCGCAACCAATTTATAGACATATTGAGCATTATTCTTTAATGTCAGTGCTAAAACCACACCATCCCCTGCGTTAATACCACCCCCTAACCGATTAACGCTCTCAACATCTTCCGGTTTAATATTTTTCATCTCATTCAGATGAGTTAAATCAACATTGTATTGATTCCATAACTGATTAGCGGCATCCATAAATTCTTTATTAATCTGTTTAGCTTGTTCTATTTGGGTAGAAAGGGGACGAATAATATTCTCCTGCCGTTGTCGTTGACGCGCCTCCACTTCCATTTGCTGACGACGAATCTCTGCCGCACGATTTTCCTGTCGTTTGGCTTCTCTTATGCCAATATCAGGACGCGGAAATCTACGTTGATCCTCAGTTGGATGTCCGTCTTGTGACGCTGCGCCTCGATGAGGAACAACACCACGCTTACCTAATGGGTCTGGCTGTGTCCAGCGAGCTTTTCTACGATTAGCTACATCATCAAAATCTAATTCCTCAAATGTTAGAATCCTTGGATCCTTACGACCAGCAGGCATAGTAATCATATTCCCTTTTTCACGTAATTCAGGGTTGTTCGTACCCTGCGCCCAACCTCTGGGCATACGCACCAGATGCTCCGCTGCCCCACCATGCTCATCAAATATTTTACGTGCAACAGGATTATTCCTACCAGGACGGCGAACATTACCTCCTGCAGGTAATCGTATCTGTTCACCCCTTCTGTGTTCTTGTGGAGCTACTGCAATAAATTTACGTACATAAATCTTTTGTCTGTGCTTAACACGTTTACCATCAGCGGAAATACGATTCGCTCGTAGGGCAATTTTCTTTTCTTTACCCTTCTTAATATCCATGAAGTTTGGAGCCGCTGGCTGACCTTTAGCATCTACCCATAATCCTTTAATATCATCTAAACGGCGTTTATCAGCACCATCACGTTTTAATAAAATATTACGAATTTCCAATGCCTGTCGGTCAAGAACCTGCTCCCATTGTTCAGTACCATCTTTCAAACGCTGCGCACGATCCATATAATCTGCCAGCATGTTCCATTTATCTTGTTTAAACCCTGCATATGGAATGAAATAGGGAAGCTCACCCATATTAATTAAATCAATCATCTGATTGTAACGATTGTGAATAACGTGGGCTTCACCACGATACTCATTTAAATCAACGATTAACTTTTCTAAGTCATCACTAGACATACCTTCCATTTCAGCTCTAGTTTTGCCAGCCCCAGGAAACATTCGTTTAGGATTAACCCAACGAATAGCACGAAGTACCATTGCACGAGGTTTAGTTCGATGAACAGTTCTATACATAGGAACTAAATGAGGATATCTAGCATGCTGTAATTGCAATAAGCCATTAGTAAGTAAAGAAATATCTGCGATAGATACTTCTACCGCAAAATTATCAATCTTATTAGCAACTTCAAATGGAGTAGTCATCGAACTTCCTCGTAATTAAGCTCCACCTGCTGAGCCTGCACCAGTTATTGGAGCGGTAGTACTAGTCTTAGGGGCTGGTTTATCAGGAGTAGGTTGTGGGTCATATTCAGGTAATGATGGTTTCGCCTGGGTTCGTGGAGTAGTAGACTTTTTCTTAGATTTCCCTGCTTCTCTAAAAGCGGCACTCATATGCCCCGCCAAGGAAGCGAAGGGATTCCCTTGTTTATCAATACGACCACCCGCGCCTTTCTCAAGCTCACCGATAGTCTTTTCTAAATGCTGATATATACCCACTATTTCAGGATTAGAAGTGATAGTTAAAGTATTAATATTACTATCTAATTTATGGAGTAATTCTGAAATATGTACTTCACGGTCGTCTTCTGCTCGTCGAGCTTTAACTTCAGCTTCATCTGCCCTAGCTTTAGCTACACGAGCCTGTGCTTTCGCAGAACGAGCCTTAGACTGCTGTTGCACACGCTTCGCACCTGCTATTTCATTCTCCATAGCTTTCTGGTATTGATCAGCTTGTGCATCTGGCGGTGTTTTGGGGGCATTTGTTGGTGCCATCTCATGTTCTCCGGCTTTCTCTATTACTGGGTCATCAGACTCTTCACGTACTTGTCTAGCTGCTCGTCGTCCACCTTCTCTACGTCCGCGTAAGTATTCTTCATCTTCAGCAGTCGCCCTCTTCTTCCTAGTAGTATCACTACTAGTATCGCTCCTAGTACCACTACTAGTATCGCTGCTAGTATCGCTATCACTTCCATTACTACTTGTGTCCCTTTCATCCGTATCCTTACCACCATTCTGTTGTTTATTACGAACAGCAGCCGCTTCTTTACGAGAATAATACCGTGCACGTTTACCCTCTTTACCACGTCGTTCAGCGGTATATTCTTTAACACCTTCAGGAGGTTGTTCACCTGGATCTAAATATTCACGGTCGGCACGAGCATCTACTGCGCCAATATACTTACCCCCTTCAGGGTCTACCATTGGTCTAGTAACAGGATTGCCTGCTTCATCTAATTGAGGTACAGGTTGTCCCTGTTCATCTAAAACAATATTACCTTCCGCATCTAATTGAGGTACTATTTCATCAACTAATTTAGGACGTTTCTGTTGAGTTTGTCTTGCATCTCCTACTTCACCTTCGGCAATACCTCCCGCTTCTCCCGATGCTTTCTTTTCTCGTCCTCGTGGTCCCATCAACGCTTCAGCAGCACTAGAGACTCTACTACCCGCAGGCTTAGCAGGAACTAATTCGATATTCTTTTCTAATTGTCTACGACGTTGCCATCCTCCATCTCTATTAGGCCAATTCTCACTGGGAGGCATAGCATTTTTATTGCCATCTCTAATCTGATCAACGTGTTCTCTTATCGCTTCTAATGATGACCCAGTATTATCAGAAGCCATAGCTTCAATTTTATCTTCAGCTTTAGCAAATTTGACTAAAGCACTTTCCAAGGCATCTTCACGAGGATTAATATTCTTCATATATTTCTGACGATTGCCGTCAGCATCAACAAAAGAAACTTCTCGTTGTTTAACCGTACCGTCTGAATCTATCGAGACTTCTCCCATAGCCATAGCCGCAGCAACATCATCGGTATACTGATTGTCAGCCCTAGCTAACATAGTGGCTAATTTCCCACGTTCTGCCCAATAACCACGAGGATCACGCTTATATTGCTCACTATCAGGAGCACGATATTTCACGCCTCCTAAAGTATGCGCACCAAAATGTTGACCCTTTTCCCAGCCTTCACTCCAACCAGATGAAAAAGCCTTGCCCCACTCAGAAAAGATTCCACCTATACCTTTTTTAGCTTCAGACTTACCACCCCATCCAACAGACCCAGGCTTATCATTATTGGAACTATCGGCTCCATGTTGTGAATTCTCGGAAATCTTTTTACTAGTTTCTCTAAGAGTCCTACGTAATTGATTCGGACTAGTGATGTATCCACTAGCTACACTAGCTAAAATAGATGAAAGGGCTAAATTAGGCGCATTATCGATAATCGAAGGAAGTGCTTCGGCAGCATCACCATCAATAATGTCGTCGCCACCTAATTCAGCAGCTTCTACCATAAATTCGTCATCTATGCCAGCATCTTCTAATTGTTGAGAAATATTTTTTTCATATTCTTTAGCATATTTCTCTTTATCTTTTGGCTTGGGGGCCAGATTAGTCATTGGCCCACCAAAATCCTGGCGTACATTAGCATTAAGCCAAGCTCTGTTTTGACGACGGTTTTTACCTATATCAACGCCACCAAACTGAGCCTGTCGGCCCTTAGCCTTAGCAAGAATCGCATCTTCCCCATGTTTTATGGCACGGCCAAAATTCTTAACGTTTTCGCCACCTTTAATAGTTTTGAATTTACCTTTACCACCAGTACGTTGTGCAACGCTAAAGGATTTACCGTCCGTATTCATTTTGACACGAACTTGTATATCAACTCCCGCATCACCAATCATGTTCATTCGTAAACCATTACGGGGAAAAGCTGCACCTAATATCTCTTTTTCGGATTTCCCATCTGCAATGGCTTGAGCTACATCATCGGCTTGTTGAGCAAAAGCACTCATTAACTGTTTGGCAGCTTTAGGAAGTGTTCCTGAAGTACGTTGTCTACGTCCACCGCCCTCTACCGCAGGGTTACTTCCCATTAATCCCTGCATCATTTCATTGTAATAGGGCTTTAGTAGCTCCATATCTATATTTTCATATTTCTCATGTTCTTTTTTAACACTGTTATAGTTTTTTCGAACACCCCTAGCAAACGCTGCTCTTTTCTGTTCTTCAGGATTTAATTCGGCATCATCGGCATCGGCTAACTCTTCTCCCTTTTTAGTTAATATGGTTTTGTTAGGTTTAGCCGCTTTATCGAAATACTCGGTTAATAAAGGAATCCCTGCTTCGGAATACGGAACTATAAACGCAGCTTCAAATTGATTAATAACATCATCAAGAGCAGGGAGCGTCCAATGCTCTTCCTGCTCTTTTGTTAGCAAATCTAATTTATGTACAATGCTATCGACAGTAGTCATTATTATTCTTCAGAAAGGGGTACGCCAGCTTCAGACATCTCTGGTCCTTCTATGGGAGGGGGAGGAGGTAATTGGTCTACACCAGCTGGTTCACCCCCACTAGGAGGTTGTTCCATTCCCGGCATACCACCACCAGGCGGCATACCTTCCATCCCTGGAGCACCAGTCATACCTGGTGGTTGGTCCATCTTCTTATATTTAAACCTAATCTCTTTACCTTTTTCTTTAATAGCTTCATACCCTAACTGCAGCATCATATTAGCGTTCTCCAGACGCATTTTTTCTACAGTTAGTTGAATCTCCTCAGTCTCCTCCTGTGGAGGCTGTAAGTGTATTTCCCAATCAGTTATCCCTAATTGCTGTAACATGAACGGAATAACATTATGATTAATTACGTTTTGATACGATTCCACTAATTTATTATGCATATCAGTTTGAGCAGATTCTCTGGTCAAACCGCCAACACTAGACGCATCTCCTGAAAATAGAGGGGTGACGCCCCATAACATAGCTACACGGTCACGAATCTCCTGCCTAACCGGTAGATAGTCCAATTCTTGGAAGGTATACGCTAACTTAACAAAGTCAGTCTTACCACGATTATTTCTAGCGGATGCTGCAACCCATGGGAACGTGTTCGGGTCATTAAGCATTTGCGTCTTAACACGTTCAATCTCTGTTTCCAAGGATTCAGGGTCATCAGTATAAGTAATCAATAATCCGGGTGGAATTCGCCGTTCATACCAGTATCTATAGAGTGTCCGGTCTGCTCCTACTATAGACAGAACTTTCTCAAAGACAGTAAGAACAGGAGAATAACCATAAGTTTTAGACGGATTAAAGAAAGAGGCGTGACATATCTCATCAGCTAAATAGTAACGATAACGTCCACGCCAATAGTATCGATACATAGCGGGTAGTAATCTAGCATTACATCTAAACCCTTCTGTAGCGATTACGTCACATCTACCAGGCGATGTATGAGTCTGTTGTTCTCGATGAATCGGGCATAAGAAATGAGAACGTTCTGGTAATCCGTCTTTCCTATCTATGTCATATTCAGTTAATGCGGGATGTAATCTAGTAACCTCAAAAATCTGTGATTTACTAATTTTGCCTGACACTGAATCTATCTGATACTCTTTATTAAGTAACAAGAATCCATCATCAGCAATCAAGATATCCGTCATAAATTCATGAAGAATAGATTCTAGAGACTGATGGAAACTATTGCCATTGCTTATTAAATCATCAAATACTTTCTGTTGAGTAAAATCAGGAATAGAGGTTGTTACAGGTATTTTTTCGCCATTGCTATCTCTTTTATATTTACGTACCTTTTTACTAATAATCTCCCCGTATTCAGCATCAAATACATCTTGGTCTACAACCTCAAATACGAAACAATCATCACAATGTTCATCTTCTTCGTCATCAAATTCTTTTTCACATTGAACACATTTACGAACATACCTTTGTTGCCACGTAGAAAAGCCTTTTCTAAAGACTTCACGTAAAATCGCTAATACTACCGACCTAATCTCTGTGACTTGATATGCGAGAACATATAAGTCCTGTAAGATACTACGTCGATATATGAATTGCTGACGAACCCAGTCTTGAATAATTGCATCAAGACCCAACGGAGACATACGCCCCGTGGCCCCATTTGCACCTTGAGCCGTTTCCGCAGCCTTAACTAGCGAATCAAGAGTACCTAATAATCCGTTAACGCGTGAGTATTGGTCGAGATTACTAGGAACTTCCCCACCAGCAATATTACGACTAGCTAATGAGGAAGATTGAGAAACATCGGCTCCAAATACGTTCGCTAATGAATCAACTAATCCCATTAAATCGTCCCTATAATTTCTTGCATTGAATAATCGTCCGGTGCTCTACAAATAACCCAATTGGTACCTTCTTTTACCCATTTAGACGCACAAACTAGACATATTCGCCAATATGCCCCATCATCATCAAATACTCTATTATTTAATTCATCAGTATATTCTATACCACCAACACGGTTACACACAACACATACATCAGAACTACTACTAACAATGCGTTCTTGGACGGCATCTCGCCCCCAACCTGAATTAGTAGGGGTTTTTAACGGATTTTTAGCTTTTTCATTCGCAGTTGTTTGTGGATTGTTGCGATTTTCAAAAAGTGTGTTAATTCCGCCCATATTCCGCAGACCTGTTACTGTACCTTTTTCTTTTAAAACGCCATGTACTGCGCCGACTACCGCATCCGCTCTATCCTTTTTCATACCAGGACGAGCTTCAATTTTATCGCCATATACTACGTCTAAACTTAAAAGCTCTTCTATTGTCTCTTTATCATAAAAACCATCTAATTTTTCCTGATAGAGTAAATCTTTAAACGTATCGTAAGCTTCTTTACTACTTCTACCTATAGATTTATACTTAGCCGGAATACCAAATTTAGCTAATTTTTGTAATGAACTGACTGATTGATAATTATCATACGTCACACTAACGATTCTGTGCCCTTTATCACGTAATCCTAGTATAAAATTCTCAATATTGGCAAAATCTACATCATATTCAGGTTCAGGTTCCCAAATCTTAATCACATCGATGACAACATGCTCATCTCCTTGATGTGCTACACATACGGCAGCATTAGCATGTCGTAATCCTAAATCCACATGAATATAATATTTGGTTCCAATATGTAATCCTGATTCATCCCTATGCTCTTTAAGACGTCCCCACGTTATCTGTCCAACTTCATCTACCTCAGCATCAAAAGCACGTAAAATAGGAAGTGGGTCTTTGATATAGGCATCACGAGCAAATGGTGGGTCACAGTTATGTACAGTAAAAGATTCGGTTGTGTAAGAATTAGCGGACTCTACCTCTAAATTATAGACGGTATCATCATATTTAAAAGATTGTATTTTACGTACAGGTACATACCAAAAACCATCTTTAATTAACTGATAGTAGGGATTCTTGTAAATTCTAGTCCTAAAAGCAGGACTTTGATTGATAGTTCGCCCCTCCATCACGCCTGTCGATGCCATAGGACGATGGTATACACTCGCAGGCATTCCCAAGCGCAAAGCAATAGTTTTAACTTGATATGCTAATTCTTTCGAAACAGTAGTGACCCCTTTACCCTTTATATCATCATGACCATCACTCTCAAAATATCCATCTAATAGATGTTGTTGTTTTTCTGGGGGTAGATTCATGATCCATTCAGGAATACGTTTGTTCGTAGCTCTTTTACCAAATTGAGCAAAAAAATGACTTATTATCGTATTACAGACAAGCACATCAGTTACAGTGAGTACGTTGTATTCAACAGGAAATATACCAAAAACTTGGTCAACTAGTTTTTTAGTGTTGTCAATTAATGATCGTTCATGTTTATCAAACGAAAAGGTCATAGCACGCAGTTTTGTACCGAGGGTACCTGCAGCTAGATATAGTCCACTTAAAAATAATAATTCATTACTAACATCGATATATTTACTCAACTTGTGTGCAAAAGGATGTTTTTGTACACTGACGCCGCCATTATTCAATTTAGATACTTGAGATGCCCAAAGATAATTTTCTTCCTCAATAAAACTATCTTTTTCTAAACCATCAGATAAATCAATAGATTTTACATCTTCACAATCTTCAGGAATTTTCAGCAACACAATATCATTTTTGGTTAACTGATTGGCCGGTATCCAAGTTGGTGTGATGTCGGCCAATTTATGTTTATAAAATTTTCTCCAATTACCACTCTGCTTAATCGCTAAAATAGGATGCTCAGGAGTTATCTTTATCGGACGATGATACCAAGGAGTAATCTCCAATATATCCCCAGTATAGTTCTTTTCAAATTTTCGAATAACCTTATTAAGTCCTTGATGACTTAAAACACGGTCACCAATAATGACATCTCTAATGGGTTTAGTCCCTTCTTCACTAATTATAAGAGTATCCCCATCAAAGCATTCAAAACGAGCACGCGCTAGAACAGGATCAGTTTCGTAGAAATCTATAAAATCAGATTCTTTCTTAGAAGGATTAAATTCCCACGTAGTAAAAGGAAGCCCCCCTTCCTTACATGAAACAAAAGTACGGTCTTCTAATTTTCCATTAGTGAACCGTCGTTGTATAAATGAACCTTTAAATCTAGGCCAAGACAAGCAAATAACTTTACCCACCCCAGGAAAACGAGACTGAATCAAAGCCTTAGCGGTGTTATATACCCCCTCAGCTCCTTCACTACGTAAAGAATGGCTACGTTGTAATTCCTGCTCACTCTTAAATGCATCAATCTCATCAAGAATAATCAAAATAGGCGTATAACCCTGCCAAGACTCATTTTCAGAGTTACCCGAAATAAGGCGTATATTTTTAGGAAATACAACAGTCTGTTGAGTAATACGAGGGGAAATATAATGAGGTAAAGAATCGTCAACGAATAAAGGAGAACTACGTAGAATATTAGAAAGAGTACTGAAATAGATATTCCTGGCGATGTCTGCGTTCTGAGCCACATTAATTGAATCGATGAATCCATTAGTGTCCATCCCAAAATATGCTTGTGGACTCTTTAAACATTGTAATAGATAAACAATACGTAAACCTATCAAGATAGAACACGTATCTTTACCCGAACCTTGCCCCGCCATTAATACACTTTCAGTGAAAAACGGTGGATTAAAGATATTAGAGGTATTATCAACAAACTCAAGCTGGGGAGCAGACAGTCGCATCGTAAGATTGAGATACTCTTCTCCATAAAGAAAAGTTTCTAAATCAACTGGAATAAATTCCCAACGGTCGTCAGACGCTAACTCTGCAATATCTTCCGTAGAATCAATACTACTATCGTTAAGCAGAGATCCTAGTATTGTAAAGTCTACCAAGGGCGGTGAGTTTGACGCCGAGTCTTTGAAGGATTTCTTGGTCTGCGATTTCTTCACGTATTATTTTTGCCACATCTAGTAGAAATTGCTGAGATAAATCAGCCCCTAGAAGTGAAACTTGTCCTTTTAGACTTTCGATAAGAGCGTCAGATGCTTGTTTCTTATCTTTAAACTTTATATTCTCGTTCAGTAATGCTTCTTGAGCGACATTACCGACTAATTTATAACCGGCTAAAAGTGTATCATTGGCTTCTTGCTTAAGATCTGCGGCAGTTACGTCATAGATAGGAGCTTTTTTTTCTATAGCACTTTTTTCTATAGCACTAGGAAAAGCATTATCACCAATCACTAACGTATCTGGTAAAGCAACATCCCATTGTCCCGTGAATGACCAAGTAGTGAGCAATTCAAGCGGTACCCCAAGTTGCTCACTAATCTCTAAGAGTTCTGATCCTCGTTCATAGAGCTTTTTTGCTTCTTCACGGATTTTTTCCGTCCAGTCTTCGTTGGGGCCGCCTCTATATTCGCCATTATTTGTTCCTGCCATATATCTATCACCGTTGCAGCATAGTCTTTATTGATAGGAGGCTCATTAGTCATATTACTCTGCAAAGAACGAGTAATATGTGGAATAGCCTCTAATAATCCATTAACCCACTCGTGAAATTCACGAATGTCATCGAATGCAATTATAGGTGCGGGGCATACTAATGCAACTCTTCCCGTAAATGGATCTACCATTAACGAAAAATCATCATCGCCATAGTCAGGGTATTTAGCCATTCTCTATCTCCATTATAACAAATTTAAAGTATTTATGTAAATTTAAATATTGAATTTTAAAATATCCCTTGCGCTGCATTTCCCCAATTAAATGCATTTTCCCGTCTACGATGAGCAAAGGATTTACACCGGGGAACCTCCCTTTTTTCAAAACCATCAAACACTACTGTCCAGCCTACGTATAAATTCTCATCATATTTAATCTTGTCACACATTGTAGGGTCTACAAAAGCCTGACACCGCTCTTCTAAACACTGAAATTCAGTAGGTTCGTCTGAATTATAACTACCGCAGACCGCTAAAACTTGTTTAGTATGCTGACTATGGGCTGTAGTAGATTCCATTTTAATAGCTTTAAACGCACATCGCCCGTAATATTCACCGGTCTTCCCAAACGGCGTGAATCCAGGTTTATGGTCCATATGCTTTACTTCTTGTAATGGAACCCAATTCTTACAATCTGTGATATTACAAAAAATCATTCGGCCTCGACCTTCTTCTCTTTTACCGTTTCAACTAATTTTCGTGACCAATCAGTGAACCACATATATTTAGAAAATGATTGTGCTACTTCACTTAGCTGCCTAAAAACATCGATAGCAATGACCTCAATATCCTTTTGGACACCACGACCCCTAAGATATGAAACAATGCTCAATCGTGTTAACGCCGAAAATATAGAAGGGGTTGGATATTCATATACGGATATGGTCTCCAATATATGACAAAGAATATTTTCTATATCCGTAAGCGTAAGTTCAACTTCTTTAATATTACGTGGCACAGACCCCCCAATTCCCACCAAAATACACCAGTACTATAACATACTTACACTTTTTTATTCATGGTTTTAAAGGAGGGGAAATCATCGATAATCTCTACCGAATAATCAGCAAATAAATTCGGCCAGCGTGCAATCGCAATATCAGCTACTTTAGCGAAAACAAGACGAATTTCTTCTTCAGCCCCTGGATCAGTCCGCATCTCAATAACATGACGTAAAGTACGCATATTACAACTCCAACCGATATTCGTCGCTAAACCGATAGGAGCTAGTCGTCGCATCGCCGATGTAATTTCTTTTTTCTTGTGAAAAGAATCCAGGCGGTCTACATCAAAAAGTTCTGCCATTTCTTTCTGCAAAGAAGATAGTTCTTCAAATGTTTTGGTAAAGAGAGTCATAGCTTCATCATTTTCTTGTATACATAATGGTGCATAAAAATTTAAATCCGTTAACCGAACAAACCTAAGTGATTCCTGACTATTATGAACAACCAAACCATTAGCCACAAAATTGTGATGGGGGTCATTCATAATAATGTCGTAAGTATCCTCTATTCCACGATATGTAATGCCAATAATTTTAGTATATTTAGGTTTAACTCCACCGTAATTGCGGGGTGGAATAGTAATGGCTTTCGTAAAACTATTATTAGTAGTATGGGAAAAAAATAAATCCGCAAACTGTTGTTCTTTATTAGTAACTTCTGTATGACATAGTTTACACAACACAATTAAATTGGTTGGCTCTAGATTAGTAGGCTTATCCAGTTCCCAGGGATCAATATGGTGTATTTCTAATCTAATTTTTCTACCGTTCCATTCCCATCTACTATTATCACAAAGAACACATTTAAAATTATCTCTAGTTAAAATTTCTTTACGTAGAGCATAAGGTAATAATCTATTTTTACGGCCACCTAAACCTTTCCATCTATGATTATTAGAGCCAGTCATTCTAACTGAAATAGCATGCTTTTCAGATTCAGTTTTTGGTCGTAATTTATAAGATTTACCTTTATTACCGGGCTTCGCCCAAAGAGAAGAATTTGCTCTACGAATACCTCCCAAGCCATGTTTGGTTTTCCATGTTTTAATTGTATTAACGGATACTCCCGCCTTAATCGCTATCTCCTCAAAAGAAGTTCCCTCTTTAATTTGACCCTCTAACCAATCTTTATCTCTATACAATGGAATACCTGTAGAATTGAGAATAGCTGTCTCCGAAATACGATAACCATTGGTAGCAATAAAAACCGGATTTAATCCATAATACGCCTTACCTGACGGCCAAACCTCTAAAAATTGAACAGCATTCTCTAACGTTTTCCATCCCGTCGATGTTAAAACTTTATGGTTTTTAGTCATCTTACATTTGTATCCGTTCTCTAAGGTAACTTCAAAAACAGGATGTTTTCCCGTATAGACAATTGATTTTACCCCATGACGAGTAGATGTAAATTTTCCTGAACCCTCATCTAAAACTCTCAACCTCAATAAAGGAATTCTAGAACGTCCCTGTGGTGTTTTAGTTAAACCATACAAATAATCTAATCTACGTTTCGGCACTCTATTTAATGCACCATTAGCATAGTGTTCCGATGAAATTAACGTATCACCGGTTAAACATATCGCAGTGCCGACGCGATGCCGGACTAACTCATGGGTGAATGTTCTACTAACATCACAGAAGAAGAAATTGGCGACACCATGCTCTAATACCGAGCCATCGCCTTTTTCTATAACATTAGAAATATAAGCTTCATTAGAGCCACGAACACGAGTAAGATTAGGATTCAACTCCGTGCCAAATGACTTATAACATGCCCTACCATAAACCTCAGTTAGAAGCTCTATATCCGTAGGGGCATTAGATTCCCACTCTGGTACGCCTAAATGAGTAAGGAAGGCACTAAGACCTTCCTTATTAACTACCGACTCACCAATTAAAAAAACTTGTGGTTCTACAATCATATATTTTTACCGTCACGACGTGTATCTAGAAATTCCTCAAACTCTTCATCTGTCATCATTCCTAGTTGTTGTCCAAGAGTGAGTTCCGGCTCATAATCTTCATCATCGTCAGGATCAACCTCATCTTCCTCAGCACTAGTATCGACTAGTTCTTGCGAATAATGGGTGGTTTCAAAGACATCCTGTAACGCTTTATTATTTTGTGTCATCCTAACCTCTACTTTATAGTATACTAAAAATACCGAGCCTATGTCAATACTTTTCTAGCTGCCCGTCGTTCCTTTCTACGCTTATTGGCGTCACATGCTCCACACAATACAGGCAGATGTCGTTTCGACTGCTTACGTCCACATTTCTGACACTTTTTCCAACTTGTAGGAGCCATTATGTTTTTTTCTTTCTTTTAGCTTTGGGTGGATTTTTAACTTTCTTCGCTGCTGCTGCCGCTTTCTTTACGGCATCTTTGAGTTTATTGGCTGCAGGTGGACGAGAACGTAACATACCATCCGCCTCTCCATCAAATGAAAAATCCCAATTCTTAAATAACTGAGGATCAATATATTGAGCTATACAAACAGCTTTAGTATTACTTAATTTATTGGAAATCGGCTCACCAATTACATCTAATTTAAGTTTATTTCTCTCTTTTAAGACCCATAAAAAGGCTTCTTCTTTCCACTGCGTAGCATCTTTAATTTTACCTGCAGTAACCCGTCGCTTCATAAAGCCATCAAATTTAACTCTATTCAACTTTGGAGTCTTAGTCTTAGCAATCAAATCTGCGGCTAATCTAGTAGCATGATAAGTACGGAAATTCTTTACACTAAAGTCTCCGCCTGATGCTTGCTTTAAATATGCGTTAACAGCCGGAGGATTAATATTTATAATAACAGCGGTTTTATCCTTACCTGCTGCCTTCTTACGAGCAATTAATTCTTTCTTAACTAAAGAATCTGTAACTTCCACATAATTTAATTTTCCTGATTTACCTAAGAAATTAAGGTGAACTTTATTGCCCTTAACTATGAGATGTTGATTTTGGAAACTAGTTACACCAAAAGTATCAACATAGTCTCTAATAAATGCACCTTCTTTATCTTTCTTAGGGCCAGGTCGTCCTTCCTCACCGTCCCATGTAACTTTAGAACTACCACTACCAATACGACGATACGTATTATGGACTAAAGCTATAGCTAAAGCTGCCTCTTTATTTTTAGAATTACTAGTAATGTCAGTTTTACACTGTTTCTCAATCTTCGAAATAACCTTAGCTAATTGCTTAATCTTATCAAATTTCTTAATAGCTTGGCTCTTGGTATATTTAGCACTATATCCAGCATGTGGTCGGCCTAGTCCATCAAGCCAAGCTACTTGAATCTTATCGTTAGCATTAGTACTGAAGAATAGGTGTCGTTTCCCCCCACGTTCTGGTTTCTCTGGGTCAAACTCTTGTACCGCTTGTAATTGTCCATCAGCAGTAGATATTTGAACTACTCGACCTTCATCATTAACAACTGCAATATTAGGCTTAATAGGAACAGCATCAGTTTGTGGACCCTTACCTTCTAACGCAGCTTGTCTAACTAATTCTTTCTTCTCATCAACAGAAATTCTAGGTAATTCGTTAAGTAAATCCGCTAAAGATCGATACTGACTATCTTCCATCTTTTTGATAAAAGACTTGGCATCAATCTTATCACCAATAATACCTTGCCCTTCATCTTCATCATCATCGTCGTCATCTAACTCAGGAGCCTGAATACCGCTAATTTCACGTTCTGCATCAGGTTCTGGTTTACCACCTATGTCTTCTTCTATACGACCTGGTTGATGTTGACCAATCTCTGAAGGGAAATACCCAATCGCTCCTCGCTTAGTACGCACTAATCGAGTATCTTTAGGTAGCTCGCTTTCACTATCTATATATTCAAGTTGTTCCTGGGGATTAGCTTTAATTAAATATTCTATAGCAGTCTCTAAAGCTAATAATTTAGCTAAATTATCATCACTCTTTTGTAATTTCTTACCTACTACACTAGGCAAATCAGAAAGAGGTATGATCGATGCTTGATATTGTTGATTCTGAAAGCGACAAAATGTGAGATATAGGAAGAATCCAGGCGACATCTTATCGCCATCAGTATTCATATTCAAAGAAGTGCCTAATTTCTCTTCATGCGTCTTAAAGAAACGTTCTCCTTCTCGTTGAAGACTCTTACGAAGTTCAGGTCGTGTCCAAAGAGGATGCCGCTCAGCAGCAGTAATAGGCTCAACTAAATCTTTATTAGTACCAAAGATTCGTCGATTAGATAAAACAACGTACTCTAAATTCTTTTGATTGTAAATTAAAACAGCAGGCATTATCTATTCCCTAAACTAACGTCTTCTAAACCAGCTTCTTCAAGTGCGTTTTCGTCGATAGAAAAGAAAACCTTTTCAGCCGTTGTCTGTCCCATTGGTTCCGATTCCTCAGGAATGGAATCCATTGCTGTTCCGTATCCAATTATTCCTCTTTGTAAATTCGACGCCGCATGGGAAACAAATTGATTTTTCAACTTAGCAAAATCAGATACTCTACCTTCGCCTACCTTTATCTGCCATTTAGACATACGTAATGCTTTATTTAATATGTTTTTATTAGCAGGAGTAAAATATTTGTCAAACACTGCTTCAGCTTCGCGTTCTAGTGCTTGTGGATCCGCTATCTCACTTACACGTTCATAGCCAACTTCATTGCGTAATACACCAGCTACCCCAAATGGAAAAACCATCTCTAATCGTCTTATCCATAAGTTGTCGTGCTCTAAAAGATTCACGGATTTCATCTCTTGATGAGCCTGATGAGCACGGCCATAGCCAGCGAATCCATTATCAATAGCAACTATTTTATGTTCGTCCGTAATTAAATAATTACCTGAATGTCGATCATCATTGCCTGTAATAAAGTCTAAGAGTATTATCTTAAAAAATTCTTCCCTACCCTCTTCAGAAGACAACATTTTTCCTATTGCTTGCCTATGGTCTTCACGTTCTAAACAGTTAGTACAAAATTCTTGAAAATGCCCTCCAGCTTTATTACCTCTACCTACATCGGCATGTATATCCATGTCGAAATCTTTAATACTGTCATCAACATTATGAGTACGTTCTATAAGACTCTTCAATACATCGACATCAATAGAATGTTGTTTGTTATATGGAACAATATTTAATCCTAATGCTCTGTCGATTGAATATGAGAATATCTCAGCCTGATTCTCACCGTAAACTAATTTATAAATAAAAGGTTTATCATCAATAGTCATCGTCCAGTTAGACAGTGAATTAATGCCTAACCCCGGAGGCATTCCAGTCCCTTCTATACTTCCATTTGTATACCCAGCCTTCGTAGCATTATCAATACTCAAACGAGCTGGATTAATACCTTTACCTAAAAATGACTTAAAATCAGAACCCTTTGTTTGTTGCAGATGAGAATCTAAAGATAAAGAAACTTCCTCAAAATAACTATTAATCTGATGCGGTGATTTCATTTCTGAATGTTCAGAAAACCAATCAAACTCATCAGTATTAGGTAATCGGTCTGTGTGGTCTACGACTTCATCTGACGTGGATTCTGGGGAGGCAGGAGCTGTTACTGCCGAAATTTCCCACTCGTCATCAGGTTCTAATTCAGGACGGTCTATGGGAACGTCCTGCTCACCTCGTACATCGTCACGCATCTGATCAGATGTAGGTTGTTGGCCCTTTTCTGAGGGGTAATAGCCTATTGCCCCCCGTCGAGTGCGCACTAACCTAGTGTCTTCAGGTAATTCACTCTCACTATCAATATATTCAAGTTCTTCATTAGGATTAACTTTAAGAAGAACCTCGATAGCTGTTTCAAGAGCTAAAAGTTTTAATAGATTATTAGACTTAGATTTATGAAACTCTGGATTCGTAACCATTTGATTAGAAAGTCGAATCATACGTGGGTTCTTTAAGTTTCGACCTAGAATGATAAGTTCTTCTTCCCCTTGCGCTTCCGATTTCATAGAGTTCATATCTAATAAAACATCATTTCTATTCACTTCATACATCGCTACATATGGCTCCCCACCTTTTTGAGAGAAATAGCTTTCCGCAGCCGTGGCAGCACTCAAAGATGTTGGCATAGGACGATCTTCATTATGAATCTTCCCACCACGAAAGACATAAAACTTTTCAGGCAATCCTCGATGCTTTAAGGATTTCTGAGTCATATCCCTTAATCTATTCAGAGCTAATTTAGCCTGTTTTTCGGTAACACTCTCCTCTAACTCTTGTGAAAAAACATCCGCAGTATGTTCATAATCAAGATCTCCATCAACACACTCAAGAGCCTCATAAAATGGCTCAGAATGCATTCCAGCCACCTTAGATATTTTTCTAGAAATTCCTTTCAAAGAACTAAACTGTTGTAAAGCATCCCCGTATTTATGCTTTTTATAAAATTCAGGTATATCATCATAATGAATTTCTTTAATGTCAGATGGAATGTCAGGGAATGGGTTATTCTCATCCGTAGCCCACTCTGGTTTAGGAGTTAATCTAGGTGGATGATAGGAAGAACCATACTTACCTTCAGTATATTCTTTAAGTACTTTATCCTTTACATCGTCTTCAGATTCCCCAAAATATATACTATTACCGATACGAAGAACTACATTATCGGTGTCCTCAATTAGATTAGAAATATATCCTGTAGTACGCATCTTATCAGTAATAGGAATAAAATTAAGTTCCTTATTTTTAAACTCGGCTTCAACGAGAGCTTCCCAACTCATATCGTATTTGGGCATTTTATATGACGAAGCTTTATCAGTAGACCGTTTAGGGTCGATTGTAGCTTCTATGGGAATATCACCATATATTCTTATTTCTTGTAAGCCATATGGATTATCTAGATCCAAATCAGTAAGCATTGCTCCAGTACGAAGGGCTGATTTAGGAATCTCAATTACATCTATATTTTCAGGATTTACCTTAGCTAGAACTTCTGAATCAGTAAAAAATAACGGATTACGTTTTTCTTTCCCTAAATTTGAAGTAGCCCTAGCCCTAACAGAAAAATACTGAGAGAGCCATTCTTTAGGATTATAGCTCTCATGCATATATTCAAAATGATTGTCATCATACTCACGGAATCTAGGACTATCCCACCCTTCTTTCTCCATCTCTTGAATCAAACGTTTAATTATTGCTCTTGATTCCTCTATACGTTCTGAAGACTTATATTTTCCACCCCCCATCCGACTAATCTCAGAAGCAAGTTTAGTATCGTCCGCTAATTGATGTGCAATCTCTTTATTAATAGTTAAAGAAACAATCTTATCTCTATCATCACCCCCTAACCCTCCAACACCACCAGCAATCAATTTTTTAGATTCTCTTACTGCTGGAGCATTGGTAGTCATATGGTAAACAGTATCGGGGATCCTAGAATCGTCGAGTGATATAGGTGTACCACGTACAGGAGCACCGTGTGGCTGTGATAACCGATGTATCCCAGCTTCTATACCATATACCTTAGAATCCTCAGGAACTACTATATTAAGATACTGCTCTGTAGTAGAGTCAAATACGCTTTTAGGATATTCAGACGCTGATTCAGTCTTAATTTCAGGAGCCTGCACTACTTCGATTTCTTTTTCTTCATCCGGTGCTAACTTAGCAGATGGTTCAGCCTCCTTTTTACGAGAAACCTCAGAAGGGTAATATCCTTTAGCTCCACGAGGAGTAGTATGAATCTTGGTATCACCAGGAGCCTTTTCTCCCGGTTTTAAATATTCAAGTTTCTCCCCAAGAGTAGCTTTACTCATGTACTCTAAAGCTGTTTCAAGAGCTAGAAGTTTTGATAAATCAACAGACATATCACACTTTTATATCGTGAAAACAAGCAACCAGCATGCGACAGCGGTAACCACATCGGCTACCGCTGCTATAATCATTCCATAAACTAAAATGTTTTCATGCATCGCCACTACCCGCATTTAGAATAACCACATTCCATGCAAGAAGAACATCCTTCGGACATAAATAGAGACCCATCACATTCGGGACAACGTGATCCGCCCACTATTATTTCGCTAAAATTCTCTAAGGTAGTAGCATCCCCATGCCCATTAGCATGAATAGAAACCCCACTAGAGTCTGCTAGCACCTGTCCTATCCCATCAGCAAGTGACAATACCATTTTACCGTTATTCCATATCGGACAGCAAGTAATTCCTAATAATTGTTTTATAATGACATCTACTGGAACACCATACTGAATCGCTGTAGAAATCAAACGCCCCATAGCTTCGGTATTAGCTGCCTGACATTTGCCTGTTTTCCCTGTTTGGGCCAAAACCTCATAAATTTGATCTTTATTATAATTAACGGTGACATACATTTTGCCATGCCCCGTACTCAATGAAGTAGTAGCCCCAACTAACTTCGTAGCCCTAGCTTTAATGGAGACGTATGGAGACATAGATTCAGATGTATTATTTGCCGTCGAAACTAGAACTTCACGTTCTCTAGATCCACGTCGATATACGGTGATGCCTTTGCACCCCGATTCCCATGCCTGACTATAGGCCATAGCAATGTCATGTTCAGTGGCTTCATTAGGTAAATTAATAGTTTTAGATATGCCTGAATCCACATATTTTTGGAAAATTGCTTGCATCTTAATGTGATTCTCATATCCGATTTCATCACTAACTATGAATACAGAACGAAGCTGCGGATCCATTAGACTGTCAATACTATGTCCATCGTTAAGATATTGTTCAACATCATCGTAAGACATACCAAGATTTTTCTTTAAATCATCATTGATATAAAAAAGTTCCATATTTTCTAATGCAGCAGACATATTATGCTTCTTATATGCCAATGCAAATAGAGGCTCAATACCGCTAGAACAATTAGCAATCATGCTGATAGTACCCGTGGGAGCTATAGATAACCTCCACGCATTACGCATAGTATCCCACATACCACCATTAATCTTATTCAGAGGAGACTTATCAAATGCTGGAAAATTCCCTTTATGCTGCGCTATTACAGATGAAGTCTTATCAGCTTCCGCTTTAAGAATCGAACCTATCCTATCGGCTAACGTTAATGCATTATCGCTATCATAAGGAATATTAAGCCGCACCAATAAATCAGCAAATCCCATAATTCCCAAACCAATCTTGCGAGTAGCTTGATTCATCAACGTAGTGTATTCCGTAGGATGCTGATTAGCATCAACAACGTTATCCAAGAAACGAGTACAGATACCTACAACTTTGGCAAAACGTTCTTCATCAAAATAATTATGTTTAATAAAATTACCAATATGGATACTACCTAGATTACAGGACTCTCCTGACAGGAGCGGCTGCTCACCACAACCACGTTGCACATAGCCTTCCGTAATCCACGTATCCGATGCTTCACAATACAGGTCATATACCTCGGCGACTCCAACAGGTTCTATGGAAAGAATAGATGTCTTCCATGTATTACCCGTCACCAACCAATCTGTTTGTAATTGCTTTAATTTTTCTGCCTTTACAGGATGTATTTCTTCGAGTCGAGACTGTCTAGCATATGCCCCGGCTGATGCCCCAGACACATTAACCGTATACTTCGTGTGCTTCCGTATGATTTCCCTACCATTTACCACGCCGCCCTTATCAAAAGAATTAGTAATACGTCCATGAATTCCTAATCCCAGAAGCAATAAACGAATCTGTTGAGCTAATGTGTGCGAGGTAGTGGTAAATCTAATTTGTGGATGATTAGTACTTAAATTAATGTCCCCATCAGTAGCTAAGAATCCATCTAATACGCCTAAAGCCATACTCACATTACTACTGACCTGAACAATATCTAATGTTTTTTCATAGGAATACGCTTCGGCTAACTCTAATTTAGTAGCGACAGCAGTAGAAGCCGCTTTAGACATAAGCATATTCATAGATTTACTGCCATCATATGCCAAAGAAGGTTTGTTGAAAGCATCCAAACCAAACAATTCTTGTATTAGATGATTATATTCCCCATCTTCGGAGGAGGAGGCAATTTTTATGGATCTATTTAAATTCATATAATTTCCATCCCCCAACAAGATTCCCAATTTAAGCCCATCCTTATATTGGTCAATCCCATAATCCGTAAAGGTAGCAGGAGAAACCTGAACATAATCCCCCACATTCAACTCATCTAATCTAATTTTTTGGGTGTGCTTACGTTCACTACCCTTTCTAATCGCGTGATATTGATGGGCCGCTGTAACTGTTTGTTCTCCCCCATCCGAAAATTTAACTCGGTAGACATTAATGGCTTCATGTCTTTCAACTGTTTTTACAGGTTCTGACCCTAATAGAGTGCTTATATAATCCCCTTCTTTAATAATTTCTACAGGTTTATAGCCAAAGGGAGTATTAACGAGTGTTCCCTTAATAACACATGGGTTAGTTGCATTAATCTGACCTAATGCAGGCGTAGTATTATCCTGATTAATGCGGTCAAGCCATACCATTCCAGGCTCACCGTTCATCCAAGCACCTTTAATAATTTCACTATAGAGATCATTAGCTTTTACAAAACGACCATCCATCGTAGCATCCGGTACTTCATAAAACTGATGATCAAGAGGCCAAGCTAAACGTATATATTTATCTTGCCTAACCGCCTCCATGAAATTACTATCAGCACCTATCGAAATATTGAAATTAGTGACGGAGCCTTCCGTATTTTTACAATGGATAAATTCTTCAATATCGGGATGATAAACTTCCATGATAGCCATATGCGCACCATCACGTTTTCCACCCTGAGTAATCATGGTACCAACTTGAGAAAGAACCTTTAATACTTGAATAGGCCCACATGCCTTACCCTGCGTAGTAGAAATTCCGTGTCCTTTCGGACGTACTGCTGAAAGACTAAATCCTATCCCCCCGCCAAATTTTTCAATCATGGCTTGATCATGCGCCACACGCATAATGTCTTCCATGCTATCTGGAATATCCATAACGTAGCAGGCAGACATAGTTCCTTGACCAGTACCCGCATTCATAAGAGTAGGACTATTCGGAACAAAATCCAAAGCCCACATCACATCAAAGAATGTTTCTTCCAATTCTTTGACCTGATATTCGGTAGCCCCATACTTATATTCAACCTCGGCCATAGTACGGGCTACCCTATTGAACATACCTTCAGCATCTTCAATAAGATTTCCCTGCTCATCTTTCAGATAATACCTCCTCTCTAAAATTTTAGAAGCGTTATCCGTCAGGTTATATGTAGCTGCTTTCACTTTCCTCACTCCATTTTTTTTTACAAAATAAAAAACGGCTTCGGTGCCTCAGATACTAACCAGAAGCCGTTTAATTACCAGAATCTATAAATTTTTATTCCACTATGGAGATACACGTAACTCGCCCCATTTAGCTATCATTAATGCATCAATAGCATCTTGTGATAGTTTACCAATATCATCACCTAAAATTTTAATAGCCATCGCTTTTACCTTATCCTTATCGGCTCCACCATCACCAATGACATCCTTTTTCCACGTCTTCACATTGACTGTGAAGACATCCATGTCATGTTCCATAAATACAACACGACACATGGCTAATACATGAATCAACTTAATCAAAGACTGACGATTCTGAACGAGAGGAATATCCTCAATACAAACCAAATCGTTTGGGGAAACATTTGTGGCTACCCACGGAAGAAACTGGGCATATAACTCTTTAAGTCTCGTTTCCCATGATCTAGATTTAGAGATCAATTCTACCACATGGTAACCATCTAAGGAAAGGGTTGCGATGGCTATTTTCGAGGTACTAATGTCTAGCCCCAAGATACTCATAGCTTGAAACGTTCTTGTCCACGTCGTGTGATTACACGACTGAGGGTATCAAATTGAGAATCATATAGGCTCAAACGGCCTTTCAATAATTTCAATTCACCATTAAGTTCGATAGTCCGAATTTTAAGTTGTTGTAATTGATCATCGTCGGCAAGAGCTTGCCCTTTTAGAGAATCCTTAAGAAGACGTTTCTCTGATTCCTTTTCTAAAACTGCAACTTTAGATGATAAAAGTAAATCATAACCTTCCGAAAGAACCGAATACTCACCATCTAGCCGAGATATCTGATAATTGAGATAACTTCGCCATGCGCCTAAAAATAAAAGCCAATTATCTATTTCAACATCCGTTAAACGGTCGGCATTAATAGGAAAAGTGTAATGATGGTTACCTTCAGGTCGTTCTGGTATTGGGTATGTGATATCAACGTTATGTAATTCCGCTGCCTTAGCTAAAAATGTAGATACTTTAACCATGTTAAATTCCTTTTATAAAATAATCTTTTTCACATGTAACTTGATAGTTACACCAATCATGTCTCCAATCTGGTTGATATGGAAAATGTTCACCACTATCAAGATATTCTTGTACTAAGCGAAACTTCTCTAATGTCGTATCAATAATAGATTGATTACGTTCTGTCTCACAGATGATATATTCTTGGGTATTCTTAACAATATAAAAAATAACTCCTTCATCAATTCCTGTCATCAATGAATACAGATTCCACTGAATCAGATGATCATGCCTGGGTAAAAATGTCTCATACCCATGATCCTTTTTACCAACCGGCTTCGGTTCCGCCATACTTTTCAATTCTAATAAAATTTCTTTATCATCAGATGGACGTTTAATGATTGCATCATAGAATCCTCTAATAGGTGGGTCATCATACATAATTTCTTGTTCAGAGGATACCATGAGTCCAGTTTCCACTAACTTCTTCTCTATGAATTCATGAAAGACAGTACCTATGCTCATACGTCGTAACTGCTGAGGAGCTATTGAATCTTGGTTGTATCCTAACATGTAATAATATAAGGCTCGTGGACATAAATGCGCTTGCGAAGGACTAAAATGAGTTCGTTTATATGATGGGCGTTGATGTGTTAAATCATACTCATCGAATGTAGATTCAATCCAATGCTTATTTAAGGTTCGATCCCTAGTATCTAAGATTTGACTTAGCTTAGGCATTTATTTGCTCCTGAGCATACTTTAATAAATTATCTATAAATTCGATTTTAAAAGATGGTTTAACAATCTTTAGCGGATACCTCCATATGTCAATATCATAATGAGTTCGAATATATACATCCCGATATTCATCCCTACGAGTCATATGGTATGGGCCATCAATCTCTAAGGCTAAAGCTAAATCAGGGATGTATATATCCACTACATACGGCTCAAAGTCTTGCTCTAATATACTGCCAAAGCCAGCTTCTTTAACCCAAGAAGCCATTAAGAACTGCTCTGGAGTATCTTTCTTACGAGGTTCGGGTCTCATGTATTAATACGTCGCATAGTAGGATTATTAGTATCCCAACTAGAAGTAGTTGAGCCACCAGCACGGTCAGTAAGACGAGTATTGCTCAGTAATCGTTCGGCCAACATATCAACATCACCAGGATCATCAGCATGCAATAACGTATTCTCATTCTCTGGTAATTCTTCTTGACCAATAGCACGGTCGGGAGAATCAATTAATTCGTCGTACTCTATAATTTCAGCTTTAACTTTGCGTTTACGTGATTTTTTAGGGGGCTTCTTCAATCCTTCACTAATTTCAGCCGTCATTTCAGCATATATAGCCCTAGCATTCTCACGTAGCTTATTAGAAAACTTCTCTGCCATATCAGCAGCTAATTCTTCATCTATATGATAAATACCCTCAAGCATGCTCGCAAAGCTTCTAAGAATACTATCTAAATCACCCGCTAATGTACCAACTGACTGTGGTGCAGTCATAACCCTTTGCTCCTTATTTCATCCTCAATAGATGTTCTAAGACTTTCATCATCTTTCATCAATTGTAAGAATTTCTCTCTACCCAATGCTTTATGAAGAATTTCACCAGTTTCTTTATCAGGGTAAGTATATTGAGGCCCATTGCGAACAATAACTCCTAAATCTGAGGCCAGCATGAATGCTTCATAGATGGGATTAGATAAACCTGTATAGTAAAAAGGCACACTGGAGGTTAATAAGGGCGTATACGTCTTATTTTTCTCAGCCTTCATCTCAATAAAGAATCCTTGAGGATCCTTTTGCTCTCCAATTGTCTCACCTTTTTTCACACGGACTATAATACGAGAGAAAAATTCTTGCCCCTTACCGCCAGGGAGGGCGTCACGAGTAATATAACCACCGATACCCGCTCTAATCTGATTAATCAATATCACAGCAGTATTGTCATTAGAAGGAGCCAACTTTCGAAATAGTTGATTCATTAATCTTGCTTGTAAACCAATACTCAAATGATCCATACCTTCTTTGGCTTCAGCCGTAGGCAATAAAGCAGCTATGGAATCAAGAACTACTAAATCAATGCCTTGTTCACATAAGGCCAGTAAAACATCTAAGGCCCGTTCTCCCGTATCTGGACGCGATACTATCAAATCCTTGGTAACAATACCTATATTAGCTGACCACTCAGGATCATAAGAAAATTCAGCATCAATAAAACCACAGGTGTAGCCCAACGTCTGGGCATGTGCAATGATACGTTGACTGATGTACGTTTTACCTGATGATTGGTACCCAAAGAGTTCCGTGACCGCCCGTCTAGGTACTCCCCCACCTAACATCCTATCTAGGGCTGGCATACCAGTAGGAATACGCACAGTATTTAAGGCATCATCATCCCCCACCACTAGATTAGTCTTAAGCTCTTTATTAATACTAGAAACTACGCTATTAATATCAATACTAGTCATGTACCAAATCCCCCCATGATACCTTAGACCGCTGTAAATCTACCTTAAGTGGAATATCCGAAGCCAGTTTAAAGTCCTGCATAATATTTCTTATCTCTTCACCATGCGTTTCATCTACATTATCAAATAGAATTTGATCATGAACCGTATTCCGCATTTTACCGCCAACACTATCAACATATTTGGCAGTCTTAAGTAAGGCAATCTTCAAAATATCACCAGCAGAACCTTGTACTACATAATTGCCAGCCGTAAATGTTTTCTCAGGATTCACAGGCAACTTACGCCCAAAAAGAGTACGAACATAACCGTCACGTTCCGCTTGTCGTTGTAGATATTTAGACTGAGCACGAAGTTGTGGAAAACTTGTGTGAAAATAGTTGAGTACCTGATCAGCTTGACCTTTGGTCATACCTAGCTTTTGTTGAATACCATTACTGCCGGATCCATAAATCACACTGAAATTTAAATGCTTACCAATCTGACGTTCCGCTTTAGTCACATCTCCCATTTCCTTACTTAATACCATAGCTGCCGTATAGGTATGCATATCAGCATCTTCTTGAAATGCTTTAATCATATTACGTTGTCCAGAAATATCGGCTGCTATACGTAGCTCCACTTGAGAGAAGTCGAAATCAAAAAACTCATTATCAGGAATAAATATCCGTCGAATTTTATCGTCCTTCGGTATGTTCTGCAAGTTAGGATTACTACTACTAAATCTACCAGTACGAGTACCTGTCGCATTCCAATGTGGATGTACCCGACCGTTTAAGTCTTTATATGGTTCCAGGTAGGTACTAGCTAACTTATTGAGGTTACGCCATCGTAAAACTAACTCAGCAACTTTAGTACCGATAGGATGTTTAATCTTCTCCAATGATTTTTCATTAACGCTACGCTGTCCAGTCTCGGTTTCCGCAGGGGGAGTAATCCGTAGACGGTCATAAAAGTATTCCTGCAATTGTTTAGTAGATGCAATATCCACATGTTTACCGATAATCTCATAGAGAGACTCTTGAATTACTCGTTGTTCCACACGAAATTCTTTTAATAATTGATTAATATATTCCGTGTCAACCCGAAGTCCTTCTTCTTCCATTTTTACGATGATAGGAATCAATTTATGTTCAACTTTAAACAAAAATAAACTATCGGCCATGACCTCATCGATATACAAATGCGCTAATGCTTTTGTTAAAACAGTGTCTAACACCGCATATGGATCCATAAATTCTGATGGAACCTGAATATATGATTTAAGCCTGTATTGCTTGATATATGCCTTAATCGTATCTTCCGCAGCCCCAGCAGCAGCACCAAACTCTAATTCGCCTAAATCTTTCAATCCATGCGATTCAGCAGGATTCTTCAGATATGCTAACCTCAATGTATCTACTATATTCGTCGGCATACCTGCACCATATGTTGCTCTCAACATATGCAAATCAAATTCGGCATTATGAAACACAAAAGTCTTGTGGTTGGCTGCAAATAAAGCATTCATTAACATACCGATATTGTTAGTGCCATAATCGGTATTACGAATGAATATTCCTTGATTATCCCACGCCAACGATACGCCAAATGCTTGATCCGTTGTCCAATCAAGTCCTGTTGTTTCCGTATCAACAGCAACAAAGTGGTCGTTACTACTTAAGATTGAATCTCTAACGTTATCTAGGTTAGTCGTATCGAATAGGTTGTAAGACGGTAATTTCTTCGGTGCCTGTACCAATTCTAAAAGCTCCATTAAACTGATTTAAACGTTCTACATAAATCATGTCATCTTCAAACGTCGATATACACTTGATTAAAAAAGGAAGTGAAAAATACGTACAAGAAAAATCTTTTACGACATCAACTTCAACAAATAATTCTGCCTCAATAACAGCATTAGGTATGTAGACATCTAATCCTGCTACACCACTTAACTCGTCAGTACGACTACTAAGCCCCACCACATCATCCTTCGTAGTCTGTACCGCTAGTCTAAGAGATTCCAATAATTTCTGTTTATTAGCAACGAATAACAACTCCCCATCTGCGTCTGCCATCTCATAAACAATATTAGGGTATGTTTCATTTACTGTCCGTGTTGCTATTAGAGTTGGCCCATCCGACATGAGAATCTGTTGACGCTCTGAAAGGCCCACTTGAAGATTAGTATTAGAGAACAGCCTACCCACGACTGCAGCATATTCAGGCGGCATTATTATAGCAGGTAACGTTTCTCCAGAGAAGGGGATACTAATGGCATACTGATACATAGAACCGGCCCCTGAAATAAAGAATTTCTCATCCTTATTACCTAAATATGTATAAGTTAATCCCATATTTTCATATGTTTTCGAAACAAAATCTTTCGACTTCATTAATGCACGTAGAAAATCTCTTTCGACCGTACAACTTACTTGCATCAAAGGTTTATCAGGTATTTCATCATAAGGACCAGCCAAATACGGCACAGTTATCTTAGATTGATCAGATTTGATAACCATAGCCTTCTTGGTATTAATACTGATATCTATATATTCAGTTTTAAACCCATTTACAATATTGCGTAATAGTGATGAATCGACTGAAAATGTAAATTCATCCTTGCCCTCAGAATCAATGCCATCCCAAATCGGCATATAGCTATCTTGCCAAAAACTTAACTGCCCACTGACATTGGCTCCAAGAAGCGGAAGGTTTGACTTAGAACGTAGAGCGGAAGTGATTGTAGTCAACTTCCGCTCTAACGTACTACGATTAACACTAACCACTAAAACCCTGTAACAACTTTACCATTCGCTACGGCGGCAAGTTTAGTTTCCATAGCAGACATGCGTTTACCAAGTTCAACTAGTAGCGATTCATTTTCTGTAACATCAGTAGCCGTAATAACATTGCCCATATGCTCTTCAAGCTCAGACCATGCTTCCTTTACAACTTCTAATGCTCTATCAATTTGAGGTTTGGCTTCTTCATTAGTATCAATATCGGCAATAGTAATGGACGGGCGAAAGAAATTATATCCCCCACCTGTAGCCATTTTGAGTGTTAAACCTAGTTCCACACTTACTTTAGCCATCGTTTATAAATCCTCATCTAAATTAGCCATATTAGCGTAAGCCGCATCCACCTGATCTTTAGTAATCGTTTCTTTAGTATCATCGTCACCAAAAGTAGGCAATTCTACTTCTGTAACTAATTTAGCAGCAATCATCTCTAAATCAGGGAGATTATTCTCCATGTCCAGAATCTCTTGCGCATAATCATTCGACAATTGAATGTCGGACGTTTCTAAAGAGTATTGTGTGATATTAGAAGGACGACTAGACCGATAATCAAAGGTACGTCCTAACAGTGTAGAAAAGAGGTCATACTTCTCTTCAATATTCTTGAAAAGAGTGAACGACGTATTCAACAACTGTGGCTTTTTTACGGTTTCTCGATAGAAGGTTCGGTTACCAATTTTAATTTGATTCCACGCCTCTTGACCATCTCGATCAAGGAATGGATTTTGGTCTACATGGTACGTTCCATAATGCATTACCCATGAAAGATAACGAGAAGTGGTTTTAGCAATACGTTCATCCGCAGACAAACAATGTTCACAATCCTTCTCAATCACCCGCCCTGACTCATTAACATTAATGCGTGAACAATATTCATAGGACGTAAACTGTTGTCCCTTAGTCGTCATGCCAGGAATCCCGTGAAAACGAGACATATCCCCATTAATGAAATCAGTGATAAACCTAATAACTGCATGTTCACCAGGACGAATACGAACAGTATTACGCCAAATTGAATTAGGATTGCGAAATTCGCTACTCGTTCCATCTGACCCGGCTGCTTGGTACGTACCCTTACTTATTAACGGCATTTTAAGATCTCTCCATCATATAATTTAAATCTTTTTGTATGGCCTTGAGTTTCCAATAGGAATGATATTCTAAACGTGTAAAATCGGTCATATCGCCAAAATCTTTGGCTTTTCCTGACGGGAACGTATACTCCACATTCAGACCTAGTTTCATCAACGTATCAGTGGTTTTATAAGCCATCTTAATACCGCTGGCATCTTTATCAGGACAGATAACTACTGTCCTAGCTAAAGTCGCTAAAATCTTAGCCTGTTCATGCGATACATTACCGCCAAACGTACATACTGTGTTTTTCACCCCCCATTGATGTGCATTTATAGAATCGAATAATCCCTCAACGATAATAACTTTATCGTCACATTCTACTTTATCCAGTGGAAATACTGCTTTATCCCTATCCATGCCTGGAGAATTAATGTATTTCGGATTACCAGATATATTACGCTGAACGCTCCCTAATAATTCACCCTTTTGATAGATTGGTACGATAATACTATCGAAACTTACATGGTATTTAATATCAAAATCAATAATTGTTTGATTTGTGATGCCTCGTGTCATCAAATATGGATTATCAACAGCATACGATAGCTGTGTAACATCGTACTTCACTACATTCTCTGGTATAGGCGTAGCATCAATATACTTACGAATATATAACTCTGGAAACCTATCGATTAGTATTTGATACAAATTACGATTAGGGTCTAACTTCTCTAGCAACCGCTTCATACCATCACGGCCTTTAATACATCCATTGAAGCAGTGGTACGCACCTTTATGTATATTGATAGCTAGAGACGCATTCCGATCATCGTGCCACGGACAATAGGCTACTACCTCTTCACCAGTCTTTTTGGTGAAGATTAAACCAGCATCTTCTAAAAACTCTATTATTGTCATAGTTATCGTTTAATTTGTTGTGCCACTTGCAATGCGAAATATAAAACTATTGTGGTAAATAACGCACAGGCTATAACCCCTGCCCATATTCCCAAGTATGTGGAATATTCCGCTATGCGATACCCCCCATATGCAAATCCAGCATTAACAGCGATATACAGACTAAAAGTCGATATTAGCCATAGACATTGGAGTGACTTGACCAACGGTACGCCCAATATCGCCCATATCGGTGTCAAAAGAAATCGGATAAGTCCCCGTAACTGCACGGCCAGAACGGATAAGAGGTATAGCGACCTCGCGCACATTAGGATTATTCGCAGCCCCACCGATGCTAACCAGTACGTCAACAAATCTATTGAAATCGTAACCGTAGGCAACGTTAGACGCTGCAGCAGGCGTTGACGAATTTTCATCTGACCCTCTTTCCCTGCCTGATTGATTTGTAACTATTAGAGTAATATTTGATTCAGTAGCTAATGTTTTTAAACCTCGACACTTATTCCTAATCTGTTCCCATGATTGAGCACCATGTTCTTCATCCTGCATCAGATAGATACCATCTATTAACACTACATCAGGTTTCTCTGATTTAACTACGGTTGCCACACTAGACACGGTAAATCTATCTGATGGATTATGCAAGCGATACCGTAACTCGCCCCGTTCCATCTCTTTAGTGCTCAAGAACTTAGCATAGTTCTCTTCAATACCAGGTACACCATACACCAGCTTCTCATTAGAGATAGGAAACCCCATTTCATAAGCAAGAATGGTATCAATTCTAGCATTTAAAAATAGTTTATTAAGTTCAGGGGAAATGATGCTGATTTTCAATCCCCGCATATAATTAGCTAAAACTATCTTTAACCCTAACCAACTTTTCCCGATTTTAGTGTTCGCAATAATACCAACGAACTGACCACGAGTCAGTATCACTGGAAAATTATCGAATGGCTCTATGCCCCACCACAGACGTTGTTCCGCAATACCATCTGCCCGTAGTTTATATTCCTCTAACCTTTTAATAGGATCTTTATCAACAACAACCTGATGGCTTTCATCATTACGCTGTAGCCCCTGTAGTTGACTAATCAATCCTACAATGCCAGCTTCGGCATCCGCTTCAATAGATTTAGCATGAGTTTCCATACTCATGTAAATACTACGCTTTACAAAATCCTTCCGAAACTCTTCAGCAATATAATCAAAGTCATTAGTAGGAGCATACTGAAAATCGGGAAATCGCGCATTGATATGCGTAAGATCAGGGGCTTTACCCCACTGAACTATAAAATCCCAAATGAATGCAGCAGGTTCGGGGTGGTAAGGGAAGTGCCGGGGGGAGAGCTTGTATTTTTGTCTTAATATATTTAGATGTTCTGGTGTTTTTAATGAACTAATAAGTATGCGTTCTATGTCTTCAGGTAACATTCGTTCCTCTAAATTTTTGACCTCCCAATCGTTTGACTGGAATCCCAGTTTAGCAGATTTGAATTACTAAGTCAATAGGCAATTTTATGCCTAATATACCCCTTCAGCATCCTTGATAGTGTCCTCTGCTTCAAACCCTGCAGTGGCTAATGCCTCTTCATAACTAGTAGCCACTATGGTGTACTTCTTAGAATCATGGATGACATAATATATCTTCAAATTAGAGGCATCAGAAGTACGAATTATAAAATCATATTCGCCTGCTAGAAGATTTACTTCTCCACCTAAATCGCTACTCATAAAACCCCTACGGATGACTTAAGTGATTTTGACTGAAGTGTGAATTTAAGCCACTAGTATTTTTCCCCGAATTAAAGATAACGGCATACATGATACCAATATTTTGGTTGTCAGTATCATAGTTTGCATCAGTCCAATTGGCCGCACGGTCATAAGAACGGGTATTACCCATCGAGTATAACTTTCCATCAGTACCAGCCGTAGTCACGTTAACAGGAAACGAAGTATTAGCAAAAGCAGTCAATGTATAAGTATATGGACTGCTTCCAGCCTTATTAGAGACCGTATATAGACCATCAATTACTGGCGTAGAATTAGATTCTCCAATCCATACAGCCCTGCCGTTAGGCATATTGCCAGTTGTAGTAATCACAGTAGGGTTAGCGGCTGAAATAGCTGTTAACGTATAGAATCCAGCCCCCGTAGCGACTCCAACAGAAAATCGCGTAACTCGCATCTGAGCATTGGTATATTTACCACCACTAGTAGTCCATCGATAAAGTTGGCATATAGCATTAGTCCAGTTAGATGCACTATAGCCGCTTTTTGCCTCATGTCCACATATAGAAGCAAAAATCAATGGAGCAGAGTCTAAATTAGGTAAAGCAATATTAAACGTACCACTACTAAGGTCTGCTCCCGTAACAAAGCCAGTGAATCCAGTCATTACCTCTGCATTTATCTTAGGTGTATCAGTAACCCACTCATCATAAGTGGCACCACTATTAAAAATATCTCTATGAGCTAGATATAGCCCTGAACCTTCAGTAACAGTAGCCGAATTACGCAGATATAGAGTGGCTTCATCAGTACCAGGGTGAAAATCAGGAGTACCACTACCCCGTTTATCTCTAGCGATAAAACCTAACCCAGCACCACCTTGCGCCACACCATCTTCTTCAGGGTTGATGCCGGTATGTTCAATACGCATCAAATCCGTATCAAGTGTCTCTTTCGTATTATGGTTAGAATATAATTTCTTAGTCCAACGGAATTCACTAGTATAGTTACCTAATGTTCCACCGCCTGTAGGATAAATACCCCAATCTGTGCCGACAGCACCATATTCTTCCCTACCTACTGTCCGTCCTGGTCCTTCGGGCAAGAAATCTAGACCCCCTACGACAGCTTTATCTACTGGTTGGAAAATAGCATTAGCCGTTTCCCGTGTTCTGGTAGATAAATCTCTAATCATACGACGTTCAGCAGAGCCTGGTTCAGCGACAGTAGTCATATCTCTAAATAGCGTAATGTCACAAGTCCATCCAGTCTCGTCATTGTAATTACAATGAATTGAGTAAACCAACCACGTCTCATTATCAATAGTAACAGTATTAATATTTACATTAACTCTATCACCAGCCCTTAATAATTGAGGACGATTCAACATAGAATAGACAGGGGCATTCCCTATTCTAACCTTACATTCTCTAAAACTCGTAGATGCGGTAGGTTTTAATTGCTCTAATAAGGCTTGTGCTCTAATTTCGCATTGTAATGAATTAGTTAATGTAGAATCATCCACTACTCGTTCTTTAACTAATCCATAAGTATCAATACTCGTAGTATCTTGTGCAATACCATATGCGCCACTACGTCCACGCACACTAACCTTATTAACAAAATCTACAGGTTTATCCGCTAAAGCATATGCCACTATGGTTTGACTTTGGTTTGTACCCGTATCATGTTCTACTAACGTTAAACCATATGTAACTGGATCAGAATGTCGTACAGAAGTTACACCAGTAATCGTTCCTGATTCCATACCTGGATGCCAGTAATTAGGCCCAACTTGTCCCTGACTAAACTTAGCCGCAGATGTAACTGGACTACCAGACACAGAAGCTAATCTAGCACGAACATAATAAGCCGTTTTACCGAAACTTTGGTCTGTAGCATTAGCTTCTTTAATACCTGGCTGACACGTCTTCCAATTAAACGGCTTATCAAAAGTTATTTCTGCAATACCTGTAGTCCTAAAGTCTGCTGTTTCATCGAGAGTGGTAATAGTAGCCCAGTTATCTGTTCCTTCGCCAACAAAATACTCATAAGTAATGGCAGAAAGTCCCGCTGATGACGAACTCAAAGCGTCCGTAACATTTAATCGTATTGCTGAGAACGGCTCATCCATTCCAAAATAAACAGCATCTCCGATTTGTCCATTATCTATTGCATATACCTTTTCAGGCACCACAGTACCCGCTGTACCCGCTGTCGTAGTGACGTTCACAGGAACAGAAAAAGTAGTATCCGTCAATACAGTAACTACATGCGTACCATTGATATTTGGACTTGAATTACTATTAGTAATAACGACTTTATGCCCGGTCGTAAGTCCATGTTTTACAATCGGAACTACCGTACCCTGACTTCCAGCAGTAGTTACATTTACATCAATACTAAAAGTAGTCGTACTAAGGACGGTAACTTCATATATCCCATTAATAGTCGGAGTCGAATTGGAATTCGTAATGGTCACTAAATCATCGGTAGCTAATCCATGCGCAGCACTAGTAGTAACTACCGTAGATGCTGCAACGGTATTAGAACTAATAGTAAAACTTGGCCCATCAGTAGTAACAACAGTTGGATTAGCAACTGTATTGCCGGTTATTCGTAGATTCGTAGCACCAGAAGTAGTAGAACTAATCTCAGCACTATAATCTGTAAATTTAGACCCAGCACTTGCTGAAGTATCATATCGATAACAATACTGAAGCTCACGTGTAGCCGTACTACCTTGTACAGTTCTATTAGCGTTATAGACCCAAGGCTCTTTACCCCGATCAAAATACTTGAGTGCGCCGACAGGAGCCGTCTTAACATCACGAAGTACCGCAACATTAGTAGGCGTACCCGTCGTTATATAACAACGCACCCAATATAAAACACGACTACTAGGCGGAGGTGTAAATGCTTCAATGCTTGCGGTAGTTCCAGCCGTGGTAACCGTTATAGGAATACTAAACGTAGTATCATTGATGCGGGTAATCGTATGAATGCCATCTACCGATGGAGTGGAATTAGAACTATATATATTAACTTTATCGCCAGTTTTAAGATTATGATTCTCAGTAGTGCCTCCCGCTGCATCGGCTGATGTGATGACAGTAGGATTGGCCGCAGAAATACTGTTAGTTCCTTTATTTACTACCTTTTTAACAAATTTCGCAGATCGCCCAGAGACCATATCCATATATGGATAATTATCTAGCATATGCAACCGATCATATTCTTGTTGCGGCCTATTCATAACGAAAGTGCCTAGTTCTTTACTAGTATCCCATCGCACATCCAGATAATAATCCCCCGCATTCATATCAACGGCCCCAAGATCCGACATCCAAGCAGCATTTCCAGTATTGGACATGGATTCTGATGCGGTGATGCGATTATTACAGACTACATGTCCGGCAGTACCCGCCGTAGTGACATTAACCGGGACAGAAAAAGTAGTATCACTAAGTACCGTAACGGTATATGTAGCATTAATAGCAGGAGTGGAGTTAGACCCCGTAATCATGACGGAATCCCCAGTGGTTAGATGATGTCTTTCGGTAGTAATTACTGTAGGATTGGCAACAGTATTAGCTGATATAGTTAAACCAGAGATAGTTTGCCATGGTTCCGACGCAGCATTCGCATAATAGTTGCTATACCACTGCCAAACGAACTTTACATTTGAATAATTGGGTGTATTGAACTGATGGGCATGAAATTGTACTCCATTAAAAGGATATTCAAATCCAAAATAATAGGTAGTAGCCGCATTATCTACAAAATTAGTGGCAAATTCATGCGCATTCCATAATAATGATACTTCACTACCATCATTACCGCCTGTCATATTTAAGGCAGTCCAAGTACCGCCTGGACCATCTCGTCCTGCTGTCCAACCACTTCCAGCAGTATTATGAACATATTTCCATACTTCATGGAAATATTGTGGGTCTTCACACCTGAAATCATGGAATAAATTAGGTTTAGTGTATAACTCTACTGTAAGAACCTTACCTATAGTTATACTTCCGGTACGAACATACACTCTAACCCAATATCTATTGGTATTACGTCTATCATCCCCATGATCTACCTTTGAAATGGCTGCACTATCCACATCTTCAGGTAAAGTAGTTCCTGAAGTGGCCCACGGTGCTGCCCAGCTTTGTGTAGCATCATTATCCGTATGCATATCCGGCGTGGTGCCTAAATCTCGCTTACCCCAATTCGTTAAATTACTAACAGTCCAATATGTCGTACCATAAATCTTGCTAGAATCTACTCCAAACTTAGCATCCACGGTAGGAGTGAAATTTGTCCACGCAGTACCATTCCAGAATTGCCACTGGAGGGTGCCTGCATAGGTACCATTACTAATGGTACTTCCACGAGTTACAAAAGTGTACCGAAGTCCATCAAATTTACTATTTGAACCAAAATAGAGGATATCGGCGGACTCAGGAGTTGCTGTATCTTGCGCAGTTTGAGGAGTTACAAAGTGAGTATTACCATCCACTATGGTACGGGTTAAATCCGTCCAATAAGCACGTGGATACTGCTGTGGATTATTAATATGGTTAGCATTAGAGGGGTCAGTGGGAGAAGGAGTATAGTACAAAGCCATTAAATCTT
>Ga0208179_1000201_pt1 | contig 44914 bp, 59 predicted proteins | sample Malvired_Geostar_FD_184238 | JGI IMG/M metagenome (GOLD analysis project Ga0208179, IMG submission 184238) | Marine viral communities from the Global Malaspina Expedition - Malaspina viral metaG DeepMed_Geostar (SPAdes) (version 2) | ecosystem: Environmental > Aquatic > Marine > Oceanic | place... | reverse complement strand
TTCCGGGCCTACCGGATCGGCCATTGCAAACAGGTCGTCAGGCTTCGTGGCGCGTCCAGCGTAGAGGTTCGCGACATGGATCATATCAAACCCGTCGCGCTGGCCGAAACCGACTCATCGGCGGATGGTCGGGTCGTCTTCATACGCGTCAGCGGTGGACGGGTTCAGCATAACGAATACTAGTTGGAGCTTCGGCACCACATGCCCGATCGCGCTGTGACCGTCCCGTGACCAGTCCCGCGTCAACAGATAACGATACTTCCCGCAGCGCGAGAGGTGGGCGTCGCGTTTGATGTCACTCATCTTTTGGGCTCTCCTACGATTTTGGGTGTTGAGAAATCTCGCCGTTTTCACTTGAGGCCCTCGATATACTTGCCGATATCGAGGGCAGCGAGTGCTCGGCCAGAGGACGAATATTTGACCGATGGCGCTTTTGCGATCACAGCCTTGGCTGAATACTCCTTATACAGACGGGCGCAGAATACACTCAAGTCGGCAAGCTCCCGGATGAAGTTAGGCTCAAACGATCCGAGACGCTCCCTGCCCGGATGGCCAAGGGCGTCCAACTCGCGGCAAACGTCCGTGGTCTTCGTTATGTTGATCTCGATGGGCTTACACAAGGGAATGGGCTTGCCCTCGATTTCGATCTCATCAAGGCGCTTTTCGCCGTATGGGCCGCTTACGTGGTTCCAATCGTCCGCGCACCGATCAGCCTGATCTTGATTGGCGAAGTGCCGATAACGATCCGCTATCGGATGATAACATTGGAAAACTCTCATTTTCTTTCCTCTGGCTGGCCGCAGTGAACGCAGCTGTCGAGACAAGGATCGACCTCAGAATTGTATTCGCAGCTGAGGTGTCTCCCCGGCCTTTCTTCGCACGCCCAAGTCCCTGTCACAATAAGTCCGGGTGCGGAGGGCTCTTCAATGGGCAATTCCATTGTCACCCAGGGTTCATCAAGACTTGTCAGAAGAGCAGCTGTCAGCCGAGCCTGTTCCTCCGTGAACGACACGCCTTGGACTTGGGCAACGTTGGTGATGTGCCATTGCTGACAAGCTTCGTGCCCACACGGACATTTGATGGCTTTGTACTTCATGATGGTCCTTTCCATATCTTGACCTTTCCGCAACGCACGCAGGTCGATGATATCGTGCCGCTCGCCCAATGCGTCGGTTCGTTCCACTCGTGGATGCCAAATCGGCACAGAACCCTGAGAGGGTGTTTGGATATTTCGTCCGGGCACGGAAGCTTGTCCCAGACGTTCCTGTTCAACCAAGACGAAAGCTTCATGCTGCTTGTTGCCTCTCAAAGTTGGCCCAATGGGGCGGAACGCTGTTGGTCCATGTCGGTGGCCGTTTGTCCTCGGACCATTTGATGTTCATGGTCTGGCGATAGAGGGTGGCCGTGTGCCGGTCGTCTCGCGTTCGGAAGGATCGGTCCAGCGACTCATGGACACAACGCGGAAAGGGCGTCATGTCTCGGCGCTTGAACGTCTGGGCAAAGTTCGTGCGGTGGCTCGATAGGTGGCCTCCGAGCACGAACGATTGAAGGTGAGGCAGAATGTCCGTGCACGTCTTATGAGGCGTCCAAAGCTTTCCGCGACGCTTCCGGCGAACTTCGTCAAGGGCCTCCAGATGGCGAAGGGTCCATCGCATATTGGCTGGCGACTCAAGAAGCCAAAGCGTACACGGATGATTGTCGTGGGTGGCTCGATAGAGACGATCCGCCCCCGGATATTCGAGCAGGCGAAGGGCCGTGGACAGAAGTTGCGCCGTCTCGATGATCATCTTGTTGACGCGCTTGTCATCGAGAGCGCGGGCCGCTTCGGCGGGCGAGGAATGGGTGAAGAAGATGTTCACTTGGCCTCCGTGCTCGTCGCATCGAAGTAACGCGGCGTGACCTTGCCCGTTCGCATCAGTTCGCTGAACTCTTTGATCGTGTAAAGACCAAACGGCGAGCGTTCGGCATATGCCGCTCGAAGGTCAAGGAACCAATCGGTGCCGTGAATCTTCTCTTCATCCGTGTTCGGATCAAAAACCATAGCGTCGCACTTGTGATTGTCGCATTCGAGAGACTTGGGAATGTGGCCGGCAAGAAATTGAACAATAGACAGCGTGCCCTCATCGGGAACGTGCTTGACCGTTCCGGTTATCATGTCAAGCTCGGTGATGTCGTGCATTCGCTCGCCGTCGGTGAAGATGCGAATGCACTTGAACTTGGCCGTGCTGTGGTTGAACTTGTCATTCTTGAGCATTAGAACTCTCCATTCTTCTGTGCGCGGAAGTCTTCGGTTGATTGCCAAAGGCGCTCGGCGCGGCGGCGCTCGATGGCCGACGAAAGCTTTGCCCAGATATATTCCGGCCACGTCGTAAAGATGCGAATGATCATTGGTTGAATTCCTTTTCGGCTTCGCCCGCTTTCCTTATTACTTCATCGAAAGAATTGCCCACGTACATTCTTCTCTTGCCGCTGTCGCCAACGTGGATGACCCACTCTTTCGTCATTTCGTCTTGGAAGATTGACAATGAGCGACTTGATCCGTTCTCGACATATCCCAAGCAATAACGGAGAAGGTTGATGGTTTCTTCGATCATTGGATGGCTCCCTTGACCCACTTCGTCTCGGCGCCCCACTTGAGAACGTCAAGAACGCCACTGGCGATGAGTTCGGGCGTCATTGTGTTTCGCAAGTCGCCGTTTGCTCGGCGAATGGCCAAGATTGCTTCGTCCTCTGACGTGTTGAAGGCGTCAAAATCGCACATGCTCAGAAAGTACGGGTTGCAATCACCATTGGGCTTGATCCGCTTCAACTCGGTGATGATCTCTTCGCGGACTTTTCCGCCAGACTCGGCATTTTCGAGAGCGCGCGGGAGAAGATGGACGCTTCGGAACTTGTCGAGCATTAGCTTTTCGTTTGCTCCGTTCTCGGAACAAGCCTTGGCGTACTCGGCGAACTTGTCGGCAAACTCCAAATCCTTGCCGCTCGGCAGATTGTCGAATGCTTCTGCGGCACACTCACGAAGCCAATTCGGCATCCGAGCGGTTTCAAAAAGTCCCGTCTCTTCGTTGAATATGAGGGCGCCGACGACACAGAAGCAATCGTTGAATCTATATGTTCCATGGACGATGTTGCCTTCAGCTCGGGCTTTCTTCCACCGCTCAACGTTGAGGTCTCGCATGTCATTTCCTTTCGCAGGCCGGAATGGCGCCGCCCCTTCTCGCGGTTTTTCGTCGCCGTGTCGAGAGGAAAAACGAAAAACCGAAAACCTTTTTCGGCTCGGCAAAAAAATCAGGCTTGAAGAGGGCCGAAAAGTGATCGGCGAAAAGGGGCGAAAAGAAGGCGAAAGTTTGTTGAAAAAGGGCTTTCGGTTCCGGCCTCGAAACGTTTTTTATTCGCAGAATAAAACATTTCTTTTCGGAAAGGTCGAAACATCGCCGACCGAAACAATCTCGACTCCGAAACGATCCGCTGCCGGTTCTTTTTCGCGAGACGAAACAAGGGGATAGGTGGGCGAAGGGAGAAGGATCGAGATCGGATCGAACCCCTTGTTTCTATAAAGTGTCGAGAGAAAGGAGAGGGGGTATATATTTTTCTCGGGAGTTCCCGGATTCGCTCTCGCCGACCGATCCCCGATCCGTCCGAAGCGAAAACGTTTTTCGTTTGAGTCCGTCCGTCATCGGAAAAATTTCAACCGTGCACCGATCAATCTCGAAGGCCCCTGGGCGTTCCGTTCACAGACAAAGGTTGTCATACGTCCGCACACGGTCTATCGTCGGCTATCGCTTGAAAAGGTCTCCCCCATCGTGAACGAGAATCAACTGAAGGCCAAGCTCCTCTCGGCCATCCCCGGATCATACGCAGTCGAGCATGGCCAAGGCGGCGAGACTGGCGTCGCCGATTTGTTCGTGCCCGTCCAAAAATACAATCTGTTCGCTCCCGTTGAGTTGAAGCTATACAACAGTGAACGTATGTCCAAGGCCATCGAGAAAGGCAACAGTCCCGTCAAGGGCATCGCAGCCACCCACCTTCGTGTCGATCAAGTTCATTGGCATATGAATGTCAATCGAGTTCAGCGAACCTTCGTGCTGTTCGGCGACCAGCTTGAGCTGAAGCCTCACATCATCGTTCCGTGGCCGGAGTTTGTGCTTGAAGGCAAGGTTCCGAAAATGGACGTGCGCCGACCTTATCAAACAATCGCAGCTGAACGTGTCGCCGAATACATCACGGCCATCCTCACTGTCGAGGAAGGCACGCGTGCCTCGGCCCCTCTCGTTGATCCGCACCTCCCGGTGTTCGTGAACGGAACAGGCCCGGCCAAAGGCGCCTCGGCCTCGAATGGTCCGAGCACGATCCAATGAGCGGCGGAAAGCTTTGGGTCATCCTATGGCCCGCGAACCATGACCGCGTGAAACGTCTGACCGCTGACGGATACTTCATCGAGGACTATCAGCCCTCCTTACGCGCGCGCGTTCGCGTCAATCGTAGATCGAAGCGCAAGGCATCGAAGCGCCTTCCGCTGCTCGAAGGCTATGCCTTCGTTCGTCCAGCCACTGTGGATTGGCGAACGCCTGTTGAAGCCGAGCGCATGGCGCCTCTCGAAATGAACGGCGAGACGATATATCTTACCGAGCAGCAGATGCTAGGGATCAAGACGTGGGCGGAAGAATTGTCCAAGGCAATCGTATCTCGATACGTCGCCGAGCGTCGAGACCGCCGTGCACGGAAGAAAGAAATCAAAGAGCCAATCGAGGTCGGCGACAGCGTTGCCTTTATATCCGAACACGGATCAATCTTCGGCGGACCAATGAAGGCGCTGAAGATCGAAGGGCCATCGGCTCTCGTCAATATGTATCTTCTGGGCTCGGAGAAAAAGGCAAAGATTCCTCTCGACATTCTCGCCCGAACGCGACAGGACGATGGCCGGACGACCGTTGATCAGACGTCACCTCTTGAGAGGCGAGACGCTAGCGGCCCCCGCGATATGTCTGATGGGTCAATCCCTCCGTATTCAGACTTATCGCAAAGTCCGAAGGCTGCCGAAAATCGAGGGCGCCATGTCCGACACTGAACGCAAAAAGCAAATTCCGCCGGACACGAACAAATACAAGCCTGAGTATGCGGAGCAAGCGCATTCGCTCGCGCTACTCGGAATTACGTCCAAGGCCGAATTGGCCAAGGTCTTCCGCGTCCACGTCACGACCATCTACAACTGGATGAAGACCCATCCCGATTTTGAGGATGCGATCATCAGCGGTGGAACGCTCGCTGACGCAAAGGTTGCGAAGCAGGCTTACGCGAACGCCATTGGATACGAGGCGACCAAAGAGGTTATCCGCAAGACGCCAAACGGCGAGAATGAAGTGATTGAGATAACGGTCCCGATCCTCCCGGATCAGAAGGCCGCTGAATATTGGCTCAACAAGCGCCAGCGTCAACTGTGGGGCGGCGCTCAAGACCAGCTGCCCGAACAAGACGAAAGCGGCAAAGCTCAATCTGTGCTCGGACGTATCGCCAAATTGGTCGGTGAACGGAAGACCAAGCCCAAAGATGAGGCGTCCACGGACGAAGGCAAATGAGCCTCGCCGAATTGAACGTCCACAGAATGATATCGGAACTAGGCCCTGAAGCGGTCGCCGAGATCATGTCTTCGCTGACGAAAGAAGAACTGGTTGAGCTTGACAGCATCTGGCGCTTCTGGGCTCGCGAAGATCAACTGCTCACCGAAGGGGAGTGGCTTGACTGGCTGATCCTCGCCGGACGCGGATGGGGCAAGACCAGGACAGGCGCTGAGACGACCATCGAGATTGCCAAATCGTCCGTGTCCAGAATAGCCCTTATGGGCCGAACGGCTGCGGACATTCGTGACGTTATGATCGAGGGCGAGAGCGGGATCATGGCTTGTAGCCCTCCTGACTTCCGGCCCATATATCAACCGTCCAAGCGCCTTCTGACTTGGCCGAACGGCTCGATAGCCACGACCTATTCTGCTGAGAAGCCGGACCTTCTGCGCGGCCCCCAACATCACTTTGGGTGGGCGGATGAAATCTGCACTTGGCCCTATGTCGAGAAGACTTGGTCGAACTATCAGTTCGGATTGCGTCTCGGCGACAACCCGCGAAGCATCATCACGACTACTCCGCGCCCGACCAAATTTCTCAAGAGCCTTGTTGCCTCGGTCAAGACCAAGGTTACGACGGGCACGACCTATGACAATGCGGCGAACCTCGCTGATAACTTCGTAAAACAGATCATTGAGAAATACGAAGGCACGCGGCTCGGACGCCAAGAGTTGAACGCCGAAATACTCGGCGACGTTCCCGGCGCACTGTGGACATGGGACCGTGTGGACGCCTCCCGCGTCGCGCGTCCTCCCATATCCTCGATGGACAGGATCGTGGTTGCCGTTGATCCTCCTGCCTCGTCCACCGGCGCTGAATGCGGGATCGTCGTGGCGGGCCTCGAAGGCAACAAGGACGAAGGCGATGGCTATCTGCTGAACGATTTGTCCGTTGGCGGACTATCGCCGAGCGGATGGGCCCAAAAGGCCGTGAACGGATATAGGGCCTACCAAGCCGACGCAATTGTCGCAGAAGTCAATAACGGCGGGAACATGATTGCCGACATCATCGGCAAGATTGATCGGAACATCCCGGTGATCGAGGTCCGCGCCACTCGCGGCAAGATCGTCCGTGCCGAGCCTATTGCGACCCTCCACGAGAGGGGGAGAATCAAACACGCCCACCCTTGTCCTGAGCTGGAGGAACAGCTTACGACGTACACGGGCGAACGCGACCAGGACAGCCCAGACAGACTGGATGCCTATGTTTGGGCGTTCACGGAACTGTTCGGCGGCGAGTCAGAAAGGCAGTTTGCCCCGATATGATCAACGACGGCATCAAAACCCTCTTTGAACGGATTGCCGGACAGTCGGCGCCGACCGCAAATCAAGGCATCACCATCGACGCCGAGAAGCCCACGATTGAAGAAACGGTCACCGCATATAACACGATGCGCCTGGCCCAAAAGGTCGTGGACGTTCCAATCGCAGATATGCTCCGTGAAGGGATCGAATGGGAAGGCGAAGCGGAAGTCATCGAGCGGATAAGCTCTGCTTACGATCAATTCGACATTCTCAAAAAGCTCCAAGACGCCAAGCGGAACCAGGATGTATACGGCGCTGGCATTCTTTTCTTGTCAGATTCAACGGACCTCGAAGGCGTTAGCGAGCAGCTGACGTTCGGACAGGACGGCCTTACGGCAATCAACGTTCTTCCTTCGCATCGTGTCAAGCGCGAAAAGCCGGACAGTGATATCACTTCCGACGCATACGGAAGATCAGAGTTCTATATCTACAAAGATGATCTGAACAAGGAACATCGTATCCACAGTTCACGGATCATTGTTCTTGAGTCATTCTGTGAACTCGGCTCCAGCCTTTCTCATACGACGGACTTGAACAAGCGCTGGGGATCGTCTCGACTGGCGACCATCCTTCCCTACATCAAACAGTATGAGGCGGCGTCTCGCAACCTCTCTGAGATGTTCCACAAAGCGATCATCGACGCTGTTTCAATCGAGGGGCTTGACAAGAAGATCATCGCAGGCAAAGAGGACGAAGTCACCAAGCGTTGGTCCCTTGTTCGTCTTCTTCAGTCCGTCGCCAACTTGACTCTGATCGACAGCAAGGATGAGATTAAGCGGCACGCGATGAGCTTCGGCGGATTGCCCGGCGCCATCCATGCGCTCCTCTTGAACGTTGCGGGCGCTTCGGATATTCCGGCCACGAAGCTTATCGGCATGTCACCTGCTGGCCTCTCGGCGACAGGCGAAAGTGACATCAGGAATTACTTTGACTCACTTTCCGGTGTTCGTGAGCGCGACATCACGCCTGCGATTAACTCCGTGAACGAAGCGTTGTTCATCCATGTGTTTGGATCGGATAGCGTGAAGCTCGACTGGTCGTATCCTCCGCTATGGCAGCCGACTGAGAAGGAAATTGCCGAGACGGAAAAGGCCAAGTCTGAGGTGTTTAAGAACTACTACACTTCGGGCGCGATGCCGGATGAGATTGGCGAGGCGTTCGTGAAAGAGGTCATGCTTTCGTCCGATCACGGACAAGCAATGAAGTCCGTTTACGAAGAATATGAGTCATCGGTTGACGTCTCGGGCATCGGCAACCTTCCGGTTGAAGAAGACGAAGATGAAGACGATGAGGAGGAAGCAGAAGAGACTGAGGAATGATGAATGTCTTTCAATCTTGCCAAGACGCTCACAGTCAAGAAGTCTCGACGCGACCGAATCAAGTTCAACAGGATCGTCCTCACCAAGCGACAGAAGGCTGAGCTGAGGGCGATTTATCTGCGCACTGTCTATTATTGGCAGGAAGTCTACGCCGATCAAATTCTCCAAGAGCTTCCGACCACGGACAGCATCGAGGGCGCCGAGAATGAGTTTGACCGAGCCGAGAAAGGCGCAGGAGTTCTCATTCGCGTCTTGGTTGCCGACCTCGAAAATTGGTTCACCAAGACCATCGGATGGCACACTGAGAAGTGGCAAGAGGACGTCAAGAATAAGACGGGCACGGACATAAAAGGCTTCACGAAAGATTTGACCAAAGACGAAAAGGTCAAGGCTCTCATAAAGGCCAACACGTCCCTGATCAAAGACATATCAAGCACTGCTCGAAAGTCGGTTGAATACGCCGTGTACGAAGTGTTCACCGGAAGGTCAACGCGGACGGAAGCCACGAAGCAAATCAACAAGGCTCTCAGGTCAACGGTCAAGCGGGCAACGAACATCGCCAACGATCAGGCGAACAAGCTCAACGCTCGATTGAACCGTGAACGGAACGAAGAAGCCGAGATTGATTGGTATGAATGGGTCCACTCGGGCAAGACGAACTTCCGCAAGGATCACAAAGCGCGTCACGGAAAGCTTTTCAGATGGGACGATCCGCCGAGCGGCGGTCACCCCGGTGAAGAAATCAACTGTGGCTGCACAAGTAAAGCCGTCTTGATGATTGATGGCGAAAGGATCAACTAATGCTATTCTCAGACGAAATGCTGATGGATGGTCAATTCCAGTTGACTAGTAAAGGCTTCCTGGTCGCGAACGCTCGCATCAGCCGAGACGGCATTTACGATTACTGGGGTCCAGAAATCGGCATCAATGAAGACAGGATCGTCAAGGTTTATCGGTCCACGGACGAAGTGTTCAACCGTGACAGCATGTCAAGCTTCGCTCGCGTGCCTGTGACGCTCGGCCATCCGCCCGTTCTGATGACGGCGGACAATTGGAAAAAATACGCCGTAGGCGAAGTTGATAGCCAAAACCTTGGCCGAGTCACAGTCGAGAGCGGCGAGTATTTCAACGTCCCTCTCATTGTCAAAGCTTCGGACGCCATCGAGGCGGTGAAGAAAGGTGAGAAGGAACTGTCATGCGGATACGATTGTCAGATTGAGATCGGCGAGGGCATTGCTCCGTGCGGGACGCAATACGACGCCCGCCAGAGACAGATCATCGGCGATCACGTCGCAATCGTTCCACGCGGTCGTGCGGGCGCTCAAGCCTGTATCGATGGCCAATTTGTTCAGCCGCGCCATATCGTCCGGCCGTCTGTTCATCAAGTCAAAAAGGACGTGCAAGGAGAAAAACCAGTGGACAATGTGACTATTGACGGCATGTCCGTCCCGGCTTCCAGCGCCCAACAGTTCATCGACAAGGCACTCAAAGAGCGCGATGACAAGTTGGCCGAAGCCAAGGATACTCTCGCTCAAGCCGAAACAAAGCTCAAGGATTTGCAATCGCAAGTCGAAAAGCTTCAAGGCTCGGTTGACGAGAAAGACAACCAGCTAAAAGAGCTTGAAGGCGCCGTCCCGAAAGATCAGCTGGAAGCTGAGCTGACGAAACTCGACAGTGTGCGGACGAAGGCCAAAGAGGTCGCGCCCAAGGTTGACCTCAAAGGTCTGGACGCGGACGAAATAGTGCGCAAGGTTGTCGAGGCTCGCAAGGGCGCAGACGCCGTGAAAGACAAGTCGTCTGACTATCTGCGCGGCATCTTCGATGACATGAAGGTTGTCCGTAAGCAGACGACGACTTCCAGCTACACGACGACGACTGAAGAAGACGACGCCGCAGGCGGGACGCCCACGGAAGGATTTGATTCGGTCACGGATGAATCCGAGAAGGCCCGTTTGGAAATGATCCAATCTTACAATGGAGGTAAATAATGCCCGCTCTTCAAACTGACTACACCAGCGCACCGCCCATCGGCGTTCCCGGCCAAATCGCGACCACGGAGAAATCCAATATCGTGAGCGCAGTCGTCAAGAACGGCCCGCTTGCGTTCGGCGTCGTGACGGCCCATGGCGATGCGACCAACACCTTCCAGCCCATGGCTGCCGCTCGGCGACCGGCTGGCATCAGCGTTCAGGCCAAGGAAGTTCCTGAGACGAACACGGACCAATACCCCAACGACTATCTTGCCGATGTCATTACGACGGGCACTGTCTATGTTGAGATTGCTGGCTCCGTTGTCCCTGGCGATCCTGTTACCTTCAATGATGACGGAACGTTCGCCGCTGCCGGAACCAACACCCTCTCAGGCGCCGAGTTCGCGACTGCCGCGACCGATGGCATCGTGATGGTCCGTCTCAGCTAATACTCTGACCAAGGAGAAATCATGAACTATCAACAGGCGCTCGCGTTCTTGAACTCGCAGCGAGCGATCATCAACCCGAACGTATACCGGCACAAATACCCGGACATTACGTATCAGAACTTCATCACCGTGGACACGTCCGCGCCGGAGTTTGCCGATACGGTCAAGACCTTCACTGAGAAGGATATTGGCCATGCGATGTTCATCAGCGGGAATAACGACAACATTCCCACCGTTGACATGCTCCGCGCTTCCGTGGATACGATGATTCGTTCCGCAGGCGTTGGATACGGATACAGCTACTTTGAAATCCTCGCCGCTTCCGGCATGGGCATCAACCTCACCGACAAGCGTGGTGTGGCGGCTCGCGAAGCCTCCGAGCGTTTCATTGACGACCTTGTGTTCGTCGGTAACGCTTCGGTCGGCGCAACGGGCCTCTTCAACGATCCGTCCGTGTCCGTTGCTTCTGTCGTCAACGGCGCCAGCGCTTCGCCGCTTTGGGAACAGAAGACCGGCGATGAGATGGTGAGCGACCTTGATTCGCTTCTGTTGAACTCGCACACCCAGATGGGCGCGGGCTCGATGGCTGATACGCTGTGCCTTCCGTATTCACTCGCCTTCCTGGCGAACCGGACGCGGATCGGCGACACGCAAATCACCGTCCTCCAGCACTACCGGGAGAACAACGCCTACACGATGTTCACGGGCCAGCCCCTGACCATCCGCGCGGATCGTCGTCTCGAAACGGCGGGCGCAGGCGGCACTCGGCGGATCGTAGCGTACACGAATGACGAAAGCGTCGTCAGCCTCCAGATGCCGATGCCCTTCCGTCTTCTTGATCCGTACCAGGACGGTGCTCTTCACTTCAAGGTTCCCGGCATCATGCGTGTCGGCACCGTTGACTTCCACAAGCCCGCGATGGCGCAATATGGAGACGGCGCGTAATGGCCAACAAGAAAACCCGCAACACGTCCAAGACGACTTACGGCAACAACGGCAAGAATGCTGTCAATGTTCTGACTACGAACAATGAGGTTGTCTCGATTGGTCCTCGCCAGGAGGCCGAAGTTGAAGGCGGTCTTGACACGGACAATCCCGTAGTCAAGGCCATGCTGGATAGCGGCCAACTGACCGAAGGCGGTTTGGACGTCAAAGAGCAGCGCTCACGGACGGCCAATGGCGAAGCTGATCCTGAACTCGAATTGCTCCGCCAGGAGAATGAAGGGCTCAAGGAGGAGAATGAAGAACTCAAGGCGAAGGTTGCCACGCTTGAGTCGCAAGTCGCAGGAGGCGGCGAGTAATGATAACCGCTGAGTCAGTCACCACAAGGTTCCCTGAGTTTTCATCTGTGGACGGAGCAATCTTGGCTTCGGCTATCGCTGATGCCGACGGCGACCCTTTGGTGGCTGGTCTCGGCGATTATGAAGAAAGGGCCAAGGCTTTGCTGACGGCCCATCTTCTGTTCCTCCGTGGACAGACAAAGGGCGGATCAAGACACGCCAAATCAGTCGAGGGGCTTTCTAGCTTCAAGTCTGGCGAAGTCTCGCTTTCGTTCCGCCCACCTAGCAAATCTGGAGATGCGCAATCAAGCCTTTCTTCAAGCCGATATGGCTCCGAGCTTTGGGATTTGTTGAATCGCTTGAGGGCTTCTGGAGGCATATTGGTCTGATGCTCGAAGATATTGCTGATCTGATAACGGACGTTCTCGATGACGAATACAATTCGGGCACGATCCTTCTCCCAATCAAGTCCGTGAACGAACAAGCGCAAGTCGTATATTCGTATCACGATCCACTGCCTATTCAATACCAGGACAGTCCGCGAAAGTTCACCGACGTGTCGAGTGGCAAGACGGCCCTTCAGCCGCGCTTCATCGTCCTCTTGAAACCACTCAATGCCGAAGCCGAAGCTGCGGGCATCACGATTGACGTTGAGTCAATTGACGATCTAGGCGGAATCATCATTGACCGGATCGGGAACCGCCATGAGATAATCTCTGCTGCGTCCGATCCTCTCCGCTCATACTTCTCGGCTGATCTGAGGGTTGTTGATAAATCTTCCGTGCCCATTGAACTCGAAGCGGCGACGATGAGCGGTTCCACGCTCTCGACGCAAGAAGGCGTTGACGTGTCCGTCCACGGAACGTATGGCGATCCTTCACAACGCATTCGGTTCAACGTCCTGGAGGCGTAATGGTCAAAGTTGTCGGCGGCGACCGCGTGTCGAGAAAGCTTCAAGCAGTCGCAAGGAAGTCGCCGAAGTTGGCAGGCCAAATCGCCTTCGTCGCAGCGGACGAATTGAAGGCTGACGTGATTCGTTCGATCACGGAAGGATCAGTCTCAGGCGCCGGTCATATTCCGAGCAAGCCGGGCGAACCGCCGAACAATGACACTGGCGCACTCAAGAACTCTATACAAGTAGTCAAGAAAGGACGCCTGACATACGAAGTCACGGCGGGCTCTCCATCGGCCAACTACGCTCTTGCTCTTGAAGAGGGAACAAGGCGAATGAAGAAAAGGCCATACATGGAGCCGGCAGCCAAACGTCTTGGAAACCGTGTCGAGAAGCTTGCCGATAAGGCACTCAAGAAGTTCCTTAGGAGGACGAAATGAAAATCAAAGTGAACAAGTATTTCCGGCGCCATGGACAGCGCAAGCCGGGCAAAGCAAACCCTCCCGTGTATGAGTTTCTCGAAGGTGCCCAGGAAGTTCCTGATACGGACGAATGGCGCTCGATGGCGCAACGCGCGATTGACGAAGGTTACGCTGAGCCAATCGAGGGCGAGCAGCTGGACATTGAAAGCGCCTGATGTCAAACATTCCGCACACGGATGTTGCTTCGGAAGTTACGAACTATCTTGTTTCGCTGCTGTCCAAGAATCAAGAGTTCATCAGTCTGACGGGAGGGCGTCTTTATCAAGGCGTCGCCGAAGGCGCACCGAGCCGACCGTATTGCGTCATTCTTAATCCGTCCACGGAAGTTGACGATGAGGTTTGCTTCCTGACGTTCAATGTCGAGTTTGAGTTCATCTGTTACGCGGATGATTCGGCGAAGGCTAGAAAAGTCATGGATGTTGTCATCGGCCAGTTCCTGTCAATCGCTCACAAGCGCCTCCCATCCGGCGCCGATCTGACAAACACGTATACGGAAGGCACGCGCGTTTCCGTTGATGAGGTCAAATCCTCTTGGTACGGAAGTGTTGACTTCCGAGCGTTAGCAATGAAAGGAAAATCATAATGGCCGTTATTCGCGGTATCGCTCCAGGCAAGACGTTCATTCGTTTTGGCCAAGACAAGGTGTGCTCTCTTCAAGACATCACTTTGAGTGCTCAGACTTCTACTTCTGAATACAACTTCCCTGACTGCACAGATTTCAGCAGGCCGGGCGAAACTCTTGAGGTTGCCCAGAACCAAAAAGCGACCATCAGCGCAACAGGCGTGATGTCCGCTGAAGAGTTCAAGATGCTGTTCCTTATGTGGCGGGACAGGGTTGAGCAAGGCTCCGTTGTTGTTGAGTCGTTTGAGAACCCCGCAGACGAAACATCTGGCCTACTCATGAGCTACAGGGGCAAACTCGTCATCAACAACCTTACTGTTGCAGCGACGCGTGGAGATGTAGTTCGAGTGACGATTGAAGGCGTCCTGAACGATGCTGGCTCGCCGAAAGACGCAACCGATCTGCCCGCGTGATGAACTTCCGAAATCAAAACTGGCATCCGAACCAGATTGATCTTTTCTTCTGTGGTGAAGAAAGGACGTTCAAGGTCGATATTGGCGCAATGCTCCGCATCGAGAATGATACGGGTGAGCCGATTCAGAAGGTCATCACGGCCCTCGCTATCAACCAGTCGTGGAAGATACTCTGGGCAAAGAGCGTTATGATCAACGCTCTTGAATCGGGCGGGATGGAACCGAAAGCCATCCGTGATCTGTTCAATGCTCATCAAGAGGGCAAGCCCCTCTCTTGGTTCTCGACATACGCCCAGGCGGTCGCCAAGGTCGCTCTTGTTGGCTATGCCGATGAGACCACGAAGGCCCGTCAGGAGACTGCGGACCCAAATTGAAAGGGGGAGGCGGCGGAACAAAGTTCTTCTGCCTCCCGACTATTTACGCCAATTGCTCCGTGTTCGGAATATCAAGGCCCAAAGACGTTCTTGCGTTGACGTGGTACGAATACACTGCGATGTTTGAAGGCCACAGAAGGCGTCACGAGCGCGATGCCCCGAACAGTCCGATCACGGACCAAGAAATTGAGGAGCATCGGCGTATATCTGAAATGGTGAAAACGAGAGGCGTCAAGGATGGCGGTAGTTGAAAAAGTCAAGGTTGTTCTTGACGCTGAAGTCTCGAAATTTCGCAAACAAATGTCCGGCGCGGCGGAAAGCGTCTCGACGGCCCTTCGCGATGTCGAAACCCGCGCGGGCCTCGCGGAGGGCTCGCTCGGGAGGCTCGGACGCGCGGGAGGGGTCGCGCTCGCGGGCCTCGCGGCTTCGGCGGGAGCGGCGACCCTCGCGATGATAAAACAGGGTTCAGAGATTGCGAAACTTTCCCGATCAGTCGGCGCGTCCGCTCAGGGCTACCAAAAGCTTGATCTTGCCTTGTCTCGGATCGGCGACGGCACGATTGAAGTTCGTGACCTGTTTATCGACTTGAATGAAAAGCTCGGCGAGGCTGCCGAATATGGAACCGGCGAAGGCTTCGAAGCGCTCAACCAGCTTGGAATCAAGATGGAAGAATTGGCCGGCCTCACGGTCGATCAGAAGTTCATCAAGATTACGGACGCGCTAGCGAGCCTCAACGACGAACAGCGGGCGGCGGCTCTCGCAGCCCAAATCTTCGGTGGGCGCGGGAACGAATTGATTGAGCTTTTCGAGAAAGGCGAAGGCTATCTTCAAAGGTTCGGCGATGAGATGGAAGACACGGGGCGGATCATGGATGAGTCTCTCATCCAATCTGCCGAAGAAGCCAACCAAAAGTTCACCAAACTGTTTGACAGTCTCAATGGCGTCGGCGTAACTGCCCTTGCTGCTTATTCTGATGAGCTTGATCTTGTTGCCGAAGCCTTCGATGACGTCATCACCAAGTCGAGAGACTTCTTGCTTTCCCGCGCTCTTGAGGATACTACAACCCTTTCGGGCCGCGATACTGCTCTGGCCACGGAACAACGTCAGCTGACGCGAGAGAACGAACAGCTTACGAATGATCGTGGTGCCTTCCGAGCACGGATCACTTTGACGGGTGACGTCAAGTACCCCAACGCCTTCGGTGCCGAAAATCTTGACAAACGCAAAGAAGAAAACGCCAAGCGGCTTGTTGAGATTGAGCGCGAGCGAGCCGAGATTCAGGCTCAGATTGCTGAACAGACTCAGCTTGAAATCGAAGCCCGCGCTGAAGCAGAAGAAGTTGCTGAAGAGACGAATAAGAAAAGGTCTGATGAAGCCAAGGTTCGTCTTGAAACGGCCAAGACCGAAAAGGAAGCTGCCGATACATACAATCAGTCTCAAGAGGAGTTGCTTGAGAAGCTGAGGATTAGGCAAGAGCTTCGCATTGCTGAACTTGAAGAGAACGATGAGTTGGCAGAGAAACTCACCCGCCAACTTGAGTTGATGGACACGATCTCAACGCTTCGTTCTCTCGGCATTGATGAAGCCAAGGCTCAGGCCGAAGCCGAAGAATACATCAATGAACTGTTTGAGGCGAGAGCCGAAGCAGCACAAAGGATCAAAGACGCGAAGTCTGAAGAGGACAAAGAGGCCAAGGATAAAGAGGCAAAGGACCATGAAGAAGCTCTTGCGAAAGGCGTCAAAGACTTCGTTGAATCCGGCGATATTTCGGCGGTCGCAGAGCAGCTTGGCCTCGACATGGACAGCACCCTTGGACAAGTTGTCGGTGGCCTCGGCGACCTCTTGTCAGGCGTTCTAGGCGACGCGCTGAGCGGCTTGTTCGGTGGCAAGGACAGTCTCGGCGGCGCAATCTTCGGCGGCATTCTGAACGGGCTTGTTAGCGGCTTCGGTGGCGGCTTCGGTGGCGGAAAGTCCGGTGGCGGATTGGTCATGCCAGGCCTGGCTTATCAAGTCGGCGAAGCTGGCCCTGAAACGATTGTTCCGCTCACGGCCAGCCGCGTCGTGCCGAATGGCGGCGGACAGACTAATATTGTTGTCAACAATAATTCGTCCGCTCGCATATCGACTCAGCAACGAGACAACAACGGATCGACCGAGCACATCATAGAGGTGATCGAGGCTGATTTCCAACGACACGGAAGGGCCGCACGCTCGATGCAACGGAACTTCTCTGGAGTTAGGAGGAGGGCGGACTAATGGCTTACACCGCTCAGCAGAGGTCGTATTGGGTCACCGGCCCGAACGAATATCAGCAGGCGCTTTGTATCGGCCTGGAGCACCCAGGCTTTGTCAACACGTCCGGTTTCTATCTTACTTCGCACACGGAAAGTTATTACGCGGAGGATCGAAACGGAACGCTCAGGACTCACATACCTGCTGCCTTTTCGGTCGCACTCCCTTCCAAGAACGCCAACAGCAATCAAGACTTGGCCTTCACCATTGGAAGGAACGATCAGGAAATATACGACCAGATTAACGCTGCGAGAGAGTGGACAGAAGTCAACGGTCCTCAAGATATCATCTTGAGTTTCGGCGAGTTCATCATTCCGTCTCAACAACCTTCCGGCGAATACTACGTAATGCCCCTCAAGAACATATCGTTTGATGGCATCGCGATCACCGGAACCGCAACCCGTCAAGACCTCCTTGGGCGGATGTTCCCGCGCAAGCTTTACAGTGAAGAAGAGTTCCCAGGGATAAGGCGAGGATGACCGAAGCCGATATTGTTAACAGTCTCATCGGCATCCCTTATAAACGTCTTGGTCGAGACGAAAGCGGCCTAGACTGTTGGGGCCTGGTTATGTTGTGCACGGAGCGCCTTGGTCTCAGGCGTCCTCCCGATCCCATGATTGCTTGCGACAATCGCTTGGCTGTTTCTAACGCAATCTCGAATGGCATCGCACTCGAAGGGTTTGAGTGTGAGCGGAAGGATTATTGTATCGTCTTCTCTGGAGGCGGCAGAAGATCATTCCATGGAGGCTTCTCCATATTCGGAGGAATACTTCATGCCAAAAAAGTAGGCGGCGTCCAGTTCTCGGATTGGCGCCACCCTGATTTCGTCCGTAGCCGTTGCTACGATTGGAGCGCTCGATGATATCTGTCATCAGAACAGAAGACATGAAGCCGGAAGTTCACAGCTTCACGGGCAATCTTGAAGACGCACTGTCAGAACTGTTCCCGGAAGGCCCCGGAACCCAATCATGGAAAATTGTCCACATTGACGAAGACGGCAACCAGACGGACATTGGCGTTGCCGATGGCCAAGGCGAAGTCCTCGCCCGCGACGTATACGTTGAAAAGTCAGACCGCGTTGTAATTGCGCTTTCTCCTGGTGATCCGTTCACGATCCAAGTGCTGATTGCGGTTGCCATTTCCGTCTCGATGAGCGTCCTGACTTACCTCTTGACGCCAAGGCCGCCCGAATACATTGGTGCGCCGACGCCTTCTGACGTTTACTCCGTAGGCGTCCAAGCGAACGAAGCGAAGCCTGGCGGTCAAATCCCGATCCAATACGGCGAGTGGATGCGCTCTCCTCAATATGCTTCTCAGCCTTGGCTTGAGTTCCAGGACAATAAAGAGCGTGCCTACTTTTACTTTTGCCTTGGGATGGGAGAGTTTCAAGAAAGCTCAATCAAACTGTTCGTCGGCAATACTCCGCTCACGGAGTTGAACTCCAACGACTGGTCATGGTGGCTTTTCAATCCTTCAGATCACGGAAATTCTCTCGGCGAAATGCAGAAGGTTACCGGCATTCACGAGAATGTTTACACGTCCGGCGAGGTTGCGTCTCAGGAGCTTCCGAGAGAGACGGGAAGCAACAGCCAATACGACGGCGTGACTTTCTATGTCGGCAACGGCGGCTCGACTTTTGCGTTCAACAGGAACCCAGCGGGCATCGGAATATCCGCAGGCGGAACATTCACCGTCAGTGATTCAAATGCTGTCGAGTTCTTCGGCGCAGCGTACAACGTTGACGGAACATACAACGTAACATCCGTGAACGGAACTGCAGTCAACGTCTCGAATGGCCCCAACGGGACCGGCGAGTTCAGAGGCGCAATCACGGGCTCTTCAGCGCCTTCCGATCCTGACACCATCGGGCCTTTCGTTTCCTGCCTTCCGGGACAAGAGACGGAACGGATTGACTTGGACTTCGAGTGCCCAGCGGGGCTGTTTGATTCCAACGATGACGGAACGCTGAAATCAACCTCGCTGACTCTATACATCGCTTGCGAACTTCTGAACGATGACGACAGCGGGGCCGGGACTTACCAGAACTTCACTCGGACTTGGTCTGCGGCATCAAACGATCCTCAGCGCAGGACGTACACGTTCAATGTTCCGAAGGGCCGCTATGCTGTTTCCGTTCGCAGGAACCAGCGTGAAGACGGAACCGGCGAGACGACGCGAGTGGTCTGGACACGCCTCAAATCGTTCTTGAGCTACGACAATTCATCTGTCTACGGCCAAACGTCAATCTTGGCTCTTGCTCTGACTTCTTCGGCCAAGCTTTCGTCAGGCGCTTCTCAGCGAGTTCAAGTCAAGAGCAAAAGGCTTATCCGCCCTCTCAATGGAACGGGATTGTCATTCAACAATTCGCCTGCGGACGTTGTTCAAGACATTTTCACGAATGAAGACTACTCGATTGCTCGGCCTGATTCAGAACTTGACTTTTCCAGCCTTCAAGATTTCAAGTCTCGACACCCTGACAGTTTCAACGGTGTATTCGACAGTGACACCAATGTCTTTGATGCCATCCAATCTGTTCTCTCGCTATACAATGCCGATCCTGTTTACTACTTGAACAAGTTCGGCGTCAGCGAGGATATGATAAAGCCGATCCGAAAGATGCTGTTCACTCCTGACTCGATCATTCCGGGCTCGCTGGAAGTCTCGATGACCCTCGGCAATCCTGACGAGACGGACGGCGTTGAGGTTGGCTATTACGATCCTGTCACATACAACCGCGTATTCGTCCGTCATCCGAGCAATGCGCTCCGCCCACAGAAGGTTGACGCTTTCGGGTGCACGGACAAATCGCAAGCTTTGGCCATCGCTCAGCGCGTCAGCAGAAGCAAGCAGTATCGCAATATGTTCGTGCGCTTCGAGACGGAAATGGAAGGCAGGCTTGTCGAGTTCGGCGACAGGATCGCAGTCATGCATCCCAACTTCAGCTGGGGAACGGATTACCTCATAGTTTCCGCCTTCACCAGCACTCAAGTGTGGTTTGAGGAAGGCCATCCGCCGACAGGCACTTACTCTTTGATGTTAAGAGACGCCTACGGAAATACCGCAGGGCCTTTCTCTGCGAGCGTTTCTCAAGGAGGCGGCGCGCTGACGCTGAACAGTGGATCGATAAGCGGGATAAGCTCTCAACTCCTCGATGAAAAGGGCGTGCACGCCTCAATTGTCAGATCGTCCGATCACGACATTATTGACATCATCGTCGCCAAAGAGGGCGTGGTGGAAACTTCCCCTGGCGTCTTCTCAATTGAAGGCTTCAAATACGACGAAAGGGTTTACTGATGGCAGCAAGTCCAACTCCAAGGATGCCCGACTTTGGACGGCCAACTTTCAACACTCGTGGCTCTGTCAATACAGGCATCAGAGTCATTGAAATGGAAAGCGGTCGCCGCAAGACCAGAAGGATAGGAAAGCGATACGCGCCCGTTGAAGATGTCGAGATCATAACTCTTTCATCAAACTTGCCTCGCCTATGGTGGTTCTTTGATGACGTGGGCGCCAAGACTTTCGAGTGGGAGTTTTGCTCTCCAAGCGATCCGACAGTTAAGAAAGTTCATCTGTGCAAGTTGCTTTCCGACGTTAGCTACAGTCACGCGGGATACGTTTCGGCAAGTGCCGGAAATTTCGCGCCGATGACGAGAGTTGCTTTCACGATTGAGATTTCAGAAGTCAACAAGATCGAACCCGCCCAACCGGCGTAAGAGGAAAAATGACCAAGGTAACGATTGACCAGATTGCCCCCGTTTCGCTTCCGTCCGAAGACGGATTGGTTTGGGTGTCAGAGCCAGACCCTGATAATCCGGGATCATATCGAGACGCTGTTTACAGTGTGAACGGCATTCGACAAGGCGCCGGGATCAATGATGCTGCTCGGACCTCGATTGTTGACGAAAGCAAGACCTACACGGACAATCAGCTGGCCTCCTCTCTGGCCGGATACACGCAAACGTCAGTGCTCGACACAAGGTTTGCCGCGAAGGCTGAGAGATCAAACATCGTCACGGCCATCTCTTTCGAGAACGGCCAGCTTGTTCTTACGCGAGCGGCGGGCAACCTTTCCGTGCCCATCGACATTACGGGCGGCGCACCAGGAGACGTTGTAAACGCGGTTCCCGGCAGCTCTCCGGGCACGATCCTTTATACGCGCCGAGACGGAACGCAGTTTGAGGTTGAGGCAAATGTTGCGGACTTCGTAACAACGCAAGACCTTCTCAATGCTGTCGCCAATATGTCCACGGACGATGAGCGAGCGCAGGCGATCAGCGATGCGATTGCGAACCTTCCTACGGCGGCACAGTTCAACAGTCTGTCCACGGAAGTTGCCGGAAAGGCGTCCACGGACAAATTGATTGACAACGCCATCGCCGCTCCGGCAACGATTGTTGGCGATGACATCCGCGTCGTCTTCACGAGGGCGGACGGCTCTACTGCCGATCAACTGTTCGGCGGTCTGGCCGCGTTGTTCGCGAAGGCGGGCAAGCTTGTCGATGAGACGCAAGTTATCACTTCCACGATTGTGAACGGCGAAATTAACTTCACCTTCCCTCTCGCTGATGGGACCACGTCTCAAGTCGAGATTTCGGGATTGGCGGGACAAATCGCATCGCTAGGAGGCGGACAGGCGCCCCTTTCGCTGTCCGGCGTCCCCTCGGCCCTCGACATCGAAGAAGGCGCCTCCTCGGCGATCCTCGACGCTTCCGCGACGGGCGGGGCCTCTCCGTATGTGTTTTCGGTCGCGTCGGCGCTCGCTGTCTCGATTGATAGCTCAACGGGCCTCGTGACTTGGGATACAGCGGCGCCGGCATTCGCAGGGGATGCTTCGGACACGAACGATATCACCGTGACCGTAACGGACGCTGACGGAACGTCTGAATCACTCGTCTCGACTGTCACGATTACGCAAGCGGCAACAGCCCCTCTCGCCATCACGGTTGATCCGACTACGGCGACATTCGAGGAAGGTGCGACCGGCCAGATCACGGCGGCGTCGGCGACAGGCGGCGATGGCACTTACGTGTTCACGGTTGAAGACAATCCGTATGCGAATGGAATTGGCATTAGCGGCGATCCGTTCGCGGGCACTTACCGATGGTCCGGCTCCGCTCCCGCCTACACGAACACGGCGGCGGACGTTCAAACGCTTGTTGTCAAGGTCACGGACGGAACGAACGCGACGGCAACGGCCAGCGTGGATATCACGATCATCGACCGGACGGTTGCGGCCGATCCTCTGACGGCTTCTCATTCGCTGCTTGATCCGGGCGGCATCCAGGAAGGGTCTGACAGGCCGATTGCTTCTATAACGCCATCGGGCGGGCGAACGTTCAACTACTCGGCATCTCTCGGTGCTTCCGATTTTGATGTCAGCCTTTCCCCTTCCGGCGATAACTTCGCAGTCAGCTGGAACACGACGGCCCCGGACTATACTGGAACTTCGTCCGATAGCGGAACGATTGAGGTAATCCTTACGAACGATGCGGGCGAAACCCATTCTGAAATCGTCTCGATACAAATCATTGAGTCGGCTCAGATCATCAACGTGACGGCCTTCGATGGGACGTGGACGAACCAAACGACGGGAGGAACCGGCGACCGCGTTGCGACTTCGGCGGGCGCGTTCGGGCTTGTTGGCTCAACAGAGCCAAACCAGTGCGTCCTTTTGACTGATGTGAATTTGGGCAGCCTTTCTCTTGAAGACATGGCCATCCCAGACGCTCATCCGGGACTTGTCATCGCTTTGTCTGATCCTGACGGATATGTTGAGATCAACAGCATGACTCACAACTATCAGTCGAATGGAATTGGCGCCCCTTATAAGGGCCGATACAATAACGACCGATATGTCATGGCCTTCACCAACAAGGGCGGCGGGCTATATGACTTGTGTATTGTCACGACGGATGGGAACATCACCGAGAGTTCCGGCGAATTCATGAGCTTCGTTCCTGAAGCAGACGGCGAACAAACCGTCACCATCAGCAATCTTTCGATCATTGGGTGAACAATGAGCTTTCTTCTTGGACTTGTCGCAGCAGCGACCAACCCAACCGGGCCTACGCTTCCTGAGCCCGATCCTGGAAACTTCAACGTCTACCGCAATATGTTCACCGAGACTGTTCTTTCCAGTCCGGTGCGAGACGACACGGCGCTTGAGATTCATTTTGACCGCCATGTTACTCTGGAGACGGACGGATCAATCTCAGTCACTGAGTTTTCATTTCTGTCCGTGCTCGCCGTAATCAAAGGCAAGACGCCTAACGAATACCGCGAGTGGACCTCCACCAAATATGAAGGCGACACCACGCACGACGATTACGACGGATGGTCCATCGTATATGAAATGGACGGGATTGACCCGCTCAAACAGTGCTACAACCCTCTCGTGTCGCAAGCTCCCGGCGCTCAAGGGCGCATTGATAGTCCGTGTGCGGCGTTTCCTGCCACCGTTGCTGGAACTCGGACGCTGACAGTCAAGGGCTACAACGCATTCACGAACACGCTCTTCATCAAGACGTTCACGATCAATATTGTTCTGAACTCGACAATGCGAGCGAACACGGTTGCGGTTGCCGATGATGGTGACTTCAGCGACTTGCCCACTGACGTTAACCACGTGGACTACGCGCCCCCTTCGCAACGGTTCACGACTCACAATGACGCAGTTCAGTGGGTCCGGTCCAACGTCTCGAATGGCGAAGACTTCGCGACCATCTATAAGCGTGGCGGCTTCTATCCGCGCACGGAAGAAGAGTCACTGGCGATTGACAGCAATGGCGTTATCGTGAACGACAATAAGTATATTGTCAAGGCGAAGGGCCGGTGGATCGTTCGCGACTTTGGCGATCCTCTCGCCTCTGAGCCTCACCATCAGCTGGCCAAGTATGAATTTCCGTACGCGGTCGATGCGAACGGCGACGCTGTTTGGCGCCCGTATCCTCAACCGGGCCACACGTTTCCTGACGGATATATCTACAGGGTTCCGCCGGGCCAAAGCCCGGCCCTGTTCCTCGGGCGAGGCAATGACGGCTTCCTGGCTTTCTCGGCGGGATATCTCGACACTCAGTATAGAGGGAAGGCTGCCGCCGAGACTGGTGATGGAACTGGTCGGTACACGACCATTTACCACAACAACCACAACGGTGCCGATCCGTTCGAGTTCGGAATAATCGGCTGCTCGATGAGCTCAGGCCAGACCGGGGTGCCCACGGCTGGGGTTCATACGGCTCGCGTCATTTGGTGGGATGTCGATGTCAAGGACAGTTGGCATTACGTCGCATTCGATGAGGGCTATGAGAACCACTCCGTTTGTCACGTCCGCTTCGGCCAACACGTCGATGCTCTGCCCCCGGATGGAAATTGGGTCACGTATTACACAGACGCCCAAGGCAATCGCATCGAGACAGGTTTTGGCCAGGACTATGGCGAAGCCAAGAATGGCCCGAAGCGAGCAGCAAAGCCTCAGCGAAATCTGATTTTCGGATGCTTGCTCATATCCAAGGGCGGATTTGAGAACGGCGATGACGGCGACTTGTTGGGCGTTCCGAACCAGCCTTGCGCCCGTGTTGCGACCTCTGAGAAGTTCCATAACGTTGCGTTCGTGCACAGATGTTATATGGAGGGCGGCGACAACTGCCTCAATATTCTCGGCGTCAAGGATGACTGCTTCGTCGTGACAAACAACGTGTTCAGAGGAATTGACGTCACAGCTACGCTGATGAAGATTTTCCACCACCACACGCTGTTGCGCAACAACGTGTTCGTCATGACTGACTACGATCCGGGCTGGCCCTTCGAGAGGAAGCGAAGGCCTGGCGGCGGTTCAATTATCAGCGTCTGGTCATTCTTGTCTGAACTTGAAGGGCCCAAGAAAGTATTGTCTAGGCATAATACTTACATCAACACTGTCTCGACTTCCAACAATGACTTCGCGATGTTCCAGTCAGTAAGGGAGGACGGAGCAACCTTCGATGAGTTCAGGCCGGAAGATTTGGTTTGGATGGACTCGTTCAATGATCTTACCATCATTCCTGACACGGACGATACGACAAATGTCAACCTGACGGGCGGCCCTTCGATCCCAACCGTTCTCTCGGCGACCGCCGCTGAAGTCAACATTCCGCGACCTCTCGCGGGCGCTGACGACGTTCCGGCAAACGAGACGACTTGGGATGACCTGATGGGCAATTACCGTTCGTCCACGACCAAGAAAGGCGCGTTGCTTCCGTCATGAAACTGAACAGAACAATCCTTCCCCGGATCGTCCGCGTTCGTCCGAATCAGAAAAACATTCGGATTGATCTTGACAATGGATCAAGGGTGGTGGTCCCAACGGACTGTCACCCAGAACTCTCGGCGATGAACTCGAAGCAAATCAGGAACGTCAAACTTGTCCGTGACTCAACTCACCTTCTATGGCCTGAAGAAGAACTTGTTTTCAGCCCTTCCGATCTTGTCCAGATTGCCCAAATCAAGTCAATACACGACAAGTCAACCGATGAAGCAATTGCCGAGAAGAGGGCTGCGCGTCAGCGAAGAGGGGATAAGAAAGCTTAAGACTTGGGAAGGCTTCGAGGCGAACGCTTATCAAGACATTGCGAGCGTTTGGACAATCGGATACGGACACACGGGGGAGGCGGCCAAGCCGGGCGCCTCTATCACCGAGCCGGAAGCTCATGCGCTTCTATTGTCTGACCTCGCATGGTTTGAGGGCAGAATGAACATTCTGTTGGAGGACATTCCAACGGCTCAGCACGAGTTTGATGCCATGTGCCTTCTGATGTATAACATCGGGCATTCAGCCTTCAAACGTTCGTCCGTGTTCAGATATCACTCGGCGGGAGACAAGATGAAGGCTGCTGAGTCATTTCTCATGTGGCGAAAAGCAACAGTGGACGGAGTTAAGAAGCCCGTCTGGGGATTGTTCCGTAGGCGGTTTGATGAAGGAGCTATGTATTGCAATGTATATTGACGGCGTCTATTTCTTGAATCACGTGATCGGATATTTCGCTATCCTTCTATACTTCTTGGGAGGAATAACCGGCGCTCTTTCTATGGCGGCTGCTTCGCGCTCGCGTCTCGACTGGCTTGCGATACTTTTCTCTATGGGATCGTGCTGGGGATTTTTCTTTCTTTATCCGCGCTATATTGTGATTGGAGATTTCGTTCGTGATGACTTGATTTGGGCATCATTCCATATAATGTCGGGCATTTCTTCGCTTGCCTTTCATTTAATCTATCTAAGAAAAAGGGTCAGGAGGTTGGGCGCCTATGATGCACCTGATAACGAAAATCCCGGCACAGATAATTGAGTTGATCATCATCACGGTTTTAGCCGTGTGCGGAACAACCTTAGCCATCGACAAGTGGAGAGAGAACGTGCTGCTGCCTTTCGCCTCCCTTTTCTTCGGCACTCTGTTCGGGTACGTCGCAATTGGTCCTGACAACCAGGGTAGTTACGGCGTAGTATTCATGACGTTGATCGGGGTTGTCGTAGGCCCGAACATCGTTGTATTGTTGAGTGGTGATCGAGTGATCAAATCTATACTCACAAGCTACTTGAGAAGATTTGGCGTTGAGATCATCGATGAACACCCGAAAGGCAGCGGGTCAAATTCTGCCGACAAGAAAGGAAATGAAGATGAATCTGAAGCAAATCGCTGAGATGGCTGTTCTTGCTCTCGCCCCTGTTGCGGCGACTGCCATCAAGGAGGCGGCACGCGACCTCGATGCTAACGTCATTGAGAAAGACCCGATGCTGGATATGGTTGTTGACCGCGCGGCGGAAGCAATGATCCAGGTCGGCGAAACTCTGCGGGCGGACAATAAGCCGGACGGCGAAGCGTAATGCGCTCCTGGCCTTTGGCGATTGCGGGGGCCGCTTCGGCGGTCCTCGTTATTTACTTCGTGGGCAGACAATCCGAGAGGATCGGCAAGCTCAAGTCTCGCGTCCGCGAACTGGAAAGTGATCTGTATGCTAAAGAGAAGCTCACGGACAATCTGCGCCGCTCTCGCACTGACAAGCCTGTCTCTGACGGCGTGCGGAACAAGCTTCAACGAGATTAGCGGGTGCCCGGACGGCTTCTGGTGCTCGCCTTGCACGGATGAATTTCCGTTGACCTATTCCCGCCACGATGCCGAAGAGACCAAGCGTCAAATCGAGACCGTGACGGGTGACTTCCTGGCTTATTGTCCTGAGCCGGACTAAACGTCAGATATAGCCTCGATGAGGCCACTCATCTTGAAATCCGCGAAGCTTTGCTTGGTCTTGAGATTTTGCATTATCTTGACATCAGGCGAAGCTCGCGCAACCAAGTCAAACTTCCCAAGATACCCTGAAGCGCCTGGCCTCGGCAAACGGCCTTCGGCTTGCCAGCGGATAAGTGAATCGTTCGTGTGCGAATAGAACGCCTGCGAACGATCCTTCCCCTGAAGGTTCATCCCCTCGGTGCCTTTCATCATCGAGTAGGCGAGAACGTCCAATTCCCCTTTCTTGAACATCTGAACTGCCTCTTGGCATTCGGCGTCGCTAACATCGCCCGCGACCCGCAACGCCTTCGATCCGAAGCGAGAGGCCACCATGTGTGTGTCGGCGACGAACCGGCACCAAACGATGAGCGGCCCTGGCAACTCCTCTTTCAACTCTTCGAGAGCATCAAGCCTTGGGTTCTCATCGAGGACCACCATCGGGCCTTCTTCTGTGGCCGGAATGTATCCGCTCGTTATCTGTTGAACACGGACGAAGAATGACATGGCGGTAGCCTTCTCTTCAAACTCATTGTTGAATGTCAGACCCTCCATATCGTCTTTGAGCCGCTTGATGATTGCCCTTTGTTCGTCCGAAAGCTCAAAGATGATCTTGCGATAAGCCTCCTCGATGCCGGAAGTCGCTGCGCCACCATAGACCGTGTAGGGAGCAATCTTGCGATTGAACCTCTCAACGTTCCGATGGCCGATGACTTGTTTGCCGCGAAAGCCTCCCATGACGCAATACTCTTGCTGGAACGAAGTCTTATACTTCACGCCGACGATCTTCCAATCGAGGGCATAGAACTGAGACCATTCGTCCAATAGGTCGCGGGCGGTCGGCGTTCCCGTCATCATCATGGCGAAGTCGCAACGCTCACGGAGCTTATTGGCCGCTTTCCAACGCTGGCTGGCCTTGTTCTTGATCTGGTGGCTCTCATCAAACAGAACGTCCGTGCGCCCCTCGCCCAAGAACTTTTCGACTGCTGCCCAACCCCTCTTGGTTCGGATCATATCGTAGTTGACGCAGAACAGGCGGAACTGGCCGGGCTTCCGCTTGGGCTCTTTCTCACCCCAATGCCAGGCCACGAAATCAACAGGCTTTCCGTCAACCGTTCCGGCTTGCTTGGGGAACTCTTCATGAGCCCATTGCCATAGGAGGTTCTTCTTCATCACCGCGATGGCTTGATCAGACCTTCCGTCAACGAACCTTTCGAGGATGATGTCAGTGGCCGCCTTCGATTTGCCGCGACCAACTTTTGCGAATAGGGCGAGGTTGCGGCGGGTTCTTGCTTTGTGAACCGCCTCCAGCTGGTGAGGATATCTCTTGAGCTCATTCCCGTCTCCATCGAGCATGACGGCACTGCGATATCTCGGATGTTCCGTGAACGTTGAAACGTCAAATTCAGGCCCTTCAAGGACGCCCTCGGCGGGATCGGCCTCGGCGGCGACCGATCGGCCCGAAACACCCCTTTGTTCCTCGCGAGGCTCGCCGAGTGTCGGCGAAGAGAAGCCCTCGAAGGCGCCGACAGCGAGAGAGCCGGAACGCTCGCCCTCGGCGCTCTCCGCCCCCTTCCCGTCCGATCCGCCTTCCCCGGCGACAATTCGAGACGGGAACAGCGAAAGGTTGAACGGTGTGGGCTCAAACCGCAAGCTTTCGTCGTCAATCCATGACTTCTTGCCTTCTATCTTTCGGACGTTCAGCCACTCCTCATCAGAAAGCGGCCCCTCTGCGAAAGCTTTGTTGCCTTCAATTTGTATCGTCTTGGTCACTTCTTTTCCTTCTCAACTCTCATGTCTTTTCGGAAAGGATCGGGATCGGCCCGAACAGCGTTTTTCGGGAACTCTCGGAACAATATCTCTCCTCTCTTCTTTCTTTTCTCGAAACTCTTGGAACTTAGGGTTTCGATCCGATCCCGATCCCTCGATATTCGATATGCCGCGGCCCTTTCTCGTCTCGCGTCACGAAAAGCGCGGCGGTCGGTTTTCCGGCCAATTTCCTGAACTGGAACGGGGTCGAAACGAACACGTCTGTTCACGGTTGATCCGAACCCCTCCCTTTCCGAAAAGAAACTTTCCGTTCCCGGATCGTTCCTCACATGGCTACTTCGTTGAACACCGCTTCCGGCCCAGTAAGATGTGAACGGACGAATGAGTTGCGCTCGTTTTCGTCCTTTCCCTCCAATCCTCTGTAGGCGGACTCATTCAACAAGACGTAATGCATTCGGCCCCCAATCTTGAGCCTTCGTTCGTATTCGATCAATCCTTCGTCCTTCATAACCTTCCTGATCTCAAACTCCTTATCGTATACCTTCTGTGTACGATCAGAATTGATGATCCATATATGGCTGGCCTTGGTCGAGATTGCGAGCGGTTCCGTTCTGCTCTTGATCTCGTTGGCGAGCGCGACGGCCTCTTGCTGAGCCTCCGATCTTGACTCCTCGATCAACATCTTCTTGCGAGCGGTCATCGGCGCGCGTTCGCCGGGAGTGACCGGCTGAATGTCCGGCGAGTTGAGTGCCCAGTGATAGATGATAGAGAGTCCGCCTGACTCAAGCCAATCATAGAACTTCTGGAATGATCGTTTGTCCCAAGACTTTTCCGTGATCATCGGATAGAACCAACGGCGGTCGTCCCCTTCCATTTTGAGAGCTTGCATCGAGTTGGAGCAACAGAAGAAATGCGCCCAGTTCTGGATCATGTATGGACGCTCATACTTCTTGTTGACGCTGATCATCTTGTCCGTGATCAGCTCCTTCAACTTGTTGTATGCTTTCCAGCTGTGGCCCGCGTAGATTTCGTTCACGACGACAAGGCGCCGGTTGGCGACCCATCCGTTGAAGTTGCTGTCCACGATTTCCGTCTCTTGCGTTTGCGAGACGTTGTGGAGGCCAACCAGCGGCGCTAATATCCGTGAACCGAGCGTTGTCTTGCCGACGCCTTGCGTGACGCTGACAAGCAACAGTCCGTATTCCATTCTGACTTCTGGATGGGCAATGAGCGTCTTACACCATCGCATGACCGTATGCCGTTCGTCCGAGTTCGGAAACATATACTCCATGAACTGGAGAAATGGTTTGATGTCGCCTTTCGCTGGCTTGATCGAGGTAGGAACATGAAGATTGATCGCGGGCGAACCATCGTCCATGATCATTCGTCCGTCTTCGTCCGGTCTGTAGCAAAGCTTCGTCTGGCGACCTCGATAGGCTTTCACGATATGCTGGGTCGTATTCGAGACGTGGGAGAAGGCTGACAGCATATTGTTTAGAATCTTGTCAGTCCTGATGATCGTCGGCATTTCCTTACAAACGAACATGTCAACTTCTTCAATGTAAGCCCAAAGCTCGGCGAAGTGATCACGAAGCACAGCGTGCGGCCTTCCCTTGCCGGTCGGGCTCGGCTTCATATCCGTGGCCCATGTCGCCGGTTGAACGCAGTCGCGGAATGAAGGCCCAATATAGAAGACGTTATCGCCCTTCTTTCTGAAGAAGTGCTTAGGGAACTCATCGCCTAGATCGAAACTCGCCGGCCACTGTTGAGTGAACTGGACATGATAACAAGGCATATGGTTCTGTTCGGCGATTTGCGGAACGGCGCTGTTGCCTGGCGCATCATTGTCTGAGACAATATAGAGCCGCTTGATGCCCGCCTTCTTGAGTGCGGTCCAATCCGTTCGCCTCGGCGACAAGGCCCCGCCGATCCACCCAATATGGACGCCTACGGACAATTCGTCATACCACGGATGCTCCCGCGCCGCTTCCTTGTCAGCGCCGTAGAACAGCTGCTGCATTCGACGCGCAGCTTTCGCCCCTTCATGAACGAACGCAACAGTATGGTCGCCGATGTTTTCCAGGCCCCAAAGCGGCAGCGGCCCTTCCGGCTCTGCTCTGCGCCACTTCCCATCCGACCAGTATGACCACGGAACGTATGCCCGCTCCCCCTTCGCGTTCTCGATGCGAACTTGAACCATGACAATCTGATCGTTGGTGTTTCGGAACACGAAGCGATTATCAGGATCAACAGCACGAACCTCCTCAGGAAGGTCCGCCAACGAATCAACCGGAACGCTGGTCGGCCATTGATAGTCATCCATCGCCCTCTCGATGGCCTTGGCCTCGGCGTCCGTTGGTTCGTATTCCTCCATGCCCTTCGGAAGCAACACGCCGTCCTTGGTGAAACGGACAACGCAAACGTCAACCCAGTAGGCGCCTTTCTGATCTTTGATCACTGCTGCCCGCAGCGACCTTTCCTCAGCGCCGATCCTCGCAAGATACTCCGCAATCGGATCAATATCAGTAAGGGAAGTGATGAACTTTTTCACGCCAGCCTCGTAAGGTATTTGATTCTGTGGATGTTAAATAGTCTGAACCCGTCCAAATAGGCGAGTTGACCCTTCAGCGCGTATATGACCTTGCCGGCCCCGCCCAGTTCCACAATCGGTTTGCCCAGTTTGTCGTAATGGTTCCTGTGAACCTTCGCGACTATTTCGTCAGTGTCATCTGATATCTTAAGAATAAGTCGAGTAGTATGTGGCCCTGAAATCCTCTTGCCGCCTCTCCTTGCGACATACACTTCTTCATTTTCATCGTTCGGCTTGATCTTGTCGATGCGAACGATGACCAGAAAACTCTTGTTGTGATGGTCCGGCCCGATCTTATGTAATGGGACGGGTTCGGACAAAATGTTCATCTCATCGAGAGGCGGACAATTACGAGCCACGGCATCACGCACAGGGTACAGACTATCGACCGGCGTGACCGCGTTCGCAAGAAGCTTCTGAGCCCGTTCCGGGAGCGGAGCGCCAAGCTGACGACACGATATGATCTGGCTCGCCATCTTCGGCCCGATGCCCTTGACCGCCGTGACCGGACCAACGAGATAAGTCTTGCCCTCCTTCCTCTTCACGCGCCACTTATCGTCGCTGATCTCAGGATCAACAGGCGTGTAGTTGATGTCTTCTCTCGCGAGTTCACGGAGGATTTCGATTTGGCGCTTAGGATCGCCTTCGTGGGTCAGCGTCGCGGCGGCGAACTCATACGGATGATATGCCTTCATCCAAGCACACCAGTAGCTGATCCGTCCGTAGGCGACGGCGTGAGACTTGTTGAACGCCCACGCTCCGTAGGCACACATATCGTCCCAAAGCTTTTCGCAAGTCTCTCGCGGCACGCCCTTCGATTCAGCGCCGGACTTGAACTTGTCGCCGAACTGATCGAAATACTCTTTGCCGAGACTTTTGGACATGGCCTTTCGAAGTGCCGTGACGTCTTCCCAAGACAGCCCGCCGATCTCACGACCGATTGTCATGACCTGCTCTTGATAGATGATAACGCCAAGCGTCTCTTCAAGATAAGGCTTGAAGACTTCGTGAGGATAGAAGGGCTCTTTGAGTCCGTTGCGGACTGCGATCCATTCGTCGGCGCCGCCCGTCGCGAGCGGCCCTGGCCTTCCGAGCGCGGACAATGCCGAGAAATCATCGAAGCGGTCAAACTTGATCCGTGTAGCGAGGGACTTCACTGCCGCTCCCATGAACTGGAAAATGCCCGTGAACTTCTTATCGTTCATGACCTCAAAAGCTTTGGGATCGTTCGGCTCCAATTCATCGAGCACGGAACGATCCACACCGGCCTGTTCCATCGCCTCCTCAAGGATCGAAAGCTGAGTCAAGCCTAGCGCGTCAATCTTGAGAAAGTCTAATTCCTCCGCATCCTTCTTATCGCACATCGTCGTGCCCGCGCGCTCGTCCACGGGAACGTATGTTCGCACCGGCTTCTCGGTCAACAGGATCGCAGCCGCGTGTTTGCCCGGATATCTCGGGCGCCCTTCCATGTCGTAGGCCACGCGAGCGAACGGATACTTAGTCGCGAACTGTTTGCCTTCCTTCGTCGCGTTGATCGTGTCCTCAAGCTTGTCTTGCGCGCGACTGTCCGCAGACGAACGTTTGATGAGAGTATCGAGGACGGCTTCAGTTTCCCACTTGGGAATGTCGAATGCTCCGCCCACTTCGTTTAGCGCCGAGCGCGGCTGATACATGCCGACCGTTCCCAGCTGAGATACTCTGTCCTCGCCGTATTTCTGCTTGATGTATTCAAGGACGAGGTGACGCTTGGTGTCCGAAAAGTCAACGTCAACGTCAGGAAGGTCTGGCCGGTTGATGTCGATGAACCGCTCAAAAATCAGTCCGTGCGGGATCGGATCAATAGTCGTGATACGGAGTAAATAACACACCAGGCTACCACAAGCAGAGCCGCGAGCAGGACCAACGAGCATCCGATCACGAGCCCAAGAGCAAATATCAGACATGATATAGAAGTAGTCTTCAAATCCTTTATCCTCGATGAGGCCCAATTCCCTGTCGAGACGATCCGCATACGTCTCATCCGATAGGTCCACGCCGAGCCTTTTCGCACCTTCGGCACACATATTCCTGAGGGTATCGGGGCGTTCCGGCTTAGCGAGCGTCGCCTTAGGAAGCTCGGCGGTAACATCATCAAACAGCCTCTCCGCGTTCTCCAGCGCATCCTGCGCCTGTTCGTCCGTCAGCCCGATCCTGTCCGCCTCTCGGCGCCATTCGTCTTTGGACAGAAAGTGCTGCGGATACGTCTGGGTGTTCGCGTTCCGTCCACAGATGGTCTCATAGAGCCCAAACTGGTCCTCGGTGATGTATCGGTTTGTGGAGGTCGCAACCCATCGGTCGGCAAACTTCGTTCTTTGAACGGATCGAAAATAGCCAGTCGAGACGGCTGGAGACAGGCCGAACCACAGGCGCGAAAGTTCTGCGTCCTCAGCCCAGCTTTCGATCCTGTCAAGAAGCGCACGATGGCCGACAACCTTGATAAGTGGATTGTCGATGGCCTGTTCGTAGGTGATGAGAGGATTGTATCTGAACTGGCTTGTAGCAGTCGAGACAAGCTGGTTGAGCGGCTCCAAATCATCAACGGCGAAGAATGACCAATAGTCCGTCGTCACCTTTTTCGCGTGAATGTCCGGCGAGACAGCTAGCTCAACGCCATAGATCGGCTGAAGGTTCGCAGCCAGACAAGCTTTCTTCCAGCGAACAAATCCGTATGAGGACGAAGTGTCAGCAATCGCAGCCTTCGTCGCGTCTGCTGCCTTGAACGCCTCGATGGCCTCGCCGATTGATCCGACAGCGGATCGAAATGAGTATCCGGTCCTGACCTTTAGCATATGCCTCGACCTTCCATTTCAATGACGCAGCGCGCCGTCGCCTCAACGTCAATCTTCGCCCGGTGTGCGCCCTCGAAAGCCTCGCCGAAAAGATATTCATGAAGTGCCGAAAGGCTCAAGCGATAGCCCTTGATGTATTCGGTCGCCTCAACAGTGCAGACCTTCTCAGCCGGCACTAAGTCTTCACAGCCCATCCGCCTGTATTCGAGATTGAGCATCTCAAGGTCAAAGTATAGGTTGTGACCGAACACGCGAGCGGGCGCCGCGCTGAAGAACTTATGAACTTGATCGTGGACCCCAGCCCAATCACTTGCGTCTCGCAAGTCATCGTCCGTTAGCCCCGTAATCTTCGTGATGATGTCGTCAAGCTTTTTCTTGGGGTTAACCAGAACATCTATCTCATCAATCTTCTTTCGGTCCTTGTCAAGACGCATCGCGTATAGTTCGATGATCTGAGGTTGCTTGTCGAGTGGAGACAAACGGTTCTTGAGAAGACCCGTGGTCTCCGTATCAAATACTATGATGTCCACTTATCAGCCCTTCCGCGCCGTTTCGCGCGTCCGTTTCCTTCGAGAGAGAGGGGAAGGCCCGTAGGCCTCGAAATCCGCCCGCCTGTTCGCGGGATTGTCGAGAGGGGCCGGAACCCTCGGGGGAAGCGTCCCGCCCCTCTCCGCGCGTCCTCGCGAGACGCTATCGACGTTCCACGACTTCGCCCTTGTCTTCTTCGTCGTTCACCGAGACATTCGAGACGACCACGCCGCCGGCAGGCTTTTCCTGGCCGAAGGCTATGGAATCGAGGCTGGCCAACATTGATCCGTAAACGATCAAATCGTCAACGCTATCGTGATGGCCCTTATCGAAGTTCAAACAGTATCGAGACAGTTTGGACACGATCATATTCAGGACGCCGAAGCGGGCGAAGTCAGACTCACTCCTGAGACCGACGCCGACCGGAAACAGCGCAGCCATGATTTCTCCGTGAACCTCGTATGACTCTTTGAGGTTGAGGCCATCAGAATACTCCGAGCCCTTCGCTTTCTTCATTTCGGTGAGACGTTCAAGAACTTGAACGGGGGTTTCCTTACGCATATTTGGGGAACTCTTTCATCAACGCTTCGGTTCTTCTGATGTATGGCCTGGGGCACTTGCTCTTGTTTGGCCCCTTGTCTCCCATTCCTATTGGCATCACCCAACTGTACTCGCCGGACATTTGGCGAATGAACCTTACTGCGTTCGCCATCCAAACGTCGTAGTCGTGTATGAAGCTGCTCTTGCGCTGTTCTTCGTTTGACTTGTGGTTCTTCGTCGGGTTCAAAAACCGCTTAAGAGGAACGGCATTGAAGTGCTCGATTGCCGCACAGCAGAATAGGAAGTCTTCAAGACCCCCTTCAACCCTGTCCATGAAATCGAAGCGCTCGCCCGCGAAGTTGATGCCGCAGAATATCAGCCCCTTTCCGTTCGGCATCAGACTATTCGTCCTCGATAGGTGGATGCGGTCGCCGTGAAAACGAGAGCCGAACGCACCATCCGTACCCAGATAGATTGGCCTGCCGAAATCCTCCCGCGCCTCGATCACTGCCTTGACGCACTCGGAATAATAACGCTCAGAACCTTCCGTGAACCGAGCGTCATCATCAAGCGCCATCCAAAGCTCCTGACCCGGAACATTCATCGCACGACGAAGTTTAGACATTGATGGCCTTGCTTCATCCGCCTGCGGAATGTAGTCGATGACCCTGTGATGGCCTCTGACTTCCTTCTCGACTTCCGGCTCATGCCTTCCGTGCACTGTGAAAGAGAACGCGAAAGGATCGGCAAAGTGCTCGTCAAACGTTCTGAGCGTCTCCAGGATCGAAGGCCGCACTGATGGAATTTGAATGTTCAAACAGTCCATCAGTAACCGCTTTCCGCTACTTGCCATACGTTGAAGCCGAGACCACGGAAGTGATCAACAACCTTGTCCCGGTCATCGAGGATCACAGTCACCTTCTCAAGCGCAGTCGAGAGGCTGCCGAAATACTCCGTGATCAGACCTTCCTTCATCACGCCGTCCGGCGAGTAGTCATCCTTCGGTCGCATGAGAACGTCCGTGATCAGATGATAGACCATCTGGTCCTTGAGCCAAGTTTCCGTCTGCTGGCGATACTTCTCAGGCCGTCCCGTGACCAAGATGATCTCAAACGTGTCGGCGAGGCCCGCCACGACATCAAGGTTTTCCTTGATCTGTTCGTCGCAGTCGCAACGAGAGTGGAACTCATCCCAATCTTGCGTCTTGGCGAAGTTGATCCGGTGTTCGCAGTTGGAGATTGTTCCGTCCACGTCCACAATTATATATTTCTGGTCCAACATTAGCCCCAAACTCCTTTGAGCTTGTCAAGCTCTTTCAGCGCGTCATTGACGAGAGGCCGGTCAACCGGACTATCCGTGCCCAGACTTGCCTTTAAGATTTCATCAAGCGCAGGCGTCGCCGAGCGGTCGGGGTCGATGAAATTATCGGTCCACGGATGAACCTCTCTCATCAGCCTCTCGAATTGACCGGCGACGTATCCGTATTCGCCCTGTGCACGGAGGTTCTGGCGCTTCGCGATAAGGTCAGCCATCGTCCGAAGGTTGAACTTCGCGCAGATATTCGTGTGAATATTCGTAGGCAGAACGCCCCTCGCGTCCTGAGCCGATACGCCTTCCTCGATCATCAATTTGTATGACTGGTCGATGACCTCCATGGTGCCGTTCCACGTATGGTTCGCGGTCGGATTGCTCCTCACGTTTTCCGGCTTGTATGTCTCAAAACCGGACACGTCCACGGAGCGTTGGCTTTGCTGAGCGTACGAACCATGTCGCGTTCGGACGAATTGGTGAGTGAAGGCTCTCGACACGCCCTCAATCTGGAAAGTGTAGTCCACGAATTCCCAGCTTGAACGGATCGTGTTGGCGATGTAGGCAATCTCCTCCATCAGCGTCCGTTCGTCCGGCCACGCCTTATCTTCTGGCCGACACTGCATCAGCCTCTCGAAAGCGCCCGCGTTCATTTCAAGCCGCGTGTTCTTGATGTAGGCCAAGAGCCTCGCCGCGTATAGAGCAGGCGACTTCTGGCCCTTGCCCGTGTAATCGAGTAGGCTGACCTTGATGTGTTGGAACTCTTCACTCATGCTCTTAACTCCTGCGAAGGGCTTGATACTGCCCGCTGTTTGCGATGTCTTGAATGACCGAGAGGTCTTTGGCCAAATCGTCCATGAGAAGGCCGGGACGCCAAGTCGCGAAGCGCCCGAAACTGAAGATGCCGAACTTACTCGTAGCCCAGTGTATGAACTCCTTGCGCGGACGATCATCGATCGGAAGTATCTTAGCATACCTCTGCTCGACAAGCGGCGGGCACGGATCGACTGCGAGGTGATGAACGTCGTTGAGATTCAGCATATCGTATAGCTGCTTCTCAAAGTTGTCCTCGCCTAGACCGGCATCAGGCCTTTGTGCGTATTCCACGATGATCCGATCACCGACGAATGACACCCGATAGAATGGGATGTCAGGATCGGCAACGTAGATCGTTCCGTAGAAGTCGCAATTCACAAGCTCTACTGTTCGGGAGTAGCCTGAGACGCTCTTACATTCCAGATCGTCCTTGAACGGATAGTCGAGGATCAAGGCAAGGAGGTTCATCGGCAGCGTTGAGATGATGTTCCGTCCACTGTCGATGAGTTGGCCAATCCTCTCTTCTGCGTCCCAATGGAAATGATACGCGCAAGTCGTGCGGTCGTATATCTTCTGGACCAGATCGGCAGGCGCCACGTATCGAGTGACAGTCTGTCCGTCTGCGGACAGAACCGAACGCGGGAGGATTGAGCCCGTCGTCTTCAACGAGTAGTTGATCGCAGTCTGAATCTTGTCCACGGAAGTGTGGACTTGCTTGACCACGCTAACTTCTTTGAACGGAATGTTCAGCGCCTTGCCCACCTCATTCGTCCGAAAGCGCAGCAATGCCCGATGGTTGTTCGGAAGCTCTGACTGAAGTTCGTGAACGGATGAACATTCATTTCTCAGCAGGGCGGCGGCATATAGACCCGCCAGCCCCGCTCCGATTACGGAATACTTCGTCATTTCTTCCTCGCAAGCTTCGCGTATTTGCCTGCCGACAAGCCGAGCTTATCGAGGGAAAGGGCATCGCCTTCCTTCAACTTCTCTTTGGCGAACGCTTTGAGTGTCGAGTGATGAACATCTTTCTTCACTTCAGGGCTTCCGAAGTTGGACGAAGTCACCATATCGATGAACGCTTCTGCTTCTTCCTCTTGGCCTTTGCCGAACTTCATGATGACTTCAGTCTTGGCCAGAGACGATCCGCCTTCAATCTCATCGAGATATTCAAACGCCTCTCTGCGGCCAACTTCGTCCTTGGGCAGACTTCCCGAAACGTAGTCCGAAAGCTTGAGCTCATATTCGGCGCCATCAGGCGAGAACGAACCGATGCCCGTTTCCATCATGGCCTCAGGCACAAGCTTTTGCTCGTAGTAGTTCTTGCGCTTCTTGGCCTCGGCCAGCCGCTCCTCCATCGCAGATACGACTTGTTCAAGCTTCAATTGCTCCGCGTAGAGACGTTGAACTTCATTCAGCTTGTCACTGTTCGTCGGCTTGACCGCATTCTCGAAATCAAAACTCATTCGGTCCTCCCCACTCAGATCGTCCGAACACGTCCTGAAGCACGGCGCGAAGATTGGGTGGCCTATACTTCGGCCCCTTCATAATCTTGCCGTCCTCTCGATAGATCGGCTGACCGTCCTCTCCAAGCTTGGACATATTCGATGACATGACCTCTTCAAATCCGTCCGCGTAGGCCCTATCGAGGCCGAACGCGACAGCCGCACCGGCGACTACGACTTGGAGGTCTATGAGAGCATCGAAGGTTTCGGCCATATCGCCGTTATCGAGTGCGACCGAAAGCTCTTCCAACTCCTCTTGGATCAGATTGACTCGAAGTTTGGCCAACTGTTCATCCGGCTTGACCGGAACGTCCGGGCACGGATGCCCGAACGCCCGATGGAAGCGCCGTAGATATTGAACGATGTTGACGTTGAGCGGCTTCCCTTCAACCGGCATTACATCGGTTCCGATTCATCGACGTTGGCTGCGGACGATCCGCCACCGGAAGATTGGCTTTCGTCCTGAGACATATCGGCCTTGACTTCGCCTGCCGAGATCATCTTGTAGAACTCGACTGCTGCGTCGTACACGGACTGAGGGTTGAAGCCTTCGTCCTCAAGCTCGGCGATGGGCTTGAGCCTCTCGAAAATTGGCGTGTGCCAATCGCCCTTCGGTCCGCTCTCAGGAACGCTCCTGACGAGATAGGACGAATAGAAAAGGGGCGGCGTATATTCGCCATTCGATCCTTGAAGCTTGATCGAGGTCGCAAGCGTCAGGAACCGCTTGGCCCGCTTGATGCCGGACGATGAGAGGGGGTAGAACTTCCTCTCAACCTGCTTCGTCTCTCGATTGAGCAGGAGGACGTAGAACTGATACGTCTCAGAGACGGAATTGCCGTCATCATCGATGGGCTTCCCGTTCTCGTCACTATCCATTTTGTCCGTGCCCGGATCATGATCGTGAACCGCCACAAGACCACCGCCGCTCTCGCGGGGCTTCCAGACAAGCCATTGGCGAAGGAAGTAGACCGGAACAATTACAATTTCCGCGCCATAAAGCTCGGCCATCGTTACATCGCAGAACAGTCCCTCTTCAGCACCTTCGATGTATTCGGGCTTGGACCTTTTCTTCTGTGGCGAGAGGTCTTGAAGAAGAGCAAGGCGCGGGATCGTCAGCGTTTCGGCGGAGACGTTCTCCAGGCCCTGTCCTGAGTGCTCTTCAAAAGAAAAAGCCGCCACGCTGTTCTCAGACTTCGTGGCGACTGCTTTTTTACTCGATGCCATCTTGGCTCTCCATCCCCGGCCGCAATCAAAAGGGGATCGGTTTTTCGCGGCCCTTTCCCCTTCGCGCGTTCCGAAAAGTTTTTCGAGAACTTTCTTTGAAAATGTCTGCTTTTCGATCCTCTTTGAACGGACCAGCTCCACAATAGTCCGTGTACGGATCAATTCGTCAGGATCGGCGACGTTTTCGGCTTGGACCTCGAATATCGGCCTTCGAGGATCGCCGGAGAGAGGCGAAACGAAGGGCCGGAATGGGAAGGCCCCGGAAAGGAAAAGCGGCGACAGGCGAGGCGGAGAGACGGCCTAGCGTCGATGCGACAGGATCGGGCGGGATTTCGGGCTCTCGAAGCTTGGAATGCGGACAAGAAAAAGGCCCGCTCGGTGGCGGGCCTCTCTCACAGTGTCGAGGAAGGGTCAGCCCTTCGCTTTGTCGGCGGCGGCTTTCGCGGCGGCTTCCTGTTCAGCCTTCTTGGCTTCGGAAGCTTTGGCCTTCTCAGACTTCTTGGCTTCGGCGGCCTTGGCCTTTTCCTCTTGCTTGGCCTTCTTGGCGGCTTCCTTCTCAGCGGCCTTCGCGGCCTTCTCTTCGGCAGCGGCCTTCTCTTCGGCCTCGCGGCGAGCAACGGCCTCAGGATCGGGCTTCGTATCGATCAGGCGGGTTTCGTCCGGCCCACCGGCGCACAGGATCAGATCGGAAGCGTTCGCGCCTTTCTCGACGTAGAACTCAAGGCTTTTGCCGGGATTGTCGAGCACGGTTTGGAACGAACCGTGGCGGCGTCCGCCTTCGCGGAGCGGGTTCTCATCGCGGCGAGGGATCAAGAGGACGTCAGCGAACTTGCCGCGCTTGGGCGCAGCGTTCATCTTCTCGGGAGCGTGCTCTTCAGCAGCTTCGAGCAGCGCTTCGGCGGCGGCGGGACGGCTCTTGAAGTCGCCACGATCCTGGCCCGTGAGCTTGTTGTAGGCGTTGACAACAACGTCCATCGAGAGGACCGGATCAACGGTCACGGTCTCGCGCTTCTCAGGCGTCGTGACGTTGCCTTCGTCATCTTTCACTTCCTTCTGGGTGACCTTTTCGGTCTTGGTCGCAGTCATGAGCTCAACAAGCTCATCCTTGGTCGAGAACTGGACGCCTTTGAGAAGAGCACCCTTGGTGACGGAAGCGGCGTGCGGAACGATGGTGAAGATGGTCATGATATTCTCCAATTTGTTTGGCCTCTTGGCCGGTTCACTTTGCGCCATTTTCAAGGGAATGACAACCCCTTTCGATGTTTTATTTTTGAACTCTTTTCAGATCACCCTCCTTGGTTTTTGTGATAACGATGTATTGGCCAGAACCGATGATCGCAACGTATTCCTCGCCGACCATCATTTGTTCCTTCGTGATCGTGTTGCCGTCGTTATCGAGGATTTCAACGATGCTTTTCATGTCTTGGTTCCTTCCTTCTACTCACTCAATATATGTGTTCAGCGAGAGATTGACAACCCCTCGCTGAAACTTTTTCTTCAGCTTCGGATCGAATCCATTGAGTCTTGCTCGCAGAGGCCTGAGCAGAAGGTCTCGCCGACTTCGCTCGAAGCGGCAGGGATCGGGTGCTCATGAGAGACGGCGCCGCAGTTGTAGCACTTCTCGAAGGCGTCCGCTTGCTCTTGCGTGTAAACGGTCGTCTCGGAAGTTTCGGTGTTGAAGACTTCGATTGCCTTATCGTCGCCTTCCATCGAGCGAGCGGCTTTCATCATGTCGTGGCTGAGGCGGCCTCCCGTCCACATTTGGCGCGGGAAACCATCTTCGCCGATGATCGTAACTTTGTAGCTCATATCGTCCTCCTTTGACTATCTGAATATATGTTCACGCGACCAAAATGACAAGAGGAGCGTGAAACTTTTTCTTCAGCGTCGGCGCGGGCGGTATCGAGGGTTGAACTTCGCATCGAAGCGGCGCCCGACTTCCTCTAGCTGTCCGCGCACGGACTTGTCCCAAGGGCACGTGATCGAGAGATTTCGCAACTCGACATATTCGGCCCTCAGCGCGGGATCGTCCCACGTATACCTTCGGCCCCTATTCTTCGTCGTCATCGTCGCCGAGCCAGACGCCGAGAATTGATCGCGGTCTGGACGTTTCCTTTCTCAGCACGCCGAAGTCCCATCGTCCCCAATCCTCCCGTTCGGGCTGCTCCCGCTTAATCTTGTCACGGACGATTGGCGCGAAGATTGCCGCGACGCTTTCGCTGGCGTATGGGCCGGCCAGGAAGCGAACGTTATCCCACGATCCGCTCTGGATGTTGGCCATGGCTCCCCCCGCCTTCCCCTCGCGAGGGCGCGTTCCGCATTGGGCTATGACGTAGTAGTCTCCATCGCGAGTGCTTCCGCGAACGCCAAAGATGCCGTCTTCATTCATATCGGTTGACCTCAATCCTTCCTCGATGATCCGTACGCAGAACGATGCCTCATCGAGATCGTCCAGCTTGTTGACAAGATGGCACGATCTCCCTTCGGCCACCCACAAGTGATAGATGTTCTCTTGGTTCGGAAGTCGCGTTGCTCCGTAGGCGAACCCCTCACCCTCCAGAAGCGGCGTGTAGTTGCGCCGCCTCCAGAGGTTCGCGAGCACTTCGGCAGGCGTCGCCGAATTGAGCTCAAATTTCATATCGCACGCCGATGTTCATCGAGGCGAACTGAGACGGACGATCCCAAGCAAGCTCTCGAAGCGCGCGGGCCTCGGCGAGGGCGTCGGCGTGGGACGGGAGGCCGGTCTCAATCTCGACAATCTCCGAGCCGTTGTTCATGACAATCGCGACGTTGCGTGCATTCTCGACAGGCACAATCTGCTCGCTGAGGCCGAACTCGGTGCGGGTTACCATTTGATTCTCCATCGTTGACAATCTCAATATCGGCCCCCTCGATCAAAATGACAAGAGGGCCGATGAAATTATTTGTAGCTGAGCGAGGACCGCTGAGCGTGGGGGTTCGGAATGCCGGCGTTGGCGTATGCCCGATCAATCGCGGTTCGCTTCGCGTCTTTGAGATATGTGAAGCGGCGGGTTCCCTCCCATTCGTCGTTGGTGAGCTTATTGTTCCGTGGCCCTCTTACTTCCCAGACGGTTGATTCGTACACGTCGTCATAGATGCGGACGAACAGGAACTTTGGGCGTTCGTCCTTATCAACCATCACAGTGGCCGGCAGACGCTCCGTTGGCGGAGATTTGATAAGCTCTTTCCACGAATGATCCGTGTCAAGAATGCGGAAGAAAAAGTGATACTTGCGAGGACGAGGCATTAGTAACTCCTATGCCGGTTGGTGTTCTTTCGCTTGTCCCCCCATCGATGGGCTCCACTTTTGGTTTGGCTTTTCGACTTCAGCATGTTGGCGGCTTTCTCGATATACATCAGGTCAACGTCAGTGACATGACCCATCGGTGCGCGGACGTTCGCGGCGATTTGCTGAAGGCGCTCGGCCACCTTGTCTTCGTTATGGTTGGCAAGCGGCTCTCGATCATCGCCTGAGTTCATTTCATCGTTGATCATTTCGTTCCTCCTCTTTGATCCTTTCCGAATCCTCTTCTGCGCGGTCCATTCGGTCAATCTCGGCGATGAGAAGCGCCGCAGCCTTCACATACATTCGCCGGACTGTTCCTGGCTTCCAGCTGTCGAAGCTCCACGGCCAAGCAAGGCTCGTGTATGCTTCGTTCGTATAAGGAGGGGGGACTTGCGTTTCTTTCACTCCAAGCTTCTGACACGTGAAAGCGCAGACGACGTAGTTGAGTGCTGCTCTCGCAATCTCGCCTGGTTTGTTCAAGTCGTCGTGAAGGCAATGATAACCCTCTTCCTCAATCTGCCTTAGCCTCTCGGCTGTAACATCTTTCGCACCTTTAGTCGGTTCCATTCTATCCTCTCAGAAGCTCGGCGGCGCGCAGGAGGGCCTGGCGGTCACCTTCGGTTGTGTTCTCTCCGTACCAGGACGAAAGCTCTTCAAGCCGGTCGGCTATGTCGAGACGTTCCGCGTCAGGATCGTCCCCTAACAGCTTCTTGACGAAGGCGTCAACGTCCTGGCCGTAGTAGATTTTGCCCTTCCATTGAAACTTGTCCGTGGTCGGCCAATGCTGAAGCATGTCCTTGCCGATTTTGAGCGTTCGGTGGTGCGACGAATGATTCCTCCAGCGCGGTTTCGGCGGCGCCATCACCGCAACTCGCCAAGGACGAACGGCTCGATCAGCGCGTCGGCACGAAGATACAGCGGGTGCTTCGGGTGCCCGTATTTTGTCATGCCGAGGCAATACAGGTCACGCCCCGCCATGAAGTCGAGGAACCGCTCACCCTGCTGAATCGCTCGCCTGTCAGCGCCCCAGGCGCAGACGATCGTGCAGCTCGTGTTTGCCTTCATCTTCGCCCAGACGCGCTCGTTTTCCGGGCCTACCGGATCGGCCATTGCAAACAGGTCGTCAGGCTTCGTGGCGCGTCCAGCGTAGAGGTTCGCGACATGGATCATATCAAACCCGTCGCGCTGGCCGAAACCGACGCATCGGCGGATGGTCGGGTCGTCTTCATACG
>Ga0208179_1000199_pt1 | contig 45146 bp, 42 predicted proteins | sample Malvired_Geostar_FD_184238 | JGI IMG/M metagenome (GOLD analysis project Ga0208179, IMG submission 184238) | Marine viral communities from the Global Malaspina Expedition - Malaspina viral metaG DeepMed_Geostar (SPAdes) (version 2) | ecosystem: Environmental > Aquatic > Marine > Oceanic | place... | reverse complement strand
CTTTCGGTCGGCTGAGGCCAATTCCGAAACCCCCTCTGAACCCGAAGCCGCCCCCGCGGCGCAACACGACGAAAGCTCCACATGAACCAAAACGACCGCACGAATTTCTCTGAGCGCCTGAAGACCGCCGCCGAAGCCAAGAAGGCCCTGCTGGCCAACTTCAAGCCCAAGCCCGCGGCCGTCGATCCCCACTTTGCTGAACGCGCCGCCCTGCGCGAGGCTGAGCTGGAGCGGGTCCGTCAGGAGCGCCAGGCCGCCAAGGACGCCAAGAAGCAGGCGGCCGCCGAGGCCGAAGAGGCCGCCCGCCAGGCCGCCGAAGCGGTTGAGGCCGAAGCCCTGGAAGCCAAGCGCGGCGAGCGCAAGGCGCGCAAGGCCCTGACCAAGGCCGAGCAGAAGGAAGCCCGTGACCGTCGCTACGCCGCCCGCAAGGCGCGCCAGTAGTCGAGCCGCCAGGAGGGCGCGTTCGTCGCGCCCTCGACGCCTCAAGATATAGAGGCCGCTACATCAGGCCGAGCGCCTTGAAGCTCGCCACCCCATCGCGCCCCACCACCAGATGATCGTGGACGGCGATGCGCAGGGCGCGGCCCGCCTCGACCACCTGCCGGGTCATGTCCACATCCGCCGATGACGGCGTTGGGTCGCCCGACGGATGATTGTGCACCAGGATGATGGCGCTGGCCGACAGCTCAAGCGCCCGGCGCATCACCTCCCGCGGATAGACCGGCGCATGGTCCACCGTGCCGTGGTTCTGCACCTCGTCGGCGATCAGCTGGTTCTTCTTGTCGAGAAACAGGACCCGGAACTGCTCGCGGGCCTCGTGCGCCAGGGCCAGCTTCACATAGGCCAGCAGCTGGCTCCATGAGGTGATCACGGTCCGCCGGGCGACCTGTTCGCGGCCGATGCGCAGGGCGGTGTGATGCAGCAGCTTCAGATCCAGCGCCACCGACGGACCGACGCCCTTGACGCTTCGCAGCTCGGCGACCGAGGCGCCCAGCACGGCGGCGAGCGAGCCGAACCTGGCCAGCAGCGCCTTGGCCAGGGGTTTGACGTCGCCGCGGGGGATCGACCGGAAGAGGTGCATCTCCAGCAACTCATAGTCGGGCAGGGCTTCGATCCCGCCCGTGAGCGCCCGGTCCCGCAGCCGCTCGCGATGGCCCAGATGGTGCGGCTTGACGGCGCCCGCGCCCCAGAGCTCGGCCTGGCGGGAGAGATCTTCTGAGAGGCCTGGGGCGTCGGACATGGCGTCAGAATGTTCCTCATCCGTTCCGGATTGGCAAGACCCGCTCTGCCGGCGTCACGGCCGGCGCCTCCGGCTTCAGGCCAAACAGCGGGCGGAGCAGCGGGACGCGGCGGACGATCTCATAGGTCGCGCCGCAGGCGGCCACGGTGAGGCCGATCAGCAGAGCGGCCTCGACGCCTTGGGGCAGACCCGCCTGCGCCAGATGATGGCCGGCGACGACAATCACGGTCTGGTGGACGATGTAGTAGGGGAAGACCGCCAGGGTCAGATAGCTCAGGGCCGGATGGCCGCGGTTGAGGTGTCTGGCGCCGAACCCCAGGATGGCGGCGATGGCGCACCATTGGTCGACGGCGTAGACGAAACGCATGACCAGCACGAGGCTGGCGGCCGGATCGGTCGCAGCGTCCCGCCAGGTCCAGGCATAGTGGCTGAAGGCCAGATAGGCGCCGAGCGCCAGGATCAGGGCGGGCCAGCGCAGGCCGATCAGGCGGCCTCGGATGATCTCGGACTTGGCCGTGAGATAGCCGAACAGGAACATGCTGAACGACAGGGCGTGATTGTACCAGTCGTCCACCAGGGCGTGAGTCACCCCGAACCTCGGCAGGAGGACGGCGCGGGCGAGCCCCAACAGCGCGATGGGAATGAGCAGCAGCGCCCAGGCCGGGAGGCGCTCCAAGGCTTGTTCCAGCCGGCGCAGGGCGGGCCTGGCCCAGGCGATCAGCCCGGCCAGGATGAGGGTGTAGACCAGCAGATAGGCCACGAACCACAGGTGGTTCCAGGTCGGCGTGATCAGGCAGCCATCGGCGTCGCACCAGTTTCCTGACGCCGTCAGATACCGGCCATAGAAGGCGAGATAGCCCTGGTCGAAGCCCAGCTGCTCGACGATCTCGTAATAGGACTGCGGCGGCACGACGATCAGCATGCCGAAGACCAGCGGCGGCAGAAGCCTGGCCGTGCGCTGTCCCGCCAGGGCGCTGGGCGCCAGCTTGTCGGCCATGAAGCGGGTCGCCGCCCCGGAGACCAGGAACAGCAGGGAGAGCCGCCAGGGATTGGTCGCCAGCATCACCGGCTCGAGCCAGGCGAGCGGCTGCGGGCTCTTCACATGCCAGTCCCAGGGCACGTAGAACATGCCCACGTGATAGAGGATCAGCAGGAAGAAGGCGCCGATGCGGATCCAGTCCAGATCATATCGGCGCGGGCTCGGCTCGCTCATGGCGCAAACTCCATCACAGGGCGATCGGCCTCCTCATCGGGGGATGGCCGGCCTGGCGAAAGGCCTCTGGGACGAGCGGCGCGGCGGCGGGGACGAGCGGCGCAGGCCAGGCTGGGCCGCCCGGCTCCCGACCGATCCGGCGCGCCGCCAGCTGGTGATCGGCTGGGCCGTGGTGCTGGTCGCGGCTGCGGCGGTCTGCCTGCTCAATGTGCTGGGCTTCACCCAGGGCGGCCGGGGCCGGGTGGGCGAGCACGTCGTCTATGAGGGCTCAAGCTGGCTGGCGATCGCGCTGCTGGCCTGGCTGCCCTGGGCGGCGCTTCAGGGCGCAAAGACCTGGTCTTGGGGCCTACGCCTGGTCGCCCACCTGGCGGCCGCTCTGGTCTTCTCCCTCCTGCATGTGGGGCTTTTCATCCTGTTCCGGGCCGCAGCCTTCGGGGTGCTCGGCCAGCCCTATGATCCTGTCGGCGCCGTTGGCGCGTATCGCTACGAGGTCTGGAAGGACCTGCTGGCCTACGCCATGTTCGCCGGCTGTTATGGGATGGTCGGGCTGGTGGAGGCTGTACGTCCTACCCAGCCCGCAGCGCCGGCTCCCCCTTCGCCGGCTCTCCCCTCCGAAGACCTCTTCGACATCCGCGACGGCGCCCGCCTGGTGCGCGTGCGGCTGGATGAGATCCTGGCGGTGAGCAGCGCGGGAAACTACGCGCAATTCCACCTGCGCGATGGGCGCCGGCCGATGATGCGCAGCTCGCTGGCCGCCCTGGCGGCCGAGCTTGGGCCGCGCGGCTTTGTCCGCACGCACAGGTCCTGGCTGGTGAACGCCCAGGCCGTGCGCGGCCTGACGCCTGAAGGCTCCGGCGACTATGCGGTGGCCCTGGACGAGCATCAGACCGCGCCGCTCTCCCGGCGATATCCGCAGGCCCTACGCCGCCTGAGAGCCCCGGCGGCGTCCTGACCGCGCCGCCGAATTCAGGGAAAGATCACGCGGGGCACTGGGTCGAACGTCTGATGAGCGTTATCAATCGCCCATGACCCAGACTCGCCAGATCCATCTCGTCCGCCGTCCCAACGGCAAGCCCGTCGCCGCCGACTTTGCGCTGGTGGAGGTCCCCCTGGCCGACGCCGGCGAGGGCGAGATCCAGGTGAGCGGGCTCATCATGTCGGTCGATCCCTATATGCGGCCGCGCCTGGACGCCGACCAGGCCCTGGACGCGCCCCTGCTCGGCGGCGGCATCGGCCGGGTGGTTCAGTCCCGGAACCCGAAGTTCAAGGAGGGCGACCTGGTTCGCCACGGGGCGGGTTTCCGCGAGACCTTCGTCTCGGACGGCAAGGGCGTCTCGCATCTGCAGCGCGACCCCGACCTGCCGCTCAACGTCTATATGCACGCCCTGGGCGGCACCGGAATCACGGCCTATGGCGGCCTGCTGGAGACCGGCGCGCTGAAGGACGGCGAGCAGGTCTTCATCTCCACCGCCGCCGGCGCGGTTGGTTCGGTGGCCGCCCAGATCGCCAGGATCAAGGGCTGCTATGTGGTGGGCTCCACCGGCTCGGACGACAAGGCCGCCTGGCTGCGGGACGAGGTCGGCCTCGATGCGGTGATCAACTACAAGACCCAGGATCTCGCCCAGGCCCTGAAGGACGCCACGCCCCAGGGGATCGACGTCTATTTCGAGAATGTCGGCGGCGCCCATCTGGACGCCGCCCTGCCGCGGATGAATGTGCGCGGCCGCATTCCGGTTTGCGGCATGATCTCGACCTATAATGGCGGCGGCGAGGGCGTGCGGAACCTGTTCAGCCTGATCTATGGCCGCATCCGCATGGAAGGCTTCGTGGCCAGCGACTTCGCCCACCTGAACGCCGCCTTTGTCGCCGACATGACCGGCTGGCTGAAGTCGGGCCAGATCAAGTACCAGGAGACGGTGCTCGATGGCTTCGAGCGGGCGCCCGAGGGCCTGATCGGTCTGTTCGAAGGCGCCAACAGCGGCAAGATGCTGATCCGCATGGCCGACTAGAGGGCGCGATCCGGCGGCCGGCGTTCAGGATCAGTAGGCGCGCGGTTCGAGATAGCTCCGGCATCGATTGACGAAGCGGGAGGTCATCGGATTTGGCGCCGGGGGGAGGGGCCCCAGGGCCTGGGCGCCGTAGCTGAGGCTGATGCGGCGGCCGACGGTGATCTCGCCGAGCAGATCGCGGAAGGCCGGCCCCTCGCCGGTGACGCCGCCGGCCTCAGGCGAGGTCACGACCGGCAGGCCGACCCGGATATCGCCCGCGCCGATCTGCAACTGGTCCTGGCCGGCCTCGGGGGTGAACAACGGGCTCTCGACCGTGAGCACCGCGCCGCGGGCGCAGGTCAGGGTCAGCACCGGCGTCGGCGGGGTCGCGCCCACATGGACGAGCGCGAGGGTGACGCTGTCGGCGTCGCCGCGTGTCGACCAGGACGGGGTCAGCGCATTCATGATGTTGGTGGAAAGGGGCGGTTCAGCCGGCGCCGTCACCACCGGCCCGGTCGCCGGCGCCGGCCCGCGGTAATCTGACGGATCATCGCCGCAGGCCGCCAGCAGCAGGAGCGAAAGCGCGCCCAGAAGCTTCGGAAGACGCAGGCGCATCAGGCCGCCAACCCCCTGGTTGATGCTGAGTGCGAGGGCTCGCGGATGCTCAGGCCGTCTCGATCGGCGGCTGGAACAGGCCGGCAGGCGAGGCGGTGAAGATCTCCGCCCCGTCCTCGGTGACGCCGATGGAATGCTCGCACTGGGCCGAGAGGGACTTGTCGCGGGTGACCGCCGTCCAGCCGTCGGCCAGCACCTTCACCGCCGGCTTGCCCAGGTTCACCATGGGCTCGATGGTGAAGAACATGCCGGCCTTCAGCACCTCGCCCTGACCGGGCTGGCCGAAGTGCAGGATGTTGGGGGCGTCGTGGAACACCTTGCCCAGGCCATGGCCGCAGAAGTCGCGGACCACCGAGCAGCGCATGGACTCCACATAGGACTGGATCGCATGGCCGATGTCGCCGGTGGTGGCGCCCGGCTTCACCGCGGCGATGCCGCGGGCGATGGACTCGTAGGTCACGTCCACCAGCCGCTTGGACCGGGCCGAGACGGGCCCGACCCCGTACATGCGGCTGTGGTCGCCGTGCCAGCCGTCGAGGATGCAGGTGACGTCGATATTGGCGATGTCGCCCTCGCGCAGCACGCGCTCGCCGGGAATGCCATGGCAGACCACATGGTTGACCGAGATGCAGACCGTCTTCGAGTAGCCCCGATAGAAGAGGCAGGCGGGCAGGGCGCCGTGGTCGAGGATGAATTCGCGGGCCAGACGGTCCAGATCGTCGGTGACGACGCCGGGCACGACATAGGGGGTCAGCATGTCCAGGCACTCGGCCGCCAGCCGGCCGGCCTTGCGCATGCCTTCGAAGCCCTCAGGCCCATGGGTGCGGATCTGGCCGTCGCGGAACTCGGCTTCGAGAACGTCGGTGGTGCTCATGGCGGTGCGAAACTCCCGGTCCGGCTGCGGTCTGCCAGCCGGCCTTGGCGGCGGCGCAGGCGAAACGTCTGAATGAGGGCTATGTCGCAATCCTAGCACAAAACTTCAACGCCCGCCGCCTTGGCCGCTGACGGTTTACCGACTCCAGCGCAAGCGGCGGGCGATGCGCACCGCGTCGGCGCTGATGTCGCAGCCATAGACTAGCACCTCCACACCGGCCTCGGCGGCGGCCTCCAGGCCACGGGCGAAGGCCGGATCGAGGTCGTGGCAGGCGGCGAAGGCGTCGCAGTCGGTGCGCTGGACGACGAACAGGGCCACGGCCCGGTCGCCCTCGGCGACCATGGCGACGAGTTCCCGCAGATGCTTGGTCGAGCGGGCCGCCACGCAGTCGGGGAATTCCGCCAGGGCGCCTGTGCGGCGCAGGTGGCAGTTCTTGACCTCCAGCCAGCAGGCGGGGCGATCAGGCCCCTCCAGCAGGAAGTCGATGCGGCTGGCCTGGCCGTACTTCACCTCGCGACGGTGGCTGGCATAGCCGGTGAGTTCGGGGATGGCGTCCGTCGCCAGGGCCTCGGCCACCAGGCGGTTGGGGTGCATGGTGTTGATCCCGACCAGGCCGCCATCCGCCTCCACCAGTTCCAAGGTGTGGGCGAGCTTGCGCTTGGGATCGGGTGAGCGGGAGACCCAGACCGGCAGGCCCGGCATGTTCAGCCCCAGCATGGCGCCGGGATTGGGGCAGTGGGCGGTGATCTCCGTCCCGTCCTCCAGGACGATGTCGGCCAGGAAGCGCTTGTAGCGCTGTATCAACTGGCCGCGCTTGAGCGGTTGCGGGAAATCCATGGGTGGCGTTAGTCCGTATCTCGATAAGTCAGGCAGGGTTTAGGTGAGGACGGCGGCGATGGACAGGACCGAAGGCGAGACGGCGGATCCCTTCACGGCGGGGCGGGTGACCGCCGCCGTGCTGATCATCGGCGACGAGATTCTGTCGGGGCGAACCCGCGACACCAATCTTGGCGATATTTCGCGCTATCTCGGCGCCCATGGGGTCGAGGTGGCCGAGGCGCGGACGGTGTCCGACGTGCTCGACGAGATTGTGGCCGCCTTGAACGCCCTGCGCGCCCGCTATGACTATGTGATCACCACCGGCGGCATTGGCCCCACCCATGACGACATCACCGCCGACGCCGTCGCCGCGGCCTTCGGCGTCGAGCTGGTGGAGCATCCGGACATCCTGGCCATGATGGCCGCCCGCTGGGGCGGCGAGGTCAACGCCGCTAGGCGGCGGATGGCGCGGATCCCGGTGGGCGGGGATCTGGTGAACAATCCCGTCCAGGGGCCGCCGGGCTTCACCATCGGCAATGTGTTCGTGCTGGCGGGCGTCCCCCAGATCATGCGCGGCATGCTGCAGGATGTCGGGCCGCGGCTGAAGGGCGGGGCGGTCGTCGTCTCGCGCACCCTGCGGGTCGAGGGCTCAGGCGAGGGCGCCATCGCAGCGCCCCTCGAAGGGCTCGCCAAGGCCCATCCCGCCCTCTCGCTGGGCAGCTATCCCTTTTACGGCCCCGACGGGTTTGGCTCCAACCTGGTGATCCGCGGGCGCGACCCTGTCGAGGTGGAGACGACCCTGAGCGAGCTTATCGCGGTGCTACGCGAAGCCGGCATCGAACAGCTGCAGGTGGTGGAGACGCCGGCCTGAGGCCCTGCGGGCGGCTGGACCAAGTCAGGGGATCGCGCTCTGGCTGGTCTGGCCAAAGGGCTGCGACGGCGTCTGGACCCGGCGGCTCTTGGCCGGTCGATAGGTCTGGGCCCGGGTGGTCTTCAGTCCGTCGAGGCCATGGCGTTCGAACAGGCTGAGCCAGCCGGCGATTTCTTCGGCCGACAACTTATAGAGGGCCACAGCCTCCCGCAGGGAGATCAGCTCGGCGCGGATGGCGAGCAGCAGCTCGGCCTTGCGGCGGGCGTTCCATCGCACGGTGTCGGGCGGCGGCAGGGTGTCGCGGGTGATCGGATAGCCCAGGGGGCCGACGACGGCGCGGAGAATATCGCCTGGCTGGCTCATTGGGGGCGTCCTTCCGGGGACGGCGCATGCGTCCGCCCGGTGAATGGATCAAGCATGCGCGAGAGCAGCTGGCCGCTGACGGGGCGCGGTGCTCGGGCCGGGGGCTGAAAGCTGCGGGCTTCCTCCATGGGGAAGGGCACGATCACGGCGTCGACGACATCCTCGGGCGGATTGCGCCGAGCCTCCTCGCCGATCGCCCAGACCTCATGCAGGCGGGCGGCCACCAGGAAGGCGGTGAACTCCGACTCCAGGGCCTCGGCATGGGCGCGGGCCATCCGGGCGCAGGCGGCGGGCGCGTGCGCCCGCAGCTGGCGGTTCTCATAGAATTCCTGGCCCTCGACCACGCGCCGCGCCTCTTCGATGGCGGAGATGGGCAGAAGAGAGTCTTCAGCCTCGCGGCTGGCGATGACCACGGTTTCGCGGGCGACAGCTAGGCGCAGCATCAGGAGGCCGGCCAAGGCGTCCGAGCCGGGCTGCCAGCGCAGGCGGCCGTGGCTGGGGGCAAGGGTCCATTCCGCCCGGAACTTCAGCGCGATCGTGGCGAAGGTGTCGAGCAGGCAATACTCCACCACCCGGCGGCCGCCATCCTCGCTCAGAAGGCCCGATCCGAAGAAATACGGCGCGGCGGGTTGGGGCGCGTCTACAGCTCCCGGTTCCCTGCTCAACTCAAGATGGAAAATTCGGGCTGACGGGGGTCCTGAGGCGATCACTGGAGGGCCTCCCAGTCGTACGGAAGCTCCAGGGGCTGGGCCCGCTGAACAAACTCGCGGATCGCCTCGCGGGCGAGTGTCAGACTGAAGGCTGAACCGGGCCCCGGCACGATCATGCCCCGGTCCGACAGGATCCGCAGCTTACGGCGGACGGTTTCCCGAGGGATGCCTGTCATGGAAGCAATGCTGAAAGCGGACAAGGTTGCGGTCACATCGCTCCGCATATCATCTTCATTCAGTCCAACGGACTTCACGGCTTCTGCCGCAAGGGCAAGCAAAAATGCCGTATAGATATATAGCGCTTCTGAATCATTTCCGCACTTCGCCCGCCATGACGAAGTCAACTTGAACAGTGTGCTTGCAGCCAAGTGAAATCGATACATCAGAGAAGTAAAATTATCAGAAGGATGAGATTTCACTCTCGCTATGGGCCAGTCGGCAGAAGGTTCAGTGACCATGACAACCTCGCAAGTTCCTCCCTAAGGTGGTCCCCTGCGACATTTTGGCAAGCAAGTCGGTGCGCAATATGGGCACGCGGTGCTCAATTTGGATGGTTAACGAACCGTTAAGGGGCGGCTTCTGATCGAAACGCTTCAGCTGTCGGTGAAGCTTGAGCGCACTCGCTCAATGGCCATTGGGCGATGGAAAGTGCAAGTGCCAGGGCGCAAATAATTCGCCTCAGGCGGGAATTTTGTTGGCTCTACCAGGGCTCGACCTGCCCGTCACGGTGGTAAGCCTCACCATTGTGTCGTCCGCTCGGCGCCGCCGACATACGCCGCAACATTCGAGCAATGGCGCCGCGCAAGCATTAGGTGGTCGAAACACGCTTGATTGCGTTTCTCTTGAATAACTTACGTGGGGGAATGGCGAGGTTCGCCTAGGCTCCTGCCCTTTCAGGCTGTAGACCCCGCAGGCCATGCTCGAGACCCCCCTAGCGACCGATGTCCTCCACCCGCCCCGTTCTGGCCGTCTGCAGAGGGGCGGTTCCCTAAGGATCGCCTTCCTCTCGTATCGATCCGATCCGCGCGTGGGCGGGCAGGGCGTGTACCTCTTTCAGGCGGCGCGGGCCCTGGCGGCCCGGGGCCACAAGGTCGATATCCTCTCAGGCCCGCCGTATCCGGACGTTCCGGGTGATGTTGAGCTGGTGAAAATTCCGTCTCTGGACCTCTACGCCCAACCCCATAATGGGCACCTATCCCTGCGTCCGAAGCATCTTCTGAGCTGGACGGACCTGGCGGAGTATTTCGGGCACCTGTCGGGCAAGTTCATGGAGCCCTATACTTTTGGCCGTCGGGCGGCCCGCTATCTGAAGGCGCACGCCAGCGACTATGACGTGGTCATCGACAATCAGTCGCTCTGCTACGGGCTGCTGGATGCGAAGCGCGCCGGCCTGCCCGTGGTGGGCGTGATCCATCATCCCATCCGCCGGGACCTCGAACTCGCCCTGGACGCCGAGCCCAGCCGGAAGATCCGCTGGCTGATCCGCCGCTGGTACAGCTTCCTCAAGATGCAGGAGCATGTGGCGCCCCGGCTCGACAGGGTGATCGTGGTGTCCAAGAGCGCCGGGCGCGACGTCGCCAAGTACCTGAACATTGCGCCAGAGCGCATGACGGCCATTCCCATCGGGGTGGACCAGAACGTGTTTCGCCCGCAGCCGGACCTGCGCCGGCGAGATCGTCGGCTGCTGACCACGGCCAGCGCCGATGTGCCGCTCAAGGGCCTGGGCGTCCTGATCCAGGCCTATGCGGACCTGCTGCCGGCCTATCCCGACCTGGAGCTGGTGGTGATCGGCAAGCTCAAGCCCGATGGCCCCACGGGAAAGCTGCTCAACAGCCTGGGCCTGGCCGACCGGGTCAGCTTCATCAGCGATCTGACCGGCGAAGAGATGGCCGAACAATACGCCCGGGCCACGGTCTGTGTGACGCCGTCCCTCTATGAAGGCTTCGGCCTGCCGGCGGCCGAGGCCATGAGCTGCGCCTCGCCGGTGGTGGTCACCGATGGCGGCGCCCTGCCTGAGGTGGTCGGAGAGGCCGGGGTGGTGGTGCGCCGCGGCGATCCCCAGGCCCTGGCCACGGCGATCGCCCAGCTGCTCGACGATCCGGCCAAGCGCACGACCCTCAGCGAGGCCAGCCGTCGCCGCGCCCGCGAAGTGTTTTCCTGGGACCGGGCCGCGGCCGCCTATGAAACGGTCCTCGAAGACGCGGTGATCTCGGCGTGCTGACCGTGAAGATCGACCGCCTGGCCCTGCGGCCGGGGGACTGGGTTCTGGATCTGGGTTGCGGGGAAGGGCGCCATTGTCACGGCGTCCATCTGGAGGACGGCGTCAATGTCGTCGGCCTGGACATGGACCTCCCCTCCCTTCGCAAGGCGATGGCCGGGGTCGGCGAGCTGCCCCGGCCCGCAAACCCCGGGGCCTGCGCCTTCATCAAGGGGGACGCCTATCGTCTGCCCTTCGCCGAGGCGACCTTTGACGCGGTCATCTGCTCCGAAGTGCTCGAGCACCTGGACGACTATTTCGCCGTGCTGGCCGAGATCAGCCGGGTCCTCAAGCCCGGCGGCGTCTTTTCCCCGACGGTGCCCCGCGCCTGGCCCGAAGCCATCTGCTGGAAGCTGGCGCCGGGCAAGGACGGCTATGCCGACCAGCCGGGGGGACATGTTCGCATCTTCCAGGAAGACAGCCTGCGCCGGGAGATCGAGCGCCTTGGCTACAGGTTCCTGGGCCAGCATTATGCCCATGGCCTGCACAGTCCCTACTGGTGGCTGAAATGCGCCTTCTGGAGCCGCCAGGACGACCATCCGATGATCAAGGCCTATCACCGGTTCCTGGTGTGGGACCTGATGGAGAAGCCCGCCCTGACCCGCGGCCTTGAGGCCCTGGCTGATCCGATCATGGGCAAGAGCGTCGCCTTCTATTTCCGGAAATCCGCCGCGGCCGGCGAGGCGGCCGCATGAGTCAGGGCGCGGTTTCACGCCGGGCGCCCCCGCGGCGGCGCGATCCCCTGGGCGGCGCGGTGACCTGCATGCTGGAGGCCCAGGAGTCGGACGGCGCCATTCCCTGGTTCACGGGCGGTCCCTGGGATCCCTGGAACCATGGGGAATGCGTCATGGGCCTGGCGGTCGCCGGCGAGTGGGACGCCGCCCGCGCCGGCCTCGACTGCCTGATGGCGCGACAGGGCTCGGACGGCGCCTGGCTCGGCGAGTACGGCAACATGCTGCCCATGGCCGACCGGCTGCACATGGCCCGGGTCAAGCCGCCAGCCTTCCGCGACACCAACTTCGCCGCCTATTGCGCTGTCACGGTCTGGCACGTCGTAACCCTCACCGGCGACGCCGCGGTCGCCCGCCGCTACTGGCCGATGGTGCGGCAGGCGATGAGGTTCATCCTGCGTCTGCAGCACCCGGAGGGCGACATTTCCTGGTCGCAGGAGGCCCATGGGACCTCGGCCGACGACGCCGTGCGCGCCGGCTGCGCCTCGATCCACAAGAGCCTGGACTGCGCCCTTGCTCTGGCCGACCTGGTCGGCGAGCCCCAGCCCGCCTGGCGGGCGGCCCAGGCGCGGCTCGGTGAGGCGCTGCGCGGCCATCCTGAGCGCTTCGACCGGACCGCCGACCGCTCGGGCTTCGCCATGGACTGGTACTATCCGATGCTGGGCGGCGCCCTGCAGGGGCCGGCGGCTCTGGAACGGCTGGACGCCGGATGGGACAGGTTCGTCGAGCCCGGCGTCGGCTGCCGCTGCGTGGCCGAACAGCCCTGGGCCACGGTGGCGGAGTCCTGCGAGCTGGTGATGACGCTCATCGCCCTTGGCCGCCGCGACCAGGCCGCCGAGCTCCTGACCTGGCAGGACGCCCACCGGGACGCCAGCGGAGGCTACTGGATGGGGTGGCAGTTCGAAGAGGCGATCATCTGGCCCGAGGAGCGGCCCACCTGGACCCAGGCCGCCGCCATCCTGGCGCACGACGCCGTCTATGACCTGACGCGAGCCTCAGGCGTGTTGGTGAGCCACCGCGAATGAGGGGGCGCATGGGTCGGGGGCGCGACCTGCGCTCAGCGGGCTCTGTGCCCTGAGCGCGCCTCGCCAACGGCGACCGCAAGCCATCCAACGACCATGCCGCAATAGTCGGCGAGGATGTCGCGCAGTTCGAAGCGTCCGGGCGCCACTTGAGCGAATTGGAGAAGCTCAAGACCCAGCCCGAGGCCTAGCACCGCCAAGCCGATCCAAAGAAGGTTGATCTTGGGGAGCGCCGCACTCGCCAGAGTGAAGAGGCCCAGGGAAATCAGGGCATGTTCAAGGCTGTCGGCGGCGATTTCGAGCCGGGCGGCATGATGGCCCGGCTCGAAAACCGTCGAGGCCGCCCATATGGCGAACAGGACGAGCGCAAGGCGGGCGACAAGCTGAATCATTTTCCGGCCATATCACTTCCCCGCCGGACCTCACCAAGGCTTATCCCGGTGAGGGGCGATTCCCTTCAGGACGCCATCAAACCTTGCGCAGGACGCGGAGACTTTTCACCGCTTCAACCTCGACAAAGAGGTCCGAGGCCAGCGCCCGCTGATAAATCTCGAAGGGCGGCCGGCCCCCGTCGGCGGGGTCGGGGAAGACGTCGTGGATCGCCAGCAGGCCGCCGGGCGCGAGGTGGGGCGTCCATCCGCGATAGTCGGCGAGCGCCGCCTCCAGGGTGTGGCCCCCATCGATGAACAGGAAGCCCAGCCGCCCGCCCCAGAGGGCGGCGACCCTGGCGGAGCGCCCCACCACGGGGATCACCGTATCTTCCAGGCCCGCAGCCCGCAGGGTGCGGCGAAAGACGGGCAGGGTGTCCATGGCGCCGGCGTCGGCGTCCCAGAGGTCGGGATCGTGATACTCCCAGCCCGGCTGGTTTTCCTCTGACCCTCGGTGGTGGTCGATGGAGAACAGGGCCGCGCCCACGCTCTTGCAGGCTGCGCCGATATAGACCGCCGACTTGCCGCAATAGGCGCCGATCTCGAGACAGGCGCCCAGCGGCGCGCCCGCCAGGGCGGCCCGCTGCAGGGCCGCGCCTTCCGCCGGATCCAGGAAGCCTTTGATCTGGTCGATGTCCAGGGGCAGGGCCAGCATTGTCGGTGTCTCTTCATGCAAGGTCGCGGGTCGCGCGACTGGCACATAGACGGCTTTGTCGCCGGACGCGATGGGCCCGCCGAAAGGGCTGCCGGACGAGCTCCAATGTCTGGCGCGCGTTTCGCCCGTAAATCCGGAGTCCACTTTTCGCCGAATGCGCTCTCGTCTTGCATCTGCGCCAGAGGAGCCGTTTAGATAGTCCGAATCCAGATAAGTTCGTTGAAAGGAGGGCGTGGACCCCGGCATGACGCCGCTCTTCTACCAGAATGTCTCACCGATCACCTTCGCCAAACATGGGGCGATGCGTCTGCGCACGCCCCTGGACTTCCGGTTTGCGAGCACGGCCAATGCGGTCCCCTTGACCCTCTCCGAAATTCCCCTGGCGGCGCAGTGGTATCCGATCGCCTTCACGCCCGAGGCCCGGCCCCGGCCGCTGGCGATCCTCGGCCTGCGGGACGGCGAGAACCTGTTCGTCGACGGCAAGGGCTGCTGGCGCGAAGGCGCCTATGTGCCGAGCTATATCCGCCGCTATCCCTTCCTGCTCGCCCAGGACGGCGAGATGATCGCCTTGTGTATCGAAGATCAGCCCGAGGTGCTGAGCGAGACCTTTGGCACGCCCCTGTTCGAGGACGAGGCGCCGAGCGCGATCCTGGACTCAGCCATGGCCTTCTGCCGCTCGGCCCAGGCCGCCGAGCGGGCCACCACGCCCTTCATCGAGCGGCTGCTGGAGCTTGATCTGCTGGAAAGCCGCACGGCTGTGGTGGACGCGCCGGACGGAGCAAAGGTGTCCCTGTCAGGTTTCCTGACCATTGATGAGTCCCGCTTTCGGGCGCTCAGCGACGAGGTCTTTCTCGACCTGCGCAGGCGTGGCTGGCTCGCCGCCATCTACGCCCAGATCCAGGCCACCTTGAACTGGGGCCGCCTCGCCGACCGGCTGGGAGACAGGCAGGCCGCTTGAGCGCCCCAGGCGGCCCTCACGATGGGCCTGGCGGAGATCGGCAAGCGCCGGCCCGAGCAGGGACCACGGCTCGACGCCATAGCGCCGCCAGAGCCGTTTGGGATCGGACACCAGGCGGAAGAGCCATTCGAGCCCCGCGCGTCCCATCCAGCGAGGCGCGGCCTTCTGCGTCCCGGCCTCATAGTCGAAGGCCGCGCCGACCGGCAGGATGACGCAGGGCGGCAGGACGGCGCGGTTGTCGAGGATCCACAACTCCTGGCGCGGCATGCCCATGCCCACCAGCAGGACGTCCGGAGCGAAGGCCGTGATCTTGTCGATGACGGCGAGGGCGCCCGCCGACCCGGGCTCCGCGTCGAAATATCCTTCGCACACGCCGATCACCGTTCCGGGATAGTCGGCCGACAGGCGCTCGGCGGCCCGCTGCGCCACGCCCGGCGCGGCGCCCAGATAGAAGATCCGCCAGCCGTGGCGGTTGGCCAGGCTCCAGAAATGGGGCCGCCAGTCGAGATAGGTGCAGCGATGGAAGGCGCGCGCCGGCAGACCCAGCAGGCCGGCGAAGGCCAGCAGGGGCGTGGAGTCCGCCTCGATGAGGTCGGCCTCGGCGAAGAAGGCCGCCAACTCGGGCCGCTTCCGGAGAAGATAGAGGCTGTGCAGGTTGTGGTTGGCGATCAGCCGCGGCGCGCCCGCCGCCACCCAGTCGGTGAGGATGGCCATCACCTCTTCGGGACGCGCCAGATCGATCTCACCGCCCAGAACGGCGACCCTGGTCCGGGGACGGCTGCCCCCCCGGACAGAGGGGCGGGGAGATCTGCGCCGTTCCACTTGATCCGTCCGTCGCCGCCTGTGAGGGGCCAAACCTAGGCTGGCCGGGGTTAAGCCAGCCTTTCGCCGAACGCTTTCGCGCACTTGCCTCTCGCGCGTCGCCCGCAGCTGTGGCACGACCCTGACCCATGCGGACGTGGGCGAAACTGGTAGACGCAGCAGACTTTGACTTCAGAGTGCCCGCGGGGAAATCCGCGGCGTAGAACCGCTCAAATTCGGGGAAGGCTAAGGGGCGACCTAGGCTAATCCCGAGCCAAGCCTCCGGTCCGCCGGAGGAAGGTGTAGAGACTAGACGGGCGGCGCCTAAGGCCTGGCGGCTAGGGCGAAGGGATAGTCCAGACCACGAACAGCCCGGGGCGACCGGGCCGGCGGCGAAAGTCGAAGTGGTACGAAAATCTGTTTTCCGAAAGGAAGTGCGGGTTCGATTCCCGCCGTCCGCACCAAAGCCCTCACGGGGGCGGGAACCGCGCGCCGCCGCGGTCGGTTGGCTTGCCATCAGATCTTTCAGGAGATGCGACATGCCCGCCAAATCCGCCGCCCAGCAAAAGGCCGCCGGCGCCGCCCTGTCGGCCAAACGGGGCGATACGCCGAAATCCGACCTGAAGGGCGCCTCCAAGTCGATGGTCAAGTCGATGAGCGAGACGGAGCTGGAGGAGATGGCCTCCACCTCCCGCAAGGACAAGCCGCAGCACAAGTCCGACTGAGCGCGACCGCGAGGTGAGCTTCACCTCGCCCCCATTTCATGCGACCCCTGCGCGCCCCCGGCAGTTCTGCGGCGGGTCGTGAGAGGGAGTTTCGAGCTTGGCCATGGCGGCGCCTGTCATCGTCACCGGCGCAGCCGGCTTCATCGGCATGCACGTGGCCGAGCGCCTGCTGGCCCGCGGCGAGGCCGTGATCGGCGTCGATGAGTTCAACGCCTATTATGATCCGGCCCTGAAGGCGGCCCGGGCGGCGCGGCTGGAGCCCCATCCGGCGTTTAGCATGGCGCGCATGGACATCGCCGACGCGCCGGCCTTGGCGGCCCTGGTGGCGGAGAGCGGCGCCCGGCGCGTGGTGCATCTGGCCGCCCAGGCCGGCGTGCGCCACTCCATCGAAAACCCCTTCGCCTATGAGCGCTCCAACCTGGCGGGACATCTCTCGGTGATGGAGGCCTGCCGCCATGCGCCGGGCTTCGAACATCTCGTCTATGCCTCGTCCAGTTCGGTCTATGGCGACCGTCCTGGCGCCGGCGCCGGCTTTCGCGAGGAGGACGCCGTCGATGCGCCCGTCTCGCTCTATGCGGCCACCAAGCGGGCCTGCGAACTGATGAGCCACGCCTATGGCAAGCTCTATGGCTTCCCGCAGACCGGCCTGCGGTTCTTCACCGTCTATGGGCCCTGGGGCCGGCCCGACATGGCCTATTTCTCGTTCACCGAGAAGATCCTGGCCGGCGAGCCCATCGAGGTGTTCGGGCAGGGACAGATGGCCCGGGACTTCACCTATATCGACGACATCGTCGATGGGGTGATCGGCGCCCTCGACCATCCCCCGGAGCTGGGCGTCAACCGGATCCTGAATATCGGCGACAGCCGGCCCGTCGGCCTGATGGACATGATCGCGGTGCTGGAACAGGCCTTGGGGAAGACCGCCCAGAAGGTGTTCCTGCCCATGCAGCCTGGGGATGTGACGACCACCTATGCCGACATCTCCAAGCTGGCGGCGCTCACCGGCTATGCGCCCAAGGTGTCGCTGGAGGAGGGCCTGCCGCGGTTCGTCGCCTGGCGGCGCGCCTTCTATGGCTAGGGCGTCGAGCTTGCATGCGCAGAGTCCGCGCAAGGCGCCCGGGCGGCCTGTGATGTGGGCGCAATAAATTCAGCCGATAAGCAGCCGCCGCGCAGAATGAGCGGCTTTGGGCTTGGCCGGCGCGGGATTTGCACGCTAACCGAGAGCCGGCGCTTTTTCGCGCGAGGGGGCGTATCTGGCTCCATCGCGACACGCCGCAGTGCGGGGGAAGACTTCAGTTGGCCATCTATCCCGTCATCATGTGCGGCGGCTCCGGCTCGCGCCTCTGGCCGGCCTCGCGTCCGGCCCATCCCAAGCAGTTCCTTCCCCTGGTCGGCGCCCTTTCCATGTTCCAGGAGACGGTGCTGCGGGTCGCCGACCTGGGTGAGCCGGGCGACATGGTCGTCGTGGCGGGGATCGCCCATGCCGAGCTGATCGCGGCCCAACTGAGGGAGATCGACGTCTCCGCCACGGTCCTCCTGGAGCCTGAGCCCCGGGATTCCGCCCCGGCCATGGCGGCGGCCTGCGCCTGGATCGCCGGGCGCGACCCAGACGGCGTCGCGGTGGTGGTCGCCGCCGATCACCACATGCCCGATGGCGCCGCCTTCCGCGCCGCCGCCATGACCGCCGTGGACGCCGCCCGCCTGGGCCAGATCGTCACCCTGGGCATGCGGCCAGCCAGCCCCTCGACGGCCTACGGCTATATCTCCCCCGGTGAGGCGACCGGCGCTGTGCGTCCTGTACAGGCCTTCGTCGAGAAGCCTGACGCCACGACGGCGCAGGCCTATATCGAGGCCGGATACCTTTGGAACAGCGGCAATTTCGTCGTGGCCGCCGAGGTGCTGCTGGCCGAGCTGGACGCCTTCGCGCCGGCCATCGCCGAGGCCGCCCGCGCCGCCGTGGGCCCCTGCGCGGCGGGCCAGAGCCTCCTGACGGAAATCTTTCGGACCGCGCCCAAGATCTCCATCGACTATGCGGTCATGGAGAAGACCCGGCGGGCGGCCGTCCTGCCCGTGGATTTCGCCTGGTCCGACCTCGGGGCCTGGGACGCGGTCTGGCAGGCCAGCGATAAGGACGCGGCGGGCAACGCCATCCGCGGCGAGGCGCTGGTCATCGGATCCACCGACTGCCTGGTTCGTGCGCCGGCTGGGGTGCAGGTGACCCTGGTGGGGGTCAAGGACCTCGCCGTGGTGGCCGATGGCGGTCAGGTCCTGGTCTGCAACCTGGCGTCCAGCCAGCAGGTGAAGACCGCGGTCGATCAGCTGAAGGCCCAGGGCCGCGAGGCGGCGGCGGCGGCCCCGCCCTTCCACACCGTCGATCAGGCCGCCGTCTGGTTCGACCAGTGGCTGAAAACCAGCGCCCTGCCGCTGTGGTGGACCCTGGGCGCCGACCATGTGCGCGGCGGCTTCCGCGAGGCCCTGACCCCGGAGGGCGCGCCGGTGGAGGCGCCGCGGCGTTCCCGGGTCCAGACGCGCCAGACCTTCGTCTACGCCACCGCCGGCCTGATGGGCTGGCAGGGGCCCTGGCGTCAGGCGGCCTGGCACGGGATGGACTACTTCCTGGCCCGTTATCGTCGCCCCGACGGCCTGTTCCGCGCGGTGGTGTCGAACGAGGGCGAGCCGATCGACGAGACCTCGGCCCTCTATGACCAGGCCTTCGCCCTGCTGGCCATGGCGACCCTGAACCAGGCCGATCCCGGCCATACCGACCTGGCCGCCGAGGGCCAGCGCCTGCTGGCCGCCCTCCAGCTCATGCGCCACCCGGCCGGCGGCTTCCGTGAGGAAGGCGCCCACCCCTTCCAGGCCAACGCCCATATGCACCTGCTCGAGGCCGCCATGGCCTGGGCCGAGAGCGGCGGCGGTCCTGAGTGGCAGGCCCTGGCCGCCGAGATCGTCGAGCTGGCCCTCACCCGCTTCATCGATTCCGAGGGCGGTTACTTAAGGGAATTCTTCGACTCCGACTGGGCGCCGGCGCCCGGCGAGGACGGCCGCCTCATTGAGCCCGGCCATCAGTTCGAATGGGCCTGGCTGCTGGAGCGTTGGGCCAGGCGCACCGGAGATGCCGATTGCGGCCACGCCGCCCGCCGTCTCTACGCCGCCGGCCTGCGAGGCGTCGACGCCAAGCGCGGCGTGGCGATCAACGCCCTGAACGACGACTTCACCCTGCGCGACGCCAACGCCCGCCTGTGGCCGCAGACCGAATGGCTCAAGGCCGCGCTGATCCTGGGCGAGGACGCCCTGGCCCCGGCCCAGGCGCTGGCCCGCTACCTCGACACCCCGGCCCCCGGCGCCTGGCGGGACCTGAACCTGCCCGACGGCGGCTTCCGCGCCGAGCCCGCGCCTTCGAGCTCCTTCTATCACATCGCCGTCGCCTGCCAGGCCCTGCGCCCGGCCGACGCTTCTCAGAGGATTTAGGACCAGCGCATGCAAGTGGCGATGATCGGGACGGGCTATGTGGGCCTGGTAAGCGGAGCCTGCTTCGCCGACTTCGGGCATGTGGTGACCTGCATCGACAAGGACGCCGGCAAGATCGAGCGCCTGCGGGAGGGCGGCATCCCGACTGCTCAGCTCCCGAAGCTTGGACCAGCTGAAGCTAGAGCTTCCGACTTTTGTCGCGGCGGCAAGTTGGCTGCGCCACGATCGTCAGCGCAGTCGGGGGGACGCTTTGTCTGAGCCATCGTTCCCGCGGTCCGCGTTCAGAGTCCTTCTCGTCACCGAGCCGTCGGGCGGGGGGTCGGGACGCCACGTGATCGACTTGGCGCGGGAGCTGACGGCGCTCGGCCATAGTGTATCGGTCGTATATTCGCCCGTGCGGGCCGAGCCGATGTTCCTGCGGGAGCTAGAGCGGCTGTCACTGTGCGCTGTCGAGGCCATCCCTATGCGGCGCGCCGTCGGGCCGTGGGATGTTAGGGCAGCCTGGACCCTGCGCCGTCTCATAGACCGACTAGGACCATTCGACGTGATCCACGGGCATAGTTCCAAGGCAGGGGCGCTGGTTCGGCTGGTCGCGCCCCGTGGAGCCGCGCGCGTCTACACGCCTCATGCCTTCCGGACGATGGATCCAGAACTCAAGCCATGGCTAGGGTGGATCTATGGGGGAGCGGAGTGGGCTCTCGCTTCGCTGACGGACTGTGCACTGGTCGGTTCGGAGCAGGAGCATGAGGAGGCGCTCCGGCTCGGGCTTAGAAGCAATGCAGTCCGCCGGATTGTTTTCGGGCTGGCCGAAGGTCCGCAGGTTTCACGGCTGGAGGCGCGCAACAGGATCGGTCTCGGCGATCAAGATGTCATTGTGGGTTTCGTGGGGCGCCTGACACACCAGAAGGCGCCGGAACGGATCATTGAGGCCGTGGCAGGGTCTCGGCACCGAGAGCTCCGGCTGGTGATCGCCGGAGATGGTGACCAGAGCGGACAGTTGCGCACACTGATCCATCAGCGCGGTCTTACGGGGCGCGTGATAATGCTGGGTTGGGCGGACGGTCGTGCGGTGATGCCCGCGTTCGACCTACTGGCGGTTCCGAGCCGATACGAGTCGCTAGGTTACGTCTATATCGAAGCCCTAGCGGCCCGTGTACCGGTACTTGCATCGCCGACTGGGTTGGCTCCCGGCCTCTATGCCGACGGGCGGCTGGGTTACCTCGTCGAAGAGGGGAGCGATCAGGCTGCTTGGACAGCCGCGCTGGACATCTGCATTGATCGCATCGCGACAGGTTTCGAGATACGCGATGAGGACTGCAAGGCCTTTTCGATAGCGGCTATGGGACATGATGTGGTGGAGGCCTACGCCGACGTAACCGCCTGCCTCCGGACTACCCGGACGTGACCTTGCGCCTCGCCCTCAACGCACGCTTCGCCACGCGTTCGCTGTCAGGAGTCGATCGGGTGGCGCAGGAGTTGACGCGCGCGCTCGCGGCATTCGGGGACGAGGTGGACATTGTGGGCCTCGCCCCGAAGGCGCCCCTGGTGACCGAGTTGACCGTACCGATCACCCACGGTCGTCTGAAGGGTCAGGTGTGGGAGCAACTGGAACTGCCGGGGGCGCAGGGTGATCGGCTGCTGTTCAGCCCCTGCAACATCGGCCCGGTGACGGTACGCAACCAGGTCGTGCTGATCCATGACGCTCAGCCGTGGCTGCTGCCCGAGGCCTATTCCCCCGCCTTCCGCGCCTGGTATCGATTGCTGCTGCCGCGGCTAGCGCGCCGGGCGCGCGCAGTCCTTACCATTTCGGAGTACTCGCGCACTCAGTTGGAGCGGTTCGGCGTCGTGCCACCGGACAAGGCGCAGGTGGTCCTGAACGGCGCGGACCACATTCTGAGGATAGCCCCGGACGCGGACACCCTCTCACGACACGGCCTAACGCCAGGTGGCTATCTGCTGGCGTTAGGTAACCTGAGCCCGCATAAGAACCTAGCCCGGCTGATGCGGGCTGCGGCAGCTCGCCCGGCGGGCCAGCCGCCTCTGGTCATCGCTGGCGGCGGCAATCCCCGCGTGTTCGTAGACGCGGGCCTCAGGCCGCCGCCAGGTGTGCGCCTGTTGGGACGTGTCAGTGATGGAGAACTACGGGCCCTCTACACCCACGCCTCGGCCTTTGTGTTTCCCTCCCTGACCGAGGGCTTCGGCCTGCCGCCGCTGGAGGCCATGCTCTGCGGATGCCCTACGGTGGTGTCACGCGCAGGTGCGATCCCCGAAGTCTGTGGCGACGCAAGCCGCTACGTTGACCCCACGGACGAGGCTGGCTGGACCCGGGCCATGGTTGATATCGAAACCTCTCCAGAACGGCGTCAGACCCTGATCGAGGCGGGACGGCGCCGAGCGACCGGCTTCACTTGGGCGCGTTCGGCTAAGACTCTCTTGGAAATCTTGGATAGCGCGGCGCGCGGGGGCGCCGCGTAATCACCGGGAAGCCTGGAAGCGGCGAGGGGGGATCGCCGGAGCCGGCCGCATGCCGTTGAAGCTGCTGACCGTCCAGTATACCCACACTCCGACGAACGCAGCAAAGAACCTTGACTCGTTAACGTAGCCGATCCGTAATATTTCGTAAAGTGCATAAAGAAAAAGAGGAAATATGACACCAAGAATGCCGCTGTTATGCCTAAAGGATTTATAGGATAATCCCACGACTAATCCATATGCAAAAAAGAAAACTATAGATATTGTCCACCCCCAGTCGTGAGGTATCAATGCTATTCCTGTATAGTTGTTAAACTCTGCGTCGGCCGATCGTTTCAAGAAGAACGTGTATTGTATTTGCGCGTCGGCCCCCGTCAATCTTGTCATTAATTCGCCGATAAATGGCATATTATAGATCCAGTTGAAGGTATACTCTCCCGTAAATGTAGGAGATTGACTATACTTTAGGTACCCAATTCCGTTATTTAAGGAAGAGGTGTAGTATATGGAAACTCTGTCGATAGTGAACTGAACTATACTGTCGTATATTCGGGAGTATGTCGACGCCCAAGATCGATTGATCTCGAAGGCGATGAACACGAATGGCATGAGAACGCCGCCGAGGTAGGGCCCCAGGGTGATGGCCGGCTTCGTGTAGGCCGGAAGGGACAATCGGGTGGCGGCGACGGCGAACAATGGGAAGATCAGTTCGATGACTGCGATACGCTCCGACCATACAGCGGCTCTGAATACCGCGAGGACGATGATCACCCCTGCGAAGGCGACGAATCTCGTCCTGACGCGGGCGCCCATGCCGATGAGCGCAGCGATGACGAGGATGTAACTGACGCCGAACTGGGTCAGTGTCGTTAGGCCGGGTATGGTGTCGATGCTTCCGCGCACTGCGTAGGAGGCGCCGGGACTGCCCCGAAGTGCGCCGATGATCAGGGCGGGATTATTGATTAGAGCCGATCCGAACCATAGAACATAGGCGAAGAGGGTGAGCACGAATAGCGCGTAGAGACCAGCCTCGGAGACGGCGATCCGCTGAGGTGGATGAGCGACGATCGTTCGTCCCAGTCCGCCCGTCAGGGCCGTCCCCGCAGCGAGCGCGAGGATCGCGATCAGGATCATGGCGATGTCCGAGAGCTCCGCGTAGATCGGCGCTGAGTACTGATAGGCGATCGTTGGGCTGCCCCGAAAGTCAAGCAGCGCAGCCGAGATTATCAGGAACATCGGCACAATGAACGCCAACAGGAACAATGATGGGTTGATCCACCACGGCATCTGAACCCTGCCCATTTTGATCTTAAACTGCATGTCCCTACGCCTTGTCCCTTATACCCGTCTCTCTTAAGCGAATTCGCCGCTCGGATAGAGCCTCCCGACGAGAATTCACATTCAAAAAGTGGATTTCAGGCCCGAAAATAATGTTAGTGGAGCGCTTGCGGCGCTGATGTAGAAACATCCACGTTCTCACCGCTGGGCGCAAGACTTTACAGTCAAGGTCGAGTATAATCTCCCAGCTGTGTCGAGCCGTCGTTTTGGGGAGCGTTTCTTGTCGCCACAACCCGTATCGGGCATGTTGCCTCCCTTTCTCTCCCTCGTCATGTGCACGATCGGAGAGACAGACCGTTTGCCCCGGCTGGCCGCGTCTCTAGTCTGCCAGACGCGCCGCGACTTCGAACTGATCGTCGTCGATCAAAGTCCGCCCGGCCGATTGGACGAATTCCTCGCCCTTCTACCTGAATGGCTGGACGTCCAGGTGGTGCGTTCGGCGCGTGGGCTGTCGCGCGCGCGTAATGTCGGGCTGAGGCATTGTCGGGCCGGCTGGGTTGCCTTGCCGGACGACGACGCGTGGTATGACGGTGATCTGGTCGAGCAGTTGGCGGTGCTATTCGACCGCCATACAGAGTACGCTGTCCTTACGGGGGTCACCCGCGATGAGCATGGGAGGCTTTCCAACGGCGCATTCTTGTCATCGGCGGCCGAGATCGGTCGCGGTAATGTCTGGCGTTGCGGCAACTCCAACGGCGTCTTCTTCCGGCGCGAGGCGGCGCAGGCGGTCGGCGGATTCGACGAGACCCTGGGCGTTGGCTCGGGCACTTTGTTTGGGGCGGGGGAAGAGACGGATTTTATCCTGCGCATTCTGGCGTCTGGCCGAAAAGGCCGCTTCCTGCCTGATCTTGTGGTTCGTCATGATCAGGTGCATGTGCGGCAGGATGCGGCCCACTTGGCGAAGGCCCGCCTTTATGCCCAGGGATATGGGCGGCTGCTCCGCCTACACGGCTATGGCGTCGCCTATCTGACCTGGCGGCTATTCAGGAACGCGGTCGCCGCCGTCCTGGCCGGCTTCAGGCTACAGGGCCACGAAGTGCGCCGACGTTTGATTTGGTTAAAGGGAATGACGGTCGGCTATACGGCGACGTTTCCCGACTCCTGATCGCGGCGTTCCTGTTCGATCCGAATCTTCTTCGCCTGAGAAAGTATGCGCTCTGGATCTGCTGGTATTGTGCCGCTTCTGAATAGGACTTTTAGAATGTCACCGGCAAGAATCCATAGAAACCGGCGCAGCTTCATCGGGGTTTTGTTTAGTCCACCCATTAACATAAGCATCTCTTGCGCATAATATAGTCTAGATAACGGAGAATGAGGCTCCTTGCCTAGTGGGGCCAGCGGGATGGCGCCTGGGAATGACGGGATGCCAAATTCGACCATCAGCCGACTGATTTCGTTGCTGTAATCCTTCATTTTATCATCAAAGCCGTTCATGGCCTTCAGTTCGCCGACTGGCCGAGTATGAACGACGCTGACGTCGTTCAAGACGGCTAGAGAACCTGGGGGGCGTCCGAGAGCGCAGGACCAGAAGATGTCGATAGCGGTCTCCGCACCGATATGGAACAAGTCCTCGATTTTCAATAGGGCCGACGTTTTGAAAAAGGGGCACATCATCTCAACGAAGTTGACCGGGCGAATCGGCGGCGCGCCCGGCCTTGTGAGAAGTGCTGCGTAGCTGAAATGACTGTCCCAGGTTAGCGAAGGCTGCCAAACATCCAATTTATGAACGCGCCCTAGTTCGAACGCCCTCGAAATCGTCCGGCTATCAGTCTCGATGTCGTCGTCGATCAGCGCGATCTGATCATAGCGTTCAACGATATCCCGATGATGCCGAAAAAAAACTCCGTAACCGGCGACCTTGCTTCCGGGAATGTCTACGTGACCGAAGTCCCCACGCTCGAGCGCTAGTGTGGTGTGGCCATAGGCCAAAACCATCAGGTCGAACGCCTGCTCGTCTTCGCTGGGCGCCATCCATCCCTGGTGTAGGGAACGGGGGCCGGCCCGAACGAGGATCAAGTCCTTGTGCTTACCAGAGGGAGCCTTCATGAGGCGTGACGCGCCCCTCTTTTGTCCGTAAAAGTAGTAGGAGAACATAGGGGATATGTAAAAGATGGCAAGACGTGTTGGGCTGTTGACGTTACCTCTGCACAAAAACTACGGCGGAATTCTACAGGTCGCCGCTCTTTACGAATATATGACAGCTTCTGGCGTTGAGGTTGTTCTCCTTGAACGCGGCGTGAGAAAATCGTGGAAGAACGCCGCTGCCAAGTTCCTGGCGCGACTGCCATTAGACATAATCGTGGGGGCGGGCAGCCGGCTGGTTCGCAATGAAAAGCTCTATGCCCTTCAGAACTTTATCTCGAACCATCGCTTCATCTGGAAATTTCTTCCCCGGCGGTCCGGTCCTCTCCTCGACTCCGCGGACATGCGGCATGCAATCGATAGACTTGGTCTAGATATGATCATCGTCGGCAGCGACCAAGTATGGCGGCAGGATTATCTGCCACCGGACGCCCTGCCCGATTACTTCCTAGGCTTCGCCGAGGGAACTCGCGCGCGGCGTGTGTCCTACGCCGCCTCCTTCGGCCATGGAGGCTGGCGCTATCCAGAGCTTACCGCTGAGGTTTCCACCCTGCTGTCGCGTTTTAGCGCCGTCTCCGTCCGTGAAGCGTCGGGGGTAGATATTTGCCGTGACGTGCTCGGTCGGGGTGATGCGGTGCATGTACTCGATCCGACCTTGGTCGTCGATCCTGCGTTCTATGAGCGCGTGGCGGACGCGCCGACTACCAAGACAGGTAAGGTGCTGTTCGAATACATCCTCGACCATGACGGTGAGGCGCCCACGATCGGGGAAGACGTGGCAGATAGTCTTTGGACAGAATATTCGGTCTGTTCCGTGGCCCTCGAGGAGGGGGGGGCGTTGCCTGGGATTGGAGGCTGGGTGCGCGCCATCATGGATGCTGACTTCATCATGACTGACTCGTTCCATGGCATGGTGTTTTCGATAATATTCCAGAAAGACTTCGTCGCCCTAGTCAATCATAAGCGCGGAGCCGACCGGTTCACCTCGCTGGCAGGCCTACTTGGTCTGGAAGATCGGCTGCTGGCAGGAAGCTCGCGGTCGCAGGCTCGCGAGATCGCCGCTCGGCCTATCGACTACTCCGCTGTTTCGGCACGACTCAAGCTGTTGCGCGAGCGTTCTTGCGACTTCCTGCGCGACGCGTTGGCAGGGGGCGAAGCCTAGTCGCCGAGCAAGCGCTTCACGGCCTTGATTCCTGCGGGACCAAGTATCCCCTTGGCCATCTGGCGGACGCTGTGCTCTCTAGAAGGATCTAGATTCTTGATCATCTTTAACGCTTGGCTCTCATCCTCGGCCTCCACGAATGCCTCGACTAGAATCGGTCGAGTCTGTTGATCTTGAGAAAATAGTCGCGCCGCTGCCGCTTCAGCTTCCTGTTTGTCTGAGATGGCGATGTATTCCATGCCCAATGCGTCAGCATAACCCTTGACAAGATCTCGCGATTTCTGGCCGAAATGTCCGTCAGCGGCGATGAAGCGGTTCGCCGCCTCCCCGAACGCTGATCCCAGGTGGCCGTGTTGCGTAAATTCCGTTCCCTTACCGTTGTTGACCAACAAGATGCGGACATTCGGGCCCAGGTGGCGGCTGCCCAACGAATTCATATCATAAAAGAAGGCTAGGTCGCCGGTCACCAAGAAGAACAACCTGTCTGGATCGGCGAGCGAGGCTCCTATTAGAGATGACATGCAGCCATCGATGCCAAATCCGCCCACATTTGCCGCCGCGCGGACACCTTCTGGAAGATCAAAGAAGTTCCATGCCCTGAGGCTGTTGAGAATGGCGAAATGGACCACCGCGCCCTCGGGCACACGGTGCGCGAACTGTGAGGCGAGCCACAGATTCGAAAAGGGCAGTTCAGGTCGTCTGGAGCGCTTTTCTTCCAGCGCCGCCTTGCAGGTTTTGAAGAAATTGGGCGTGCTCGGAGCGCCTTCCGAATAAAGGCGGAAGAACCGCTGTTCGGACATCTCGAATACGTGGCGCAGTTTCCGAAAGGTGTCGCGGACCTCACCGTCGGGACTGACCCGCCAGACCTCCTTGCCAATCAGGGGCTGAACTTCGTAGTCCCCGGTGAGCTCGCCAATATGGATCGTGACATCGGGTTGGACGGTTGACTGATCGGCGCCTTCCTGTGCGCCGATCAGGGCGCTAAGGACCCGATACTTGCCGTAGTAGCCGCTGGTGTGATCACAGAAGACGGCGGCGTCGTTAAATTCGCAGAAGCGGTCGAGTGCTGTCGTTTCTTCATGCGTCCAGGTCTTATGCGCGCCGATGAATACGCCGATTCGGCCGGCAAGGATTGGGAGGGCCTGATCATCCGGCGTCCAGCGGTTGATTAGGCGATAGTCAGGTAACTGTCGAAGCGAGAAGTCGCGGCTATAGGTCGTGGGGAGGTTAATGTGAACAGGCCCCCCACCTTGCCGGGTGAGTTCCAGGATCGCGCGGTTGATCTTCATCTCGCATTCCCAGATGTCTTCGGCGTCCTTGACGACGGGAAGGTCAACGCTGAGCTTTACAGTGTCGACCGGTTGGGTGCTGCGGTCGATCACCTGGGCGATGTGATGGCCCCCCCGCGCGCGGCCTTGCATTGAGGTCAGGGCGAGGATTGGCAGCTTACGATAGAAAGCCTCGGTTAGGCCGGGCATGTAGTTGCGTGATGCAGTGGCCCCCGTGCAACTGATGACGACCGGCTCGCCGAGTTCGGCTGCTAAGCCGCAGGCCATATAGGCTGCCGAACGTTCATCGACCGCCGAGTATACCCGGAAGTATGGGTCGTCCTGGACGCTGCCTACAAAGGCCATGTTCGTCGTTCCTGGAGAGGCGATCACATGCTTGACGCCGTGTCCCTTCAATAGGGCAATCACGATCTGCGCCTGCTTTTCATCGGTATAACTCGTCATCGCACCCTCATCGAACTGACTGGAGAATATCTATAGTGCAGATACGCAACCTTCTGCTTACTATCGGAAAAGTCACGCAATGGCGTGTGTTCTCCTGACGCGCGGTCACGCAGGGCTTCTGCACGCCCGTTGAGCGGAAGGAAGCGGCCTTCCTGTAGCTGCGCGCGTAAGCGGGCCTTCAGCTTAACGCGGCAGTCAGTGAGACTACCCAAATCGAACAGCTTGCCGATTTTTGCTGGGTCGAACCGACGATCGTACATTCGGTCGTAAATGATCTGAGGAACCGAACTTCCGGCTCGGCAGAAGCTATCCAAATCCTGAAGCATGATCTTCGGGCGTCGCCCAAGGTGTACTTGTAGTTCATCAAGGTAGAGGCTCAGCACGTCACCCCAGGTCATCGCCTGGCTCCCAGCAAGATTGTATTCCTCACCTAGCGCCGCCGGATTGCCCATCAGCCCTGCGATCATGCGGGCGACATCGGCACCCTCAGTCATCGTGGTCCATTTGCCCATCAGTGCGTCTGAAAAGACGATACTTCGCCCTTGCAGCGCTCGATGTAACCACCCCTCCTTCTCCAAGGTGCCCAGTTGCAACCGTCCCTCCCCAAAGGTGATGTAGGGGCGAATGATCGTCCAATTGTTCTGGCCGGAGGCGTGAAGCAAATCCTCTTGCCGGGCTTTGGCCAAGGCGTATTCGTCGCCCGCCAAAAAGGCGGTGTCCTGCGATACGTCGAGCAGACGCGGCGAGCACTCTGTTATCGGATCGACGGAGTCCGCGAAGACGCGGGCGGAACTTGTATAGACGTACTGGCCACTCGCCCCCAGAAACGCGTCAACTCGGCTGTGAAACGTCGGCGTGTCGTAGACCATGAAATCCACGATTACATCCCAGTCCTGCCGCAGGATTTCTCTAAGGAAGGCGACATCCTGAGCATCACCCCTGATATAGCTGACAGCCTCGGTTGAGGGGCGCTCCCGGCGAGTGGTTACATGGATCTCGTGGTTGTGAGGGGCGAGGGCCGTAATCAGCTCGCCGCCAATGGCTCCGGTTGCGCCCAGTGCGAGAATTCTCATGAGCGTGCTCTGAATTTTGCCAGCTGATGCCTTGCCATGGAGTGCAGTGCTCCTCGTTCGCGCGCGTTGAAGCCGAGGGTGTAGATGACGCAGGGCGGAAGGAGTCCAATCAGAGCCGCCGTCGCTAGAGCGCCCAGATCCAGCGACAGATCGACGGCAGCGGGCGCCAGATGAAGAAGGCCCCAAACTAGGCTAGATGAGGCTAAGACCACGAGAAGGACCGGCAGCAGGACCGTCTGTAGGTAGGCGGCTATGGGCAATCCGGTCAGGCGGCTGGCGATGGCGAGCCGGACGACGAACATCACCAGATTGACCGCGATGGCCACGAAATAGACGGAAGATGCGGGATAGCCGGCCCGAACCAGAATCCAAGAGAACAGCAGAACGAAAAGCTGCAGGGCGCCCAGGGTGACCTCGTACAGTCGCATTTGGCCCGTCGCCCGCACGGCGGTCATTAGCGGAAAACTGATCGCCACAATGGCATTCTCAATCAGCGCCAGCCGGATAAACAGCACCGTTTCATTAGGATAGTCGCCTAGCCACAGGGCCAGGATTCCTGGCATGACCGACATGATCGGAAGGGTCGCCACCCAAACGAGGAAGAACGTCACCTTCGACCCGGTGAAGATCAGGCCGAACATCTGCGCCGTCTCGCCCGCAGCATGGGACTTGATAATCGGCGGATGCAGGGCGGCGGAAAAGTTGGTGGAAAAGGTCAAGACCTGCCCCGAGACGGAAAGGGCTAGCGCCCGCGCGGCTACGGTCGCCGGATCGAACGCCTGGTTGATTAGGATGGTCACTGCCTGATTGCGGCTGATGGTGGTGATTTGGCCGAAAACCGTCCAGCCGGCGAAGCTTAGCATCTCTCGCAAGGCCATGGGTTCAAGACCGATTGGTCCTGGCCGACATTCCTCATAGCGCCGGGCGCAATACGTCCAGTACGCCGTTGTCAGTACAACGGACACCGCACACAGGAGCAGGCCGTAGATGATCACCCCGTCGGCCGCGATCCGGTCTATGACCAATACAGCGCCAAGGCGCAGGATGGCATCGGCGACCGAAAACAGCGCGAACACGTGCATGTCCTCATGGGCCATAATTATGGATAGGTAGAAGCCGCCGAAGCTTGTGATGAGGAAGGATACGACCATGAGTTGGAACAGGATCTGGGCGGCGAAGAGCCTTTCCGGGTCGATGGCCAGACGATTCGCCACGAACCATGTTCCGGCCGTCTCTAGCCCTAGGATGATGATGAGCGTGACGCCGACGCACAGGATTAGTGCGGCGTCATGAACTCGCTTCAGACGCTCGTGGCCGCCCTCGCCCATGGCGAAGGAGAAATACCTCTGGGTAATCGTGCTTAATGAGGCGGGCAGAAACGATCCGATCATGACCACGCTCAAAATTACATTGTAGAGCGCGAAGTCATTGATGCCCAAGGCTGCAAGCAGAGCCCTTATCGAATACAGATTAATTGCTAGGATAAGGATCTGGCGCACGAACAATGCAGCCGTATTCTTTGCAAGCCTGCCGGAACTCATCAGAACTGAAGCCTATCGGCAATGACGGAACGATCTAGGCAGGTCAGTGGCCGGCTATTCGCCGCACCAACCGCCGAGGCCGAACTTGAGCCAGTCGGCACATAGGCCGAGAATTTAGAGAGGAGAGGCGCGGTGGAAAGAAAACCGCGCTGAGATCTGCCGGGTGCTTGGTTCCAGCCACCCAAAACATCCACACGCCCGAGAGGCCTAGGCCGATGCCTTGGGCGCGGGGATCCCAGAAAGTTGATTGGGTCATGGCTGCCCAGCCATTCCCGAGATTGCAGGGCCGAGACAAAGCGCTTGCGTACCCTGCTACAGGCCGAGTTCGGCGCTGGACTGCCTAAGCGCTCTGCATCGAGAATCTCGGCGTCGCTCAGCAAAGCGTAGTTGCCAATGCGAAGAGCTATAGCCACGCTTGACGGCAAGGGCTGCCTCACCAGTTCCATCGGTTCAGAGACGATCATGACGCCGCCAGCGGGGAGCAGCCCTCGACGGATCCCTTCTACGAGTCGAGCCCGTTAAACACCGAGGGGTGCGATGCACCGCAGCGAAGTTGTGGAGCGCCTCTAAGCTCGCTCCGAGTTCGACCACCATGGGCTGACGTAGGACCGCCGATACGCACACGGCCTGGCTCACTTGGTCACGCAGGGAGGGCATGGCAACGGCTGTCACCGCGCCACTGGCCTCAGTGAGGTACTTAACGAGCCGTGTTCCAACAGACCCGCTGGTGCCTAGTACCAGAGCGCGTTGCGCGGTGCTCCCAGGCATGACCTAGTTCATCACGCTCATGAGCCGGTCTTTCAGCTCGGGGCGGCAGACGATGAGGTCGGGCATGTAGACGTCCTTCTGGTTGTAGACCATCGGGGCGCCGTCGAGGCGGGAGACGTGGAAGCCGGCGGCGAGCGCCACGGCCACCGGGGCGGCGGAGTCCCATTCGTACTGGCCGCCGGCATGGACATAGGCGTGGGCCTCGCCGCGGACCACGGCCATGGTCTTGGCCCCGGCCGAACCCATGCCGACCAGTTCGCCGCCCAGGAGTTCGGCCGCCCGGCTGGCGACCTCAGGCGGGCGCGATCGGCTGACGAGGATCTTCAGCCCGTCCGGCGAGGCGGGCATTTCCGGCGGGGTGCTGGTGTCGAGGACCAGGTCCAGGGCGGGGAGGGCGACGGCGCCCACCACGGGCTCGCCATCGACACAGAGGGCCACATGGACGGCCCAGTCCTCCCGGCCTTCGGAATACTCCCGGGTGCCGTCGAGGGGATCGATGATCCAGACCCGCGAGCGTTCAAGACGGGCGATGTCGTCCGTGGCCTCCTCCGACAGCACGGCGTCATGCGGGCGAAGGCTTTGCAGGGAATGGCTGAGAAACTGCTGGCCGACCGCGTCGCCCAGGGCGCCGAGGGGCTTGCCGGTGATGCTGGTGAGCTCGCGCGCCTTCAGGAGCAGAACCCCGGCCTGTCGGGCCAGGTCGGACGCCAAGCGGGCGTCATCGCCAAGATCGAATGCTTGAGACATATCGCACCAGGCCCCCGCCCCGGCATTTTACTTTACTGACCGCAGGCATGACGCGCGGAAGACGGCAGATAGATCGTATCGCTCAATAGGAGCCGCTGCGAAGGAGAACGGCCGGCACTGTGGCCGCCATGATCTGCACATAGCGCCGAACCCCAACCGTGCGCGCATAGAGCACGTCCAGGGCCACCCGGCGACGGTAGGAGACGTCGTTGCGGCCATTCACCTGCCACAGGCCGGTGACGCCCGGCTTGACGGCGCAATAATAGGCGAACCAGCGGCCATAGCGGGGGATTTCCGCCGTTACGATGGGCCGCGGCCCCACCAGGCTCATCTCGCCCTTCAGGACGTTGAACAGTTGCGGCAACTCATCCAGGCTCGACTTGCGCAGGAAGGCGCCCAGCGCCGTAATCCGGGGATCCTTGCGCAGCTTGTGATCCAGCTCCCATTCCCGCCGGGCCTCAGGATCGCGCGCCAGCAGGGCGTTGAGCCGGACTTCGGCGTCGGTGACCATGGTGCGGAACTTGAGGCACTTGAACACTTGGCCGCCTTGGCCGATGCGGGACTGGCGGAACAGGGCCGGGCCCCCGTCCTGGAGCTTGATGAGGCCGGCGATCACCAGCATCAGCGGGGCGATGAACAGAAGGACGGCCAGCGCGATGACTATGTCAAGAAACCGACACATGTCGAGGCTGAGCTTGTGACCACCCTTTACCGCCGGACCTGAGTACAACGCGCCCCCTTGCAGGCCAGTCAGGCCCGTACTCTGGAGGGTGATGTTCTTCGTGTCTGAAAAATACACGCTGCAGCCCCTTACGGTTGTCGCAGTCTTTACCCTCTGACCCTATGCCGATCTAGTTATTTCGTCGCAGGGTTGAGCCGTCTTATGGATGGTGTTGTGTCGGGGCGCCACCTGTTAAGGCGCCCAAAGTGTGCACTGCGGCAAGAACTGTCATATCGACGCTCGCTGAAGGGCCGGGAGGCCTTCGGTATGCCATTTCCAAGCGCTTTCAAGGATTTCCGGAAGGCCGAACCGGGGGCTCCAGCCGAGAATTTCGCGAGCCTTGCGGTTGTCGGCCACCAGGGCGGGCGCGTCGCCCTCCCGCCTCGGGGCGTCGGCCACAAGGAAGGGGCGGCCTGAGACCTGGGCGACGGCGTCGACCACCTCCTGCACGGTCGATCCCGTGCCGGTGCCGAGGTTGAAGACCTCAGTGGCGCCGCCCGCCAGCAGGTGCTTCAGGGCCAGGACATGGGCCTCGGCCAGATCAAGAACATGGATGTAGTCGCGCACGGCGGTGCCGTCGCGGGTCGGATAGTCCCGCCCCATGACCTTGAAACCGGCATTGGAGCCCTGGGCCGCGGCGATGGCCAGGGGAATGGCGTGGCTCTCCGGGCTGTGCCACTCGCCGATCCGCCCGTCGAAGTCTGCGCCCGCGGCGTTGAAATAGCGCAGGGCCACGGAGCGGAACCCCAGGTATCGGTCGAAGTCCCGCAACATCTGCTCGACCATCAGCTTGGTGCGCCCATAGGGATTGAGGGGCGCCTGCGGATGGGTCTCGTCCATCGGCATCTGCTGGGGCTCGCCATAGGTGGCGCAGGTCGAGGAGAAGACCATGGCCTCGACGCCCGCCCGCCGCGCGGCGTTGATGAGGCAAAGGGCCCCGGCGACATTGTTGTCGTAGAACCGGTCCGGGCGCCGGACAGACTCGCCCACCTCGATCAGGGCGGCGAAATGCAGCACGGCGACGGGATTGTGGGCGGCGAAGACGGCGTCCAGTCTTGCGGCGTCGCCGATGTCGCCGACCTCCAGGGGACCCCACTTTGCGAACTCGGCATGGCCGTTGCTCAGATTGTCATAGACGACCGGCAGGAAGCCCGCCTCTGACAGCCGAAGGCAGGTGTGGGCGCCCACATAGCCGGCGCCGCCGGTGACCAGAACCTTCTGCATTCCATCCCCTTGATGAAATTCGCCCTGCAATCATAGGGCGATATTGCTGTTGCTTCGCAACGTTCGTAAGACTCAATTAATACAGATGAGCGGCGCAGCGGACTTCGCCCCAAGAGCAGGCGCGAGGCCCGGCTGGAGACAGTTTGTTAGGCGCCCCTTGCTACAAGGATCCGGTCATCCGGAGGACCTCGACGTGGGCGCCAAATCTAAGCCTGAGACCGCAGAAGCGGTCGCTACACCTTTCATCTCTTCGCCGGAGCCTGCGCCCCGGTCCGCGAGACTGGCCTCAGCCGAAGATCTTGCGGGCGAAAGCCCAGCCAGGCGGCTTCAAGACCAGCTGCGTGAGTCCCTGTCGTCCCGCGCGCCGACCCGGTGGTCGGCGCGAAAGACTGTCGCCTTCGTGGCTTTAACCTGCGGATCCTTCTGGATCGCGGCGGCTTTGCTGTTGCAGCTTAGCCTGAAAGCCCTGGGCTAGCGGCCCCGAGGGGGCTTGCCCCTCAGCTCACATAGTATTTCTTATATTCGGCGTAGTAGTAGCCCGGATCCCCATAGCCGTACTTTGACTGTTGCTTCATGTCGACCTGGGTCAGGGCCACCCCGGCCAGATGCGTCCCCGTTCCCGACAGCAGGCGGAACGCGGCCTCGATGGCGTGTTGCGGCGTCTTGCGCCACCGGGCGAGGAAGACGACGGCGTCGGCCTTGGGGGCCAAGACCCGCGTGTCCGCCACCGGCAGGACCGGGGCCGTATCAAGGACGATCAGGTCGTAGGAGGCGCGCAGCTGGTCGAGCAGGCGATCCATGGCCGCCGACCCGAACACGTCCTTCGGCGTCAGGCTGGACTTGGCCAATGGCAGCAGACGGACGCCGGTGACGCTGTCGGTCGTCACGACCTCTTCCAGCGTGGCTTCCCCGGCCAGAACCTCGATCAGGCCACGTTGAGGCTCCTCGCCGAACATCCGGTTCACCGAGCGACGGCGAAGGTCACAGTCGATCAGGATCACATTATGGCCTTGCTGGGCGGCGGAGCGCGCCAGACAGACCGAGGTCGTGGTCTTGCCTTCGCCCGGGAGCGCTGAGGTGATGGCCACCACCTTCACGGTTTCACCCAGCCGGGAATACATCACCGAGGCGCGGAGGTTGCGGAACGCCTCGGCGAAGCTCGAAAGCGGTTTTTCGATCACATAGTCGACGGGCGCCGAGGTGCGGCCCTCCGCAACGGAGGCGAGCAGGGGCACGGCGCCCAGATACGAGACGTCCAGGCGGTGCTCTACGTCCTCGGCCGTCGCCAGCCCAGCGTCGAGCATTTCGGCCAGGATCACCGCGCCAAGTCCGCAGCCCATGGCCAGAACCAGCCCCAGAGCGAGATTGAGCGGCACTTTCGGTGAGCTTTGGCCCGTCGGAATGGTGGCCGACGACACGACGCGGGCGTCGGACTGCTCGATGCCCTGCTGTGAGCTCGTCTCCTTGTAGCGGTTCAGGTAGCTCTCATAGAGCGTGCGACTGGCCTCAGCGGTGCGCTCAAGCTCGTTCAGCCGCACCTGGGCCTGGTTGTTGCCCACGAGAGTGCCGCGCGCGCTGGAGAGGCTGCCGCCGATGGCGGCCGCGCGTTGCCGCGAGACCTGCACCTTGGCTTCGAGGTTGGAGATGATCCGTTGGATCTCCGCCTGGATCTGGGCGTCGATATCGGTCAGCTGCCGATTGGCGGTCAGCATCTCTGGGTGCCGCTCGCCGTAACGGCCCTGCAGGTCGGCGACCTTGGCCGAGACCGTGGCGCGTTGCTCGCGTAGCTTCTGGATCACGGGCGAGCTGAGCGCCTCGCCCAGATCATCTCCAGACGAACCGCGTGAAAGCTGGCTGCGCGCGGTGCTCAGGCGAGCCTCGTCCTCGGCGACTTGGGCCCGCGCTTCAGCAAGGCTCTGATTGTAGTTCGAAATCTCGGTCTCGGTGAGATTGGTGCCGGCCGCGCTCAGCAGATTGTTGGCGATGCGGTAGTTCTGCACAGCGGCTTCGTCAGTGAGCACCTGCTGCCGCAACCCCTCCAGCCGAGAGTTGAGCCAGCTATTGGCCTGTTGGGTCGCGTCGAACTTGGCCTCCAACTGCTCCAGCAGGTAGAGCTCGGCGAACTTATTGGCGATGGTGGCGGCCTTGGTCGGGCTTGCCGACTCGAAGCTCACATTGATGACGTAGGTCAGACCAGCCCGGCGCACCGAGAGACGACCGAGCACCGCGTCGACGATGCGCTCCTGCGCCTTCTGTTGGGCGATCGGATCATCGGGGATGTCCCGCGGCTTGGCCGAGGTGAACACGCCCAGGACGGAGTCCTTGACGGTGGAGAGCGCGCTCGGCGGCGCGAGCGCAGAATTAAACTCCGGATCCTGAGAGAGCTGCAGGGCGTTGACCACGCGCTCGGCGAGACGCCGAGACTTGAGGATCTCCACCTCGGTGTCGACCACGCTCGAATCCGCCGGAAGCCCCGAAAGCACGGCCTCGATACTGACCACCTGCTCCTGGCGCGTGTCGAGCATTACGTTCGCGGTCGCCGTATACATGGGCGTTGCGGTGAAGGTGGTGAAGATGGCCGCCAGGAAGACGAGCGCGGCGACGGCGCCGAACAGGCGAACGCGGCGACGGAAGACGTTGAACAGCCTGCGTAAATCAAACTGATCGGCCAACCCGCCACCGGCGCGATGGCCGCCCGGCATCCCTCCGGCCTCCTCGGAGTTCGGGTCTGCGGAGGGATGGGAAAAAGCATTCATGGAAATCAGTGTCCCGAAACAGGCCTTGCAACGACGGAGGCCTGCAAGCCAGAGGCCGTCAAAGGCCGAACGACCCCGGGAGGGGGGAACGGCCAGGCCGGACGGGCCTGGCCATCAGAACTAGAACTGTAGGGCCAGCGTCGCGCCGACCTTGTTCACCTTGAAGTCCTGGCCGCCGACGCCGCTGGAGTCCATGGTCATGTGGCTATAGGCGACGGTCACGCCAACATGGCGGTTCAGCAGGTAGGTCGCCCCCACGCCAGCGTTGAACCGATCGTCCTCGCGCGTGATGCCCTGATAGTCATCCTTACCTTGCGACACGTTGCCGGTCAGGATGACATTGCGCCTCAGCTCGTGATCGACCTTCGCGCCAAGGTTGGCCGAGGTGTAGCCCGCCGAACCTGGCGAGGCGCTTTCTTCGATCGTCCGCGACCCTGTGAAGGTCACCGTGGTCAGCTGGGTGGGGAACCATTCCACCTGCGCGCGGGCGCCGAACCCGTCGAGGTCGCTCAGGGTCGGATCGTCATATTCCTGGCTCAGATAACCCACGGCGATTTCGCCGCGCGCGGTCGCGCCAAGCTCGAAGTTCGAGCCCACGAGCGCCTGATAGCCCTCGGAATCTCGCACCAGCGTCACCGCCGGACGATTAAGACGGTAGTCACGCTCATTGCGGCTGACCTCGAGGAAGATCGCCGTCGCCGGGCTCACCGCATAGTCGGCTCGCGCGGTGATCAGATGCTCATCGCGGTCGCGGTACTGTTGGGTGATCGCCCCGCCGGCGGGATTGCGACCGTCTTCGTAATCAAAGCTTTTGAACGTATAGCCGCCGGAAAGGCGCAGGCGATTCAGTTCGTGGCTCACGGCCGCGCGGGCCGCGGTGGTTTCGTATTCGGTCGGCTCTACTGCGCCGGACACGGCGTTGGGCGAGGTTCGCGGCTCAACCAGGTCAGCCCAATCGACGCCCAGCGTGATGAAGCTGTTGCGCTGCATGTCGATCTGCGCCGAGGCGCCCACCGAGACGTCTTCGGAGTTCTCCGTGTCAAAGTCCTGGTAGCGCTGGATCGTGGACCGAGCATAGGCGTTCAGCGCATGGCGCGACCAATCCGAGGAGATGGAAATCTCCGGAGCCACGCGCCAGACCAGGTCGTCAGTCTCGCCGCCATCGGTGGCGTAGATATTGTCGTTATGCTCGACGCCCAGGGACACTTTCGGATAGGCCATGAACGAGCCCATCCGGAGCCCGACAGCCTGATACCCATCGCGGGGGCGCTGCATCACCGACACATTGCGATCGCGGGCGAAATTGGTCTGGGCATCGCTGGCCGCAGCCATACGGCCAGCGGACTGGGCGGCCGCCGGACTGGAAAGACCGGCGGCGATCGCGATCGCCGCCCCGGCCATGAGCACTCTCTTGTCCGCAGTCACGGGCATACCCCTAGTTTCATGGGCTGCGCAGGGCGCAAATCCAGGTTGAGATGTTCAGGTCTAGAAGCCCGACAGGCGCCTGCCCATCAGGCAGGCGCTCAGCCTAGGCGTACGCTGGTCTTACGGGGTGGCGCCCGGCGGCACATAGATTGGCGTGGTGATGGTGGTCGGCGGGGCCGGCGGAGGCGTCGGGGCCGCGGCCGGCGCGGCGGCAGGGGCCTGAGCGACAGCAAGTTGTGCCGCAGCCGAAGCCGTCGAGATCGCAGCGGTCACAGCCGGCGTGTTGATGCCCCGCGCCGCCAGGAGAACGGCGGATTGACTGACTGCATCGCTCACAAGGCTGGCGACCTCCCGTGACAACTGGCTGCTCGCGGCGAGGGGGGACGCGGCGATGGCGGCCTCGATCGCGGCCTCGATGGCGTCCTCCTGAGCGTCCTCAGACAGGCCTTCGGTCGCAGCGACGGCCTCGGCGACAGCTTCGGCGATCGCCTCGGCCAAGGCTTCGACCTGTGCGGCTTCCGTCGTGGTCTGGGCGATCGCCACAGCGGCCGGGAGCGCGACGAGACCGAAACCGGTGACCGCAACCATGGCGCGCGCCATGGCGCTGGCGCCAATCACTTTGAGGCTCATGCCGCCTCTCCCTTGAAAGCGTTAACGGCGTAGCTGCCGTGCTCCCCCTATGGCCACAAGACGCAGCGTTTCTCAAGGGGGTTTGTGCTGTTATGCAGTATTGAGACCCCAAACTGTGTCATTCTCGCGCGCCGATTAAACCCATGCCGCCTTATCTTGCGGCGCCTGCAGGTTTGCGCCGTCAGCCGCGACCTACTTTCCCCGCCGCTTCAGGCGCTCGCGCCAGAATACTGCCGACACAGCGCCGATCGGTGAGGTGACAGCTTCCAACCTTGCGACCATTTCACGACGGCGCGAGGTTTGAAGGAAGGTCAGGGCTTCGGTTTTCACTCTTTTCCGGAGTTCCGGGGTTAAGGCGCCCCAATGATCGAGGGCGAACCCGACGCGCCAAGTCGACACATACTGATCGAGGGGCAGCAACTCATAGGAGAGTCTAAGGTGTTCCAGACCTTCAGCGCTGAACTCTCCGTCCAGGCTGTCGATATAGGCTAGGCGTAGGCGTGAGCTGGAATCGTAGGGCGCCTGGCCGAGCGCCAGATGGCTGGCCTGAGCGGCGACCTCGAGGTTCGCGGGCCTTGCCGCCAGGGCTTCATTGGCGGCGTGGCTCTGACCCTGCGTCAGCACCAAAGGTGAGGGGACAGGACTTGAACCTGGCGTCAGAGCCGCCAGGGCCGCCGCGACGAGTCCCAGGGTCGCCAGGGGGAGAAGCGCCAGGCCGCCAATCTTAAGCGTGGACGCCAGCCCCTTCATCGCTGCGACCCCTGCGACATGGAAAACTGAAGCCCCAGCATGTAGGCCCACATCAGGGCCACCGAAGGCGTCTGCAAGGCGAAGTCGGTGAACCCATGGACGAGAACCGCCAGGTTGGCGGCCAGAAGGGCGAAGATGAGATAGGTCATCCGCGTTCGGCGCAGACCGCGCCACAGGCTGATGATGATCACCGACCCAATGGCCCCGAACATGGGCAGGGCGCCGATCAGGCCCGCTTCCTCCAGCCACTGAATATAGACATTGTGCGTCGCCCGGACGGTCCACAACGAACCAAAGTTGGTGGCGTCGAGCAGGATGCGGTGAATGATGTCGAAGGTCCCCAGGCCATAACCGCCCATCGGGGCGGCCAGGAAGGCCCGCCAGTGCATGGCGAACATCTCGGCTCGGCTACTGGCGTCCTGATCAAAGGATGTGAAACGCTCCAACAGCCGCTCGCCGACGAAGTAAAGGCTGGCCATGGCGGCGATCACCGTGGCGAGCACGATGAGCGACATGCGGTTCCAGGTGACCCGGCCGGCGAAGAGCAGGATCACGACCAGTCCGAGGACGCCCACGGCCGTCCCCAGGGCCGCGCCCCTTGAGGCCGTCGCAAGGAGGCAGCCGGCCAAGATGATCAAGGCGGCCCAATAGCCGGTCGCGGCCTGCAGAGCCTGGCCTGCCCTCACGCCCCGCAGGTCGCGCAGCAACGGACCCAGGGTGACGATCACCATCACGGCGAAGAAGGTGCCCGCCGTATTCGGGCTCATCAGCGTGCCTTCCAGGCGCCCCCTCTGGGTCTGGTACTGCACGCCGGTGGCGAAATTGAAGAAGGCCCAAAGCCCGAAGACGGCTGACAGGGCGATCAGCAGATTGACCGCTGTCTTTGCGCGACTGTCTGACGCCCCAGTGGCCGCGCCCACAAGGAAGATGCAAGCCAGGCCGAGAAGCTTGATCAACTCCAAGGTCGTGGCCGAGCGGTCGATGGTGGTCGAGCCTGGCGTCTCCCCCACATAGGCCCAGACCGGGTGGACGCCGGCCGGACCAAAAGGCGTGAGAGACAGGAGCCCCGCCAGCAGGGCCAGCCCAAAGAGCGCAGCCGGAATGGCGAGGCCGCGAACCCGCAACAGGTCCCGCCGGATGCTCGGGGTGGCGACACATCCCAGGAGTAGGAGGGCCGCAGCGCCGACCGCGATCAGGCTCGCCTCGATCCGCAGGGCGCCATAGGCTAGGTGAGCCAGGAAGATCAGACCAAGGGCCGCCGAGGCCAGGCCCGTCCCCTCGGGCGGCGGCCAAAGACGGCCGCGCGGACCTGCGTCTTCGCGCGATTGGCTTGCGCTACGTCTAGAGCCCACCGGCCGCCTCTCCCCAACCCGGACGCCCGCGCGCGCCTCACCCCTTCCGAGGCCTCGCAAAGGCTGGAATCTAGGATGTGGCTGCGCGCCGGCTATCGCGAGAGGTTTCCCCTAGCGGAGGAGCCCACGCAAGGGCCTGTCGCTCGCCAGAGCCAGAGCCAGAGCCATGGGCAGCTCAGCCTCATCCTGCGTGCGTATGAGCAGATCGGCGCCAAGGGGGCGGCCATTGAACGCCTCGGTGCTGAGTCGACGCTGAGGCGACGCCAGCTCCGGGTGTTCCGGCGCAACGGCCGGCGTGGCGGTGGCGTCCTTATCGGGCGCCGCGTCGGCGAAGGTCTGGCTCACGGGCGCCTGACTGACCAACGCCCAGCGGAACGGCGCGCCGGCGACCTGACGTTCGCGCCAGGTGAGGCTCGCCTTGCGCCAGGGCAGGATCCAGGGGGTCAGGCTGTCGAGCACATAGTCCCCCTGGTCCGTTGCGACCACCAGGACGGCGTGACTTTCGCCCCAATTGGTCGTGGCGACAGCAATGGACATTGCATGCTCCGGCACGCCCGCTGCGAGCAGCGCCCGGCGCTTTTCCAGAACATAGTCTTCGCAGTCGCCATACTGATCGCCCTGGGCTAGGGGCGTCGCCCAGCGGTCCAGGACGCCATAGGTCTGAATGTCGGCCCGGCGCACAATCTGGCGGTTCACCTTGTCATTGACGCGGGTGAGCTGACCCCAGAGGGCGGGCGTCAGGGCAGGGGGCGCGGCGTTCGCCGCAACGGCCTTCGACGCCGGTTCGGGTGGCTCAGCCGGAGGGATATGCGGGGGCTGGCCCAGACGCTGCAGCCGCGGCGTCTCACCATTGGAGGCCGTGCTGACCCGCACCATGGCGGGTGCGCCCGACGGCGGCGTGCGGGCCTGGCCCATAGCAGCCTCAAGGGCGGCGTTGGACTGCTCTGCGGCGTCTCTAAGCAGGCGCGCCTCGGCGAACGCGGTCGCCCAGTTCACATTGCGCCCCGATACGGCCGCCGTCGTCGTGGTCCGCATCCCGGCCAGGACAAGTCGGGCCTCAGCATCGTTGCGCCGCGCCAGCTCGATCTCGGCGACCTTGCGCACAACCGCAGCCGGCGCTCCGCCGCAGTCGTCCGGCTGCCTTTGGCAGAAATCTAGATACCCAGTTGGGGCTGCGGTAGCCGCGCCCAAGCCCATGGGCGAGCTCGGCTCGGGAAGTGTTGCACATGCCGCCAGGGTTATCGAAGCACTAAAAATCGCTGCCTGAGTAAACAGGGTCTTTTTGACCAACACCACACCCACCCCTTCTGGAGTTCTGTTGTGCGATGTTTACGATAAAGCGGCTTAAGCGTTGATGTAGTGATAGGGTATACATATCTCTACAAAACGCGGTTGCTGGCGCGTTAAGGTTTTCAATTCGTGAATGGGCTGTTCATCCCTGGTAAATGTTCTATTCTGCTTTTGTTATCCTTAGTCTGGCGGGCTGCCGAGCCAGCGTCCCGTGGGAGTTTCCCGTCTCGCCGCGCTGCGGTAGAAGGTCAGTTGTGGGGGACGCCTAAGAGATGTGGAGCGTGGTTTAGATGCAGAGGTTCTTGTCCCTGCTGGTCGCTGTGGCGACCTTGTTCGCAGCGGCCTTCGCCCCGGCAGTGGTGAGCGCTCAAGAGGCGACGCCAGCCGATGTGCGCGTCTTGCCGGAGTACCGCCTGGGGTCCGGCGACAAGGTGAGGGTCATCACCTACGGGGAGGAAAGCCTGACCGGTGAGTTCTTCGTCGGCGGCTCGGGCAATATCTCCCTGCCGTTGATCGGCGAGGTGAAGGCCCAGGGCCTGACCATCCCGGAGATCCAGACCTCGATCGAGACGGCGCTGAAGAACGGCTATCTGCGCGACCCGCGGGTCAGCGTCGAGGTGCTGAACTACCGGCCCTTCTATATTCTGGGCGAGGTCGAGAGCCCCGGTGAGTATCCCTACACCAATGGCCTGTCGGTGCTGAACGCCGTGGCCACCGCCGGCGGCTTTACCTATCGCGCCAACAATCGGCGGGTGTTCATCAAGCGCAGCGACACCGACGATGAGCGGGAATACCCGCTGACGCCTCTGACCCCGGTGGCGCCTGGCGACACCATTCGGATCGCCGAACGCTTCTTCTGATCGCGGATATCCCGGCGGTGTTTGAAGAGCTGCTCTGCGGGGTTGAGGCCCCGCAAGCGGCTCTTTTCATTTTGGCGACCGTCTCGACCCGGGCCGCAGATCTTCACTCTGCAAGTCCCAAACCTGTGCGCTCAGGCTGAGCAGCTTGGCCATTGAACTAAGGGGCGCACACGCCTCTCTTGGTTGCGGGAGACGTTGGCATGCACCCTCATCATCTTTCCTCTGCGAGCAGCCCCGGACGGGCTGACAGCCTGGGTTAGCTGACGGCCGGGCGCAGCTTGCTGGCATGGTGGGACTATGGCTTGCGGTGCTGCCGCTGGTCCCGCTCTATGCCGGCGGCGTCTGGGCGGGTCCCCTGTCGGCGGCGCTTGGTTCAGCGCCACTGACGCTGTTCTCGAAAGGGCTCATGCGGCGTCACGGACGCTAGCGGCCCTAGGGCGCGTTGCGACAGGTGGAACCCGGCTATTCGGACGAAACGCGCTCAAGACTTAGAGTTCAGAGCCTGAGTCAACGACCAGACAATTGCGTCTGATCGCATCAGGCTCCAGGCAAATTGCAAAAATTCCCGCGGCTTGCGGTTTGCACACTCGACGTCACGCATTATGGACTTGTTCATAAACGAACACCGGCGGCCCGTGGCCCGCCGGGCCGACGGCCAGGTGATGGAGACCTTCATGACGGATGCGACCTCGACGACGAGCCGGGACGCCGCCCCCACCCGCCACGCTGGTTTGCTCGCCTGGGTCGAGGAAGTCGCCGCCCTGACCAAGCCTGATCGGGTCTACTGGTGCGATGGCTCCGAGGCCGAATGGGAGCGTCTGACCTCGGAACTGGTCGACAGCGGCACGCTCACCCCGCTCAACCCTGAAAAGCGCCCCAACTCCTTCTACGCCGCCTCCGACCCGCGGGACGTGGCGCGCGTCGAAAGCCGCACCTTCATCTGCTCGGCCGATGAGGCCGACGCCGGCCCGACCAACAACTGGGCCGAGCCCGCACAGATGCGGACCAAGCTTCAGGGCCTGTTCGACGGCTGCATGCGCGGGCGCACCATGTATGTGGCGCCCTTCTGCATGGGCCCGCTGGGGTCGAAGATCAGCGCCATCGGCGTCGAGATCACCGACAGCGCCTATGTCGCCATCTCCATGCGCGTCATGACCCGCATGGGCGCGCCGGCCCTGGAACAGCTCGGTGAGGACGGCTTCTTCGTACCGGCCATCCACAGCGTCGGCGCGCCCCTGGCCGCCGGCGAGGCCGACGTGGCCTGGCCCTGCAACGATGAGAAGTACATCGTCCATTTCCCGGAGACCCGGGAGATCTGGTCCTATGGCTCCGGCTATGGCGGCAATGCGCTGCTGGGCAAGAAGTGCTTCGCCCTGCGCATCGCCTCGGTCATGGCCCGCGACGAGGGCTGGCTGGCCGAGCACATGCTCATTCTCAAGCTGACCTCCCCGCAGAATGAGGTCCGCTACATCGCCGCGGCC
>Ga0208179_1000196_pt1 | contig 45403 bp, 43 predicted proteins | sample Malvired_Geostar_FD_184238 | JGI IMG/M metagenome (GOLD analysis project Ga0208179, IMG submission 184238) | Marine viral communities from the Global Malaspina Expedition - Malaspina viral metaG DeepMed_Geostar (SPAdes) (version 2) | ecosystem: Environmental > Aquatic > Marine > Oceanic | place... | reverse complement strand
ACCCCCGCCGCCGCCAGGGCGCCCACGCCGGTGGTCGCCAGGGCGCCGCCCATGGCCGCGCCGGCGCCCAGGGCCGGGCCGCCCGTCACCAGGGCCGAGGCCAGGTTGGGGATGAACATGGCCAGCATGGCCAGCAGGATGGCGGCCACAAGAATGGCGAGGGCTTCATAGATGTCGGGATTGGCCGAGGGCTGCAGCTGGTCGAACACCGCCCGGGCGCCGGAAACCACGATGGCCAGGGCCAGCACCTTGAGGCCGGCCGAGACCACATAACCCAGCGGTCGCTCCGCCAGGAAGGATGAGCGGCTCCAGATGCCGAATGGCAGCAGCACGAACCCGCCCAGGGTGACGATCTTGAACTCCAGCAGGGAGACGATGATCTGAAGGGCCAGGATGGCGAAGGCCAGCATGATGCCGATCATGGCCAGGCCCAGGATCAGGGCGTCGGCCAGGTTGCCCGCCACATCCAGCGGATTGTCCACCGGCGCCGGGGTCTCGCCGAGGGCCCGGACGATCTCCCAGCCCTGATGGAGCACGGCGCCGGGATTGAGGAACTCCGCGCGAGAGAGCGATCCCCCGCCGGCGATCAGCCCCAGCTCGAGGAAACCGACATAAAGGGTTTCAGACAGTTGCTGCCAGTCGTTGATCAGCCACGCGAAGAAACCGATCAGCAGGATCCTGCCGAACCCCGCCGCCAGCACCTCCCGGTTGGACGACAGGGCCCACTGGATTCCCGTCAGGGCGACCACCAGCACGATCATCAGGCCGAACACCCCGTTGACCGCCCCCTGCAGGGCGTCGAACCCGGCCGAGACGGTGTCGGAGAACACCACCATCAGCTCGTTGGGCGTTTGCGTGCTGACCAGGGCCATGGCGTCAGTCCCGCGCCCGTGAGAATGGATCAAAGGCCGGCGCCGCGGGAGGCGCCGCGGTCCGGCCCCAGCGGGCCCGCCGCGCCGCCTCGCCGGAGACCTGGTCCGCCGCGTCGCGGGCGGCGGCCTCCGCCATCAGCCGCGACTGGGCCAGCATGATGGCGCGCAGGGCCGCCAGGTCTTCGGCCAGCACCGCCAGCATCTGGTTGGTGGACTGGACTGCGGCGGTCTGGCCCTGGGCGGCCTCGCTGGCTCCAAGGGCGCCCGCCAGCCGGCCTTCCCGGCCGCCGCCCAGGCGTTCCAGCTCCGCTGCGGTCCGGGCCAGGTCTTCTGCGGTGCGGCGGGCGTTGGCGGTGCGGGCCTGGCTGCGCTCCAGGAGCTCCAGGGCGTTCGATCCGTCGACCTCTTCGGGATAGAGGGTCTGGAGCTGGCGCTCCATGTCGGACAGGGAAGACGACAGGCCCCGCACGCTCCGGGCCAGTTCGGCCATGTCGCGCAGGGACTGGCTGCTGTCGGCCAGATGGCTGTAGGGCGACGCCGCCAGGGCGCGGGCCTCGTTGGCCAGGCTCTCCAGCTGACGCGCGGCCTGAAGGGCGTTCTCAAGATGGTTGCGCGGATCGAACACCACCACCTGGGCGCCCGCCGGAGCGCCTGTCGCCACCAGTCCGGCGACCAGGGCCGCCACAAGGCCCCTAGGCCGCATCGGCTTCGAAGGCGTCGAACACGGACTCCACATGCTGCACTCCCTTGGCTTTGAGGAATTCACGGGCGAAGGCGTCCTCACCGAACCGGTTCAGCACCTCGTCGATGAGGGTCTGGTCTTCGGCGGAGCCCGAGCCGCACAGGGCCAGGGCCACACCGCCCAGCGGCAGGTCGAACAGCCGCCGCCCCCGGGGCTGGCGCCAGTAACAGGCGCGCTTCGGCGTGGCGAAGGCGATCAGCTCCAGCTGGCGCCGGTTCAGCCCGAAGGCCCGGTAGAGCTCGGCCGACCCCGGCTCCAGCGCCCGGGGGTTGGGCAGGAACACCTGGGTGGGGCAGCTCTCGATCAGGGTCGAGGCGATGGATGAGGCGGCCACGTCGTCCAGGCTCTGGGTGGCGAACACCACGGCGACGCGCTTCTTGCGCAGGGTCTTGAGCCATTCCCGGATGCGGGCGGCGAAGGCTGTCTCGCCCAGGAACAGCCAGGCCTCGTCCAGCACCAACAGGGTCGGGCGGCCGTCGAAGTCGCGCTCCAGCTCGTGGAACAGCACCGACAGCACCGGCGCCACCGCCGACGGCGTCCCCATGAGGCTCTCCAGCTCATAGGTGTCGAACCGGCCCGGGCTCAGGGCCGCCCCCTCCCCGTCCAGCAGGGCGCCGTGGGGCCCCTTCAGCGTCAGGGGCTCCAGGGCCGCGGCCACGGCCCGGTCCTGCACCAGGGCGCAGAAGAGCGTCAGGGTGCGCTGGCCGGTGGGCGCCTCGGCCAGGGCGCCCAGGGCCGCCCAGATCTCCTCGCGAACGCGGGGAGCCGGCTCCAGCCCGGCCAGGCGGAGGGTCTCGGCGATCCACTCGGCGGCCCAGGCCCGTTCGGCCTCCTGGTCGATGCGCGCCAGCGGCTGGAGCGAAAGGCCCGCGCCGGGGGCCAGTGGGCGCCAGCATCCGCCGGCCGCCAGGGTGGCGGCGCGGGCTGACCGGCCCTTGTCGAAGAACACCACCCGCGCCCCGGGATAGCGGAACCACTGCAGTGCCAGGAAGGACAGCAGCGCCGACTTGCCCGAACCGGTGGGCCCAACCACCATGGCGTGACCCACATCGCCCACATGCAGGGCCAGCCGGAAGGGGGTCGAGCCGGTGGTGCGCGCCGTGGCCAGCGGCGGCCCGCCCAGACAGGCGTCCTGCGCCGGCCCGGCCCAGACCGCTGAGACCGGCAGCAAATCGGCCAGGTTCAGGGTGGAGACGAGGGGGCGGCGCACATCCGCATAGGGCTCGCCCGGAATCGACCCCAGCCAGGCGTCCACCGCGTTCAGATCCTCGATGCGCGCCATGAGCCCCTGGGCGTTCAGGGCCGATTCCACGGCCCGGGCCTTCGCCAACGCGCCGGCCTCGGTCGCGTCCAGGACCGAGACCGTGACGGTCAGATAGCCGAAGGCGCAGGCCTCTCCGCCCAGGGCCGCAAGGGCGCCGTCGCATTCCTCGGTCTTGGCCGCCGCGTCGGTGTCCAGGAGCGGCACCTCTTCCCGGGTCACGGCCTCGCGCAGCAGGGTGCCCACGCCCTTGCGCTTGGCGAACCAGCGCTTGCGCAGCCTGACGATCTCCCGCTCGGCGTCGGGCTTGTCCAGCCCCAGCCACCGGGCGGTCCAGCGATAGTCGAACGGCAGGGTCCCTAGGGCGTCCAGCAGGCCGGGCCGGGTGACCGAGGGCAGGCCGCGCACGGAGACCACCTTGAGCCACCGGTCGCCCAGACGCGGGCTGACGCCGCCGGTGAGGCCGGCGTCTGACAGCAGGGCGTCCAGGAACATGGGCGTCTCCGGCGGCCGCACGGTCACCGGTCGGGGCGAGATGCAGTCGTGCAGCCAGGAGAGCAGCGCCCCGTCATCCAGGGGCGCGATCTCCGGCAGGGCCCCGGCCAGCAGATCGAAGGCGGCGGCGGTCTCCCGTCCGAAGGTCTCCAGGGCCTGCCGCCAGTCGGGCTCCACGGCGGCCGGGCCCCCGAACAGCCAGCGTTCCAGCCGGCGGGTCTGGTCAGCGGGCGGCAGCCAGGTCAAAGCCAGCCGGAAGTCGGTTTCGAAGGCCGGCTCGGCGTCCTCGAAGCCCCGGCGGCGCTCCTCGTCCACCAGCCAGGCCGCGGCGATGTCGAACGCGCCTTGCGGATAGGGCGCGGCGGCGCGCCGGCGGGCCTCCACGTGCAGGCACCATCCCGTGCCCAGGCGTCGCAGGGCGTTGTTGAGCCGCGCCCGCACCGCCATCAGTTCATCCTCCGTGGAGGAGTCCAGGTCCGGGCCCCGGAACCGGAAGGCCGTCAGAAAAGACCCGTCCTTGTTCAGCACCACCCCCGGCGCCACCAGGGCGGCCCAGGGCAGATGGTCGGCCAGGGCGGCCGGCCGGCGGCGATGTTCGTCCAGAAACCGCATCGCCCTCACCCGTCCAGATGGCCGGGCGTCGCCAGGTGGCGACGCAGGACGTCGAAGAACCGGTGGTCGGACCGGGCGGCCCACAGACCCACGGCGTGGGCGGCGGCCCACCACAGCAGCCCCAGCCACCAGATCCGCAGCGCGAGGCCCAGCACCAGGGCGATGGTGCCCATGGCGATGGCGTAGTCCCGGGGCATGCCGGCCATCAGCACCGGCTCGGCCAGGGCCTGGGCCACGGGCAGATCCCAGCCTTCGGGGCGAACATTGGCCATCACCCGATCTCCGCCCCGCCAGCGAAGCCGAAGAAGTCCAGGAAGAAGGTGGAGGCGGCGAAGGCGATGGACAGGCCGAACATGATCCCCAGCCCCCGGCGCATGGACGAGCCGTTCTCGCTCATGGCGATGCCCGCCCCGAACACCACCACGGCCACCACGGCGGCGGCCTGGACCACAGGCCCGGTGATGGACTGGACCACCTGCTGCAGCGGCCCTTCCCAGGGCATGCCCGATCCGCCCGCCAGAACCGGCCCGGCCAGCATCAGGCCGCAGAAAGTCATCGCGCCGAACAGGCGGCGCCCAGGTCTCCGTTGCATGATTTGCTATCCTTGTGTTCAGCGCATTTCAGTGCACCGCGACTCATTGCAAGCAAAACACACCGACATTTGTCAACAGAAAATCTATTCTGAATATTTGTGACTTACAGACGACGCGTCACTTAGCGCAATTCGAGTTGAGCAATGACTTGCATCAAGTCGTCGCCGCCACGTACCCGCAACTTGGTTTGACTTGAGTACCAGTCCTTCAAATCCCTGGCGTCATTGCGGATTTCAATCCCGGTATCCCTTGGCCGCAATTCGCCGAGCCAAGCACAAGTCATGACCTTGCCTGCGCTGCCCCTCTCGACCGGACCAGGGCGGCGCGCGAACCATTTCATCAGCCGCCCCTCTCAAGAGCCGCCAACTTCAACTTTGGCGGCTCGATCGCGAATTTGACTCGACCTGCAGATGTGCAGGGGGAAGTATCCCGGGAGTTGCGCCTGCCAATGAGACATCGGAGATCGCACCCACTCCTCAGAGCGCCCAGCTCCCGGCAATCACCGTCGCCCGCGGCGTGTCCCCCCGGAAGGGCAGCGCTCGACCAGGATCAGTTCAATCCAGTGAGGTCCAGGCATGATGCTCCTGGCCGCCATTCTGGCCGTTTCCCCGGCGCCCGCAGCGGCCTGTGACCAGCCGGTCGCAGAAGCACGTTTCGAACTCGGTTCGAGCGATCCGACGAACGTGCAGCTGGTTCTTGCTCAGCGTGAGGGATGCCGCGCTGACATCCAGTCCCATTCCGATCACTGGCGCCCGATCTCGTCTGCGGCATACGGCGCATCAGACCCCGCGGGGACTTCGATCAGACTTGTCGCGGATCTGGGCGCTGATGAAGCCCTGGGACAATATCGTCCCGCCTTCAGGTTCGGCGAACATGGTCTGGTGGTCTACGGCCCATATCTTCCTTCCCTCGCCGGCGCCCGCATCACCCTCGCCGTCGGCGATCAGACGTATGGCGTGATCGCCGGTGACGCGACGCTTGGGAACGTCCTGCTGGGGCCTGCGGGGGCCATCGCCGCCTGTGGGTCGGATCTCTCCGTCGCCTCCGACGCCCCGCCAGAACTGACAAGTGCGGCGTGCAGCGCCGCGGCGCAGGCGCTCGATTACTACCGGGCCGCGTGGCCCGAGCCCCTCGCCGTGAGCGCGGAGATGATCATTGCGCACGACGCAACCGGCCCGATGGGGTTGATCGGCGACGTGACGCCGCCCGCCCTCCTGACCCTGCGTCTCGGAGGAGCCATCTGGACGAGCCCTCCCGAGGATGCTGCCAACGCCCTACATCGTCTCATCGCCCATGAGATCTTCCACGTCTTCCAGCTGGCTGCAGGGATAGGCGCCGACCAGCCGGACTGGCTTCGTGAAGGATCTGCCGAGTACGCGGCCCTGCTTGCCCGTTCGCATGCGCTTGAGCACGGTCCGGCCCAGGTCGCCTCCCGCCTCGAGCTGGCCGGAAACAGCTGCCTGTCCCTGCTGGCGGACGGGTCCTTCCTGGACCTGGGGTCCGGCCGGTCCTACGCGACCTATTCCTGCGGCCTTCTGGCCGTCTGGGCATCTGACGCCGGGCCGGGAAGACAGCCCGGCGAGCGGTTCTGGGACAATCTGAACCAGCGGGCAGGCGAGACGGATGAGCGCTGGCGCATGGCGCGGCGTGTCCTGGGCGCGTCCACCCACCAGGACTGGAGCCGGATCGCCGCGGAACTGTCCAGCGACGAACTGCAGGTCGAGTTCGGCGTGAATGACGACGCCTACAGACTGGCGATCCTCGGGACCCTGATTGCGGAGACATGCGCGGGCGTGGACGCCGGCATCGAAATCAGCGGCGAAAACATGCGGTTGAAAACAGGGGCGGACTGCGGCGCGCTCAGCGGAGATCCGGACGTGATCTCCATCGCGGGCCAAGCCCTCCTGGAGGACGCAGAAGCTGCTCATGGAATGCTGGCCGGCTGCCATGCGGATGATCGACTGGCGGTGGGTCTCGGCGAAGGCCGATCCTTTCAGCTGCCCTGTCCCGTTGATGTCGAGATCCCGTCGCCGGGATTCACAATTCGCCCCCGGCCGACAACGCGCTGATCGCCATTTTTCCTGAGCCGTCGTTCCCCCGCGTCGGTGGATTCTTGCATCTTGTGACCGGGCTCGCCACGCTGGCCGCCTGCCTAGGCTGCCTGCGCCATGTTCCCGTCCATAGCGGTCGTCACGAGTCCCGGCCGGGTGGCGAATCCCTTTTCAGGACTTGCCAAAGCTCGATCATCGTCACCCCTCCAAAGAGAATGACGGTCGAACCGTAGATGAGACCCCCGAGGCCGCAGATAACCACGACGGCCACTTCCTTGTAGCCGAAAACCTCCGACAGCCATGCGTAGTTGATGCTGCACAGGATCAGCGCTGCGCCCATCACTGCGCTGGACGCCATCACCTTCGACAGGCGGATGAGGAAATCACGGCCGGGTCTCCAGACCCGCTCGCGCGCCAGCGCGCTGACCAGAAGGCCGACATTGAACCAGGCCGAGAGACTGGTGGCGATCGCAAGTCCCATGACGCCGTCTGACCCGATTTCCGAAAGCCAGATGAAAAGCGCTGTTCCCATCGACACGGTGACGCCGACCGAGGCGATCGCGAACATCATGGGCCTGCGCGTGTCTTCCCGCGCGAAGAAGGGCGGCGTCAGCACCTTGACGAGAATGAACGCCGGGACTCCCCAGGCGAACTGCCTGAGCACATCCGCGGTCCGGACTGCGTCCTGGGTCGTGAAGGCGCCCCGCGTGGTTGTCGCGTCTATGATGACGAACGGAAGCGCCAGAAGCGCCACGGCCGCCGGAAGGGCGAACACCATGGCCAGGGTCAGCCCCTCGTCCAGCGTGCGCCGGCCCTCGTCATGGTCCGAGGAAACAAAGGCCCGCGTCAGACGCGGGACGAGCGCCAGGCCGATCGCCACCCCGACGAGCGAAAGCGGAAGCTGATATAGCCGGTCGGCATAGTAGAGGACCGAGCGCGCGCCCGCATCAGACCCGCTGAGAATCTGGCTGACCAGGCTGCTGATCTGCATCGCTCCGCCAGCGATGGCCCCGGGCACGGCAAGAACCAGAATGCGCTTCACCGTGGGCGTCGCAGCGGGCCAGCGAAATCCCACCTCCACCCCCAGGCGCCTCACCCCCCACCACAGAACCGCAACCTGCAGCGTGCCCGAGAAGGCGACCGCCGCGCTGGTGATCAGTACAAGATCGCCCTGGCCGAGGTTGCCGGTGAAGCTGGGAGCAGACAGGGCCACAAGGGTGCATGCATTGAGAAGCGCGGGAACCCCCGCTGACAGGGCGAACCGCTCCGCGCTGTTGAGCACCCCTGACAGAAGCGACGCAAGGGTCATGAACGCCAGATAGGGCATGGCCAATTGCACGGCCGCTTCCGCCAGCGCGAGGATTTCCGGGTCATCCCGATAGGCCGACAGGAGCAGCGGCATGTAAACCGGTGCGCAGAGCTGCAGCACGATGCAGGTCACGGCGACCACCAGCAGCATGAACGACATGGCCTCGGAGGCCGAACCAGCTGCTTCTTCGTCGCCGTGCTGGGTCCTGATACGGCCGTACACAGGCACAAACGCCTGTGAAAACGCGCCTTCCGCGAACAGGCGTCGGAACAGGTTCGGCAGCATGATCGCAGTAGAGAACACGTCCATCGCCGGGCTTTGACCAAACCTATAGGCGAGGGCCAGGTCCCGGCCGAAGCCCAGGATGCGGCTCCCAAAGGTCAGGCCAGCCTGAACCAGGGTGTTGCGGGTCAGACTCATCAGCTACGCCAGCGCAGGTGCTTGGATGGACACGGCGTATAGCGGCATCCAGCCGCTTCGTCGCGCCCCCAGGAGAGGAAACCGCATCCTGCGCGTCCATCTATTTCCCGGAGACTTCTCTGATCTGGCCTCGCTTCGCCAAGCCATGGGCGGCGCCACGGCGAAAAACCGCCACGCTCTTTAATCAGGGTCGTTTCACTGGCGTGGCTGACCGCGAGGGACTGGAGCTGGCTTTCGGACATCTGCTTGGGTTTGATGATTGGCTGGCGGGTCCCGGCAACCCCCTGCTGAGATCGAGGCTCGCAACGCCTGACGGCCCCCGGGACCTGTGACGCCAATCCGTCGGTAGCTGCCCTCATCAGGCCAGGCGAACCACGTCAAAGCCCTCCCCGCTCGTTCCCTTCACGCCGACCACGCTGTCCAACCGCCTGCCCGCCTCGGTTCGCCGGATATGGGCGATCAGGTCCACCGCCTGGGCGATGGTTCGCCGGGGCGGCGCCGCCAGCACCTCGCAGGCCAGGTCCTCCACCCGCCGCAGGGCGTCCTCCGCGGAGTTGGCGTGCAGGGTGCACAGGCCGCCCGGATGGCCGGTGTTCCAGCTCTTGAGGGTCTCGACCGCGGCGGCGCCGTCCCGCATCTCCCCCACCACGATGCGGTCGGGCCGCATGCGCAGGGCGACACGCACCAAGTCCGCCACGCCGATCGCAACCGGCGCCCGGCGTGTGAGCACCGACACCTGGTCCACGGCCGAACACTGCAGCTCGGGCGTGTCCTCGATCAGGAACACCCGGTCCAGTGCGAAGGCCGGTTCAGCCAGAATGGCATTGGCCAGGGTCGTCTTGCCCGAGCCCGTGCCTCCGGAGATGAGGATGTTGCGCCTCTCGGCCGCCCCTTGGGCGAGGATCTCGGCCTGGCGCCCGGTCATGACCCCGTCGCGCACATAGTCCGCCAGTCGCCAGATGACTGCGGGCCGCTTGCGGATCGAGAAGGCGGGGGCCGGGGCCACCGGAGGCAGCAGGCCCTGGAAGCGTTCGCCGGTTCCCGGCAGCACGCCGGACAGGCGCGGATCCTCCCGGGTCACCACCTCCCCGGCATGGTCCGCGATCAGGCGCACCGCCCGCTCCCGGGCCTCAGCCGACAGTGTCGCCCCGGTGTCGCACCGTCCGGCTCCGGCCCGGTCCAGGATCACCCGCCCGTCGGGATTGGCGAGGATCTCCACCACGCCGGGATCCGTCAGGGCGTCCAGAACCACGGGACCCAGCGCATGGCGAAGGGCCTCGAGCCGCCGCTCGGCCACCAGGGGATGGAGCGCCATCTCAGACCGCCGGCCCGGCCAGGCCGTCGTCGGCCACGGCGCCTTCGGCGTTCCCGGGCGGCCGGTCCGGGCGTCCGGCGACGATGCGCGCGGCGGTGTCGTCCAGCATGCGCTCGATCCTGCGGTCCACGGCCGCCTGGACCGTCGGGTCCTGGTCCACGAAGGCGTCGGGCAGGCGGATGAAGAGCGCCCTGGCCACCTCCACCACCAGCTCCTGGATGATCTGCATGTCCTGGCGGGTCGAGCGCATGTGGCCCCGCAGGGCCTGCTCCAGCCGCAGCAGCCGGTCCTCGGGATCGGCCCTTGGGTTTGTCTGGAGGCCCCGGGCGATGGCGCGGCCCGCCGCCTGGCTCACCGAGACCCGCCCCGCGCGGGCCTCGCGGCCGAGGCCGGCGATGATCCTGGCGTCACTGAGATAGACCTGGACGCGGCAGGTCTGCGCGGCGCGTCTAGCCATTGGACTGTCCTTTCAGATGATCAAGCGCGGCCTCCTGGGCCGCCATCTCCTCAGCCACCCGGCCGTAGATGTCCGCCGCGCGGGCCGCGACCTTCCGGTCGTCCATGGCCGCGACGATCTCCTTGAAGCGCGGCAGGCTCGCCCCGGCGTCCTCGCCCAGACCCCGCCTGCCGGCCCACGGGTGCGGCGCGGAACCCGGGGCATCCACCCCCTGTCCCTGATCGGGCGCAGGCGCCTGCGCCCGCCGACGGAACGGCGCGCGCCGGTCATAGAGCAGCTTGCGGGTCAGCAGGGGTCGGCGGCCCGCTGCGAAGACCAGCTGGCGGTCGTCCGGCAGGGCCCTGACCTCCCCCGGCTCCAGCAGCGGGCGATCGATCCGCGAGCTGGACACGCTGCTGCGCCCCGCCGACAGGCCCGCCGGCCCGCTGGTGCCCCGCCGCGTCTCCTCCACCATGCCGGTCAGCCTGGAAACCTTGTCCTGGGTCAGGGGGTCCAGGGCCGAGAAGGCGGTGTAGACCGCGCAGTTGTCCAGGATGGTGTTGTGGGCCCCGTAGGTCTCCACGATGTCGTTGAGGGACTGGGCCACGAACATGACCTTGACCCCGTACCCGCTGAGCAGGCGCAGGGACTTCTCGAAGAAGCTCACCCGCCCCAGCAGCGGAAACTCGTCCATCAGCATCAGCAGGCGGTGACGCTTGGGCCGCCCTGCAGCGTCCTCGGTCTCGTTCACGGTCAGGGCCTGGGCCGCGGCGTAGAACAGCAGCCGCACCAGGGGGCGCAGCGCCGCGGCGTCCGCCGGGGCCACCTGGACATAGAGGGACACCGGCGACCGTGCGCACATCAGGTCGCCCAGGGCGAAGTCCGAGCCGGACAGGACCCGCTCCACGTCCTCCCCGGCCAGCCATTTGAGATAGGACCGGGCCGTGCCCTGGACCGAGGTGCGGAACCGGTCGTGCATGGCCGCATAGCCCGTCACCGCCGTGCGGATGAACGGATGGGTGACCGGCTCGCCGTCCGGCCCCTCCAGGTGCAGGGTCCGGATCATGGTCTCGGCCGCCTCGTCCAGGTCGGCCAGCAGGCCGCGCACCGTCACCAGGGTCTTGTGTTCGTCGTCGGCGGTGTAGAGCACATGCAGGATCACCGCCTCGAGGATCTCCGAGGCGGCCTTGTCCCAGATGGCCTCGTCATCCCGCGCCCCGCCCGGATCGGACAGGATCGCCACCAGCCGCTGCACCTGGGCCAGTTCGCCGGGCCCGGGCCGGATCTCCGCCAGCGGATTCCACCGGGCCGAGAGCGGATCGCGCGGATCGAAATAAAGGGCGTGGGAGAAGCCCGACCGCCATCCGGCCGTCATGCGCCACAGCTCCTTCTTGGGATCGTGGACCAGCACGCTCTCGCCCCACATGAGCAGGGTGGGCATGACGTGGCCCCGACCCTTTCCGGACCGGGTGCCGCCGGTGACCAGGGTCGGCCGCATGTCCAGGGTGGCCAGCAGCCGGCCGTTCAGCACCCCGAGCGCGCAGCCGGCGCCGGCGCGCAGCCCTGCCCTGCGGGCCTCCGCCATGCCGCCCCAGCCCCGGATGCGGCGACGAACGCCCCCTGCCCGCGTGAGGGCCCCCGCGCCCAGCCCGCCCATGACGCCCAACATGATCAGAAAGGCGCTGGAGCCGAAGGCGTCGGGATGGGCGGCGCCGAAGGCCCGGCGCCAGACCAGGATGCGCCACGGCGGATAGGCCGTCGCCCCGCTTCCCAGCGGCAGGCCTGGACCCAGAACCGGATCGTGGCCATAGGTCCAGGCGAAAACCTGGGTGGCCAGCTGCAGCCCCGCCAGCAGGCCCAGGGCGAGCAGGACGAGACGCAGGATCATGACGGCCCGGCCTCCGCCCCGTCCCGGTCCGCCCGCCGCGCCGCGTCCAGGGCGAGGATGGATGCGGCCTGGACCCGCCGGTCGTGGTAGGCGCCCAGCGCCTGGCGCAGGGCGCCGTTGGCCTCCTCCGCCGCCAGCGCCAGCAGGGCGCCCGCCTCCGCCTCCAGGTCCGCAAACATGCGGGCCTCCGCATCCCTGAACCGGCGCAGCTGGCCGCTGACCCGCTCATGGGCCGCCGTCAGCATCCCGTTGCCGGCCCGGCGCACGATCCGGTCGAACAGGGCCTCCAGCGCCGCCGCCGGATCCGGCCGGGCCCGGGGACTGCGGCCATAGGCGGGCAGCCCGGCGGTCATGTCCATGGCCGCGGTCAGACAGGCCAGGCGGAAGGCGTAGCGATCCCGCACCGCGCCCGCGTCCAGCCGGACCGCCAGAAAGCCGCCGGCGGGACCACGCTCGATCAGCCCCTCCCCGCACAGCCAGGCCAGGGCTTCGCGCACCGGCGTGGTGGAGACGCCCAGGCGGCGCGCCTCCTCGATGATGACGATGGGCCGCCCCGGGGGGTAGGCGCCGGTGCGCGCCGCCTCCCGGATGCGCTCCAGGGCCATGAAGAACGGGTCGCGGCTTTTGGCCATGACGGTCTCCGCTGCGTCGGCCCGGGATCAGGGGCCTCCGGCCACGGAGCAACCGCCGCCGTCCCGCCCCGATCCCCAACCGCCGCAGGCCGTCGGACTCCCCGCCGAATACCGGCGGCCCCCTGCAGAATCCGGCCAGTTCTCTGGCGTATCGGGCATGGCCGACCAGATGAACGCCGATAAGCTGGCGTTGTGAGCGCCCCATCGTGAACGGAAAGGTTGCGCCCTTGGCTCCAACCCCCGCATCATCCCGACGGGACGGCGATCTGCTCTCGGAGGCGCTGAAGCGCGTGCGCCGCCGCCGGGGCATGACCGCCGCCCGCACGGCCGCGGCCATGGGCATGCCGCTTCGCACCTACGAACGGTTCGAGGCCGGCGAAGGCCGGCTCAACATCGACCATGTGCACCGCTTCGCCGCCGCCACGGACAGCGACCCCCACGCCATCGTCATGGCGGTGGCCATAGGCTCGCCCGCCCTGGCCGCCCGCTGCGCCGACAACAAGCTGGTCACGGCCCTGACCATCGCCGCGCGGCGCTTCGACGCCGTCATGGGAGACCGCATCGCCGATCTGGAGGTCCGCACCGTGATCATGGCCGTGTGCGCCATGTTCGATGAACTGGTCGATCACGCTGATCAGCAGGAGACGCTTCAGCAATGGACGGACAGGGGCATGGATGAACTGTCTTCAGTCCGCCCCAGACCCGGCCGCTGACAAATATACTTCAGATATAGTTTGTCGAAACACAGATCAGGGCGCTGACTTGCCGGGCCACATCCGTGGCGTTTCAATCAAGGAGAGACCCTGATGAAGACCATCAAACTGACCCTCGTCAGCTTCGGCGCCGCCCGGGCCCTGACCCGCGACGGCCTGGGCGCCGAGTTCATCGAGGGCACGGTCCGTAACGGGCAGTACCCCACCGAGGGCTGAACGGACGGCGGGCGGCCGCCCATTGGGGGGCCGCCCGCCAATCGGAGTCAGGGCGCCGACTGCAGCCGGGCTCCACGACAGGGAATTCCCATGCCCGAGACACTGTGGTGCGCACCCGACATTCACATGGCGGCCATCGACGACGACATCGTCATCCTCGACCTGGCCGGCGACCAGTACTGCTGCCTCCTGCACGCGACCGGAATCCAGAACATCACCGGGGATGGCGCCATTGTCGCCCGCGACGCAGTGACCGCCCGGGAGCTCCAGGCGCTCGACCTGGCCCGGCCCCATCCCCCTGACGGCCAGCGCTCCACGATCATCCCGCCATGCCGGGAACTGCCTATCGCCTCCAGCCCTCCCCCCAAGGCGGTGCTCCACGCCTTCATGGCCCTCGCCCTGGCGGCGCTCGCCTTCCGCGGCAAGGACCTGGCCGACCTGGTCCGCCATGACGCGTCGGCGGGCGGCGTTCGGCGCGACGCGAGCCCAGATGACCTCAGCATCCTTGTGGGCGCCGCCCGCAGGGCCCGACCCTGGATCCCGTTCGAAGGCGAATGCCTGCAGCGGACCTTTCAGCTCAGGTCCCTTCTGGCCCGGCGCGGCGTCGCCGCCGACTGGATCTTCGGCGTCCGGACCTGGCCGTTCAGCGCCCACTGCTGGCTTCAGATCGACGACCTGGTCATCGGCGACCGGCTTGAACGGGTGCGGCGCTACACCCCCATCATGAGGGCCTGACCGTGGGCGACTATCTGGTCGTCTGCTGCAGGCCCGGCGATGCGGCCGCCAGACTCCTTTCGCTGGAGCTGGCGCAGCGGGCCGAACAGGAAGGCATGGCCCTCAGCGAGCCCGCCCCCCATGCCTGGCTGGCGGTTCGGGGACCGGCCGCCCCTGGACTGCGCAGGATCGGGGGCTGGACGCTGATCGGCGATGTGCTGGACCGAAGGTCGCCCATCCTGCCCGACACCGCTCCCGACGATCCCTGGGATTACGAGCGCAAGCTGGTCGCCCGGTTCTGGGGGCGGTTCGTGGGCATCCGGTGGGATGTCCAGGGAAAGCCGACGGCCCTGCTTCGCGACCCTTCGGGCGCCCTGGAATGCGTCGCCTGGACCCAGGCCGGTCTGACGGTGATCTGCTCGAGCCCCCAGGACTGGTTCATCCGACGTCTGCGGCCCGACTGGTCCATCAACGTGCCGGCGGTCGCGGCGGCCGTCCACACGCCTCTCGCCGGGACCGGCGCGCTCCTGCTCAGGGGCCCCAAGGCGCTGGAGCCCGGCGCCGTCCAGCCCTTCCCCCTTTCGGAGCCAGCGGCGACGATCTGGCGGCCCGTGGATTTCGCCCGTCTCAGTCTTGACCCCGCGCCTTCGACCGGGCCGGCCATGAGCCGTCTTCGCGACGTCGTCGATGAAGCCGTGAGCGGGCTGGCGGGACTGGGCGGGCCCATGGCCATGGAGGTGTCCGGCGGGCTGGATTCCAGCATCGTCGCGGCCAGCCTTGTTCATCAGGATCGCAATGCGGGGCCCTGGATTCACGCCTATGGCTCCACGCCCGAATCCGACGAACGGTCCTTCGTGCGGTTGCTGGGCCGCGCCCTGGGCTTCAACCCCCTCTGCGTTCCGCATCAGACCGCCCCCATGGACCGCACATGGTTCGACGCCGTGTCGTCCGGCTTCCGGCCCGGGCTGAACGGCATGGACCTTGTCCAGGACCGCGCCTGGGGCCGGCACATCAGGGCGGCCGGCGCCTCGGCGGTCATGACCGGAAAGGGCGGCGACAGCATCCTGTTCCAGGCCGCCAATGTGAACGTCTTCACCGATCTCTGGCGCGCGCAGGGCTGGCGCGCCCTGGCCTGGCCCGACCTTCAGGAGCTTGCGGCCGCCAACGAGATTTCCATCTGGACCATGCTGCGCACCGCCTGGCGTGAACGCCGCGGCGGACCCCGGCCCCTGCGGCGCGAGCATCCGATCCTGGCGGCCCTCCCCGCCCCCCTGTCCCTTCATCCGTGGCTGCGGGACTGCGAAACGCTCGGGCCGGCCAAGACCTTCCAGATCGCAGGGGTCATCGACGGGGTCTCCCACCACGGACCGTCGGCGCTCAACCGCGCCGTGGACGTACGCCATCCCCTGTGCGCCCAGCCCGTCGTCGAGGCCTGCCTTCAGCTGCCGACCGCCCTGCTGGCCCTCGGCGCCCGTGACCGGGGTCTGGCGCGGCAGGCCTTCCGCGACCGGCTTCCCCCCGAGATCGCCGGGCGCCGGTCCAAGGGGGAGATGACGCGAATTTATGGACGCATGGTGTCGGACAACCTGGATTTTCTGCGCCCCTGGCTCATGGAGGGGCGCCTGGCCGCCCTCGGCGTCATCGACTGCGAAGCGGCGGACGCCGAACTGACCCCCGAGGCCCTCATGTGGCGGGGGCGTTACGCCGACATTCTCACGGCGGCGGCCTATGAGGGGTGGGTTCGCTGCTGGGAGCGTCGCCTGGGCCCGGCGGCCTGAGTGGCCCTCGCCGGCATTGGATCGTTGGGCGATCGGGACCTGGAGGAGAGCCGGTTCAGGGCCGCGACCGCCAGGACGAGCGACAGTGGCAGGATGGATCGGTCTGACGTTGCGCACCGGCCAGATTCAGGGCTGCCCTGCGACCCACGTCTCGGCCGCCCCCAGGGACCGGCGCGCCTCATCGCAGATGTCTCTGTGTTGTTCATCTTCACAATGGCCGAGGATCATGGGACCGGGCTTCACGGCGCCGTCTGCATCGAAGTTGAGGTCCACCAGGAGCATGAGATCGATCATTTCGTCACGCACACGAGCACCCAGAATCTGCCTTTGCTCATCAAGGTAGGCCTGCGACGGTTCAGCGTTTGATCTGACGATCTGCCGCCAGCTCACACCAACCCCGCGTATCGCGTGGCTCACGTCGAGCATCTCATCAGCGGCCGCGCTCATCTCGGCCTCCTGTTCGAACTCGCCAAGTCGCCTGAGAAGCCGTTCTTCCGCACGTATCTGGTCCGCCTCCGCCGCTTCAAACCAGACGAGGGTGGCGATGTATTCTGCTTCGCTCTCCGGGACTGTCCAATGCTCTGAGTTCCGCCCGAAGAGATTCCTCAGCTCGTCAAAGTCTTCATCGCTCGTTGAGAACAGCGCCATCTCCATAAGCGTGGTCTTCGCCCGATGGTAACGCGCTTCATACGCCCGGTCTTCCAGGTGATTGATCAGGAAAGGAGTGAACAGCGCCACTATCACGACCAGGGCGTTCACAACCGCCGCAATCCAGGCGACCGTTACGGCGCGTCTCGCTTGCTCAACAGCAGCCCAGGCGGCCCTCGTGTGTGAGTCGTCCACGTCGCTCTCCCCCTGCCCTAAAATATCGAAGTTCTACGACGGAAAAGCAGAGTTTGCAGCCTTTTACGAACTCCCGGCGTCTGGCGGTCGAGGGCGTCGCGTCCGACCGGGCATGGGCGCGGCGCCGAAACGTCTAGGGGCGCAGTGTTTTCTCCAGCCAGTCGAAGATCTGCTGGTGATAATCCCGGATGTTGGCGGGACTCCAGATCAGATGGGTCTCGCCCCAGTAAGTCACCATCCGGGCCTCGCCGCCGTTGCGCAGGATGGCGCTGAACATGCGCTCCGCCTGGCTCATGGGGGTGAAGTCCAGGTCCGCCGTCAGGAGAAGCACGGGCCTCGTGATCCGGTCAGCGCGCAGGAAGGGACTTGAGGCCGCATAGAGCTCCGGCTCCGCCCATGGCGGCGCCCCCAGGGCCCCCTGCCCTGCCTCGGTCCAGCCCTGGTTGAACCGGAAGAACAGGCCGTTCTCCGGCTGGATGCGGCCGACGGCGTCGAAGGCGCCCCAGACGCCCAGCATGTCGCTGTAGGGCGATGACGCGACATAGGACCTGAACCGGCTGGACCGGACAGCGATCTCCAGCGCCGCATGGCCTCCGAAGCTGTGCCCCATGAGCGTCATCCGGTCCTCCGGCAGCCCGGGAAACGCCTCCAGGGCGGCGTCGACAGCCAGATCCGCGGCCCGGGCCCAGGCGTCCCCGCGTTCCTGAACCGCCACGTCTCCCGGAATGGAGGCGCTGAGCACCGCATAGCCTTGCGCCACGAACACCTCCGGGCGACGGCTGTAGGTCATGCTGAAGGGGTCAACCCGGGCCAGGTTGTCCGCCCAGCCGGGATAGACCCTGACGATCACGCCCCGGATTCCGCGCGGCGACGGCCGGGGCAGGAACAGCCAGCTGGTGGTCTCCTGGCCGGTCCAGTCCGGATGGCGCACGGGGATGGGCTCGGTCAGGCGCACCTCCGCCAGACCCGCGTTCACCCGGTCCAGGTCGCGCACGCCACCCGCTCGCCTGAGCTGCAGGGTCTCCTGAAGGCCCTCCGGACGAAGCGTAAGCGCCGCACCGGCTGACACGGCCAGCACCCGATCGTTCTCGTGGCCCGCGCCGCCAAGGCTACGCATTCCCGCCTCGCTGATCACGACCAGCCGCCCGTCCGGCCCCATGGCCGCCGCCCAGTCCCGGCGCGGCGCCTCGTTGTTCTTCAGCCGGGGCGCCAGGTCCAGGTCGAAGGCCGTCGCTTCACGCAAGGCCACGCCCTGTGGCGAACGCCTGGTCAGCCCGCCGGCCGTCATCGTCCAGTCGCCGCCGTCGGCGAACACATGGAGCGCATCCGGCGTGGCCGCCGCGATCCGGGTCGGGGCGGACGTCAGCGCCGCCGTGAGCGCGCGGGGCGGCCCTGACCGGGAGACCAGATGCCAGTCCCGCCGATCGCTCCCGTCCGCCGTTCCGTAGAGCACGGCGTCCCGACCGAGCCAGTCGGCGCGCACCCCGGAAAGCACGATCTCCGGAGAGCGCCCCGCGCTCACCCCGCCCCGGTCGAACCAGGCGACGCCGCCGGTCGTCGCCCGCGCCAGGCCGCCGTCCTCCCATCGAGCCCCGTCCCGGCGCGCCCAGACGAGCACCGCACCGGAGTCCGGCGACCAGCGCAGCAGGTGAGGCGCGATGTCCAGATCCTCGATGCGCAGCAGAGTCTCCCCCGTCTCCACCCCGATCAGCCGGAGCCGGCGGCGGCGATCATCCTCCATGTGCAGGAGCTCGGGCTCCGCCAGCGGAATCGGCTCGGCCCGCAGAACCAGCGCCACCGCAGCGCCGTCCGGAGAGACCGCGAAATCGGCGATCCGCCCCTCCGCCAGGACCCTCGTCTCACCGGACGCCGCGTCCACCCGCACAAGGGTCTGGACGGCCTCCTGGATTTCCGTGGCCAGGACGCCGCCGCTGGCCTCGATCACCGTCCTGGACGGTTCAAGCCCCCGCATCGTCCGCTCCCGGGCTTCCGCCGTGCGCCGGATGCTCGCGCCCGTGTAATCAAGGCCCAGGGGCAGGCTGCCGTCCGGCCGGACGGCCAGGATCACGGTCTGCGCCGACGCCCAGGCGGCGAACGCCCCGGTGGTCGGCAGATCCGGCGCCAGCCCGGTCCAGCGCACGGACCGGTCGGCCATGTCCACGATCCCGTATTCAAAGGCCGCGTCCTGAAGCCGGGTGACCAGCAGCCGGGCGCCGTCCGGCGCCCAGGCCACGGTCTGAAGCCCCGGCCCCTCCTCCGGCAGGAGCCGCTGCGGCGCCGGGGTCGAGTCCAGAAGATCGACCACCCACAGATCCATGAGTGTCCGGACCGAAGCGCCGCCCAGCGCGATGCGCTCCATGTCGTCGTAGCCGCCCCGGCGTTCGTAGACCGCCCACCGGCCATCCGGAGAGATCTGCGCGCGGCCGAAGGCTTCAAGCCCCACCAGATCATCCACCGTCAGCAACCGTTCGCCGGTGGCCGCTGCCGGAGCGACGCCCGTCCCGATCAGGACGAACGCCGCCAGCGCCGCCAGGCGCCGCATCCACATCCCCACGGGGCGCCTCACCAGCGCTGGATCAGTTGGAGCGAGAAGACCCGGCCCAGCAGGCTGGCCTGACCGGCGTCGAAGCCGAAGCCGGTCGGGGCGTCATAGAAGGGCGGATCCTCGTCCAGCACGTTCTGCACCGTCGCCTCGAGCTGGAGGTTCCTCAGCCCCGGCAGATCCAGCGCCCAGCCCAGCCGGGCGTCGAGCGTGTTCCAGGCCCCGATCCGGGTCCCGAGCCGGTCTTCATAACTGTCCACGTGGTTCCAGTGCGCGCCCAGGTCCAGTCGTCCGCGGGACCAGGTCAGACCGGTCCTGGCGCGCAGTCGGACCGGATAGCCGATTAGGCCGGCCACCGGCTCCACCGGCGCCGTCGGGGTGGCCTGGCTCTCGTAATCGAGGATCCAGGACGCCGCGGCGTCCAGGGTCAGGGTCCCCGCCCCGACCGTCCAGCCGCGGCTCGCCGCCAGGTCCAGCCCGCTGACCCGCACCGCGCCGGTGTTGACCCAGCGCGTGTCGACGATGGCGCCGTAGCTCTCCACCGGATACAGCGTCGAGAACCCCGGCGTGTCCGCATAGCCCTCGATCAGGGCCCGGTCGGCCGGATTGTTCGCCGGATCCACGAAGGTGACGAACGGGCGAAGGGTCGGATCGATGAGCGCTCCTTCGAAATTGGCGTTCACCGGCTGGGCGATGCGGTCCTCGAAGCGCGTCTCGAACCAGTTCAGGCTGAAGGTCCCGGCGCCGCCCCATCGGTAATCGAAGCCCAGGGTGAGGGTCTCGGAGGTCTCGGGCCTCAGGTCCGGATTGCCGCCGTAGGCCATCAGGATCAGGGTGTCCGACCCATCGGCGGCGTCAAGGAAGGTCGCGGACACCCCGGACTGGTCGAACAGCTGGGGCAGCGCGCCGGCGCGGAACGACGTGCCCCAGGACGCCCGCACCCCGAGGCCCTCCATGGGCGACCAGACGATCCCGATCTTCGGATTGGTCGTGCCGCCGAAGTCGTCATACTCCTCGTGCCGGGCGGCGAGCGACAGGTCCAGGCCGCGCACGCCCGGCCGCTGGTTGTCCGGCCCCACGATGGGAATGCGCGCCTCGGCGAACACGGCGGTGATGGACCGCTCGCGCTCCGGGCTGAGGATCAGGCGGGGCTCCGTGCCCGAGAGGAAGGTCTCGCCCCGGTTCTGGAAGGTCTCCGTGCGCGCCTGGGCGCCCAGGGCCACCCGCACCTCGCCGCCCGGCAGGCGCAACACAGGGCCCTGCGCCAGCAGGTTGGCGGACCGGGCGCGGCTGCGGTTGCGCACGTCGCCGTAGCCGCCGCTGATGAAGTCCAGCACGGCCCGCCCGTTGGCGGACCCGTCGCCGAAGGGGTTGAAATAGCCGTCCGAGGCGGCGCTGTACGCCGTCGCCGGATTGTCGGGAACATTGCCCAGCGCCTCGGCCAGGAAGGTGCCGTTCACCCTGTTGGACACCCCGTAGTCCGCACGCTCCACCGCGTCGGCCAGATAGCCCTCGATCGACCAGCCCCGATCAAACTCAAACCGCGCCCCGAGGGTGGCCCCGATGCTCTCCGACTGCGCCGAGCTCAGGGCCGGCCCCAGATCGCCGATGAAGGAATAGGCGATGGAATGGGACGCCGATCCATCCGGCGAGACGAACCAGGGATTGGCGGCGGACACCGTGAAGATGGAGGAGGCCGGAACCGTATCGATCTGCGTATCGCGGCGGCTGTAGCGCAGATCCGCCGTGACCTCGAACCGGTCCCCGAAGTCCTGACGGATGCGGCCATAGACGCTGTGGCGCTCCAGCGCCGGCAGCAGCTCCACGCCCAGGCGCGGCGACTGCAGATTGACCTCGCCCGCCGCGAAATCCTCCGGCCCCGAAGCCGTTCCCCCCGCATCCGTGCGGATGGCGTAGAGAACCTCATAGGCGGACGCCGCCGGGTCAAAGGCCACGATGTTGCCCGGCGCGCTGTAGAAGGTCCGGTGATCCGTGCCTCCGAAGGGCCTCAGGTCGCCGTCGGCCGTATAGGCCCGGTCCGACGCGGCCAGGCCGTTGGCGCTCTGATACTCGTAGGACAGATAGGCCGAGCCGGACGTCCAGCTGCGCCCCATGAGGTGCGACAGCTGGATGTCCTCCGCCCCGCCCTGGGCGGCGGCCACCCGCAGGCGGCTTTCATGACCGTCATAGGCCCGCCGCATGATCACATTGACCACCCCGGCCACCGCGTCCGCCCCATAGAGGGCTGAGGCCCCGTCCAGCAGCACGTCCACCCGCTCCACCGCCGCCGACGGCAGGGCCGACACATCGGCGAACTCGGCCCGCGAGCCGGTTCCAGCCAGACGCCGCCCGTTCACCAGCACCAGGGTCGAGGCGGGCCCCAGCCCCCGCAGGTTCACCCCGGTGGCGTAGACATTGTTGGAGGTGCCAACGTCCGCCCCCGTGGCCTGGGTCAGGGGCGTGGAGGTGCCGGCGTAGTTCTGCGGCAGGGCCGCCAGGGTCTCCGCCACCGTGCCGTAGCCGCGGCGGTCCAGCGCATCCCGGTCAAGGGTCACCACCGGGGACGCCAGATCCCCCGGCGTCTCCAGCAGGGTGCCGGTGACCACCAGCCCCTCAACCTCGGTGGCCGCCTGCTGGGGCTGGGGCCGGGGCCGTTCGCCGCGCCGCAGGGAGAACACCCCCGGACGGCTCTCGGTCCAGACGAGGCCGGACCCCGCCAGCAGCCGCTCCAGGGCGGCGGCGGGTTCATGGCGCCCGCTCACCCCCGGCGAGCGCAGCCCGGCCACCAGATCCGAGGTGAAGAAGATCTGCTGGTCCGACTGGGTGGCGAAGGCGGTGAGCGCCTCGCCCATGGGGCCGGGCGGAATGTCGAACAGGCGCGCCGACTGGGCGCAGGCCGGCGCGGCGGCGGCGGAGACACAGGCGACGGCGGCGACGCCGCACAGCAGGCTGAGACGATTCATGGACTTTGCTCCCTCGACGCCCCCTCGGCGTCACAGGAAGAGACCGTCGAGACCCCCGGCGACCCCGGAGCCCTGAGCAAATTAATTTTCTCGGCGGGCCAGGCCGATGGTTCCATCCGCCTTCGGAACAGCCGCCAGGCCCATGCCGTCCGTGGAGGCGGCCACGAAGGCGTCCCGGTCTCCCGTGCGGAACACCCCGCTCACCGTGATCCCGGAAATCCCCGGATCGTCGATCACGATCCCCGCCTCCAGATAGCGGTTCACCTCGGCCACGGCGTCGGCCAGCGGCACATCCCGGAACACCAGGCGCCCCCGGGTCCAGCTGGTCTCCGCCGCCGTGTCCACCGCCGTGGTCTCAAGCCCCCGCGCCGACACCCGGGTCTGCTGGCCCGCCGACATGCGCCTGGGGGCCGCGACTGCTGCGGCGGTGACGTCCACCCGTCCGGACACCAGGGTGACGTCCACCCCCGCGTCCCGGCGGCGTACCTCGAACACGGTCCCCACCGCGACCACCTCCGTCCCGTTCGCCGCCACCACGAACGGCCGGGCCGCATCGGGCGTCACCTCGAACAGCGCCTGGCCGTCAACGAGCTCAATCCGCCGCGCGTCCCCGTCGAAGCGGACCCGCAGGCGGGTGTCCGTGTCCAGGCTGATCCGCGATCCGTCGGCGAGCCGCACCACGCGCTGCTCGCCCACGCCGGTCGCATAGACGCCGCGCTGGGACCACCACAGAGAGCCGCCCACCACCAGGGCCACGGCGGTCGCCGCCGCCAGTCCCCCGAAGATCACCGAACGCCGGCTGCGACCCGGCCGTCGGTTGCGCCGCCCGCGCGCCGCCTGGAGCGCCTCGGCCACGTCAGGGTCCGCCCCCAGCCCCTGGCTCACCCGCCAGACCCGCTCCACCCGCTCATAGGCGTCGGCGTTGCCGGGTTTCGCCCGCCATTCAAAGAAGTCCTCAAGGGTGCTTGTGGCCACCACGGTCGAGCCGAGACGGGCGTGCCAGGCGGCCGCCTCCTCCTCCGCTGCTTCAACCCGTACAGTCGGGCCGGCCATATCGCGCCTCATGCTAGCGCCGAAGCTGGGCGGCGCAGTGGGCCAGGGCCCGCGTCATGCGCCATTCCACCGTCTTGGGTGAGATCCCGAGCTTCTCGCCGATCTGGGCGTTCGTCAAACCATCCACCCGGGACAGCAAAAAGACATCCCGCAACGGCTCTGGCAACCCCAAGATCAGTTCCTTGACCAGTAGGTCCTCAGTCTGGCCTGGCAGGACTCCTTGCTGATCCTCGACCCACGTGGTTTCGAGGATTTGGGACCGTCTTCCACGTCTTGCGGCTCGATCCAGAGCCAGATTGGTAGCAATGCGCAGGAGAAGCGCGCGCGGGTGCCTGATTTCCCGCCCGAGCTGATAATGCGACAGTCGAAGCCAAGTCTCCTGGACGATATCTTCTGCGTCTTGCCGCCCATATCGACTAACCAAACGCGCATGGAACCAGTCGGCGTACCTCTCGTAGAGCGCCTGCAGGGCCGTATCAGGTCGAGGTAGGTGATCGATGCGATCGGACACCGCAGCTGCAGCCTTCGAAAACTGAATCAAGAACAAAAAATGACACGTTTAGGGGACAGCGAAAAGGGCGCCCTTCGCGCCATTTGCGGGGATGGACGTTGTCATCCGCCTCGGAAAGCGTGTGCGCGCACTCAGGCGTGAAGCTGGCCTTTCCCAAGAGGAGCTCGCGTTTCGGGTTGGGATGAAGCGAAGCTACGTCAGCGACCTGGAGCGCGGCACCCGCAACCCGAGTGTCAGAGCCCTTGCTCGCCTCGCCGATGGGCTCTCTGTCCATCCAGCAAGATTGCTCGACGACTGATCCCAACTCGTTTCCGCCAGGCGGGAAACGCCCGGCCCAACTCAAATTGACACGGCTGGTGGGCGGCGTTTTTCGCCGGCGGCTGACCTATAGTGGGGATGGACGTCGTCATCCTCTTTGGCAAGAACGTGCGGGCATTGCGTGAAGAAGCAGGCTTGTCACAGGAGGAGCTTGCTTTCCGCGCGGGTATGAAGCGAAGCTATGTGAGTGACCTTGAAAGAGGCACGCGTAATCCAACCGTTCGGGCGCTTGGCCGGCTGGCCGCAGCCCTTGAAGTGCACCCTTCGCGTCTTCTTCAGTAGGTTCTCCGTCGGGGCGACTTGACCCTCAGTCAGCGGACCCTGCCACCGTCAGCGCCCCGTCCGCCAACGGCCGCTGCAACGCGGCCGCCCGCTCCCAGGGCGCGGACATCCAGAGCTCATACTCTCCGGGCTCCGTAAGGATGACCGGCATCGCCTTCGGATGAACCGCCGCGACCTCGGCGCTGGGTTCACAGGTGAGGAAGGCGAACAGATCAGCCGTCACCGGTCCTTCCTTGACCTTGCGGACGCTCGTCCACTTCGGCGTCCAGATCCCGGCGAAGAAGGCCAGGGGCGCCGGATCCTCCCCCGTCAGCCGGAACCACACCGGCTCGTGTCTGCCCCGAGCGTCCCGCCCCGGCTCGCTGAATGCCGTCAGCGGCACAAGGCAACGGTTCTCCGGTCCGAGCCAGCGCCGCCAGTGGGGCGAGCGGGTGTTGCGGATGTTGGTGACGCCCCTGTCCGTCTTCCTGCCCTCGAGCGCAAAGGCCGGCGAAGGCATGCCCCAGCGCGCGGTGGCCAGGATGCGATCCCCATTCTCGTTCGTCCGCACGATCGGCGCGGCATAGTCCGGATAGACGTCGCCCCCTTCCATATTGCCGGCCTCATTTTGCATGGCGCGCGCCAGGTCCAGGATCGCCGCCGGTCCCTTGCGGATGGAATAGAGGTTGCACATCAGCCGTCGCCCGGCGGCTGATCGCGGCGCACACCTCTGGACACCCCGGCCAGGGTCCAGAACAGGAAGGATCCCGCGGCAGATCCCAGAATCCAGTACGTCCAGCCCCTCAGGGCCTCAGGGAGCAGGGCCCGGGCGTCGTCATGGAAGGTGAACACGAGCGCAGCCACGCCCGCCGCTCCCCATCCCGCCACGGATCGAAGCCTTGGCCTCACGCATTGGGCCTTTCGTTTCTCCGCGCCTGGAAACGCCAGAACTCGCCTTCGATCCAAGGCTCGTCAGCCACAAGCAGTTCCTCTTCGCCCAGAACAAACACCTCCCCCTTCCGGATATCCGGCAACAGGGACCGATGGACGATCATCGGCACGAGCGGCGGCGGGTCCAGGGGCGACATGGCTCCAGCCTAGCGCCGCTCCGGGCGATGGGGGAGTCCGGGAACAAGCGGACACATCCACGGTTGGTCAAGGCAACCACTGGAGAACACCATGACCGATCAACCGATTGAACAGGACAACACCCAGGACCAGCCCGGCCAGGGCGGCACACCCGGCCAGACGCCCGGTGACAATCAGCCGGGCCAGACGCCCGGTTCGCCCGCCACAGGCGGAGAAGGCTCCGCCGGCGCCGGCGGCCCCGCCGGGTTCGGCACGGCCGACTGACCACCTGCACGTCTGACGGGATCGGGCCCCGCCGGCACTGGCCGGCGGGGCCTTCTTCGTCCGTGCGCCGTTTCCGTGTGGCGACCTCGGGCCCCATGCAGACTAGCCGCCCTCGGCCTCCAGGGGGCCGATTGGTCGCATAGGGCCCCGCTCACGTCGCTCACGCGCCTGCACCTCGGGAGGGACACCGTTTAAGGGCACCGCCGTCGTCGGGTAAGACCAGGCCCACCCGGCGCCGCTGAGTTCCGCCCAGGCCGCCTTGACGGTGGCCGAGGCGGCCATGAGGGGCAACTGCTGCTGCGAGGCGTGGTTGAGCGTCGCGTGCATCCGCTGCAGCCGCCGATGAATGTCCACCAGCTCGGCCAGGTCCTCGACCGTAAGGACCTGCTTCTTCGAGACGCCCTTGTGTCCGCTCATGGCGTCCTCAGCAACGTCGCGCGCCGGGCCATGCCCGCCAGTGGGCGCTCACCGTCCACCTGCCGGAAGCCGTTCAGGAAACCGGGCTGCTGCCGTTCAGCCTCGGCTATTCCCACGGACAGGCCGGCCCGGAAGTCGGCGCCGAGGTCTCCGCCGACGGCCTCGGCCATCCGGCGGATTATGGTGATGGTCTCGCTCACGACGGTCTCCTTCGAAGCCGCCGACCCGTGAGAGTTGCTAGGACGTCGAATGGGTCGAAGTCCAGCGAATGTTCCTCATTCGTTCGGGTCCGCTGTGGATGACCCGGCGACAGCGCCTGCGGCCTCCCTGAAGAAGGTCATGCCGCCATGATGGAGCTCATTCTCAGACACGAATTCCCCATCCGCCGTGAAGCCGGTGTCATCCCAGTAGTCGATATGGGTCCCCGAGACCTCGTATCGTCCCCGGTAGGCGCTGGCGCGTGCGCCGCGGGCCTCGTCATAGCGGCCGTTGGCGAGCAGTTGCTGGCGGATGTGGCCATCCGCAGTGACCCACATGCCGACATAGGGGTGGGGTGTCATGGCGTGCCCCTTACTCGCCGCCGGGCGCCGGAATGCGGCGCAGCACGTCGTCATAGGGGGCCAGGTCAAGAAAGGCCGTCACCTCCATGGCCTGGTCGCCCACCAGGCGGAAGATCCAGACATAGCTGTTCTCATAGGGCTGGCCGTCACGGGCGACCCCCTCCCCGTCCCAGCGGATGATCACATGGTCGCCGTCCGCCCAGACCTCCGTCTCGACCGGCCGCACCGGCGTGCTCAGACGGCCGGCGAAGGGGGCCACCGCACGCTCCATGAAGGCATCGCGCCCCTCGAAACGTCCGGCGCTGGGCCCCGACCCCTCGATGATCCAGATCACATTGGGCGCGAGGATTTCGGTGAAGAAGTCAGATCCACCCGCAGCCCATCGCTCAAAGGCGGCGGAGACCACCGCCTTGTTGTGCCGCGCCTGGGCGGCGAGCCCCTCGTCCGTGGTGCGGGCCAGAACGGCCGTCGGCGCCAACGCCGCCGCCGTTACGACGATGCCGGCCAGACCGGCCGCAAGCCTGAAGTTCCTGATCATGGGTGGTGTCCTTCTCTCGATCACAATCCGGGCCTCCCCGCCCCTGTTGTCACCCGAACGATCACCCTGGCGTTAGCACGACAGTCCTAACTCCTTGCCGGATCGTCCAAGGATCGCCGTCGTCGCCTTCTCGTATGGTCCGGTGGGACAAGGACCCATGAAAACCCTGCAGTCCCGTGCTCACCGCATGGGCTGTCAGGCAGTCGACGCCTCTTGGCCGCCAACGCCATGGACGCCGCAGGCGCAGGTTCGCGTCAGCCACAAAAGCGCATCCCATTTCAGCGGATGACACGCCCGTACCTTCTGCATGCCGCCCGCAACAGACGCGGACCGATTGAGGCTGAACGTAGCCGGCTGAGCACTGGGGAGGTCTCAAATGCGCCAGGAGCAGACATTACGTTTGGGCCAGATAGCGGACGTTGCAGCCCTGCTCGACTACGCGGCTTTCGACCCATTACCCAGAGATGCGGCGCGGGTTGTTACCATTGCGTCCAGGCTCCGCCGGCTCCAGATGGTGCTAAGCGTCATTGTTGCGCAGACAGGGTTCTATGAAGAACAACTCCGCATCCCCCACCCAGCCTGCCAAGAAGGCAGCGGCCAAAGCGAGCCTCGCGCCGAAGGCGGTCACGCTCTTCTATTCCTGGCAGAGCGACCTTGGAGACGACGCCAACCGAAACGGAATTCGAAACGCCCTAAGGGCCGTGAGAAAGGCCGTGAAATCGGACGTGGCGTTGAAGATCGATGAGGCGACGCGCGACTCACCAGGCAGTCCCAATATACCCAACAAGATCATTGAGAAGATCCGCGCGTGTGATCTATTCGTGGCTGACGTCACGACGATCACGGGGAAGAAGCACAAGGGCCGGCCGTGCGCGAACCCCAATGTTGTGTTCGAGCTTGGATATGCGGTGGCGCACGTGGGCTGGGACCGGATTATATTATTGGTCAACGGCAAGGTCTCGCCGCTCAGCGACCTCCCCTTTGATTTCGACCGCCACCGCGCAATGCTCTACGAGCATGATGCTGTGCCGACTTCGAAGCAGAAAGACGCGCTCGCCTCATCGCTCCGCATCGGCATTGAGATGATCGCCAAGCACGACCCTCCGCGTCCAGGGGACCTCGAAGGCAAGACGCCCGAGCAAATCAGGCGAGCGCGAGACGCCGAGAACATCCGGTGGGCGCTGGAGCAAGTTCACCAGCCCAGTCTTGACCACTTCGCGATGACGATGCCCGATCAGCTCCTCGACGAGATCTTTTGGTACTACGAGAGCTTCAAGGGCGTCGTTTCCAGCAGCCTGTTCCACATCTCTGACCCGGACTTGGCGAAATTATTCGAAGACATGCTGGCCGGTTGGAGCAAGGCCCTGTCTGGCAGTGCCCACTTCCGCATGGCGAGCAACCCAAGCCTCTACATTTGGGATGGTGACCGAGACCCCAGGGGGCCAAAGGCGAAAGAGCGTATTCGTAAAGGCATTCGCAAGCTCGAGAGAGCTCGCAAGGCGCTGCTGGAGCGCATCAGGGATAGCTACGTAGAGATCGACATCGATGCGGCCAACAAGCTCGCGTTCGAGAGCCGCCGCAAGGATGAGCAAGACGACGACTGATCGGGACGTGGACGCTGCGGCCATTGAGGCAGAGGGGCGTCAGTCTCGCGCTGAGAAATCACGGACGTCACTGTCCGGTCGCGACGTTCCGACGAGGCATGCAAACCGCGGTGATGTTCGCTGGGATTGGACCTCGGTCGACTTCGCGCCATAGGCGGACATTCGATAGCCGCCCAACAGCGGACGTTCATAGGGCTTGTTTAAAGGTCCGTGGGTCACTTTCGGCCAGCATCAGACATTCCGTCGTGACGCTAGGCATGGTCACAAGCAGCTGAGCGAGGCGCTTAGTTTCGTTCGTCGGCCAAGGGAACCAGGCCGCCGCCTAGTGTCAGGCGCGACCAGTCCGGGAACCGCGCATGCATCGCCAGAGCCAAGAGAACGCGGCTTACCAACGCATCCGATTCCACCAAATCCAAGGCCGCCCTGTTGGACAGTGCTCCGGTATGAACGGCCGTGGATCTGGCGTCATACAGCTTCTTGACCCCTTCGAAGATGCTCAGCCGATCCGCGACATCCGTCCCAACCAGCCACGCCGCGCGGGTCCCGATTTTCTGGGTGATCTCAGTATTGGATCCCTTGCCGTGCATGAGGGCGATCTCAATCGCCATTCCCAGTTCCAAAGCCCGATCAACATCGTTCAACGCCACACGCGACCGGCCAAGTCGATCGATGGCGCGCTCCAGTGCACTTGGGTCTCCGAAGCGATTTAGTGCCGCGAACGCTTTCGCGACCTCGGTCGCCCGCACAGGGAAGTTTGCACGTGGTCGTGTCTGGATCGGACGCTGTTCATAATTGAACGCGCCTCCGGCGAACGCTGCGGCTTCGTCCGGTCTGAAGAGTGACAGAGGCAGCTCGACCGGGCCTCGGCTCACGAGAAGGCAGGCCAGACGGACCTTGGTCCGAACAGCGCTCCGCGCTGCTGCAGGTCTAGACGTGCTCACCAGTGCCGTTGGAAAAGCGTCGTCAGATTTCCGCCGTTCGAACGCAGGCGTCACAGTGAACGACTGACGCAATATTCCGGTCCCGTCTGAAGGAAACTCCACATTGAATGGCCAGCTGACGGGAGAACTTACGCCCTCAATCCACTCGGGCGGGGGCGTGAGCGTGACGCCGTCGCCAAGGTCGCAGGGGGTGTCCAGAGTCACGCCGAGGATTGGAGATTCTTCAGCATAGTTCACTGCGTTCAGTGCAGCCTCGGCCTCGAAGGCCGCAATGATCTCTCCCGAGTCGAGGCCTGCGACGAGACGCTGAACTACCCACGAGCCGAATGCCCCTGTGCTGGCTACACGACCATCGTCACCGGTGAAAAGCCAAACGTTGCCGTAAGCACTGAAGGGCTCAACGTGGGACAAGGCGTAGTCCAGTCCCTGCTTGGTTGATCCTTGCCACTGAGCGAACTCCTTGCCGCGTTTGATGGCATCCAGTTCCGCTTTGGCGGCGTCGATTATTGCAATCGCGTTTGGCGGTTTCATCGTGATCCTGACCGCACATTCATGGCGACTTGTAGCTCGAACTATAGTTGGCCTCACAAGCCGCCTCGCCATCACTTTGGTGGCCGGGACCATGCCAGTTGTTCAGCATCAGCTCCGCACCAGAAGCGCCCGTGAGCGATACGGACGCGATCGAATGCCGGGTCTTTGGAGGCTGAAGCAGCTTAGAGGATTCCGCGCGTAAGGCGGTCGAAAGCGTCCTCACTGATCTCCTCGTCCCAGCCATCGACGGAGGGCGCGTGGTCGAAGACAAGGAGTGAGATGGTCATCTCATACCGGTCCGCGAAGATCGCGATCTCCCGAACCGGCATCGCGTTCCATATTCCGCCGGCTAGGTTGGTGCCGCCATCCCGATGGGCGTTTTCGCCCAGGGCAGCGATGGAAGCGGGGGGCAACTCCATTCCAAACTCGAAATAGACGCGGGCCTTTCGGGCCGCCGTACTTGGTCGGCACCAAGAAACATAACCATTGGTTGCAACAACCACGGCTGCGCATAGATCGGTGGACTCGATCCATTTGAGGGCGGCCGCCGTTAGAGAAACCGAGTATCGGTCCGCGAGATGCCGGAGCAGGTCGAGCGACATGCGCTGCGTCCCGATCTGCTGGCGAAAATCGTCGAGGGGCATCAACAGGTAAGAGGCGAACTCGTCCGCTTCGCGCTCCTGTTGCCGGAGCGATGCCTTGCCGGCGCTCCCAAGTACGTCCCGTTCGCCGCATTGGAAGCCAGCCGGGGTCGCAGCCCGGTGGGCGAAGTAGTGTCCGAGTTCGTGGGCCAGCGTGTAGTTGATCCGCCCCGCCGACGTGATGGACGGGTTGTACAGGATCGCCCAGCCGCCCTTCTTGGGGAGCGGGTAGAGCGCGCCCTCGAACGCGTTGATATCGGCCTCGGTGACCTTGAAAATGGGGTCCGCGAACCGCTTGGAATATTCCAGCGCGATGCATTTCACATCGACGGGGAAACGCGGCCCCCACATCTGACTGAGCATGGTGGCCCAGCCCTTATATGTCGTCGGATCAGTCGTCCTCATCGAGCACGTCGAGGATCTTCTTGAGCTTGTCCTTCACCGTCGGGTCGGCCTTCTGGAACTTGCGGTAGAAGGCCCTGTCCTGAACATCCTCGGTGGGCTGTGACGTCGTGGCGTCGATCAGGTAGTCGGCGGTGACATCCAGGGCGGACGCGATCCGGTCGAGCTTCTCGGCGGACGGTCTGGCGACGTCCTTGTTCTCGATCTCCCACATGTAGCTTTTTGAGCTGCCGGTCGCTTCGGCGAGTTGCTCTAGGGTCAGGCCCTTGGCGCGTCGAAGCTCATTGATCTTGGTGCCCAGTGCCGATGCCATTGATCCTCCTAGCCGGTCGGTCTGTTCGGTGATAACCTGACACGGCGTACTTGACAAGCGAACTCGTAGTTACCATACTTCCAGTATGGCCATACCGAACTTGGCCGGAAAGGGAAGTTGAAGCGATGAGCAAGGGCAAAGGCGGCGGTTCCTATCGGAGCGCCATTTCGGGTCGGTACGTGACCTCCGGCCACGGCAAGGCCAGCCCCCGCACCACGGTGAAGGAGAGCGGCGGCAGGAGCGGCAGCACGGGCGGGGCCTACCGCAGCGCGATCTCGGGTCGCTTCGTCACCACCAAGCACGGCAAGGCCAGCCCGCACACGACGGTGCGCGAGAGCTAAGCGGGGCCGCATCGCTCCGGCGATGCGGTTCGCTTGAAGTCGGGGAATCGTGACAGTGGGTTCATCGCATGTTCCCGTTTTGGGTCCGTGTTGTTCTAGGGAGGGGGAAGTGCGCGTGAGACAGATCATCGAGCTGCCGCCGTCAGGCGGTCGAACAAAAGAGCCCGGCATGGCCGGAAGAATGAGGAACCAGGAGTGGGAGTTTCAAACCGAACCCGCCTGACACTCTGGACGCGTAGCGGCGGCCGTTGCCAGTTCTGCAACGACCCGCTTCTCGGCGACTGGCTGTCCGGCAAAGACGAGCTGAATAACGGCTACGTCGCGCACATCGTCGCGGAATCTGCCGGCGGGCCGCGCGGCGATCCGCACCGTTCGCCGAAGCTGGCGGACGACGTCGCCAACCTGATGCTGCTCTGCAATGCGCATCACCGCCTGATCGACGGAAACGACACCTCGCAGGACTATCCCGAGGCCCTGCTGCTGGAGATGAAAGCCGCGCATGAAGCGCGGATCGACATCGTCACCGGCATCGCGCCCGACCGGGCGTCACATGTTCTCCTCTATTCCGCCCGTGTCGGCGAACATGACTGCCCCGCCCGTTATGACCTGGCCAAAGCTGCGATGTTGCCGGAGCGCTTTCCTGCGGTTCGCGAACCCATCGCGCTCGACCTGACCCGCTGCGAATTCGGGGATCGCGAACCGGAATACTGGAGCATCCAGTCGCCCAACCTGCGCAGGCAGTTTGACCGCAAGGTCCGTGACCAACTGGCGGATGGGCACATCAAGCACCTGTCGGTTTTCGCGCTGGCCCCGCAGCCGCTCTTGATCGAACTCGGACGGTTGCTGTCGGATATTCCTGCTGTGACGGTCCACCAGTTGCACCGGGAGCCTCAAGGCTGGGACTGGCGCGACAGCCGCGACCCCGTCGTTTTCGAGGCAAGCGAGAAGGTCGGTATCGGCAAGTCGGTGGCGCTGATCCTGAGCCTGAGCGCGATCATCACCGACGACCGCATCGAAGCCGTTCTCGGCGATGCGCCGATCTGGCGGATCACCGTGCCGCAACCGGATCGTGACATTATGCACCGGCACGACGATCTCGGCCGGTTCCGTGAAACGGTCCGGCGCACGTTCGACCAGATCAAGGCCGTTCACGGCCATGACGCGGCGATCCACGTCTTTCCGGCGATGCCGGTGTCGGCGGCTGTCGAACTCGGTCGTGTCTGGATGCCGAAGGCTGATTTGCCACTCATCATCTACGACGAGAACCGTGCGCATGGCGGCTTCGAGCCGCGGCTGACCATCGGCCAAATTTCCTCCCCCACCAACGCGGCTCGAAAGGAGCTCGATCATGCCTGACGGCTCCCCGAACAGAACTTTTGACAGCCTGTATTTCCGGAAAGTCGAGACCTACGGCTTCCTGGATCGTCTGTGTCAGGAACTCGACCTGACGGAGACGCAGTATCAGGAAGCGAAGTCGCGCTACGAGACGGTCGGGTCCTGGCTGGCCTATGCGGACGACATGCTGCTGAAGACCAGCGTGATCTACGCCCAGGGCTCGACGGCTATCGGCACCAGCGTCAAGCCGATCAAGAGCAACGAGCATGATGTCGATCTGATCGCCCTGCTGCCCGACGCCAAGCCGAGCATGCAGCCGGGCCTCGTCAAGCAATTGGTCGGAGACCGTATCCGTGAGAACGGCCGTTACCGTCCGATCCTGGAGGAGAAGCAGCGCTGCTGGCGCATCGTGTACGCCAACGAATTCCATCTGGACATCACGCCCTCGATCCCGAACCCGCACTGCCCCAACGGTGGCGAATTGGTGCCGGACAAATCGCTCAGCCAGTGGAAGCCGTCGAACCCGAAGGGCTTCCGCGACAAGTTCGATGAGCGCTCCAAGCTGGTGCCGCTCCTGCGTGTCGAGAAGGCGATGCAGGAGAACCGCTACACGGCCGATGCGAGTGTCGAGCCGTTCCCGACCAAATCGGGTGCGAAGGGTGTTCTGTGCCGCACGGTGCAGATCCTGAAGCGTCACCGCGACGTCGCTTTCGAGAAGCAGGATGTGTCGCTGGCGCCGCTCTCGGTGATCATCACGCAGCTGGCTGCGCGCAGCTACGAGTACTGCTGCCGACAATGGACGTTCGACAACGAACTCGACCTCCTGCTGAGCATCGTCAAATTCATGCCGACGTTCATCGAGAAAGAGGTGTTAGAGGGCCGCACGCACTATTTCATCTGGAACGAAACCACCCACGGCGAGAACTTCGCCGAGAAGTGGAACGTCGAGCCAGCGCGGGCGGACGCGTTCTACCGGTGGCACCGCAAGGCCGAGGCCGATCTCAGCCGTCTGATCGAAATGGATGGCCTGGACGAGCTGGTGGGCGAACTGCGTCACTCGCTCGGCGATGGCGTCGTCGAGAAGGCGCTGAACGCCTACACCGGCCGCATCTCGGAGGCGCGGTCGACCGGCAAGCTCGGTGTGGCGGCGGGCGTCGGGTTGGTCACGGGGGTCGCGAAAGCGACGCCGGTGCGGGCCAACACCTTCTTCGGAGCGCCGGACGAGTGAAGTACGGCGGCAGGCCCTCTCTGTCCGCGGCGCAGCAGCTGCTCCATCTGCGCCGCAGCGAGGTCTATCCGGGCATCGGCTCGGCGGTGCGCGGACGGCTGACCTGGCGCATGTCCAGGCGGCCGTTTCCGCTCGCTCGCGAATACGAGCTGCGCCTCGTGTACCAAGAGGGCGAAGCGCCTCAATTGTTCGTCGACAGACCGGATCTCGTCCTTCTGGCGGAGGGCGACAAGCTGCCTCACGTGTATTCTCAGCGGCCTACGCGGCTGTGTCTGTACTGGCCGAAGGCGCGGGAGTGGACACCGTCGGACCGTCTCGACCTGACGTTCCTGCCTTGGATGGATACGTGGCTCTATTATTTCGAGGACTGGATGGCTGGCGGTCGGAAGGACTGGCAGGGCGGGGGCGAGCATCCGGACCCGTCTGAAGCGTCTTCACGCGAGCGTCGACGAGTGCTGAGACCGTTCGCCTAGCACTGACTTCACCTAATGCAGACGAATTGAACCGCCGCTATGAGTCAGGAGCGGACCGTCACCCCCGGTCCTCGCCTTGGCAACAGCTTCCGTCTGAGAAGCGGACCTCCTGAAGGTCAGCTTAGAGCCCTCTGCAGCGGTTCCCGACGTCGCGAACGCGCCAGAAGCCGTCATCCGCACATGGCCGAAATGGCGACATTCAGAGCGGCTGCCAAGGTCTACCCTGCGGACCTCGGCCTGAGGCCGCTCTCGACCCACAGCGGCCGTTCTGATGGACTCCGCAAGGGCATGCTGGAAACAAGCGGATCTGGGTCTGCTTGACGCCGGGGTCAGTCCATCCGGTCGCTGGGAAGCGAATCCCTCGTGGTGGTGGCCGAGGGCAGGTCGCACCGTCCCCCTACTGGGTTAACCTGCTCCGCCTAGCGGTTGGATCGGTGTAGACGCCGGTGCCTTGGGGGGCACCTCAGGTGATAAACTGGGCGATTTTGCCGGTTCAGTTGTGGTGCGGTCTGCGTCGGCTGCGGCGGACAGTGGCTCCCGATCAAACTCTGTCACCGCCGCCCAAGCCAAGGCGGCACTGACCACCAGCGCCACAACGCCGATCAGGTGGTACGGAAGCTCAGCGGCCCTCGCAGGGCGCAAGACCATTGCCCTATAGTCGTCTTCCGGGATGAACCGGTAAAAGCGAGTGCGCCATTGCTCTCGGAGCTCTGACTGAAGCCCGAGGTGAACCCAGCCGCTTACGGCAACCACGACCAGGTACACGGCAACAACAGCCGCTACCAACGACAGTACCCACGGCTGCGTAGTTGCCGTCGAACGGGCGGCGACCAATGCGATGCCGGTCGCAATCGCAACAGCGGTTGCACCAGCCAGCGTGCGGGCGCTGTCGGCGGCTTTCGAAGTATCGTCCGCGACGGCCTTGCGGAGATCGCCTTGAGCCTTGATAGCCTCTCGACTGAGATCAGACTGACTCAGCTGAAACGCGAGGCGCGCGCCTTCCAGGATGTCGCGACCAGCAGCTCGCAGCGCTGCGGACACCTTCTCCCTCCGAGTTACGGATCGGGCGAACTCGGCAGCGAAAAGTGCGTGGCGCTGCTCGGCAGTCGCGCGATCCTCGTAGACCCAAGCTACAGCGGCCTGCAGATTCCGATAGCCTTTAAGTTGCAAGTGCCGAACCAGATCAGAGCCGTCCAGAGGCATATTGAGGCGTGGCGGGCCTACGAAGACCACTGAGCCATCACGTGACACCTCGGAAGCGAGACTGCTGACGAGTGGGCCTACGCTTGCGGCCAGGAAAACTTGAAACCCCCGATCCGCCCAGAGTGCTTCGGAGACCGAACCTCGAACGAGCCACTTGCGAACATCAGGCGGAACGCTCCTGACTTCACTGCCTTCCCGCACCAGTTCCAGCGGCGATTTCATCTCAGCCGACGGCGCGAAGACGTCTCCCTCGCCCCAAGGGTTGAATGAAGCAGTTCCTGAGACGAAAGCGGTCCTGACGCATGCGACCTGCCAGACACCTTCGGTGTTCTGGTCGAGAGCTTGAGCGAAGCCGTTCGTGGTCAGTATGCGACGATCTGCGCCCTCGGCGGGTTTGCGGATAGTGCCGACAAACGGCCCCAACTCGTCGTCCAAGTCCTCCACAGAGATAGCTTCACCGGCGGAGTCGTGAATTTCCGCTGGCCACGCAAGGCGGGCGGCAGCGAGGGCCAGTTCACGGGCGTTCGCGCTTCTCAGTCGGCTTACGGTCAGCGCGGCGCGGGTCTCGACCAACCCGACCCGGTCGTCTTCGACCCAGCCGTCAAGCAGCTCTCCCAGTTCGATCGGCGTCATCCGTGTAGCCTTCCGTGGTCACCACGAAACGGGTGCGACCGTCAGCGAGCTTCTCCTCGGTAACGGCTTGTCCTTCAAGTGCCGTATTGTACTCGAGGCGTACGCCTTCTTCGGTCGTAACGGTCCGTTTCACCGATTGAGGAAGGACCCCCGGCGCTGGCGCGAATGCGAGCCCCGAAAGCTTCTTCTTGCGGACAAGGCGATCGACTGAACTGTCAAATCTCGCCTTCACCTCATCGTCCGCGGGCTGCCCAGCACCCACCCAAACCGCTTGCCGGATTATGTCCTCATTGATTTCCGGAGAATTTCTCAGAACCTGAGTGGCGCGGGAGAGACAAGTTGCCATTCCCCCTTTGGGGAGAAACTCTCGGTTGTCTTGGAGCGCCAGCTTGACGACTTCTTTGACGTCACTGGTGAGTTGGTGATCGTTCCGATCTCGCGTCACCTGGAGATAGTTCAGGAAAAAATCGGTGAGGATCGGTGCTGGACGCCCCATCCGATCCCGCGTGGAAATTGCAGGCTCTGCGACACCATTGCGGGTGCGAACGAGAGCCGACTTCTGGATCGCCGCCTTGTTCCCGACAAACGCCTCGACGATACGCCGAAGGCCAGTGGCTCCCTCCTGATGAACGATCTCTAGCGCTTGGCTGTAGTCGTACTTGACCAAAGCATAGAGGTTGACGGTAGGGTCGCCGACCCCCAGTTCGAACACGAAGAACGCACCATCCTTCACGCCGCCCTTATGGAGGCGGCAAAAGTCGGCAGCCAATGCCTGCGCGCCCTCCTGGAACCCTACTGCTCGATTTGCAATTGCCTCGACGTTTGAGCGGGTCGTCGATACTTCCGCGAAGCGGTAGACACTGTCGGAGGCGATCTCCTTCAGAATCTTCAGAAGAAAGTCATCGTGCTCGACCGGTAGCTCTGGCTGTGGCTCGAACTCGTCTTCGCCTCCAACAATATGCAAGCACATCCGCGCTAGGCGCAGCGTGGCCGCCTCGTCGTCTGTAAGAAAACTCATTCCCACCTCCCGTACGACTTTTGCGCGAACATTGCTTTTTTGTGCCGCTAAGGTCAATCGGGAGGGCGTCGCCCGAGCGGCGTCATGCGGCACGCCCTCACCAGGAGGATGATGTGGCCAAAGTGCGCATCATCAACATTAGCCCGCCAGGCGGTCCAGACGGCGTCGTGATTTGGCAGCGAGCCATCATGGTTAGACGACCTGATGCGGTCACCGTGAAAGATAGCTGTGAGCCCAAGGCGGTCTTCAGCCGAGCGGACATTCCTCTCTCGCCCATAAACCGCTCTTTCAGGTGCTCTGATCTGGGAGCACCGGAGAGTCGCCCGGGTCCCGTCAGTTGGTCGTCATGAGCCCGCCGCCGCGTAGCCGCCCCACCTCGGCCTGAAGCTGTGCCACGATCCTGCGATATCGGTCGAATTCCTCATGGGTGACATAGCGGTCAAAGGGACCGTCGCCCGCTTGCTCAAGGGCGTCGAGCCGCTTCTGGATCTTCTGGAAGATCGTCGGACCGCTCGGCCCGTCCGGCCAAAGAAGGTCTTCGATTTTCCTGACCCGGGCTTCCAGGCTGGATTTCGTGGGGCTCATCGATGATCTCCTCATTCTGATCCGGCGGGGCGAGAATCCTGGACTCGAGGGTGGCGACTCGGGCGTCCAGGGCCTGATGGTCGTCCCAGGTCACCTTCCTCTCCTTCAAGCCGGCGGCAATGGTCAGCGCGCTCAGGACAGTGATGGCGCCGAAGGCCAGTTTGTTGGCGACGCTGTGGCGTCGGCTGATGACTTCGATGGCGGCGGTGAGCTCATCCCGGGCCTTGTCCTCGAGATAGCCCTTCTTCCATCGGGGAAGGACGACGAAATCCCATACGCCCTTGGCGATGGCGACGATCAGGATCAAGGCGGCGGACAGGTCAGCGAGCGAAACAGACATGGGCTCCTCCCAGGCTTGAGCCGGTCAATCTCAAGTGGCGGCGCAGCCGGTCCGGGTCGACCGAGGGTGTCCGCCGCGAAAGAAATGGCGGCTCCACGCGTCGGGGGTCCGCAGGCCGCTGTTCGCGAAGTTCCGCAAAGGACCAGCCTGGACGTGAGGTCACACGAAGCTCCAGCCCAGCCACCTCCTCACGGGAACATGGAGTCCCGCCACAGCCCAGCGGCCCGCCTATCCAGTCGCCGGTGAGCGCCGACGACTTCTTGCCATGGGTGTGCACCCGGCGCTGGACGTGCAGCCCGTGAGCCAGTGGACGCAGAAAATCATCGGCGGCCGCGCAGATCAGGGCCACGACGGCTGAAAGCGCGGCGGCTGCGAGCAGGAAGTCCCAGGCGCCCTGCGCAAACAGGTGGAGTGTCGAGGATTCAGGAAGCACGGGCATTGCCATGGAGTGCCCTATTCCCGTTCCCGCCCCGGTTCCGACCGCGGAAGGGTCGGCGCGCCGGCCACCGGCACCACCCCGGTCGGCGTCATTCCGGCCGCCGCCTCGATCAGCTCCAGGGTGAGCTCCGCTGGCTGATTGCCCGTCAGGGTCTGGTTGGCCGAGAGCTGACACAGATAGAACATGCCGATGTCCAGGAAGGCGGTCCGCTCGCTCGTCGCCGAGAGCGCCGTGGCCGTCTGGGCGATGGCCGCCGATATGGTGGCGGCGGCCTCGGCGTTGTTCTGCGCGCTCGCCGCGCCGGCTGCGGCGGTCAGCTCACTGAACGTCCCGGCGGGAATGCTGGCCTCCGCCTCGCCGTCCACGCGGGCGGCCATGGACCGGGCGGTCATGGCCCGCTGCATGCACACCTTGCTGTCCTTCGTGACGAGACCTGCGTTCTGATCATTCGACCAGACGAAAACGGTGCCGATCGTGGAGCTTCCGGCGTCCACCAGGGACAGCGCGCTTCGGTTCATCTTGTGGGGGTTGAGGGTCTCACACGCACCAAGCAACAGGCACACGGCGGCCACGGCCGCAACGGAACGAGCATCCATGACAAGTCCTCCCGCCCCCATTGGATACCGCTGTTCCGCTAAGTCAAGCGCAAGGTTGCAGAAGAGCCATTCCGGCTCACCTAAGGTTGCTTGCGGTGAGCACGCGCCGCATCCCGGGCACGAGCCACTCGCGCCATTCCCGTTTCAGGCCGAGAAATGAAAACGGCCCCGGCGCGCCGCGCCGGGGCCGTCGATGCTTGCTGTTCCCGCGATCGTGAGGTCGAGCCCGAACCGGGCAAGGCGGCGCGGAGCGTTACGGAGCAGGGTCTTGATCCTGGGTGCGTTCATCATCGGGGTCCTTTCTTCCAGTTGACGCAGGATTGCGTTCATCGTTTTGCGAAGAAGGCCCTCGACCATGAAGGTCAGGACGAAGACAGGCAGGTAGGGAACAGCGCCTCCGGTGAGGAATGGGGGCCCAACGCTCCAGGGCCGACTCCCGAGATAGGACGGGTCGGGCCTGTTTCAAGCGTCTGCGCCGCAGCTTTCGCCCGCGCCCGGCGACACCCCGCCTTCATCGCATCAGACGCGACCGCGCCTCCGCCTGGGCCGCGCGCATCAGCCCCCCGTACTGGGCCTCCTTGCCCGGATACCAGGGCATGCGTCCGATATCGGCGAAGCCCGGGATCGTCTCCATGTGGCGCACCATCCGGCGGCGCATGGCCTCATCCGGCAAAGGACCCTGCATGGCGAGGACGTTGTCGGCCGCATGCTCCGGATTGGAGGTGCCGCACAGCACCGCGGTCACCGCCGGATGGCCCATCACCCATTTCAGGAAGAACTGCGCCCAAGACGTCGCCCCGAACTCCCGTGCGAAATCCGGCAGGGGCCGTCCCTCAACCACATGGGTGAGGCGCGCCTTCTCCAGCGGCAGATTGACGAGAACGCCGACCCCGTGTTCAGCGGCCGCCGGCAGCAGCCGGCTCTCCGCCGCCCTGTCAAAGATCGAATAGTTGGTCTGGACGACATCCACCCCGCCTCCCGCGATCACCGCGGCGAGTGCGTCGTGCTGACTGCTCTCGTTGTGGGACACGCCCACATGGCGGATGCGGCCTTCGCGCTTCCAGGCCTGCAGCAGCGGGACGATCACCGAGGCGTTGACCAGGCTGTGGCACTGCATCAGATCGGGCGTGTCCCGCCAGGTCCGCAGACGCGACTGCTCCAGGCTGGCCTCGGCATGACTGTCGTCGCCGAGGTATTCGCCCGTGGACCAGATCTTGTTGGCCACGAAGATGTCGTCCGCCTCCGGCGTCCCCGCCAGAAACGCGCCCACCGACACCTCGGCCGAGCCATAGAGCGGCGAGGTGTCGATCACCCTCCCCCCGCCTTCCACATAGCGCCGGAAAACCTCACGCAGGCGGGAGCGATCATCGCCCGGGCTCGCATCGAAGGTCAGGAAGGTTCCAAGGCCCAGGGTGGTGAGGGCCTGGCCGGTCCGGGGAATGGTGCGGGTGCGCGCAGGTCCCGGCAGGGCCCCTGGGGCGGCCTGAACGCCCGCGGCCGCGGGGGCGGCCGCAAGACCGGCGCCGAGGCCGGCGGCGCCCGCCCCCAGGGCGCCGAGAAATCCGCGTCGTCCAAGCTGTGAGCGTGTTTCGCCGGCCATGAAAAGCTCCTGTTGCGGGGGCCGTCGCCCCGGGAGGTCAGGCGTAAGCCCGACTTGCACGGGCGCCGGCGCCGGCAACGGACCTGGCAGGGCCGCGCCGGCGCACGCTGACGCCGCAGTGGCCAAAGCATAGGCGAGCCGCCGCGCAGGCCCTTGAACCGATCCTCCGGATGACTTGCCCGTTCCTGCGGGTTGTCCGGGATCGCTCACCCTCGTCCAGCCCGGGGGCCCGTCAGGGCGTTCGGGACGCTGCACCCTCCAGCAGCGCCCGCACCCGCGCCGCCGTCTCTTCCGTCGCCGGATTGTAGACCGCCATGGCCAGCTCGGGACGCCCGTCCACCGCAAAGGTGGAGAACTCCAGCTCAAGCAGCCCCGCCTCGGCATGGTGCAGCCGCTTGGCGCCGCCGCCCGGCGCCGCCACGTCGTCGCTCCGCCACAGGCTGGCGAAGGCTTCGCTCCGGCGCGACATGTCCTCCACCAGCTCGGTCATCTCGGCGCTGGCTCCCGCCCGCGCCGCATCGGCCCGGAAGCTGGCCACCACGAAGCGCGCCACGCTCCACCAGTCGTCCTGGGCCGCCCGCACCCGTTCGTTTCCGAACATGATCCTGAGGACGTTGCGCTCCTCACGCGGCAGGGCGCCATAGTCCGTCAGCACCGCCGCCGCGGCCCGGTTCCAGGCCACCACGTCCCAGGTGGCGGTCTTGATGAAGGCCGGACTGAACGGCATGGCGTCCAGCACCGCCTGCAGCCTCGGCGTCACCTCGTCCACGGGCCGGTAGCGCACGTCCGGGGCGCGCCCCAGGGCGATCAGGAACAGATGCTCCCGCTCCGCCTCGGTGAGCATGAGCCCCCTGGCGATGCGGTCCAGCACGTCTGCCGAGGGCGCCCCGCCCCGCCCCTGCTCCAGCCAGGTGTACCAGGTGGGGCTGATGTTGGCCCGCTGGGCCACTTCCTCACGGCGCAGCCCCGGGGTTCGCCGACGCCCGACCGGATAGCCCAGGGCCGCCGGATCGAGCCGCGCGCGGCGGCTGCGCAGATAGGCGCCGAGACGGCCCTCCTCGTTGATGGGAGTAATCATTATAACAGGATAACCTCACACCTTTAACAGCATCCAGAATGACCTCACACGGCGCTCCTGACAACTCAGGAGCCACCCGCCATGCGCGTCTTTCTCACCGGAGCCACCGGCTTCATCGGTTCAAGGATCGTCCCCGAACTGCTCGCGGCCGGCCACACCGTGCTGGGCCTGACCCGGTCCGCGGCCGGCGCCGAAGCCCTCAGGGCCCGGGGCGCCGAGCCCCACAGCGGCGATATCGAGGACCTGGACAGCCTGCGCCGGGGCGCCGCCCAATGCGACGCGGTCATCCACACCGCCTTCGACCACGATTTCAGCCGCTACGTGGACAATTGCGAAAAGGACCGCCGGGCGGTCACGGCCCTCGGCGAGGCCCTGAAGGGGACCGACCGGCCCCTGCTGATCACCTCCAGCACCGGCATGGGCTCGCCCACTCCCGGCGCCATGGCCATGGAGGACCAGTTCAACCCCAACGATCCCAGCCCCCGGGTGGCGTCCGAACAGGCGGGCGAGGCGCTCAGGGCCGAAGGCGTCGCGGTCATCGCCATCCGCCTGCCGCAGGTGCACGACACCGTGCGACAGGGCCTGATCTCCTATCTGCTGCCTGTGGCGCGCCAGCGCGGCGTCGCCGCCTGGGTCGGCGACGGGACCAACCGCTACTGCGCCGCCCACGTCACGGACGTGGCCCGGCTCTATCGCCTGGCGCTGGAGCACGGCCGGGCCGGCGCGCGATACCACGCGGTCGCCGAGGAGGGCGTGGCCCTGCGCGCCATCGCCGAGACCCTGGGCGCCGGGCTGGGCGTCCCCGCCGTTTCCATCGCCCCGGACGAAGCCGCCGATCATTTCGGGCCCATGGCCGCATTCGCTGAGCTCGACCTGCCCGCGTCCAGCGCCTGGACACGCGATCAGCTGGGCTGGACGCCCCAAGGTCCGGACCTGCTGTCCGACCTGCGGGCCATGGACTACGCCGCGCCGGCGCCCGCGTGACGCTTGCAGGCCGGGCCGCTGTGTGCCCCGGGCGCAGGCGCCGCCCGGGGCACACAGCGGCGCCCCTGCCGGATTCTCCGAACTTCTTGCCTGATTCTACAACCACCGTTGCTGACCCTCCAAGGCCTGTTACACTCAACCCAAGCAGCAGGAGACCAGACCATGCCCAGCGCCCTCACCGCCGCGATCGCCGGCGTCATGGACCGGCACGGCATCTGCGACGGGGTGCATGTGACCGCCGTTCCCGGCCTGAGACTGGTGCGCACCCACAGCAAGGTGGCGCCGCGCCTGATGACCTACCGCGCCTCCCTGTGCGTCATCTGCCAGGGCGCCAAGGAAGTGCTGGCGGGCGACCGCACCATCACCTACGGCCACATGCAGTCGCTGGTGGTCACCATCGATATTCCGGTGCTGGCGCAGATCGTGGACGCCTCGGAAGACGCGCCCTACGTCAGCGCCACCCTGGAGCTGAACCCGGAGATTCTTCTGGAGGTGGCCACCGAGCTGGGCGACGGCGACAGCTCCGATCGCGAGACCGGATCGGCCATGGCGGTCAAGGACGTCGACAGCCAGATCTCCGGCCTGATGATCCGCCTGGTGGCGCTGGCGGACCAGCCCGAAGCCATCGACATCCTCTATCCCGGCATCATGCGTGAGATTTCCTTCTGGCTCCTGTCCGGTCCCACCGGGGCGGAAGTGGCGCGCACCGTCCTGCCCACCGGCCAGCCGGGCCGCATCGTCCAGGCCATCCGCCACCTGCGCGAGAATTTCGAGGAGACCATCCACATGCCGGACCTGGCCAGGGCCGCGGGCATGAGCCTGTCCTCCTTCCATCAGCACTTCAAGGCGCTGACGGCCATGTCGCCCCTGCAGTACCAGAAGCACCTTCGGCTGCTGGAGGCGCGCCGCCGCATGCTCACCGACGAGGAGAAGGTGGGGCCCGCCGCCCTGTCGGTGGGCTATGAAAGCATCTCCCATTTCACCCGCGACTATGCGCGCATGTTCGGCTCCCCGCCGCGCAAGGCGGTGGAGAAGATCAAGGCGGACCGGCTTGGGGCTGCGGCCTGACCCCGCCGCCGCGGCGACCGGCGAGGGAGCCGGATCCTGCCGGCGCCCATCGCCCCGGGGAGCCAGAGGGCCGCGCCCTGCCCGGCTTCGCCACGGGCTGGCGCTTCACCGCGATCCTGCTGGCCCTGTTCCTCGTCAACGCCCTGTCCCAGGTGGACCGGATCCTGCCCTTCATCCTGGCGGAGTCCATCCGGCTGGAGTTCGGACTCAGCGACACCCAGATCGGCCTGCTCACCGGGGCGGCCTTCGCCGCCTGCTACGCCCTGCTCTCCCTGCCGCTGGCCCGCGCGGCGGACCGCGACTCGCCGCGCATCGTCCTTGTGGTCTGCATCGTGCTGTGGAGCGCCATGACCGCCCTGGGCGGCTTCGCCGCCGGTTTCGTCCTGCTGGCCCTGACGCGGCTGGGGGTGGCGTTCGGCGAGGCCGGCGCCATTCCCTCGGGCCACGCCATCATCGCCCGGCGCATCCGGCCCGAGCGCCGGGGCCTGGCCATCGGCGTCTTCTCCATGGGCATCCCGCTGGGCACCATGCTGGGCTTCGTGGTGGGCGGGGCGATCGGCGACCATTTCGGCTGGCGCACCGCCATGATCGGCGCCGGGACCGTCGGCGTTCTGGTGGCGCTGCTGGCCCTTGCGGTGATCGGC
>Ga0208179_1000194_pt1 | contig 45822 bp, 32 predicted proteins | sample Malvired_Geostar_FD_184238 | JGI IMG/M metagenome (GOLD analysis project Ga0208179, IMG submission 184238) | Marine viral communities from the Global Malaspina Expedition - Malaspina viral metaG DeepMed_Geostar (SPAdes) (version 2) | ecosystem: Environmental > Aquatic > Marine > Oceanic | place... | reverse complement strand
TCGCGGGCGATGATCTTGCCGCCGATGGCCGCCTGGATGGGGATGACGAACATGTGGGGCGGGATCAGCTCCTTCATCTTCTCCACCATGCCGCGGCCGCGGGTCTCGGCGCGGTTGCGGTGGACCAGCATGCTGAGGGCGTCCACCGGCTCGGCGTTGACCAGGATGTTCATCTTGACCAGATCGCCGGGCTTGTAGCCCGACAGCTCGTAATCGAAGGAGGCATAGCCCTTGGAGATGGATTTCAGCCGGTCGTAGAAGTCGAACACCACCTCGTTCAGGGGCAGTTCGTAGACCACCAGGGCGCGGCTGCCGACGTAGGACAGTTCGACCTGGCTGCCGCGGCGGTCCTGACACAGCTTGATGACCCCGCCCAGATACTCGTCCGGGGTCAGGATGGTGGCCTTGATCCAGGGTTCGCTGATCTCGAGGATCTGCATCACGTCGGGCAGGTCGGCGGGGTTGTGCAGGTCGATCTCGGAGCCGTCGCGCAGCTTGATCTTGTAGACCACGCTGGGGGCGGTGGCGATCAGGTCCAGATTGAACTCGCGGCTCAGGCGCTCCTGGATGATCTCCAGATGCAGCAGGCCGAGGAAGCCGCAGCGGAAGCCGAAGCCGAGGGCGGCGCTGGACTCCATCTCATAGGTGAAGCTGGCGTCGTTCAGGCGCAGGCGGCCGATGGCGGCGCGCAGGTCCTCGAAATCGGCGGCGTCCACGGGGAACAGGCCGCAGAACACCACCGACTGGACTTCCTTGAAGCCCTTCAGCGGCGTGGCGGTGGGGCGCTTCTCGTCGGTGATGGTATCGCCGACGGCGGCGTGGGCCACTTCCTTGATCTGGGCGGTGATGAAGCCGACCTCGCCGGGGCCCAGTTCGTCCACCGGGGTGTTCTTGGGCAGGAAGACGCCGACCCGGTCCACCAGATGGGTCGAGCCGTTCTGCATGAAGGTGACGCGCTGGCCGGCGCGCAGGTGGCCGTCGAACACGCGCACCAGCAGGATGACGCCCAGATAGGGGTCGTACCAGGCGTCCACCAGCATGGCCTTGAGCGGGGCGTCCGGGTCGCCCTTGGGCGGGGGCAGGCGGGTGACGATGGCTTCCAGCACGTCCTCGATGCCGATGCCGGACTTGGCCGAGCAGAGGACGGCGTCCGAGGCGTCGATGCCGATGACGTCCTCGATCTGTTCCCTGACGCGCTCGGGCTCGGCGGCGGGCAGGTCGATCTTGTTGAGGACCGGGACGATCTCGTGGTTGTTGTCGATGGCCTGATAGACATTGGCCAGGGTCTGGGCCTCCACGCCCTGCGACGCGTCGACCACCAGGATCGAGCCCTCGCACGCAGCCAGCGAGCGCGACACCTCATAGGCGAAGTCCACGTGGCCGGGCGTGTCCATCAGGTTCAGGACATAGTCCAGCCCGTCCTTCGCCCTGTAGGTCAGGCGCACGGTCTGGGCCTTGATGGTGATGCCCCGTTCCTGCTCGATCTCCATGTTGTCGAGCACCTGCTCGCGCATCTCGCGCACGGTCAGGCCGCCGGTCACCTGGATCAGGCGATCCGACAGCGTCGATTTCCCGTGGTCGATGTGTGCAACGATGCTGAAATTGCGAATGCGTTCGAGGGGCGTCTGGCTCATGACCGCGCCGGTATCACGCCGCCGGGGGGCCGCCAAGCGCGGCGCGGAGACGCCCTGTCGCTGGGGCCGCAGAAAGCGCCCGGGAATTAAGATGTCGTAATGCCGCCTAAGATTGTTTGAGGGGAACGGCCAAACCGTCTAATCAGCCGGTCTGTCGGTGTCCCGTGGGCTCCGGCCTTGCGCGCGCCGCCTCTCCCTCGCGTCGTGCGACCAGATGAAGGAAGAATGGCGTGGCGCAGACGACCGCGGCCGGAACCGGCGATCGCCTCAACAAGACCTTGCGCGGCGGCCTGGCCGCCCTCGGCGCCGGCGCGTTGCTGGCCCTGGCCGCCTGCGGCGGCGGCGGCGATAACGCGGCTGAAGGTGAAGAAGCCAGCAGCGCCTCGTCCCAGACGGTGACGGTCGCGACCGCGACCACCCAGGATCTCGCGCGAACGGTGACGGCTTCGGGCACAGTGAACGCCTGGGAGGAGGTGCCGGTGGGCGCCGAGGCCGGCGGTCTGACCGCCACGGCCGTCTATGTGGATGAGGGCGACTATGTGCTTCAGGGCCAGGCCCTGGTGCAGCTGAATGATGACCTGCTGCGCGCCCAACTGGCCCAGCAGGAGGCGGCTGTGTCATCGGCCGAGGCGAACGCGGAGCGCGAGAGCGCCGAACTTGGCCGGGCCCGGGAGCTGCGGGAGCGCGGCTTCCTGGCGCAGGCGTCCCTCGATCTCGCCATTTCGGAACAGCGCGCGGCCGACGCCCAGTTGGCATCGGCCAGGGCGGCCCTGTCCGAGACCCGGACGCGTCTGAACCAGAGCACCATTCGCGCGCCGGTCGCAGGCCTGGTGATCAGCCGCAGCGTCACACGCGGCCAGATCGTTTCGGCAGGAACCGAGCTGTTCAGGATCGTCCGCGACGGACGGCTGGAGCTGGACGCCCGGGTGCCGGAGACGGAACTGGGTCTGATCCAGGCGGGACAGACGGCGACGGTCAGCTCTGACGGCGTCGGCTCGGCCACTGGCCGTGTGCGCATCGTGACCCCGGAGGTCGATGCCGAGACGCGGCTGGGCATCGCCCGTATTGCCTTGAGCAGCAACAGCGGGCTTCAGCCGGGCATGTTCGCCCGCGCGGAGATCGACGTGGGAGCCCAGCCGGCGGTGGCTGTCCCGACGCCTGCGGTGCTTTACCGTGAAAATCGCCCGGGAGTGTTCGTGCTGGGGACCGAGAACCGCGTCACCTTCCAGCCCGTCGAGATTCTGTCGCGGACCGACGACTTCACGTCCGTCGAAGGGGTCGCCGAAAACGCCCGCGTGGTCGTCGAAGGCGCCGGCTTCCTCGGCGAGGGTGACCGGGTCTCGGTGGCTGCACCAGCCCGGTCGGCAGCCCCGACCGCCGCTCCGGCGACGGAGTAAGGCCTCGCCATGAACCAGATATCCTCCTGGTCGATCCGCAATCCGATCCCGATCATCCTGCTGTTCATCATCCTGACGCTGGCGGGAACGATCAGCTTCATGTCGATGCGGATCAACAACAATCCTGACATCGACTTCCCGCTGGTCGCGGTCAGCGCTGTGAGGCCGGGGGCCGCCCCGGCCGAGATGGAGGTCCAGGTCACGCGGCTGATCGAGGATTCGATCACCAGCCTGTCCGGCGTTCGTCGGGTCTATTCCAACGTCTCGGACGGGGTGTCCTCAACCACCATTGAGTTCGAGCTGGGCACCGACACCGAACGCGCCACCAATGACGTGCGCAACGCCATGTCGGGCCTGCGCGCTGACCTGCCCCAGGACATGCAGGAGCCGGCGGTCCAGCGCATCGACATAACCGGCGATTCCCTGATCACCTATGTGGTCCGCTCGCCGACCATGACCCCGGAGCAACTGAGCTGGTATGTGGACAACACCGTCAGCCGCGAGCTGCTGGCCGTGTCGGGGGTGGGCGAGGTCAACCGCCAGGGCGGGGTGGATCGCGAGATCAGGGTCGAGCTGGACCCCGATCGCCTCGCCTCGTACGGCGTCACTGCGGCTGCGGTCAGCCAGGCGCTCACAAATGTCAATTCCGACCTCCCGGGCGGTCGCATCACCGTGGCCGGCTCCGAGCGCGCCATCCGCACCCTGGGCTCGGCCGACTCCATTGAACAACTGCGCGAAACCCTGATCCCGCTGTCCGGAGGCGGGACGGTGCGGCTGCGCGATCTGGGCTCGGTCGAGGACAGCTGGACCGAGCCGCGGCGCATGGCGCGGTTCAACGGCCAGGAGGTGGTCACCTTCAATTTCCTGCGCTCTCGTGACGCTTCGGAGGTGCGGACCGCCGAGCGTGTGCGCGAGGCCGTGGCCCGGCTGGATGAGCAGAACGAGAACGTCTCCATCGAGCAGATCAGCGCCAACGTCGAGTACATCGAAGAGAGCTACCTGGCCTCCATCGAGGCGCTGCTCCTGGGGGCCGCCCTGGCGGTGGTCGTGGTGTTCGTGTTCCTGCGCGACTGGCGCGCAACGATCATCGCGGCCACGGCCATGCCCATGTCCATCATCCCGACCATGGCCATCCTGGACCTGACCGGCCAGTCGCTGAACGGCGTCACCCTTCTGGCCCTGTCCTTGACCATCGGCATCCTGGTCGACGACGCCATCGTCGAGATCGAGAACATCGTTCGTCACATGCGCGGGGGCAAGAAGCCCTATCATGCGGCGATGGAGGCCGCAGACGAGATTGGCCTGGCCGTCGTGGCCACGACGGCCACCATCATCGCAGTGTTCGCGCCCACCGGCTTTATGCCGGGCATCGTGGGCCAGTTTTTCAAGGCCTTCGCCATCGCCTCATGCGTCTCGGTGGGCTTCTCGCTCCTGGTGGCGCGCACCCTGACGCCGCTGATGGCTGCCTACATGCTCAAGCGCGACGAAAAGCATGAGGACAAGGACCCGTTCTGGATGCATCGCTACATCCAGGCGCTGGCCTGGGTGTTGGGCAACCGCTGGAAAGCTTTCGCCATGGGCACCCTGCTGTTCATCGGCTCCCTGTTTCTCATCCCCATGCTGCCGTTCGAGTTCCAGCCGGCCGGGGACCAGTCCCGCGCCTCCTTCTCGGCGGAGCTGCCGCCTGGGTCGACCCTTCGCCAGACGGACCTGGTGGTCCAGCGCATGACCCGCGAGCTTCTGGAACGGCCCGAGGTCACCTCGGTGTACGCTTCCGTCGGTGGTCAGGATCCGCGCCAGGCCTATGTCTACGCTGACATGGTCGAGCCGGGCGAGCGGACCATGACGCAGCAGGAGTTCGCGCGCGAGATGGTTGACGCGTGGGACTCCATCCCCGGCGCTCGCATCGGCGCCGGCGTGGCCCAACAGGGCGGCGGACCCAGCGATGGCACCAGCTACACCTTCTCGATCCTCAGTGACGATGGCGAGGCCTTGCAGGCGGCCGCCCGGCAGATCGAGGCGGACATGCGCGGCGTGGCGGGGCTTGCCAATGTGGTCAACACCGCCGCCATCGCCCGGCCTGAAATCCTCATCACCCCGCGTAGCGACCAGGCCGCGATGATGGGCGTCTCGACCGGCGCCATTTCCCAGACCGTCCGGGTGGCCACGTTGGGGGACGTGGAGCAGAACCTGCCCAAGTACAATCTGGGCGACCGGCAGATTCCCATTCGACTGCTCCTGACCGAGGACGCGCGCGAGGAGCTCTCGGTGCTGGAGACGCTGCAGGTGCCCACCAACACCGGAGCCAGCGTCCCTCTCTCGTCCGTCGCCGACATCCGCTTCGGCGCCGGCCCCTCACAGATCACGCGTCAGGACCGCGCCCGGGTGGCGACCATCACGGCCGAGCTGGATGGCATCCGCTCCGGCGAGGCGGCGCAGCGGGTCCAGGCGCTCGAGTCCGTGCAGAACCTGCCGCCCAGCGTACGTCAGACCCCGGCGGGTGACCAGGAGTTCATCCAGGAGATGCTGACCGGCTTCATTATCGCCTTCTCGACCGGCATCCTGTTGATGTACGCGGTGCTGGTTCTGCTGTTCAAAAGCTTCGCCTACCCGATCACCATCATGGCGGCTCTGCCGCTGGCCATCGCCGGGGCCTTCGTGGCTCTGCTGGTCGCCGGATCCAGTTTCTCGATTTCGTCGCTGATCGGCATCCTGATGCTGATGGGCATCGCCGCCAAGAACTCGATCCTGCTGGTGGACTACGTGATCATCGCCGAACAGGATGGCATGAGCCGCTATGACGCCATTATGGACTCGGCGCACAAGCGGGCCCGGCCCATCATCATGACCACCTTCGCCATGGGCGCGGGCATGCTGCCCGTGGCCGTCGGCTGGGGGGCGGACGTGGAATTTCGCTCGCCCATGGCCATCGCGGTGGTCGGCGGGCTGATCTCGTCCACCTTCCTGTCGCTGTTGTACATCCCGGCGATCTTCACCATCGTGGACGACTTCGCGCGGTTCGTGCGGCGCCGGATGGGGCGCAGGGATGACGATGTGCCGCTGGAACAGGAACAGCCGCTCCCGGCGGAGTGACGGGGCCTGACCTTATCCCAGAGGGAGAAAGATCGCCGCCTAGCCCTTGCGCAGACCGCTGATGGTGCGGTTGGGGGCGATGTCTTCAGCGTCGGTGATCAGGTGGATCAGGGCCGGGCGGTCCTTCGCCGCCGCGCGGGCCGCCGTCAGGGCCGAGGCGAAGTCTTCGGTCCGTTCGCAGCGCACGCCGAAGGCGCCGAAGGCCTCGGCGTATTTCACGAAGTCCGGGTTCTTCAGGTCGGTGGCCATGACCCTGCCCGGATAGTGGCCTTCCTGGTGCATGCGGATGGTGCCGTAGGTGCCGTTGTCCACCACCACGGTGATGATGTTCAGCCCGTGCTGGACCGCCGTGGCCAGCTCCTGGGCCAGCATCATGAAGTCCCCGTCCCCGGCGATGCAGATGACCTCGCGGTCCGGATGCACGGCCTTGGCCCCGATGGCGGCGGGAAAGCCGTAGCCCATGGCCCCCGAGGTCGGCGCCAGCTGGGTCCGGCAGGCCTTGTGGCGATAGAAGCGGTGCAGCCAGGCGGCGAAATTGCCCGCCCCGTTGGTGACCACGGCGGTGGGCGGCAGGGCGTCGTTCAGGTGCGCCATGCACTCGCTCATGTTCACCGCGCCGGTGACGGGCACCGGGGTCGAGAACGCCTGATAGTCCGCATGACCGGTGGCGGCATCGTCGTGCCAGGTGCGGCCCGGATCGATCTCGGAAAGCGCCAGTCCCGCCAGGGAATTGTCGGCCGCCGCCGACAGCAGGGTCGGCCAGACGCGGCCCAGCTCCTCGGGACCCGGGTGAATGTGGATCAGCCGGTCGGCCAGACCCTCGCGGTCGAACAGGGTGTAGCCCTGGGTGGGGTTTTCGCCGAGCCGCGCGCCGACGGCGATGATCAGGTCCGCGTCTTTCGCCCGGGCGATCAGCGCCGGATTGCAGCCCAGACCGAGGTCGCCGACGTAGCAGGGGTGGTCGTTTTTCAGGATGTCCTTGCGCCGGAAGGACAGGCTGACCGGCAGGCCGATACGTTCGCACCACCCGGCCACGGCGTCTGAGGCCTCCTGCGTCCAGCCGGACCCGCCCAGCACCAGCAGCGGGTGTTCGGCGCTCGCCAGCTTCTCGCGCACCTGCGCCACGAAGGCGGCGGGCAGGGCCGCGCGGGCGGGCGTCACGGCGCGCACCGGGGCCGGTCCACCGTCTTCATGCAGGATGTCCTCGGGCAAGGCCACGACCACCGGACCCATGCGGCCTTGAAGGGCGGTGGCGAAGGCGCGCTCGACGATCTCCACCGTGCGGGCGGGCGTCTCGATCTCGGTGGCCCATTTGGCCAGGCCGCCGAACACCTCGCGGTAGTCCACCTCCTGAAAGGCGCCGCGCCCCCGATCGGTCAGGGCGATCTGGCCCACGAACAGGATCATGGGCGTGGAGTCCTGATGGGCCGTGTGCACCCCGATGGCGGCGTGGGTGGCGCCCGGCCCGCGGGTGACCATGCAGACTCCGGGCTTGCCGGTCAGCTTGCCGTAGGCTTCGGCCATGTTGGCGGCTCCCGCCTCGTGGCGGCAGGTGACGACGCGAATCTTGTCCTTTACGTCGGCCAGGGCGTCCAGAACGGCCAGATAGCTTTCGCCGGGCACGCAGAAGACGGTGTCGATGCCATTGATAACCAGGGTCTCGACGAGGCGGCGGGCGGCGGTGCCTTGCGGCTGGGAGCGAGTTTGCGTCATGGCCACGGTGACTAGCAGATCGCGCGCGGCGGCGCCTATTCCGCTTGCGGAACCCACGGCGAAGCTGGACATTCCGCTATCGAATTTTCGTGGAGACTTCCGATGCGCAAGATCGCTGTCCTGACCGTTGCCGCCCTGGCCCTGACCTTGTCCGCCTGCAACACCGTGCGCGGGGTGGGCCAGGATCTGGAGGCCGCAGGAGAAGGCGTGCAGTGTTCGGTTCAGGGTTCCTGCTGACCGGTCAGTAGCCCACGCCGGTCAGATACAGGCCGCAGGAGGGGGCGACCGGGCCGCAGGCGGCGCGGTCGCGCGCCTCAAGCGCCGCGCGCACGTCCTCGACCGTCCAGCGGCCGGCGCCCACCTCGGCCAGCGTCCCGGTCATGGAACGCACCTGCCGGTGAAGGAACGACCGGGCCGCGAAGGTCAGGTGAACCTCCTCGCCGGTGCGGGTGACCCGCGCCACGTCGAGGGTCTTTTCCGGCGACTTCGACTGGCAGTTCACATCGCGGAAGGTGGTGAAGTCGTGGTGGCCCACGAAGACCTGGGCAGCCGTGTGCATGGCGTCCACGTCCAGCGGCTTCTTCACATGCCAGACCCTGCCCTTGTCCAGGGCGGGCGGGGCCGGGCGGTTGAGGACGCGGTACAGATAGCGCCGCTCGCGGGCCGAGAACCGCGCGTGCCAGTCCTCGCCCCGGTCATCCAGCCCGCCGATCTCGCAGGCCAGCACCGACACGGGCGCCTCGATCATGTGGGCGTTGAGGGCGTTCATGACGGTCTGGGTGGGCCAGTCCTTGTCCAGATCCGCGTGGACCACCTGGCCGGTGGCGTGGACGCCGGTGTCGGTGCGCCCGGCGGCCTGCAGCCGGATGGCCTGGCCGCAGAAGGCCAGGATCGCCGCTTCCACTACCCCCTGCACCGTCGGCAGGTTGTCCTGGGCCTGATAGCCGTTGAAGACCGAGCCGTCGTACTCCAGCGTCAGGCGATAGCGGGGCATCAGGCCAGCACCGTCCCGGCCGCGAGTGCGTAGCCGCGCACGAACTCGTCGGTCGCCTGCGCCCCCTTGCCTTCGCGCTGCACCCGCGTCAGGCGCACCGCGCCGCGTCCGCAGGCGATCAGAAGGCTGTCGTCCAGCACCTGACCGGCCGGACCCGATCCCTCATCGACGCGGGACATCAGCGCCTTGATCCGCGTTCCGTCCGGCCCCTCAAACCAGGCGCCGGGGAAGGGCGACAAGCCGCGGATGTGGCAGTCGATCTCGGTCGCGGGCCGGGACCAGTCGATGCGCGCCTCGGCGGGCGTGATCTTCTTCGCGTAGGTGGCCTCGCCAACCTGCTCGACAGGCGTCGCCCCGCCGCGCTCAATGGCCGCCAGGGCGCGGGGCCACAGGCCGGCGCCCACATGGGCCATGCGGTCAGACAGGGTGGCGGCGGTGTCGTCGTCGCGGATGTCCATAATCTCGGACAGCAGGATAGGGCCCTCGTCCAGACCTTCGGACATGCGCATGATCTGCACGCCGGTCTGGCGGTCACCGGCCATGATGGCGCGCTGGATGGGCGCCGCGCCGCGCCAGCGCGGCAGCAGGCTGCCGTGCAGGTTGAAACAGCCCAGACGCGGCGTCTCCAGGACGTCGGTCTTCAGGATCTGACCGTAGGCCACCACCGCCGCCGCATCGAGGTCCAGCGAGCGGAAGGTCTCGATGGCGTCGGGCGCCTTCATGCTGTCGGGCGTGAACACCGGCAGGCCCATGCTGTCGGCGAAGGCATGGACCGGCGAGGGGGTCAGCTTCTGGCCTCGCCCCCGGGGCCGGGGCGGCTGTGAATAGACGGCCACGATCTCGTGCCCGGCGGCGATCAGCTCGGCCAGCGATGGCACGGCGAAGTCGGGGGTTCCCATGAAGGCGATGCGCATGGCGCGGCTTTGCCCCATGAGCCGGGCCGGAACAAGGGCGGTCCCGGGGCTCGCCATCAAGCGAGGCCGTGCTAGGGTCCTCGCTTCAGTGAGTGGGGAGCCTGTCTTTGTCCGTGAAATCCGCAACCGTCGCCCGTCTTCTGGTCGGATGTTCCGTCTTCAGCCTGCTGGCCGCCGGCGCTGTCGCGGCCCAGGACGCCCCCATTATCCAGCCCGGCGCCCCTGGGCAGGCGCCGCGCGCCCTGACGGCCGAAGAGGCGACGCGCATCGCCGACAACCGCTATTCCGCCGACGACGTGCGGTTCATGCAGGACATGATCCATCACCACCATCAGGCGACCGTGATGACGGCCCTTGTGGGCGACCGCACGAACAACCCCTCGATCATCGAGGTGGCGGGCCGCATCGACGCCTCGCAGGCTGACGAGATCGCTTTCATGCGCGGCTGGCTGATGGAGCGGGGGCAGGAGGCGCCCGACCCGTCGGCTCACGCCATGGCCGGTCACGGCCAGCACGGCGGACATGCATCGGCTCACGCCCACATGGCCATGGCGGGCATGGCCACGCCCGGGCAGATGGCCGAACTGGCCGCCGCCAGCGGCCCGGCTTTCGACCGCCTGTTCCTCGACCTGATGATCGCCCATCACGCCGGCGCGGTGGAGATGGTGGACGACCTTCTGGGCCGGTCGGGCTCGGCCTACGATCCGGTGCTGTTCGAGTTCATCAGCGACGTGACCAACGAACAGCAGGCGGAGATCACCCGCATGACGGCGCTGGCGCGGGGCCTGACCAATGATCCGCGCTCCAGCCTGACGCCCGGCTTCCGCGATGCGGGCGAGGCCGCCAGCAACATGACGCTGGTCTCCAGCCTGCCCAAGCCCGCCGGCTTCTATGATCCCGCCAACCCCGCCGGCCTGCCGCCGCCGATCCCGTCCGAGGACGAGGCGGCCGAAGGCGAGCGCGGCGAAGAAACCCCTGGCCGCTTCGGTCAGCGCGGGCCCTTCCTCAGCTTCGCCAACACCGACATGGCCTTCTCCGGCGACCTGATGGCGGCGGGCAACTACCACGGCTTCAATCTCTACCGGATCGGCGAGGCCGAACCGCAGCTGATCAGCTCTGTGGTCTGTCCGGGCGGGCAGGGCGATGTCTCCATCGTCGGCGACCTGCTGATCATGTCGGTGGAGCAGTCCACCGCGCGCGTCGACTGCGGCCGCGAGGGCGTCGACGAGGACGCCAGCCCCGACCGATTCCGCGGCCTGCGCATCTTCGATATCAGCGATCCGGTGCGCCCCATGCAGGTGGGCCAGGTCCAGACCTGCCGCGGCTCGCATACCCATTCGGTGGTCTCGTCGGACGAGCGGTCGATCATCGTCTACAACTCGGGCACGTCGTCCGTGCGCGACGAAGAGGAACTGGCCGGCTGCGTCGTCGGCCTGCCGGGTGATCCCCGCACGGCCCTGTTCAGCATCGATGTGATCGAAATCCCGGTGGCTGATCCCTCACAGGCCCGCATCATCGACAGCCCGCGCGTCTTCGCCGACGACGAGACCGGGGTGGTGGCCGGCCTCTGGCAGGGCGGCGACCATGGCGACGGCACCCAGCGCACCAGCCGCACCGACCAATGCCACGACATCACCGTCTTCCCCTCCCGCAATCTGGCCGCGGGCGCCTGTTCGGGGAACGGCATCATCCTGGACATCAGCGACCCGCGCGCCCCCCGGCGCATCGACGCGGTGAACGATCCGGGCTTCGCCTACTGGCACTCGGCCACCTTCAACAACGACGGCACCAAGGTGCTGTTCACCGACGAATGGGGGGGCGGCGCCCGGCCTCGCTGCCGCGTTCAGGACCCCGTGACCTGGGGCGCGAACGCCTTCTACGACATCGTCGACGGCCAGCTGGAGCGGCGCGGCTATTACAAGCTGCCCGCCCCCCAGAGCGAGCAGGAGAACTGCGTCGCCCACAACGGCTCCATCGTGCCGGTCCCGGGTCGCGATATCTTTGTCCAGGCCTGGTACCAGGGCGGCGTCTCGGTGATCGATTTCACCGACTCCGCCAATCCGGTGGAGATCGCCTCGTTCGACCGGGGCGCCGTGGACGGCGAGCACTCCATCCTGGGCGGCTACTGGTCCACCTACTGGTACGACGGCCGCATCTACGGCACCGAGATCGTGCGGGGACTGGACGTGCTGACCCTGCAACCCAGCGAACATCTCTCCGAAGCCGAGATCGCCGCGGCGGGTCTGGCCGATCAGGGCGAGACCTTCAATCCGCAGCAGCAGAACCCCGTGACCTGGCCGGACCACCCGGTGGTGGCGCGGGCCTATGTGGACCAACTGGCGCGCTCCGGTGGCTTGGATGAGCAGGCGATGCTCTGGATCGAAGCGTTGGATGAGGCTGAGACCGCGATGGCAGCTGGACGTAGCGATGCAGCCCTCGCCGCGCGATTGGAAGAGATGTCGAACCAGACCGCAGCCGACGCTGCGGCCGAGGCGGTGCCGGGCGGCAACCCCACATTGTCCTCGCGCTTTGCGGCTTTGTCGGAAACCTTCTCGGGGATTGCGACAGCGCTTCGTTAGAAAGCCGCTTGACCAACTCATAACGCTGCGGTTATGTGACGATCAATAACCATGAGGTTATCGATTTCGCATGGCCGCAGCGCATGACGTCCTGTTCAAAACCCTGGCTGACCCCACGCGGCGGGCGCTGTTCGAGCGCCTGTGCCGCGAGGGCGAACACACGGTCGGCGCCCTGACCGACGGCTCGGGCGTGTCACAGCCGGCGGTCTCCAAGCATCTGGGTGTCCTGAAACAGGCGGGGCTGGTCCGCGACCGCCCTGCCGGGCGTCAGACCCACTACAGCGCCGACCTGGCCGCCCTCGGGCCGCTGGTGGACTGGACGCATCAGATGGCCGGGTTCTGGGAGTCGCGGTTCGATGATCTGGAAACCCTGCTGACGAGGATGGATCAATGACCGAAACCAGAACCGTCGTTGTCGAACGCGCCTTCGCCTTTCCGCCCGAGCGGCTGTGGCGCGCCCTGACTCAGCCCCACCTGATCCAGGAATGGCTGATGAAGAATGACTTCCAGCCGGTGGTGGGCCACCAGTTCAACCTGTCCGGCGACTGGGGCGGGGTGCTGGACTGCGAGGTGCTGGCCGTCGAACCGCACCGGACCCTGTCCTATCGCTGGGACTACGCCCACGACGATCCCGCTTATGCGCTGAACAGCGTGGTGACCTTCACCCTGACCCCGACGCCGGATGGGACGCATCTGCGCATGGAGCAGGCCGGGTTCAGGCCCGACCAGAAGCAGGCCTTCGGCGGCGCTCACGCGGGCTGGAACGCATTCCTGACCAAGCTGGACGCGCTGCTGGCGCGGGCCGACTGACGCGACCCAATCATTCAAACCGGGAGGGCGAGATGGCTCTGAGCAAATGGACGCGGTCTTTCCACCGCTGGGTGTCGATGCTGTTCATCGCCACCGTGATCGCCGCCACCGTCGCCGCGGCGACGGGGCAGAGCACGCAGAACCCGATCTTCTACCTGCCGCTGGCTCCGCTGTTCGTGCTGATGATCACAGGGCTCTACATGTTCGTTCTGCCCTATGTTCGCCGCCGCGCCGTCACGGAGTGAACCATGGCCGAAGCCCCGCCAGAAAAGCCCGTCCTGCTGTCCGGCGGCAATCCGCAAATCGCCAAGGGCTACGGCGACGCGCCGGTGCAAGCCTGGATCGCCGCCGCACCGGGCTGGAAAGGCGACGCCTGGCGGCGTCTGGACGCCCTGATTGCGCAGACGGTCCCCGACGTCCGCAAGGCGGTGAAGTGGAACTCGCCGCTGTACGGCGTGGAGGAGGGGTGCTGGTTCATGGGGGTCCACGTCTTCGCCAGATATCTGAAGGTGTCCTTCTTCAACGGGGCTGACCTCAAACCGCTGCCGCCGGTCGGCTCAAAGCAGAAGCATGTGCGCTATCTGCACATCCATGAGGACGATCCGGTCGATCAGAAACAGTTCGCGGAGTGGGTGAAGCAGGCCAGTCGGCTGCCCGGCGAGCGGATGTGAACGGCGTACTGAGCGAACCGACACCGACCTGGGCCGTTAGCCATTAAATCCCCCACGCGAAGGAGACCGACATGGGCCAGCTGGTCGAGGGAAAGTGGCGCGCAGACGATGCCTTCGCCGACGAAACGGACGGCCGCTTCAAACGCAAGGACAGCCAGTTCCGCAACTGGGTGACCGCCGACGGCGCGCCCGGGCCGTCCGGCGAGGGCGGCTTCAAGACCGAGCCCGGGCGTTACCACCTGTACGTCAGCCTGGCCTGCCCCTGGGCGCACCGCACCCTGATCATGCGCGTGTTCAAGGGGCTGGAGGGGATGATCGATGTCTCCACGGTCCACTGGCTGATGCGGGACAAGGGCTGGACCTTCGCTCCGGGCCCCGACGTGACCGGCGATCCGCTTCGCGGCGCTGACTACCTGCATCAGGTCTATACGGCGGCCGACCCCGGCTACACGGGCAAGGTCACCGTCCCGGTGCTGTGGGACAAGACCCGCGAGACCATCGTCTCCAATGAGTCCGCCGACATCATCCGCATGTTCAACACCGCTTTCGACGGCGTGGGCGCCGCAGCGGGCGACTATTACCCGGAGGATTTGCGGGCCGAGATCGACCTCCTGAACGACCGCATCTATCCGACGCTCAACAACGGGGTCTATCGCGCTGGCTTCGCCGCCAATCAGGACGCCTATGAGGAAGCGGTGGGTCCGCTGTTTGACACCCTGGACTGGCTGGAAGCGCGGCTGACGGACTCAAAGTGGCTGACCGGCGACCGTTTGACTGAGGCGGACATCAGGCTGTTCACGACTCTCGTGCGCTTTGATCTGGTCTACCACGGCCACTTCAAATGCAACCTGCGCCGCATCGTCGACTATCCGGCCCTGTGGCGTTACGTGCGCGCCTTCCACGACCTTCCCGGCGTGGCCCGGACGGTCAACGTCGAGCACATCAAGCGGCACTACTACGAAAGCCATCGCCAGATTAACCCGTCCGGCATCGTGCCCAGTGGACCACTGATCGCCTTCAGCTAGCTGTCTGGTCCGCAAGGATTATCGCGTCGTTCATGTCCTGGAGCATGCGTCGCAGTTCGGTGATCTGCTGGACCGTGATCGGAAGCTGGCGGACCACCTCCCGGCGGACGGCCAGCAAGTCGTCGCGCAGGGCGACTCCCTTGGCGGTGGGCGCGACCCACACCTTCCTTTCATCGCGCGTGTCCCGCTTGCGTGACAGCAGCCCGGCCGTCTCCATGCGCTTGACCAGCGGCGTCAGGGAGCCGGTGTCCATGGACAGTCGCTCTCCGATGTCACCCATGGTCACAGGCCGCTCGAACTCCCACAGGGCGATCAGCACCAGATACTGGGGATGGGTAAGGCCCAGCGGCGCCAGAAGCCGTCTGTAGAGCCTGGTGATGAGGCTGCTGCTGGTCTGCAGCGCCAGGCAGAGCTGCTGATCCACATGCAGTTCGGTGAGGTCCGCAGACTCTCCGCGCGGCGTCGCTTTAACGTTCATGATCACCTGTCCCGATGCGGCGACCGTAACATGCTGAATCCCATTTATATCATACTCGATATAATCGATGTTAATAATCTCGCGTCAAAGACAAGATCGGTTGCGCTCCCCCAACCGCTCGGAGACGACAATGTTCAGATTTCGTTCCACTGCTTCAGCCGATTTGGCCGCCACGGCGGAAATGCGCAGCCTGATCGCGGCGTTTCACCGCTCGCAAGGCGTCATCGAGTTCGACCTCGATGGGACAGTTCGTGACGCGAACGCCAACTTCCTTGCTGTGCTGGGCTACGAGCTCGCCGATATTCAGGGCCGCCACCACAGCATGTTCGTGAATCCGATCGAGGCCGCGTCGCCCGAGTATGCCGCCTTCTGGCGCCGGCTGAACGCGGGCGAGTTCTTCGTCGACAAGTTCGTCCGCTACGGCAAGAACGGGCGCCGCGTGGTGATCGAGGCCTCCTACAACCCGATGCTGAACGCCGAGGGCGTGCCTTACAAGGTGGTGAAATTCGCCACGGACGTCACGGCCATTGAGGATGAGCGGGAACGGCGGGAGCAGGCGGACCGCGAGGCGGCCGAAACCCAGACCGCCGTCGTGGCGGGTCTGCGTCGCGGCCTGTCCGCCATGGCCGCCGGCGATCTGTCCTACCGCATCGCCGAGGCTTTCCCCGGCGACTACGCCAGCCTTCGCGACGACTTCAATCAGGCCATGACCGCGCTGGATGAGGCGCTGGGCGTCATCCGCGGCAACGCCGGGACCATCCAGTTGGGCGCCAACGAGATCAGCAGCGCCGCCGAGGACCTGTCGAGCCGCACGGAGCGGCAGGCAGCGGCCCTGGAAGAGACCGCGGCGGCGCTCGACCAGATTACAGCGACGGTTCAGAAGACAGCGGAGAACGCCCGGGCCACCGACACCGTGGTGGGGGCCACCCGCACCCAGGCCGAGACCGGCGGAGAGGTCGTCCAGCGCGCCATCGCCGCCATGGTGGAGATCGAGCGGTCCTCGGATCAGATCGGCGAAATCCTCGGCGTCATCGACGAGATCGCGTTCCAGACCAATCTGCTGGCGCTTAACGCCGGGGTCGAAGCCGCCCGCGCCGGTGACGCGGGTCGCGGCTTCGCGGTGGTCGCCTCGGAAGTCCGTGCTCTGGCCCAGCGATCGGCGGACTCCGCACGGCAGATCAAGGCCCTAATCTCCACCAGCGGCGCACAGGTCAAGAACGGCGTGGGTCTGGTGCGGCAGACGGGCGAAGCCCTGACCGGCATTGCTGAGGGCGTGCACACGGTGACCACTCTCATGACCGAGATCCGCGCCTCCACCCAGGAACAGGCGGTCGGGCTGGCCGAGGTCAACAGCGCGGTCAACGCCATGGATCAGGTGACCCAGCAGAACGCCGCCATGGTCGAGGAATCTACCGCCGCCAGCGTGTCCCTCAGCCGCGACGCATCCGAAATGGCGCAACTGGTGGGGCGCTTCCAGGTCAGCGTCGAGACCGCAATTCCGGACGCGGCTGCGCCGTCCCCCCGGCGGACCGCGTCGGACAGCGGGCGTATGACGGTGCGTGCGTCCTCCCCTGCAGCGAAGCCGCGTCTCGCGACGGTGGGCGGCGCGGCGGCAGCGATCTCCGAATGGGAGGAGTTCTGACGAGCGGAGTCTGAAGGGCCAGCCAGTTGGTCGGCGCCGTTCGTCAGTCCAGGGGCGCGCAGCCGAAGAGCACCAGGGATCGGCCAGCCACGCTATAGGCGGCGCCCTGACCCATCGCTTCCGCCATTTCCGGCTGCAGGCCGCGGGTGTCCAGCAGCGGCGTCCATCCCCCGCCTCGGGGCGACGCCGGCAGGGTGAACTGCGTCGATTTGTGGCCGCCATTGAGCACGATCATGACGACGTCCTGCGTTCCGTCATAGGCGGTCACGTCGATCAGCATGCCGAAGAAGCGGGCGTCTTCGTCCTGCCAGTCTGACTCGCTCATTTCCTCGCCGTCCGCCCTGAGCCAGATCAGGTCGCGCTCGTCGCCGGACTGACCAAAGCGGCCGAGGAAGTGGCGGCTCCGCAGGGCCGGATGCTCGGCCCGCAGGGTGGTGAGCAGCCGCACAAAGGCCATGAGCTCCTGCCCGCGGTCGCCCATGTCCCAGTCCAGCCAGCTGATTTCGTTGTCCTGGCAATAGGCGTTGCTGTTGCCCTGCTGGGTGCGGCCGAACTCATCACCGGCGAGCAGCATGGGCACGCCCTGGGCGAGCAGCAGGGACGCCAGCATGTTGCGCATCTGTTGCATGCGCAGGGCGTTGATCGCCGCGTCGTCGGTCGGGCCCTCGTGGCCGCAGTTCCACGACCGGTCATTGTCCGACCCGTCCCGGTTGTCCTCGCCGTTGGCCTCGTTGTGCTTGTCATTATAGGTGACGAGGTCGTTGAGGGTCATGCCGTCGTGGGCGGTGACGAAGTTGACGCTGGCCCACGGCCGCCGCCCTTCGTTGTCGAAGATGTCGCCAGACCCCTGCAGGCGCCGCGCCATGTCGCCGATCGGGGCGTGTCCTCGCCAGAAGTCGCGCGTGGTGTCCCGGAACCTGTCGTTCCATTCGGACCAGCCGGGGGGGAACCCGCCCACCTGATAGCCGCCGGGGCCGCAGTCCCATGGCTCGGCGATCAGCTTGACCGTCGTCAGGACGGGATCCTGGCTGCAGGCCTTGAGGAAGCCGCTACGGTTGTCGAAGCCGTTCGGCTCGCGAGCCAGAATGGTGCCGAGGTCGAAGCGGAAGCCATCGACGTGGGTTTCCTGCACCCAGTAGCGCAAGCTGTCGGTCACCATCTGCAGCACCCGGGGATGGGTCAGATTGACGGTGTTCCCCGTGCCGGTGTCGTTAATGTAGTAGCGCCGCTCGTCCGGCATGGTCCGGTAGTAGCTGAAGTTGTCGATGCCCTTGAATGACAGGGTGGGGCCCAACTCGTTGCCCTCGGCCGTGTGGTTGTAGACCACGTCCAGGATCACCTCGAGACCGGCATCGTGGAAGCAGGCGACCATCTCCTTGAACTCTCGCAGCGTCTGGGCCCGGTCGGAGGCGTAGCGCGGGTCCGGGGCGAAGAAGCCGATGGAGTTATAGCCCCAGTAGTTTCGCAGCCCCTTGTCCAGCAAATGACTGTCGTCGAGGAAGGTGTGCACCGGAAGCAGCTCGACGGAGGTGACGCCCAGCGAGCGAATGTGCTTGATGACCTCGGGCGACCCGAGGCCGGCGTAGGTGCCCCGCAGATGCTCGGGCACGTCGGGATGGCGCCGGGTGAAGCCCTTGACGTGGGTCTCGTAGACGATGGTGCGGTCCCAGGGCGTGAAGATCCGGCCCGGCTCGCCCTGCCAGTCGAAGTCGGGATCGACCACCACGCATTTGGGCACATAGGGCGCGCTGTCGCGGGTGTCGTAGCTGAGGTCCGCGTCGGGATGGCCGATGGTGTAGCCGAAACAGGCGTCGTTCCACCGGATCTCGCCCATATGGGCCCGGGCATAGGGATCAAGCAGCAGCTTGTTGGGATTGAACCGGTGCCCCTCGAGCGGCTCATACGGCCCGTGCACGCGGTATCCATAGACCTGATTGGGCCCAAGGCCCGGGATGTAGCCGTGGAAAATCTGGTCGGTATATTCCGGCAGGGTGACGCGGTGGGTTTCGACCTCGCCGCTGGGGTCGAAGAAGCACACCTCCACCCGGGTCGCGTGCGCCGAGAAGATCGAAAAATTCACGCCCTCGCCGTCCCAGGTGGCGCCGTGGGGGGTCGGCGATCCGGGGCGCACCGGAAAGGTCTCATAGGTTGTCATACGGGCTCACGAACGATCGGGAATGGGCCTGTCCAACGTTCCCCCGGCGCCTTCGTTGCTGGCGGTCGCGGGAAACCGGTGAACGGCGATGACCCCGTCCGCCAGCGAGTCCGCAGCGAGGACGGAGCGGCCCTCGACGTCATAGCGGGTGTCGCCCCACCACTCCCTCGGGGGCGCCGCCCCGCCATCCAGGGCGCGGGCGATCCGGATCGGGACGGCGGCGACGAAGCCACGGCCGTCGAGATTCCGACGGAAGGCCAGCAGGTGGTCGGCTCTGGCGCCCTCCACCGTCACCGGCTCCAGCGAGCCGCGGGCGAACAGCTCCGGATCGGCCGCCCGGGCGGATAGCAGACGCGCCACCGTCCGCAGCTTCATCGCGCCCGGCGCGTTGCTGGTCTCGTCAGCCAGCAGCCGGGCGAGCCGGTCATAATCCACCGGCCGACGGTTGTCCGGGTCGACAAGGCTCAGGTCTTCCAGCTCGGTCCCCTGATAGAGGTCGGGCACGCCGGGCCATATGCAGCGGATCGCCGCCTGCACCCCGGCATTGATCGCGCCAGCCGGGGCGATGCGGGCCACGAATGTCGTCAGCTCTGTGAGGAAGGCTGCCGACCGTCGCGGGTCCAGCAGGGCTCGGATGAAGTCGCGGTTGGCCACCTCATAGTCGGCGTCCGGGCGCGCCCAGGACGATCTCAGCTTGGCCTCTCGCAGCGATTTCTCGCGCCAGGCCTCAATGCGGGCGGCGAGGGTCGCCAGCCCGGCGGCGTCGTCGGCCGCCAGCCCCGTCGGCCACGCTCCGACGAGGGTCTGGTACAATTGGAACTCGTCGTCAGGCGCGAGGCCTGACGGACGAACACCGGCGTTCGTGGCGAACCATGACCGCACCGCCGTGGCCCAGGCATCCGGGAGCTCGCTCAGCACGGCCAGGCGCGCGCGCACGTCCTCGCCGCGCTTGTGGTCATGGGTGGCCGTGGCCAGCATCGCATGGGGCCAGTCGGCCGCGCGGTCGGCGCCGGACTGAATGAAGTCGTCCGGCGTCATCGACAGACGGGCCGGTTCGAAGCCCACGTCGTTGCGCGAGAGCAGCCGTCCGTAGCGATAGAAGGCGGTGTCCTCCACCGCCTTGGCCGTGACCGGCGCCGTCAGCTGGTTCAGGCGGCGCACCGTGTCCGCCGCACTTTCCGCCTCGCCGTGCCCGCCGTTCAGAAGACCGGCGATGAAATCGACCGCCGCGCCCTCGGCGGGCGCTTCGGCGCGGGCCAGATCCAGCGCCCGGTCTACGGCCTCGCCCGGAGGCGGGCTGTCGGCGCGTCCGGTGGCGTAGCTGCGGTAGACCCTCAGATGGGTGATCCAGCGGATGAGCGCCCGCCGGAACGCGGCCGTGGTCAGATCTCGCGTTTCCGTCCGCGCGGCGGCCAACCGGCGCAGGGCGCGGGCCGCCGCGGTCAGCTGGCCATCGAAGGCCCCGGTCAGGATCTCGACCCGGGCCGCGATCTCCTCGGTCTCGAACTCGCCCGCGCGGCCGCTGATCTCCGTCCATAGCGCCGTCAGCGGGGCGGCTCCGTCCGGGTCGTGCTGCAGCGCCGAGATCTGGTTCATGAAGTCGTAGCCGCTGGTCCCCTGAACGCCCCAGTCGTCGGGCAGCGGTTCGCCGGCGGCGAGGATTTTCTCCACGACGATATATGCGGGTCCGGCCGGCGCCTCGGCGGGCCGACCCGCCGCAAGCTCATCGAGCCGGGCCCGCAGGGTGCGGCAATAGGCGGCTGGGTCGGACAGGCCGTCGACATGGTCGATGCGCACCCCGTCGATCAGCCCTTCCGCATACAGGCCGAAGATCACCCCATGGACGGCGTCGAAGGTCTCGGGGTTCTCCATGCGCAGCCCGGCCAGTTCGCTGATGTCGAAGAACCGGCGCCAGTTGATGATGTCGCCCGCCACGCTCCACAGGGCGAGACGGAAGTTCTGCCGCTCCAGCAGCGCATGCAGCCGGTCGGGATCATTCCAGGCGCTCAGGTCAGCAGCGGCCGGGTCGGACCCGCCCACCTCGGCGTAGTCCTGGGGCCGCAGCGGGAATCGGTGCGGCCCATAGGCAAAGGCGAGCTTGTTCAGGTCCTTGTCCCAGATCAGCCGCAGCGATCCATCGGCCAGGGCCTCGGCGTAGGTGGAGCCGAGGAAGGGGGCGAGCACCTTGCCTTGAAGTTCCGGCTCGGGTCCGTCGAAATCGATGTCGAACCAGTCGGCGAAGGCGCTGTCGCGGCCGTTTTCCAGCACGTCCAGCCACCAGCGGTTATCGGCCCCGCCGACCGCCATATGGTTGGGCACGAGGTCGACGATCACCCCGAGGCCGCGTTCGGCCAGGGCTGCGCACAGCCGCCGGAACCCTACATCTCCGCCCAGATCGGGATTGATGGCCGTCGGATCGACCCCGTCATAGCCGTGCATCGACCCCGCCCGCGCTGTCAGGATCGGCGAGGCGTAGACATGGCTGACGCCCAGATCGGCCAGATAGGGGACGATCCGCACCGCATCGTCGAAGGTGAATTCCTTGTGGAACTGCAGCCGATAGGTGGCGCGCGGAAGGGTGGATCGGGGCGTCAAAGGCGTTTCCTTTTTGCGTCGACGGCGGCCAGCCGGGCGGCGACATCGGGCTGGTCCAGCCCTTCGCCGCGGGGCAGACGTCGTCGCCAGTTCGGATGTTCGGTGGTGGTGCCGGGCAGGTTCGGTTGCTCGACCGCGCCCAGCGCATCTTCGATCGGCAGGATGGCGAGGTCGCAGGCGCTGCCCGCGACGTGGAGCAGGGCGGGCAGGACCGTGTCCGCCGCCTGGTCCACACCGGGCTCGGGGCCCTCGGCCGCGCCGGACCGCACCAAGGCCCGCCACAGCCGGCGCCGGTCGGTCGCCCGCTCCGCCCGGGCGCCGGCCGCGTCGCCGCCGGGATGAATCCGGGCGCGCCAGTCGATGTCGCGGCCGCGCCACCAGCCGTCCACCGTCGGCAGGTCGTGGGTCGTCGTCATGGCCACCGCGTCCCGGCCCCATGTGCGGGGCGAACTGAAGCCGCCGTCGCGCCCCCGCTCGAACCACAGCACCCGCATGCCGGCCATGCCCGCAGCGGTGCTGGCCTCGCGGAAGCCTTCCGGCACGGTGCCCAGATCCTCGCCGATCACGACCGCCCCGTGGCGGTGCGATTCCAGGGCGATCAGGTTCAGCAGGTCGTCGCGCGGATAGGCCAGATAGGCGCCGTCCGAGGCCGGCCGTCCCTCTGGCGTCACCCACAGCCGCTGCAACCCGATGGCGTGGTCGATGCGAACCCCGCCAGCCCGCCGCATGGAGGCGCGCAGGGTGGCGAGGAAAGGGGCGTAGCCGGTGCGGCGCAGCGCCGTCGGCGAGAAGGTGGTCAGGCCCCAACTCTGGCCGTCGGGTCCCAACAGGTCGGGCGGCGCGCCGACGCTGACACCGGCCAGAACGTCGTCGGGCCGACTCCAGGCGTGGCTGCCCCAGCCGTCCATGCCCACCGCCATGTCGGCGATCAGGCCGATGGCCATGCCCGCGTCCCGCGCCGCCGCCTGGGCCGCGCCCAGATCGGCGTCGGCCCGCCACTGGGCGTAGAGGTGGAACGCCACCTCGGGATCGTCGGGCGAGAGGGCGCGGACCGCCGGGCTTTCGGCGTCGGCGTAGCCGTCCGGCCAGTCGCGCCAGATGTGCAGCCCCTGCGGCCGGAAACGGGCGTCGAGGGCTTCGAACCGCGCATGGGCCAGCAGCAGGTCGCCGCCCGCGCGCACGAAGGCGTCGAAGTCCGCCCGATCCTGGCCTGTGCGACGGAAATCCTCATAGGCCCGGCGCAGCGCCGCCAGCCTCGCAGCGGCCCCCGGGGCCCAGTCGATCAACTCGTCCTCGCCCCCTGCGCCCGCCATCCCGGCCCGGGCGTAAAGGGGGTTCAGAAACAGGCGGGTCGACGGACCGTAGGGGCTGTAGCGGCCGGGGTCGGCGGTGAACAGGGCGTGCACCGGACTGACCGCCACCGCGTCCGCGCCGAGATCCGCGGCGGTGGTCGCGAACCGGCCGAGGTCGCCGAAGTCGCCAAACGGACCGCCCCCGTTCAGGGCGTAGATCTGCACCGCGAGGCCCCACAGGCGACGGCCTTCGGCGACGTCCCGCACCCGCAGCGCCCGCGGGGGGCAGACGGCAAGGGTCACGGCCGCGCCGTCCAGCGCCAGCCGGTGGTAGCCGAGCCGGCGCGGGACCCGGAACGACATCCGTTCGCCCTGGCGTCGCAGCCGGAGCGTCTGGCTGCCGCCTGTCTCGAAATGGAGTTCGGCGGGGCCGTCACCCGCGATCTCGACCCGCTGTCCCGGCCGAGCCACGATCATCGCCGGCGGTTGGGCCGCCTCGCGATCAAGCCGCTCCAGCGCGTCGCGTCGCGCCTCTTCGCCGTCGGCGTCGATTCCCATGGCCGCCAGCAGGGCCGTCAGGACCTCGTCGGGAACCGTCTGCGGCTGGCCGCGATAGTCGGCCCACGCGGGCGAGAGCCCGGCCCGGGACGCGAGCGCCAGAAGCGAGGCGTTGCTCATGACTCGATCCAGACGCGGGTTTCGAACGCGGCCAGGCCGCCGGGTTCACCCTCGCCATAGAGGGGTTCCGTCGCAGGCAGGTCGGCGGCCACAGCGGCGTCGCCGAGGTTGACGGCGACGGTCAGCCGCGAGCCGTCGCCCAGCCGCCACCGCGCCATCACGCAGCCTTCGCCGAGCACCTCGGCGCCCAGCGACCGGGCGTCGTCCAGGTGGGGCGTGATCCGACGTGCGCGCAGCGCCAGCAGCGTCTTGTAGAGCGCACGCCAGTCGGCGGCGTCCGGGGCCGCATCGGTCCACCGCGACGCGTCGAAGGTGGCGAGCGCATTGGGATCCGGGATGGTCTTGCGGCGCTCGGGATCGGCGAATTCCGGGGCCTTGGCGAACTCCCGGCGCCGCCCCTCGCGAACCGCGTCGGCGAGCTCGTCATGGAAGTCGGTGAAAAACAGGAAGGGCTCGCGCGCCCCGACCTCCTCGCCCATGAACAGCATCGGGATCTGGGGCGTGAGCAGCATCAGGGCGACGGCGGCCTTGAGGGCTTCAGGATGAGCGAGGGCGATCAGCCGTTCGCCAATGGCCCGGTTGCCGGTCTGGTCGTGGTTCTGCAGGAAGGCGACGAAGGCGGTCGGCCGCAGGTGGCCGCTGGGCGCGCCGCGCGGATGGCCCCCGGGCGGCGTCTCGCCCTGATAGATAAACCCCTCTGCCAGACAGCGGGCCAGTTTCTCGGTGGGCGCCTCGGCGAAGCCTTCGTAGTAGCCGTGGGTCTCGCCGGTCAGCAGCACATGCAGGACGTTGTGGAAGTCATCGTTCCACTGGGCGTCGAAGCCGGCCTCGAGCGGGCCCGGCGAATTGGCTTCGTTCTCGAGCATCAGGTGGACGTGGCGGTCCGCCGGCAGGCTGGCCCGCACCTCGGCCGCCATCTCGGTCAGCCAGCTCTGGTCGAGGATGGCGTGGACCGCGTCGAACCGAAGTCCGTCGAACCGGAAGGCGTGCAGCCAGTACAGGACGTTTTCGGTGAAGAACCGCCGCACGGCCGGATTGCGGAAGTCGATGGCCGCGCCCCACGGCGTCTGTTCCTCCGCGTCAAAGAAGGCGGGGGCGTAGGTCGGCAGCCAGTTCCCCTCCGGCCCGAAGTGATTGTAGACCACGTCCAGAAAGACCATCAGGCCCAGATCGTGGGCGCGGTCGATCAGCCGCCGCAGGTCGTCGGGCGAGCCGTAGGCGCTGTCCGGGGCGAACGGCAGAACCCCGTCGTAGCCCCAGTTGCGCGCGCCGGAAAAGTCGTTGATGGGCATCAGCTCGATGGCGGTCACGCCCAGCTCCGCCAGCCCCGGCAGGGCCTCGGCCACACCCGCGTAGCCGCCCATGACCCCGGCGTGCAGTTCGTAGATGACCGTTTCGGCCCACGGGCGTCCGGTCCAGTCATGGTTGCGCCAGGCATAGGCGCCGACCGGCTCGACGATGCTGGGCCCGTTGACGTCCTCGCCCTGTCGCCGTGACGCCGGGTCGGGGACGCGGCAGCCGTCGGCGGTGACGAACTGGTAGCGCGTTCCCGCACCGCCCGGCGCCAGCGCCTCCAGAAAGCCGTCGGCGACGGGCTTCAGCGGCAGGGTCGGCCCGCCTTCAATCTCAACCGCGATGCTCTCGGCGTCCGGGGCCCACAGGCGAAACCTGATCCCGTCCGCCTCGATACGGGGGCCGAAGCGATAGTCGATGGTCCGGGTGGCGCCCGCCTGCGGCGTCATTTCAGGACTCCAGCCGGAAGACCATCGCCGCCAGGGGCGGCAGGGTGACCTCGATCGAGCAGGGTCGCCCATGGGCCGGTTCCGGCCGGGTCCAGACCTCGCCGGCGTTGCCGATATTCCCGCCCCCGTAGATTTCGGAGTCCGTGTTGAGAACCTCCACCCAGCGGCCCTCGGCGGGCGCGCCGACGCGATAGCCCTCGCGCACAACCGGCGTCATGTTCAGCACGATCATCAGCGGCGGCGCGGCTTCGGCCCGGCGCACCCATGCGAAGACGCTGTCGGTCGCCGCGTCGCCGATCAGCCAGTCGAAACCGGCCGGGTCGGAGTCGGTGCGGTGCAGGGCGGGCTCGTCGCGGTAGAGCCGGTTCAGATCGGCCACCAACTGCTGCACCCCGGCGTGACCCGGTTGCTCCAGCAGGTCCCAGTCGATCTGGGTGTCGTGGTTCCACTCGCGCTGCTGTCCGATCTCCAGTCCCATGAACATCAGCTTCTTGCCCGGATGGGTCCACATGAAGCTGTAGTAGGCGCGCAGGTTGGCCAGCTTGCGCCAAGGGTCGCCCGGCGCCCGCTCGTACAGCGAGCCCTTGCCGTGCACGACCTCGTCATGGCTCAGCGGCAGGACGAAGTTTTCGGAGAAGGCGTAGACCAGCCCGAAGGTCATGTCGTGGTGGCTGTAGGAGCGATAGATCGGATCCTGGCCCAGATAGGTCAGGGTGTCGTGCATCCAGCCCATGTTCCATTTGAAGTCGAAGCCGAGGCCGCCCTGTTCGACCGGCCGCGACACGCCCGGCCAGGCGGTGGATTCCTCAGCGAGGGTGATGGCCCCCGGGGCCCGTTCCTTGACCAGGGTGTTCAGCCGCTTGAGGAAGGCGATGGACTCCAGGTTCTCGCGCCCGCCGTGGACGTTGGGCACCCACTGGTCATGCTCGCGGCTGTAGTCGCGGTACAGCATCGAGGCCACGGCATCGACGCGCAGGCCGTCTATGTGGAAGGTCTCCAGCCAGTACAGCGCCGAGGCCAGCAGATAGCCGGACACCTCGCGCCGGCCCAGATTGAAGATCAGGGTGTTCCAGTCCTGGTGGAAGCCCTCGCGCGGGTCGGCGTGCTCGTACAGATGGGTGCCGTCGAACTCGGCCATGCCGTGCACATCGGTGGGGAAGTGGGCCGGGACCCAGTCGAGGATCACCCCCAGACCCGCCGCGTGGCAGGCGTCGACGAAGCCGGCGAAGTCTGCCGGTGAGCCATAGCGAGCCGAGGGCGCGAATTGCGACAGCGGCTGGTAGCCCCACGAACCGCCGAAGGGATGCTCCATGATCGGCAGCAGTTCGATATGGGTGAAGCCGAGCCGCACCGCATAGGGAATCAGCCGGTCGCTCAGCCCCTGCCAGTCCAGGGTGCTGTCGTTGCCGTCGGGCCGCAGCCACGAGGCGGCGTGCACCTCATAGATGGAGACGGGCGACGTCACCGACTGACGTCCGGCGCGCTCCGCCATCCAGCGCTGGTCGGTCCAGACGAACGCGTCGGGCGAGGCGACCACCGAGGCCGTCGCCGGCGGCAGTTCGGTCTGCCGCGCCAGCGGGTCGGCCTTCTGCGGCAGGACGTGTCCATGCGGGCCGACGATCTCGTATTTGTACGCCGCGCCTGCGGTGAGCCGCGGCAGGAACAGCTCCCAGACGCCGGACTCGCCCCGCCGCCGCATCGGGTGCCGACGCCCGTCCCACATGTTGAAGTCGCCGACGACGGAGACCCGTCGCGCATTCGGCGCCCAGACGGCGAACCGCACCCCGGCGACGCCCTCGCAAACTGTCTCCGCCGAGCCCAGTTGCTGCGCCAGGTTCCAGTGCGATCCCTCCGAAAAGAGGTGCAGGTCCAGCTCGCCGAGGATCGGCCCGAAACTGTAGGGGTCCTCCGTCTCCTGCACGGCGCCTGGCCACTGGATGCGCAGCACGTAGGGAGCATCGCCCGTTCGCGCGCCGCTCCACAGGTCCGAGTCGCCCTGGCGTTCGAGGCGCCCGAGGGAGGCGCCGTCGTCGCGCGACACCAGTTCCACGCCTTCCGCGCCCGGCAGGAAGGCGCGCACCACGGCCTGTTCGCCGACCGTGTGCGGGCCAAGCAGCGCAAACGGGTCCGATAGGCCGCCGCCCGACAGGGCCTCGACGGCGACCGTGTCGGTCAGGGGCGTGACGGCGCCCTTTTTCACAGCTTGGGGCGCGGTCTTGCGTGTCTTGTTCGGAGCTTTGGCCATTAAAGACCTTCCTTGATGTGGTTGGTCAGGTCGGCGAGGCCCTGAAGCGGCACGCCGATCCAGTCCGGCCGGTTGGCGGCCTCATAGGCGATCTCGTAGGCGGCCTTCTCGAGGGTGAAGACTGCGAGCAGGCCCGCGTTCACCGGCGGTACGGCGTCGCCTCCGCCTTCGGCATAGCCCTCCAGCAGGGCCGCGCGCGCCTCCTGCCGGAACCGCTGCAGCAGGCTCTCGGCGCGCACCTCCGCATCGCCGCCGCCGGCGACCAGACTGGTGCGGGACGCGACGGCTGCGGCGTAGTCGAACGAGCGCAGCACGCCCGCCAGGTCGCGCAATGGGCTGGCCTTGGCCGTCCTCTGGGCGATGGTCTTGCGCGGCTCGCCCTCGAAATCGATGATCTGGACGTCAGCCCCCGCGACCAGCACCTGCCCGAGATGAAGGTCGCCGTGAACCCGCGTGCTGGGCGCGCCGACGGCGTCCCGGAGCAGCCGGTCGACGGACGATGTCAGCAAGTCCCGTTCACCGATGACCGCGTCGGCCAGGGCCCGGTTTTCGGGCGACAGGTCGGTGCGGGCCAGCAGGTCCAGCGCCTCGCTGATCTCGGTCCGTGCCTGCTCGGCCCAGGCGTCTGTCATCGCCACATCCGCAGTCTCAGGCGCGAAGGCGGGATCCTCGTCGGGCGACGCCAGCGCCGCATGCATCTGGCCGATCCGGCACCCGAGCGTCCGGGCGAAGGCGGCGTAGGGCTCAAAGGTGCTGGCGTCGTCGCGGCCGAACGGCGTCGCGCCTTCATCGATGACGCGGCTCAGCTGGTCGAGCGTCCAGTCCCAGCCATCGCCCTGATTCTGCACGTAGGCCTGAATGATCGCCACGGTGTAGGCCTGTCCATCGGCTTCGTAGCGGACGACTTCGCCCAGCAGGGCCGGCGATCCGGCGAAGCCCCGCTCGGTGAGCGCCCGGTTCATCTCGGCCTCCGGATGCACCCCGGGCGTCAGCCGCCGGAACAGTTTGATCACGGCCTGGCGGCCGACGACCATGGTCGAATTGGTCTGTTCCGCCGCCGGCCATTCGATCTCGGCGTCTTCAGGCAGGTCCAGATCAGCGACCGCCGTCGTCGGCCGGCAGACCAGCCGGCCTCCGTCAGCGAGCGCGCTCTCGGCCGAGGTCTTCAGGCCGCGGAACAGGGCGCGCGCCAGCATCGGCGAGGCGAAGGCGTCGGTCAGCAGACCGACCCGCCGCCCGCGGCGCACCCGGGCCAGCGCAAGCGGCGCCTCGAACGGGTGGTTGGGCTGATCCTCCCAGGCGACGGCGAGGGGCAGGGCGTAGCGATCGGTCGTATCGCCGACGCTGACGTCCAGCTCGACGAACAGGGCCTCGCCGTCGGAGCCGGGCAGGGCTTCGATGGCGTTGATCCGGATGTCCGAAATCTCGTGGTCCTTGCTCTGGAACCAGCGCCGCTGGGCGACGTACTCCGGCAGGATTTCCTTCTGCAGGGTGTCCCGGGACCCGCCCTCCACAACGTCGGTCAGGCCGGAGCGCAGGACGAACGTATGATGTTCCACGTCCAGGCCGGCCGTGGCGCTGCTCCAGCTCGGGGCGTCGGCCTCCTCGCTCAGCAGGAACCACAGGAAGCCGTAAGGCGGCAGGGTCAACAGATAGGTCAGCCGTCCGATGGCCGGGAAGGGCGTGCCTGCCGAAAGCTCGACCGGGATGCGGCCTGCGAACTCGGACAGGTCCAGCTCCACCGCCTGGGCGGAGCGGGACACATTGGCGACGCACAGGATCACCTCGCCCTCGTGCTCGCGGTAGTACGCCAGGATCTTGCGGTTCTGGGGACGCAGGAAGCGCTGCTCGCCGCGCCCGAACGCCTGATGCTGGGCGCGCACGGCCAGCATCCGGCGGGTCCAGTTCAACTGCGAGTGGGGGTCGCGCCACTGGGCTTCCACATTGACCGCCTGATAGCCGTACAGCGGGTCCTGGATGGCTGGCAGAACCAGCGAGGCCGGGTCGGCGCGGCTGAAGCCGCCGTTGCGGTCCGACGACCACTGCATCGGCGTGCGCACGCCGTCGCGGTCGCCCAGATGGATGTTGTCGCCCATGCCGATCTCGTCGCCGTAGTAGAGCACCGGCGTGCCCGGCATGGTCAGCAGCAGGCAGTTCATCAGCTCGATGCGGCGGCGGTCACGCTCCAGCAGGGGCGCCAGCCGGCGCCGGATGCCCAGATTGATCCGCGCCCGGCGGTCCGAGGCGTAGGTCTCCCACAGGTAGTCGCGCTCGTTGTCGGTCACCATCTCCAGCGTCAGCTCGTCGTGGTTGCGCAGGAAGATCGCCCACTGGCAGTTCTCTGGAATCTCCGGCGTCTGGCGCATGATGTCGGTGATCGGGAAGCGGTCTTCCTGGGCGATGGCCATGTACATCCGCGGCATCAGCGGGAAGTGGAAGGCCATGTGGCATTCGTCGCCGTCCCGGCCGAAATAGGCCTGGGTGTCCTCGGGCCACATATTGGCCTCGGCCAGCAGCATGCGGTCCGGATAGGTGGCGTCCAGCTCGGTGCGGATGGCCCGCAGCACGTCATGGGTCTCGTCGAGGTTCTCGTTCGAGGTGCCCTCGCGCTCGATCAGATAGGGGATGGCGTCCAGCCGCAGCCCGTCGATGCCCAGGTCCAGCCAGAACCGCATCACCGACAGCACCGCCTTCAGCACCTGCGGATTGTCGAAATTCAGATCGGGCTGGTGGCTGTAGAAGCGGTGCCAGAAATAGGCCTGCGCCTCCTCGTCCCAGGTCCAGTTCGACTTCTCGGTGTCGCAGAAGATGATCCGCGTCCCGGCGTAGGCCTTGTCGGTATCGGACCAGACGTAGAAGTCGCGGTGGGCCGAGCCCTTTTTCGCCTTGCGCGCCCGCTGGAACCACGGGTGCTGGTCCGAGGTGTGATTGATCACCAGTTCGGTGATGACCCGGATGCCGCGGGCGTGGGCCTCCTGGATCAGCCGGCGCACATCGGCCATCTTGCCGTATTCGGGGTGCACGTCGCGATATTCGGCGATGTCATAGCCGTCATCGCGCCGCGGCGACGGATAGAAGGGCAGCAGCCAGATGCAGTTGACCCCCATGTCGACGATGTAGTCGAGCTTGGAGATCAGCCCCGGGAAGTCGCCCACCCCGTCATTGTCGCTGTCGAAGAACGACTTGACGTGCAGCTGATAGATGACGGCGTCCTTGTACCACAGGGGGTCCTTGTCGAACGCGGCGGGTTTGGCTTTGGCCATGGGTACTCGAATTCAGGACTTTGAGATGCGCCAGATGGCGTAGGGACGCTCGGGCGTCAGGCGGAGGTGCTGGGTCTTGCCGGTCCAGCGGAAGGCATGGCCGTCCAGCAGGTCCTCGACCGCGACGCTGTCGCCGTCGCCCAGACCGAACTCCCATAGGGGGACCTCGAAATCGGCCTCCTGCGGATGGTGCGGGTCCAGGTTTACGGCCACCAGAATGCGGTCGTCGTGGCCGGGCGCGGTCTTGGAGAAATAGAGAATCTGGTCGTTGAAGGCGTTGTGGAAGGTCACGCCGAGATGGCTCTGCAGATGCGGGTGGTCGCGGCGCAGGGCGTTCAACTGCGTGATCTCGTCGACGATGTCGCCCGGACGACGATCGGGCCGGACCCGGACTTCGTATTTCTCGCTGTCCAGATACTCCTCGCGACCGGGCAGGGCTTCGAACTCGCACAGCTCGAACCCGGCGTAGACGCCGAACAGTCCGGACAGGGTGGCCCCCAGGGCGGCCCGGATCAGGAAGGCGGCGCGGGTCCCGGACTGCAGGAAATACGGATTGATGTCGGGCGTGTTGACGAAGAAGTGGGGCCGGAAGAACTCCCGCACCGGCCCGTTCAGCTGGGTCAGATATTCGGTCAGTTCCGCCTTGGTGTTGCGCCAGGTGAAGTACGTGTACGACTGCGAGAACCCGACCTTGGCCAGCTGGTACATCGGCTTGGGCCGGGTGAAGGCCTCCGACAGGAACAGCACATCGGGATAGGCCGCCTTCACCTCGGCGATCATCCAGCGCCAGAACGGCAGCGGCTTGGTGTGCGGATTGTCGACGCGGAAGACGCGCACGCCCTCGCTCGCCCAGAACAGCACCACGTCGCGCAGCGCCTGCCACAGACCCGGAACCGCGTCGGCGGCGTAGAAGTCGACGTTGACGATGTCCTGATATTTCTTCGGCGGGTTCTCGGCGTATTTCATCGACCCGTCGGGCCGCCAGGCGAACCAGCCGGGATGCTCCGTCAGCCACGGGTGGTCGGGGGCGCACTGGATGGCGAAGTCGAGGGCGATCTCCAGCCCGTGATCCGCCGCAGCCGCCACCAGGGTGCGGAAATCCTCCAGCGTGCCGAGCTCGGGATGAATGTCGGCGTGACCGCCCTCGGCCGCGCCGATGGCGTAGGGACTGCCGACGTCGTCCGGCCCTGGCGTCAGGGTGTTGTTGGGCCCCTTGCGGTTCTTCCTGCCGATCGGATGGATCGGCGTGAAGTACAGGGTGTCGAAGCCCATGGCCTGAACCCGGGGCAGGGCGCCGATGACATCCAGCAGCTTGCCCGGGCGTGTCTTGTCATCCGTCTGCGAGCGGGGAAACAGCTCGTACCAGCTGGAGAACCGCGCGGCCTCCCGCTCGACCTCGACCGGTTGCACATGGCTGCGGGTCAGGAAGCGCGGCGTGACCGCCGCCTCCATCGCCCCGTGCAGGTCGTCCCGCAACAGCAGGGCCGCGCGGGCGTCCGCTTCATCGGTGGCGTCCAGCTCGGCGATGAACGGCTTCAGCGCGGACCCGGCCGCCGCGATCAGGGCGCGGCCCTCGCGCACTTCCAGCGTCAGGTCCAGACCGGCGTCCAGCTTCTTGCGGAAGTCGCGGACGAAGCCGCCCCATTCGTCGATCCAGGCCTCCACCACATAGGCGTGGCGGCCCAGCCGCAGCAGCGGCGCGGAACCGGCGAACCGGTCGTTCGGCAGGGCCTCCATCGGATAGCGCCGCCAGTCCGTTTCGTCGTCGGCTTTCACCAGCAGGGCGGCGGCCAGCTGTTCGTGGCCGTCGGTGACCACATCCGCCTGGACCTCAAGCCGGTCTCCGACCACCCGCTTGACGGCGTAGACGCCCTGATCGACCGCCGGATCGAGGTTGTCGACGACGACCCGCGCCGAGGCGTCTGTGGCCGCTTTCAGGTCCTGGGCGCCCCGGCTGCGTTTGGGCCGAACGGACGCGGACGGCCGCGCTTCGAACAGGCGCACGGCGTGCGCGCCGATGGCTTCGGGCTCGTCGCCGTCGAAGCCTGAAACGGGCGTTAGCGCCGTCAAGCCGGCCGCTGGCACGGTCTCCGTTGTGCAAGTCTGGCGCTCGGCCATGCGGTTGCGGACCAGCAGCAGGCCGGTCTCGCCGCGTCGCGACAGACGCACGTCGAGCGGCGCAGCGGGTCCAGTCAGGCGTCGCACGGGCCCGGCGGCGCCGTTGCGCAGGAGCAGCTGGTTCGTCGCCCGGACCGCCTCGACGGCCCCGTCCTCGTAACCCGCTTCCATGATCCAGCCGCGCCCCTCCAGGGCGATGGACGCCAGCGCGGCGCGTCGATCCTCGACCGGCAGCGCCCCGCCAGTCAGCGTCAGACGCGGCAGGAATTCGATCTCGTCCGACACCGCTGCAGCAGCGGGATCTGCATCCTGGAGCGTCGCCAGCACCCGGCCGAGGACGACGTCGCCCGGCGGCGGCAGGAGCCGGTCGAACCGGTCGGCGAGGGGCGCCAGAAGCCCGGCGAGCCAGTCGGCCGCCGCCGAGCCCGGCTCCGCGCGCGCCAGCCGCAGACAGCCGTCATTCAGGGTCTCCGGTCGGCGGGGGTCGACGGCGCCGAAATGGCCGGTCGCCGGATTCGGCAGGAAGGCGCGTGGCTCGGCCCTGGCGATGGGATGGTCGTCATCAAGGAGCAGCGGCGGCAACTCTGCGACCACCGTCAGCCCCGCGCCGCGGGCCGCATCCAGTAATCCTGCAGGCCCCGCGTCGCGGCCTCCGGGCGCGGCGGCGTAGACGGCGGGGGCCAGTCGCACCACCAGACGGTCGAAACCCAGACCGGCGATCGCGCCCAGACGGGCGTCGAGACTGCCGTCCTCCAGCGAGGCGGCGTCGAGAAGGCAGGCGCGCGGAGGCGCGCCGGGGGCGGTGAAGGACATGAGCTTCCAGAGCAGACGCTAGGGGTGTTCCTTCACAACGACGGCCGGCGCCGCCTGTTCCCCGCCGGATCGGCTGAGCGGCGCAAGCGTCCCGTTTGTCAGCGCCCGGGGACGTTCGGCCCAGGGCCGGCGGCCCCGCCAACGCCCGTCGGCGGAACGCCGGATGGCCTTGAGAGCTCATGCCTTGATTGACACGGTGGCGGCCCTGCGGAAGGTGCGGGAAACGCTCCGTCCGCCTGTCCTGTCAGTCGCCGCCCAGCCGCTCCTGACCCCAACGTTCCCCGCCTTGAGGAAGAACCCCATGCTGTCGCTGATCATCGCCCTGATCGCCGGGCCGGCCCCGTCCTGTGATCCGTCCGCCGCCGATGTGCGTGCGGCAGGCGGAGAGGCCTGCGCCCGGGACTGGATGGACCAGACGCTGGACATGACCGACATCGCCGTGGTCGGGACCCACAACAGCTACAAGCTCGCGATCCCCGACGCCGAGCTCGCCGCCATGGTCGCCGTCAATCCCGGGGCCCGGGGACTGGACTACGCGCACCGTCCCCTGACCGAGCAACTGGACGCCGGGGCCCGCCAGCTCGAGATCGACATCCTGCATGATCCCCAGGGCGGCCGCTTCGCCCGCCCCCTGTCGGCTCTGGGCCAGCCGGGGAGCCCGGTCGCCGTCAGCGACGCGTTCCGGCGGGTCATGGCGCAGCCCGGCTTCAAGACCCTGCACATGCCGGACGTGGATTTCCGCAGTTCCTGCCTGACCTTCGTTGCCTGCCTGGGCGAGGTTCGCGCCTGGTCGGACGCCCACCCCGACCACGTCCCGATCCTGATCATGCTGAACGCCAAGACGGGGCAGGCGTCCATGCCCGGCGGCACGGCGCTGCTGGACTTCGACGCCGGGGCCTGGGACGCCCTGGACGCCGAGATCCGTTCGGTGTTCGAGGAGGACCGCCTGATCACGCCTGATCAGGTGCGCGGCGGCCACGCGACCTTGCGCGAAGGCGTGCTGGCAGGCGGCTGGCCGAGGCTCGGCGAGGCCCGCGGCAAGGTCTTCTTCGCCCTGGACGAAGGCCCCGAAAAGGTAGCCGACTACGCCGCCGGTCGGCCGTCGCTGGAAGGCCGGGTCCTGTTCGTCAACACCGACGAGGACAATCCCGCCGCCGCCTATCTGACCCTCAATGATCCCGTCGCCCAGCAAGCGCGCATCCAGGCCGCCGTGCGTCAGGGCTTCATCGTCCGCACCCGCGCCGATGCGGACACGGTCGAGGCGCGCGCCGCCGACACCACCCGCCGCCGCGCCGCCTTCGCCAGCGGCGCCCAGTATATCTCGACCGATTACCTCTGGGCCGATCCGCGCTTCCCGACCTATGAGGTGCGGCTGCCGGACGACATGGCGGCGGCGTGCAATCCTGTCCGGACCGGCCAGCGCTGCGGCGATCTCGCGGTCGAGTGGGTCATGGAGGCGGCGTCGCGGGACCGGGATGCGCCTTCCGGCGAGTGATCCGGGCGGCCCGGACAAGTCGCGTGCGCGCCCGCGGCGTCTTCCGCCAGGTGACTGGAGCGCGCGCCCTCCAGCGTTAAAGGACCAGTCTGGTCACGGCAGGCGCATCAGCGGCGGCAGGGGTCCATCGTGCAGGCGCCCGATGAACTCGAACAACGGCCAGGCCGCCAGAAAGGGAAGGCCATCGAGCAGGGTCCTGACGAACAGCCCGGGCCTGATGGTCAGCTCCCGGCTCGTGCGCCAACGCCCTGGATCCGGAAGAAAGCGGGGCGTCGGGCGTGCATAGATCTCGTAGGCTTCCGGAAAGGCCCTCGACAGATAGACTTCTTCCTGCCGGACCACCGCCATGAAGATCAGCGCGGTCACGGCTGTGAAGACCAGAGTCAGCACGAGGCTGCCGGTCTGGGCCAGCGCCCCGAACGTGCCGATGATGCTGAAGGAGTAAAGGGGGTTCCGGCACAGGGAGTAGGGGCCTTCCTGCACGAGCTCGCTTTTCTTGCGTCCGCCGATATAGAGCGAACACCAGGCGCGGCCGACGATGGCGGTGAGGATCAGGAGGATTCCGGCATCTTCCATGATGCGCCGGATCCAGGAGCCCTCGGGCCAGCCGGAGCCGACCGTCAGAACGGTGAGCAGCATGATTACGGATGCGAAGCCCAGCACGCGTTTGCGCCGGCGCTGGACCGCCTGAAGGTCCGGAAGAGTCAAGTCTGACAAGGGGAGTCCTCGGGGAAGGGGTCAACTGACCCGGGAGGGGGATTGGACGGTGACGGGGTTCGAGAAGGGCCGGCCGTCACGGCGGCTGACCCCCCATTCCCGTTTGAGCTGCCGCCCACTGGCCCGGGGGCGTGCGCCGTGGTGAAGCCCCGCCCTGACGGCGCGCACGCCCTGGTCTTCGTGCGGTGCAGCGCGGACCTCCGCCACCAGGGTTTTACGGCTGGCCTCATGGCCGACACGCCTGCACCCTCAAACTTGCAGCCAGCTTGCAGAGTCAGGCTGAAGCCCTGAACGTTCGTGTTGACCAACCCGGGCCCGGACGTGGAGAAAGCGTGATGCGGATCCTGATCGCCGAGAATGATCGATTGCTCTCGGAGGCGCTCGGCCGGCGGCTGACGGACGCCGGCCACGCCGTCGATGTCTTCGCCACGGTCGCCGACTCCGAGATCGCGTGGCGATCGACGACCTACGACCTGTCCATCATCGACATCATGCTGGATGACGGCGATGGGCGGACGCTCGTCCGATCAGCGCGCGCCGCCGGCCTCAGAACGCCGACACTGATGCTGACCGCCCGCGACGAGATCGGAGATCGGGTGGCCGGACTCGATGCGGGCGCGGACGACTATCTCGTCAAGCCGTTCTCGACGGACGAACTGATGGCCAGGCTGAGAGCGCTGCGGCGCCGCTCGTCTGAGGTCACGGCGACCGAATTCCGGATCGGGAACCTCGTCTATGCGCCCCAGAGCATGAGCCTCGTGGTCGCCGACAGGGCCGTCAGGCTGACCGCCCAGGAACATGCCGCCCTCGACAAGCTGATCCGGGCGGGCGACCGTGTGACGCCCAAACGGATGCTGGGCGAACACCTCTACGCCTTCCATCAGGACTGGTCGGACAATGCGATCGAAACCCTGGTTCATCGGCTCCGCAGGAAGCTGTCGAAGGCCGGGGCGACGGTCGAGGTCAAGACGCTCAGGGGCCTGGGGTATGTCCTGTGCGAGACCGGCGCATGAAGCGGACCTATCGCCTCGACGTCAGGCTCGCGCTCGTCGTGACTGTGATGTCCGCCCTGACGCTGATCGTCGCCGGCACGATCCTGACGCTGGAATTCACCCGGGGTCAGTTCGCCATCGAAGAGCGAGGGCTCTCCACTCAAATCAGGGAGTGGGCTCCGTTTGTCCGGCGCGGTCCCAATGGGGAGGTGGCGTTCGTTCGCCCCGCGGAACCGTCGTCCGAAGTCGATCCGCCCTATACGGGGCTGCTGACGGGCGTTCGCCCGGTCTATGGCTACACCGTCGTGAACGCCGATGGAGTGGTGCTGGATCGCTCGGAGTCCAACGCGCCGTCGGGGCGGCCGGGTCCCGCCAGCGCAGACCCCGTTCTCCTGAGCGGCCCCGCGCTGGACGGCTCCGGCCCTCTTCTGATCGCCGAACTGTACATCCCGGAGGCCGGCGTCTGGTTCCGGCTGGGGCGGGCCCGGTCGGACGTGTCCGCACTCGCCAACACCTTCTTCGCCGAGTCTCTCGCCGAACTGGGATGGGCGGCCCTGGCGATGTCGCTGATCCTGGTCATGACCGCTGTGGCCATCGTGCGCGTCAGTCTCCACGATCTGCGCCGGGTCGCGGCCCAGGCGGGACGGATCACGTTCGACACCCTGGGTCACGAGCGGCTTGTCGGCGCATCGGCGCCGGCGGAGGTCCAGCCGCTGATCCTCGCCGTCAATCAGGCCCTGGACAGTATCGAAGCCGGAGCCGTTGCTCAGCGCGACTTCTCCATTTACGCCGCCCATGAGCTTCGGACGCCGCTCTCGGACCTGAGACTGCGGCTCGAGTCCCTGCCGCACGACCTCGACCGGGATGCGGCCATGCGCGACGTCGATGCGATGGCGCGGTTGATCGAGCAACTGCTGAACATCGCGCGCCTGGATGGGGGCGCGGCCTTCGCCCTGGCGCCGCTGGACCTGGCCGAGACTGTGGCTCAGGTCCTGCGCGAAGCCGCGCCGCGCCTCGTATCCGCCGGATGGTCCCTGGAGGCGGACGGCCTGGACACGCCGGTCGAGGTCACGGGCGATCCGACCCTGATCGCCCTCGTCATACGAAACCTCCTGGACAACGTCCGCAAGCATACCCCGGCCGGCACACGGGTGAGCGTTGTGGTTTCCGCCGATGGATCGGTCTCGCTCCGCGACACCGGGCCGGGCTTGCCCCGCTCGTTTCCTGACTCCGGCTTTTCAAGGTTCGTTCGAGGAAACGAAGACACGCGTTCCGGGAGCGGACTGGGGCTGGCCATCTGCGAAAGCGCCATGCGCCGCATGGGCGGCGACTTCATTCTGGAGCCGGCAGCCAGGGGCAAAGGCGCGACGTTCCGGATGAGGTTTCAAGGATCACCGAGCTCGGGACACCCGAGCTGATATCCGCGCGGGAAAGCGGCGCAGCGACCTCTTGCCGCCCGGGGCCGCATGACCGGCCGCCAAACGCGCGGGATATGATGGGGCTCTTCGTCCGATGACGCCAAAGCGTCACGCCATGCCTGATGCGCGAGCTGGGCATTCGAGAAGAAAATGGCGCGCCGCCACAGACGAAACCGAGAACTATTGGGCGAGCGTAATGCTTACTGGCTGACGTTCAGATTCATTGGCATGAAGAGCTTGTCGTTTCCCAATTCATATAGTCAGGTCATGCAGCCGGGCGTGGGGTTACAGTCAGGTGTCAGTGCGCGGCTGGATCAGACGGGTCGACGGAGCGAGACAGGTCTCCCGCCTGGACCATAACCTCAACCTTCAGGCCGCCGCTGTCTGCTCGGGCGTAGCTGAGGCGCCAGCCGTGGGCTGACGCTGCGGCATCGGCGATGGAAAGGCCCAGGCCGGAGCCGCCGGGAGACGCCTGCCTGCCGCGATGAAAAGGTTGACCGATCCTCTCCAGATCCGCGTCGGGCACGCCCGGGCCATCGTCCTCAAAACACAGTATGAGGCGCTCGGGATCGAAATCCACCATGATCACGGCGTCGGCGTACTGCCGCGCATTGGTCAGCACATTGCCCAGCAAGGCGCCGATACGGTCAGGGTCGACCTGAAGGCGAACGCCCAGCGCCGCCCCGGTGAAGCTGAGGCGATGATCGTCTTCGGCGAATTCCCTCACCAGCTCCTCGAGGCTGGCTTCGCGCCGGAGAGGTTGAACCGTCGGTTCGGACTCCTGCCGGGCCAGCTCCAGCAGTTGTGTGACCAGGGTCGAGGTGCGATCCACCGAGGCGATGATCTGGTCAAGGGCGTGGCGCCGGCGCTCGTCGTCCCGGCTCGATGCCGCGACCTGGGCCTGAAGCCGCAATCCCGCCAGTGGGGTGCGCAATTCGTGCGCGGCCGCGGCCGTGAACGCCGCCTCTCTACTTCTGGCCGCTGCGAGCCGGTCGATCAGGCTGTTCAGGGCTGCGACGAAAGGCTCCAACTCCCGGACAGCCGTGGGTGTGGGCAAGGGCTCCGGGTCGTCCACATCCCTGCGGATCAGCGCTCCGGTCAGGGCGCGCACAGGGGCCAAACCGCGATCGACCGACCACCAGATCAGAAACGCCAAGGCCACCAGACCGAGCAGGGCCGGTCCAACCAGACCGATGACGATTGACTGGACCAGCCGGTCGCGCATGTGAAGCTTGTCGCCGACCAGAACCTGAACACCCGCCTGCGGGTTGCTGACGGAGTAGGTACGCCACCTTTCGCCGTCGACCATGCGCTCGCTGAAGCCGTCCGGGGCGTCGGTCAGCCGCTGGCTTGGCGCACCGTCGGACCGGCTGACCAGTTCACCGCGCAGCGACCATATCTGGCAGGACAGCTGGCGCTCGTAGCGCGACGCGGCCATCCCCTGAACGCGTTCCGGCGCGTCGGCGGCTGTCAGTTGGCCCGCCTGCAGCAGAGAAGAGACCATCTGCGCCGACTCCATCAGCCGCCGGTCGAGAACCTGTTGAATCTCGGAGGCTGCACGAACCTGGATCCACACCGCCGCCGCGCCCCAGGCCAGGGCGCTGCACAGGGCGATGATCGCGAACAGCCTGATGCGGATCGACCTCATGACAGGGTGTAGCCCACGCCGCGAACCGTGCGGATGAAATCCGGGCCGAGCTTGGCTCTCAGATGATGGATGTGGACCTCCACCGCGTTGCTGCTGATGTCTTCCTGCCAGCCATAGAGCCGCTCTTCGATGCGGCTGCGGGAGACGATTTGGACCGGGCGCTCGACCAGGGCTTCCAGCACGGCGAACTCCCGGCGAGACAGGATCAGGTCCCGATCGCTCAGCCAAGCCCGGCGCGCCTTGGGGTCCATCACCAGGGGGCCGTGGCGCAACATGGGAGCCGCGCGGCCCAGAAGCCGGCGACGAATCGCCCGCAGACGCGCGGCCAGTTCGTCCAGATTGAAGGGCTTGGCTAGGTAATCATCGGCCCCGGCGTCCAGGCCATCGATCCGGTCTGTCGCGGCGTCGCGCGCGGTCAGGATGATGACGCCGATGTCGATGTCCCCGGTCCTGGCGTAACGCAGGACATCCAGACCTTCGCCATCCGGCAAGCCTAGATCCAGCACCAGCGCATCGAAATTGGAACTGCGGAGCGCCGCCAGGGCCTCGTCGACCGAGCCGACCGTCTCCACGGTCCAGCCCAGGTCCGACAGGCCAGCATCCAGTCCGTCTCGCAGGATCGGATCATCTTCGACGACAAGCAGTCTCATGGGCGACCGATGGATCTCGCGGCTTAAGGCTGGCTTAAGGTCCGGGGGCGACCCGGCGTTGCATGATGCACGGCCTGAAGCTCTTTCGAATCCTTTTTCTGGCGTTCGCCCTCGTCGCCACGACCCCGGCCGCGGCGAAACAGGCGCCCATCTCGCCCGAAGAAGCCTTTCAGCTTGAAATCACGCGCCTGCCCGGAGGCGACGTCGCGTTTCTCTGGCGCGTCGCCGAGGATCACTATCTCTACCGGGACCATACGGTCGCCACGACCGCCGGCGGCGTCGACAGCCTTCTTCTGAGCTTGGACCCGGGGATTTCCAAGGCGGACCCGGGGTTCGGAGTGGTCGATGTCTGGTATGGATCAGGCCGCGCGATGTTGTCAGCCGGGACGCTGGAGGCGGCCGGATCTCCGGCGGAAATCAACATCACCTACCAGGGCTGTTTCGAGGACGCGATCTGCTATCCGCCCATGACGCGAACCGTCAGCCTGCCCTCTGCGGTCGCGAGCGACTCGACGTCCCCAGACCTGACGGTCCGTGAAGCCGACATAGAAACCGCATCGGCGGCGTCCGCCGTTGCGCTCGAGGCCTCTGTAGCGGCCGTGACGTCGCCGCCCGGCCCGGCGGCCGCAGAGGCGAACATTTCCGTGCAATCCGGCGGCGGCATGGTCGAGGGGCTGCTGACTGACGGCGGCGTCGTCTGGGTGCTTCTGGGCTTCTTCGGCTTCGGCGTCCTGCTCGCGTTCACGCCCTGCGTCTTTCCCATGTATCCCATTCTCGCGGGGGTGATTGGCGGCGGCGGTCAGAAGGTCGACGGTCGCCGGGGGTTCACCCTGTCGGCCGCCTATGTGCTGGGGCTGGCGACCGCCTTCGCGCTTCTGGGCGCGGTGGCGGCCTGGTCGGGCCAGAACCTCCAGATGGCGCTGCAATCGGCATGGGCCGTAGGGTTGCTCAGCCTGATCTTCGTGGCCCTGGCGCTGTCCATGTTCGGCCTCTACGAAATTCAGCTGCCCGCTGCATGGACCTCACGCATCAGTGGATCGGGACAGGGCCGGGGACAGCGGAGCCTGACCTCCGCAGGAGGCATGGGCTTCGCCTCGGCTCTGGTCGTCGGACCATGCGTGACCGCTCCTTTGGCGGGCGCCCTGATCTACATCGCCCAGACGGGCGATGTGGCGCTCGGCGCTGCGGCCCTGTTCTTCCTGGGATTGGGAAAGGGCGCGCCGCTCATCGTCTTCGGGACGGTCGGCGCGCGGTTTCTGCCCCGCGCCGGCCAGTGGATGAACCATGTCAAGGCGGCGTTCGGCGTGTTGTTCCTGCTGACGGCCTGGTGGCTGTCTGATCGCGTTCTGCCGCCGGATGTCAGCCTGTTGATCGGCGCGGCCCTGATGCTGCTCATCGCCGTTCTGACGGGCCTGTTCCGACGTGCGCCAGAGGGTGGAGTTTGGGCCGGCGCAAGCCGGGCGGCAGGTCTGGCCGCAGCGGTCTGGGGTGTGCTGCTGATCGTCGGCGCCGCCACTGGAGCCCAGGATCCCTGGCGGCCGTTAAATGGATTGTCCGCCCGCTCCGGCGCGCCGGACGCAGTCCCCGAAGCGATGCCCGCAACGGTCGTCACGGACACCGATGGCCTGAGCCGCGCCGTTGCTTCGGCCGCGAACGCCGGTACGCCCTCGTTGATCTATTTCACCGCCGACTGGTGCGTCAGCTGTCGTGTCATAGAGCGCACTGTTTTCGGCGACCCCGAGGTCCAGGCGGGGCTGGCCGACGTCCATCTAGTGCATGTGGATGTGACGCGGACCAATGCTGAAACCCGCCGACTGATGGAGGACCTTGCGGTGGTGGGGCCGCCCAGCATGATCTTTCTGGACGGCGAGGCCAGCGAGCCCGAGGGCACCAGGCTGATCGGCGAAATGAGCGCCCGGGACGTCCTGACATCCATCGCCCGCGCAGGAGACGCCACATGAATGCGTTTGAGATCGGCCCGATGGTGCTTTCGGGCGAGCGGCTGGCCATACTTCTTGGTCTGATCACCTTTATCGTGGGGGCTGGCGTTCTGGCCGCGCGTGTCAGCGACCGCTTCAATCCCTGGAGCACAGCCGTCGCGCTGGGCGGGCTGGCCGTAGCCCGGCTGGCCCATGTGATCGGACATTGGGAATATTTCAGCGGCGATCTTCTGCGCATCTTCGCCATCTGGCAGGGCGGCTTCGACTGGCCGTGGGCCGTCATCGCTGTAATCGCGGCCTCAGTGCTGATGCTGAAGGAACGCAGGCTGATCACCTGGGGAGCGGCCCCTGTCGTCGCCGGCGTCATGGTCTGGAACGTCGCCTACCAGCTGTCCTCGCAAACCGATCCCACGCCGCCGCCGGATTTTGTCCTGGCGTCGCTGGACGGAGGTGTCGTGGCGCTGGATCAGCTCGACGGCCGGCCCACCGTGGTGAATTTGTGGGCCACATGGTGCCCACCCTGTCGCCGCGAGATGCCGGCCCTTGCCGCAGCGCAAGCCAGGCGCCCGGATGTGCGCTTCCTGTTCGTTAATCAGGGCGAGGGTCCCGACACTATCAACGCCTATCTCCGCGCCAATGATCTGGCGCTGGAGCACGTGTTGCTGGACGAGTCCATGGCCGTGCCGCGTCATTACGGAACGGTCGGCATTCCCGTCACCCTCTTTCTGAACGCTGACGGTCGCCTGGCCCGGGCGCACACCGGCGAGATCGCGCCGGAACAGATCGACGCCGAAATCCGCAAACTCACTCCCTGAACCTGTCCACTGAGGAATCTCTCCCAATGCGCATGAGCATCATCCCGATCCTGGCTGCGGCCGTCATCCTCGCCGCCTGTGGCCCCGCCGACGCCGGAAACGGCGCCGCGAGTCAGACGGCGCCGGTCGCCCAGGTCGGATTCAACGATTTGCTTCGCGACCCCGGCGTGCCCTTCATCGGCGCCGAAGCGGCGGACGTCACGATCATCAGCTTCATTGATTACAACTGTCCCTACTGCAAACGGATGCAGCCGGAGCTGGCGGGAATTGTGGAGGCCGACCCCCGGGTCCGCGTTCTTTACAAGGAATGGCCCATCTTCGGAGACGCCTCCGAGCAGGCGTCACGCATCGCCATCGCGGCCTCTTACCAGGGCATGTACGAGGAAGCTCATAACGCTTTCATGGGGTCGCCCACGCCGATCAGCGGCGCCGACGACGCGCTTCGACTGGCGCGAGAGGCAGGCGTGGATATGGCGCGCCTGGAGCAGGACATGCGGGCTCGGGCCGATGATATCGACGCCGTGCTCCAGCGCACAGGCGCCGAGGCTGCGGCGCTGGCTCTTCGCGGAACGCCCGCCTTCATTATCAATGGCAACATGATCCCCGGCGCCCTGCCTCCCGGACAGCTGGAAGCCGTGGTGGATCGCCTTCGTTCGGGTCAGGGGCTGCGGTAGGCGGGCCCCTCACACCGCATGCGGCGCGGATCGACGGGTCGCGGGCCGACCTTTGGCTTCTAGGAGATGAACATGAAACGACTGATTCTCGTCCTGGCGTTGAGTGCGGCTGCGTCGCCGGCGCTCGCCCAGGCGGTCCCCGGTTACGGCGGCTTCACGCCCCTGCCTCGTGCGGGAGAGCAACCCGTTCCGAGTCGCCTCTACAAGGTGATTTTCAATCTTTCCCAGGGCGCTGAGAATGACGCGCCCCTGCGGGGGCTGGACCGTGCGGCGCGGCTTTTGAACATGCTGGAGGCGGGCGGGGTGACGGCTGACCGGCGGCAGATCGTGATCGTGGCCCACGGCGGCGCCACCCAGGCCCTGCTGTCCGACGAAGCATGGTCGGCGCGGGGACTTGGTCCCGCGAACCCCAGCAGCGGCCTGCTCTCCGCCCTGATGCAGGCAGGCGTCAGCATCCGCGTCTGCGCCCAGGCCATGACGCGGATGAACATCGCCCCCACCGACCTGATCGAGGGGGTGGCCGTGGATCTGGCCGCCCTCACCACCCTGATCCATCATCAGCAGGACGGGTTCGCAGTGGTAGGCGACTGAGGGTTGCAGGAACCGGCTCTGACGCCAAGATTTATACTTACCGTAATAACGAACATATGGAGCGAGCCCTGATGGATCATCCCATGCGGCGTTTCGAACATGGCGGCGCGCACATCGCGGCCCTGTACGATGAAAAGACCGGCAGCTGGCAGTATGTGATCTCTGATCCGGCGACACGGGCCTGCGCCATCATCGATCCTGTGTGGGACTTCGACGAGAAGGCCGCCGCCACCTCCACCCGCAACGCCGAGGCCTTGCTGGCCCATGTGCGGGACGAGGGCCTCAAGGTGCAATGGATCCTGGACACCCATCCCCACGCGGATCACTTTTCGGCCGCGCAATGGTTGAAGGATCGCCTCGGCGCGCCCACGGCCATCGGCGAAAAAGTCACGGGCGTGCAGGCCCTGTGGAAGGAAATCTACGGACTGGGCGCCGATTTCCCTGACGACGGGCGGCAGTGGGATCGCCTGTTCAAGGCCGGTGACACCTTCCAGGTCGGGGAGCTTGAGGGCCGCGTCCTGTTTTCGCCCGGCCACACCATGGCCTCGATCACCTACGTCATCGGGGCCAACGCCTTTGTGCACGACACCCTGATGATGCCGGACGCCGGCACGTCGCGCGCGGATTTTCCCGGCGGCGATTGCCATGCGCTCTACGCCAGCATCCAGGAGATTCTGGCCCTGCCTGACGACACCGGGATTTTCGTGGGGCACGACTACGGTCCCGGCGGCCGGAATCCGGAGTGCTTCAGCACCGTCGCGCAGCAAAAGGCCGAAAACATCCATGTGGGCGGCGGCCGGTCCGAGGCGGCGTTCACGGCCCTGCGTGACGAGCGCGACGCCACTCTGCCGCTGCCCAAGCTGATGCTCTACGCCCTGCAGGTGAACATCCGGGGCGGCCGCCTGCCCGAGACCGACGCCGCAGGACGGGTTTTTTTCCGCATTCCGGCCGACCGCTTCACGCCGCCGGAGCGATAGGTCAGCGCGGCTCGATGCGGGCGAACCGGGCGGCGTCGCCTCGGGGCGGCGGCG